>Ga0247758_1000580_pt1 | contig 32207 bp, 18 predicted proteins | sample UWRJL156409C4_FD_180950 | JGI IMG/M metagenome (GOLD analysis project Ga0247758, IMG submission 180950) | Plant litter microbial communities from Arlington Agricultural Research Station in Wisconsin, United States - UWRJ-L156-409C-4 | ecosystem: Environmental > Terrestrial > Plant litter >... | reverse complement strand
GGGGGGCGTGTTGCTGTGGGTCTATATCTTCTTTTGTGGAACAATATGGATGTAGTCGCTGTTACTAAATGCTGGTATAAGTGGATTCACTTTTGCGGTGTTTTGGTGCAGCGGTCTAGTTCGACATCTTTCAGTTGGCCACCTAGTAAGGACGTCTGGATTGGCTCGGTCCGAGTGCGCCGATGTATTGAGGAAGCTGTTGATCCTTAGTATACTCATCTCAGTATGATGCCATCTTGAACTTATGCTGGAAGAATGTGCCTTCTTTTTCCGCGGCCGAACTTCATAACCTGGACTGAGGAGGACCCCTTCGGATACCATCCATCACCAACACCGGTATCCTGCCCTTCTATCGAAGCCAAATTTATCAACAAAGATAGGTTGGTAGGGTCCGTATTGTGATCTCCTGTGTAGATAGTGATCTTGAAGGTCAGCATCCCCATGTTGTATGATACGGCGGATCGTTTTTCTCGTCCAACCAACAATTGATCTTAGAGTCATACCGATTTCGATATCCTTCTCCCAAAGTTACATACTGTAGAGAAAGTCCATGATTCTGTGCAATCACTTCTTCTATTGTATTAGGCTTGACCTACATTGTAATAGGCCTGTCTCACTTACATTGTAGCAGGCCTTAGCTGCATTGTCATAGGTCTCGTTTACATCGCTGTAGCCCTTGCTGGCCTGGTCAGAGCTATTACTTATACCATAAACCTCCCTTCTGCCACACCACCACCTGTGAAGATATGCCTCCTCGGCCTCCGGAAATAAACAATCCCAGTACCAATCCCATCCCACCCGGCCAGATTATTACGTGTTCGTTTTTGCCCCCTTCGACCCGTGATTGGTCAACAATCACTAAATTAAGGGGGGATTGCGACCTAACAACGTCCTTTTGTCTGGCCAAACCACACCGTCGGCGTTCAGCCGCACTCCCAATTTGGAAGGTCGTTCACAACCTGCATCGACCCGCGACCAGCAATAATTGCAGAAAAAACCCACCCGGGCCGATGTGACTGAGATTCGACCCGCAACATCGAAGATGATGTCTCCAAGACCCAGGCCGATATTGGGTCTACTATTACTTGCCCTGGCGGAGGACAGTTCATGCAACATGGCAGTCCAAACGGCTGCGGGCGTACCCGGAGTCGCTAAGAGGCTTGAAGACCCCATCGTGACAAGAGCGGACTTTGTCGGTTGGCGCATGTTTCCGAATGGTACTTGTAAGTCCACCTCGTTCTCGTTTGTTTCTGGTAAAGGGCTCTTATAGCTGTACAGTCTGGCCGTCATTTTGCTCCTCCGGAAACACCATCGCGACCAGGGCTAGTATCGTCGCGTGTTGTCCCGTTGGAAGCACCACTTGCTACTTCCCGACAGCGTGCAGCGACGGGTTCCTGATGAAGACCATTACCGGCGCTACCGGTACCAAGACGACTGGTAAGATCAACTGGTATGCTATCTTTTCTACTCCTCCTGGGCTCGCACCGCAGAAGAAAACAAAAAAAGAAAACACTGACACCCACCACAACAGTCTGAACGATGTCCCCGGCCTAGGCTGCTATCACGTCGTAGTTTACAAAGAATACGTAAACCAAGTGACCAATCCCTTCCATACTACAAATGCACTCCCACCCTCGCAGTCTCCAGTCCAGCAAGCTACTTCCAAACTCTAACACCCGGTGCCGAGGGTAAGCCTCCCGTGAACTGACGCTCCCCTTGTTACCTGGGAACCCTGGCTAACCGCTAAAAAAACAAATAAAAAACAGTCGTCGCAAGCACCCCGTCGTACGCCCCTGGGGAGACCTTCGTTGACCCACTCTTGACGATCACCAGCGCCGTGCGCACCTCGACTGCTGATACCAGCACCAGTCCTGCCGCAAGAACAGGAACGACGTCCAAACCATCACCCACAGCGACGACGACGACACCCGGCTCTCCCTCGCCCGCATCTCCATCCGCAGAAGGACTCACCACTTCCGATAAAATAGCCATCGGCGTGGGAATCGGTATCGGATTACCCACCATCCTCGTGGGCATGTTGGCATGGTTCTACCCGCGACATCACTGGGGCAAGGGGCCTGTACCGTGACCTTTGCCGTGGCGAGTTTCCCTTCGTTGCAGGGGCCGATGCAGAGTGTGATGCAAGTGGGGGGAGGTGTTGCTGCATTTGACATTCCTTCACAAGAAGCTCCTAATCGTCATAACCTACGGTAGCGGTAAGCTTGAATGACAAATCATAGAGCTTGAGGAAGGATGACCTCATTTCGTTGGAGCAGAGTAATGGAACGGTGGATGCTTTGAAGAGACAGGGGGCGGATGCTGAGTTAGCCATGCCGGAGGCTGGACTGCGTTTGATATGTTTCCGGCGGAGGGTCCGTTAAAGAGGGGATGAGAAACGGTGGAGAGGACTTGTGAGTCTTTGTGGAAGCATATTGGGAGGGGATAACTTTTGCATATTGGTGTTGGGATTTGGGTGGTGTTTTGGTGCTCGGGAGTTGGATGACTTTCATGATTTCGGATGAGCTCGGTTAATTGTGGGTTTTCAATCGTGTTTTCGGATTTCCCACTTCTTCTCTTCGCCGTCTACCATCTCCAATAGTCATTTTTTACCCATCGAGCGTCAACACCTTGTTAGCGTAAATCTCCCCACTTGATCCCTGCTTCCCACAGATCTCATCCTTTTTTATATCTCCTCCCTGGGCACACTGCTCCAGCACAGTAACCTTGCCATCAGCCTGCACCCTCTTCAAGACACTATACGCAATTGTCAGCAACCCTCACTCGCTAATGTCAATCCCGTTCTCATTTCAAAGAAGACAGGGAAAACCGCAAAAGCTTACCCCCCGCCGTCACCTCCATCACAATCCCACTCCTGATAAACCTCCAACACCCCCACCCGCTCATTATACGAAAATATCGTCCCTGTCGTATCCTCCTCCTCCCCTTCACCTCCCTTTTCCACAATGCGCGTGCATTGACCCTCGGGATATGGACCCTCGCGGAAGCATAGTGCATTGTATCCCGTCAGAGTGTTCTCAAGGAGGAACATGACGATTTGGGCGTTGGGCGTGGAGAAATCGGTGGACCATTCGTAAACGATCCAGAGGGGGAGGGTAGGGTCGGGAGTGGCGCAGAGGGGTGTGGTGCGGGCGGAGAGGACCTGGGAGGGGGAGGGGAAAGTTGGGCTGGAGGTGATGGGGAGGGGAAGGGATAGGATGGTGAGGAGAAAGGTGAGGATGGATTTACGTAGGAGGGAAGACATGATGATGGAGGTTGGGAGGTTTGCCAAGGAATAGCCAAGAAGCGAGCTAAGAAGTGAAGAGGTAAGGTTGGCGGTATGCGGGGTTGGTGGGTTGAGCCCCATTGTATGCTCGGGTCTTGGCTAAATGGGGTTGGCGGTCTGGTTATAGACGACTAGCCGGTTCGGGTGAATTCTTGGAATAGATTTTTCATGTGAGGAGAATAGATCTTAGTAATTGATGGTGGGATGAGAATCTCCCAGCGATTACCGCGATCCACACCAGTTAGGGTATCCATGTTACCGGTGCTGGACTTCATCCCCCATGTAATAGATGCCTCAAGGTGGTACAATGCGAACATAGAAGTCGGGCGCTCTCTAGCTCAAGTCATTGTTCCACCTATTGGCGGTGTCATCCTGGCCCAAAAGTTTCCCATCTTGGAGAGAAATGAGGTTGGCCGGGTGCGTCCCGATGGCGATAAGAATGCTCATCATCTTGATGCTATAGTCCCTGGTGCCCTTTTCTACCGCCCGACCGATCCCTGACAAATTCCAGGGTGACGGATACGGCCGCATCTGGTGGATGTTAAACAAGGTGGCAGATGGTCTTACACCCTGTGATACCAAGGTAAGTGAGTGTTACAGAAAAACTTGGCTCTGGGTTACCGGAGCTGTGATAAGCCTCTCACCTTCGGTTGTGAGTGTGATGAAGCCGCTTCGGGACCAACGCTCGTACTCAGGGTTCATTCCTCGACCTGGACTAAAGTACTGGTACTGGGCGTAGTTTCGTTGTTGATGCTATTCCATATCGCGCCATCGAGGATACTGTCGATCCGTGCTTTGCATGCGCCGAACCCGTTCCCGGCCATGTCTACCACTGCAGGAAGAAAAGCGAGAAGCAGCTACGCCTAAAGAGAGGCGAACCGAAGGACCTGCAAGCCATGTTTGCCATCGTCTGCATCGACATCGACGCTACTGGCCGCGAAAATGGCAACCACCGTGATATATTGTGTGGCGCTATGGCTCACATCAATGCCACACAACCCGTTGGGTATCGATAATCAGAGCGCTTCTGCAACGCATCGGGAACGTCAAGGCGAAGAGCATCCCCTCGCCCAAAACGCGAGGGCTGTGGTTTCGACATTGGACTGCGAGATGGCGTGATTCCCCCTTTGGCGGCAGAGAATATTGCGGTGCCGACGGGACACTTGGCCCTGCGAGGAGAGGACGAGATGCTGCGCTGTGGGACTGGCTGTTGGGCCTATTCCCGAGGCCACGAGCGTTGGTAGGACCTTCCATGGTGTTTCAGTGATGTGTGTTGGTGAAACGATGAAGAGACAGCAACTGAGAACGCTGCTTGATTTTGTAGTGCCCGGATTCCGGGACAAACTTTGTATATCAGCTTATCGGGAGAAAATTCGGAATGGAAGGTTCAACCACTTACTACTGAAAAGTGTGCTGCTGAGGGAAGTTCTAAACTCTGCCCGCGATCTGGCAAACGAATTAAAAGTCTGAATTTACGCCACATTACCGTCCATGTAACATTGCTCCTCACCTAGGTTTGGCATGTTCGAACTACGGCTGGCTTTGGCAGACGTTCCTCTGTGACATACGGCCAACAAGCACTGGCAGGGAAAGATGTCCTTTAAGATATAATGGCAAAGTTAAAATGCCGCCCTCTTCATTATGATTGCTACCAAGCGAGTATATCGGCGCCTTACAGGTCAAGGGTTAAGTCGGGGTGAGTTGATGACATTTCCTATCCGTCGATAATCTCAAGTTTCCAACAACCCATCCCTAAACCCTAAGAGTACACACAACCCGACCTACTCTAGGGGTATAAGCGAGCCTTGGTAGACCTTACCCAGCCTACACAACACAACTCACCCGACCTACTCCATACACCTTATGTAGAGAACGTGATTAAATCAAGACTGTTTTATGATTTATGACTGCCATAGTGGCTAGTCTAGGCTCATTAATCATAATTTATTAGAGCATACTAATGTATAAGGCTTTTAAAATCCTGTAAAGTTACAATTAAATCCAGACTTATTCCTAACCTAAATTAAGATCTCCTCTTATTACACTTTTTCTCTAGGTTGATAGCAGCCTCTGGGGACGTGATAAGGGCTTTTAAGGAAATGCTAGTAAGTAGCTTACGGAAGGCGCTTTTACAGGGGTGGACTGTAAACTTCTTCTAGAGATCGCAGGTAGTATTACGATTCTTTAAGCAGGTTATTATGTATAAGTTAGGATCTATTCAGGATCTATTCTAAGAAAAAAAAGTTATAATGTACTTATAACACTTTAAGATAGAGTAGTTATTACACTTACCCTTAAGCTTAACTATACGCTTTATCTTAACTAAGTTAAGTTATTATAAATAGGTTAAATTATAAATAAGTTAAGAATAAGTTATAAACTTATATAAGGGCTGTTTCCCTTACCCTTAAACTTAGTATACAGAACGATAAGTAAAAAAAAAGGTAATAAGGGTAAGCTTAATACGTTAAGCTTAAACTGGAATAATAGGGGCAGTTAAAGGGTAAATAATTAAAGTAATTAAAGTGTTATTAATAAGTAAGTTACACTTACAGTAAGCCTTAAACTTTATATAGTAATTTAATTAAATTACAGTTAAGTTAAAGTATAATTAGAGTTAAGTTAAGGTAAATTAATTAATTATATTAGTATTCTTATCGTTAATTAAGCTTTTAAAACGGTTAGTAGTAATAGTAATACGTATACTTATTACAACCTGCACCTAACACAGGCCTCGAGAGGACTAGCGCAGGTTAAGACAGAACGTATAGTAAGACGTTAATAAGTAAAGGGCGTTCTAAAGACAGCTTATTAAGTTAACACTCCTAAACAGGGGTTTAATGTCACTGTAAGTCGCTATCACTATAATATACAGAGGTAAATCTAAACAGTAAGATATAAATGAATTATTAAATACTAACGTAAGGAATTAAAGTCCTTTACAGTAATTATAAGCATAATTATAACTATTTATACTAACTAACTAAAAGATACCTTATACTTTACTTATAATATCGTAAATGCTTATAATGTAAGCACTTAACAGGCCGTAAGTAATACCTTATTAGTCGTAAGGGCTTCAGGTCTTTACACCCCTAGCTTAGTACGTAGTACTGTACGTACTGTCTTCCTACACTATTCCTTTTACAGGGGATTTATCAGGCCGCCCCAGCCTAAGTAACAGCTTACAAAGTCGTTATATAATTCCTCCTCTTTAACGTTCTTTTTCTATAAAGAACTTTAGGAGGTAAGTTTTCTCCCTTTACTACTTCATTATATAATAAGTATCTAGCTTTTAGGTCTCAAAACGGGAATAAGGAAAAGCATTAACTACCGTTTAAACCTTACAGCTTACATATATATATTTAGTAACGAAATGTCCCCTTATTATTTCTGTAAGTTTACCAACCCTCCACTTATGTATCAGGATTTAAACTAATCTAACAGTTATAATTACTGTTTAGAGAGGCATTAGCCTTCTTAATACAACACCTTTAACGTAAGTAAAGCGAAGTTAAAAGCCCTTCTTATTAAGAAGACTTTAACTTATAAGTTAAGTCTGTTACCTAACAGCTTTATAAGGCTATTACTAAGCTTTAAAAGGCATTAACGCGCTTAGCATGCCTTTACAAATAGTAGTCCCGCCTTAAAGGCTAGGCTGTAAGAGCGTTTAGTTATAAAGTAAAGTTACTAAAGTTCTAAGAGGGTAAAAAGATTAAGTTAAACGCTCCTTTTAAAGATGTAGAGTCTTTTAATTAGGCGAACTTCATAATTAGGTCTCTGTAACGTATAGTTACTTTATAACTTAATTTATAGCTTCTTTCCTTTAATAAATAAAATGGCTTTTTAGTATAGTGGTAACGTGTTTATATTTCACTTCTCGGTATAATATACTAAGGCACGTTATACTGAGATTTTGTTAATAAGAGGTTATAGGTTTAACTCCTATAAGAGTCTTTTATTACAGGTCTAAAACCTAGCTTAACTTCTCTACTCAGTCCAGTCTTAAGCTTTTAACAGCTTTTTTTTATTTTTATTTTTTTTTACTAACTTCCTTTCTTAACAGTGCTTATTCTTATAGATACACTTCTCTGTTACGTACCGTTATATGACTGGTTTAGGAGACCTTAAGGTATACTAAATCGCTTTTTACCTTTTAACTCTTTCCTTAAACTTACAGTAAAATGTAAGTCCTTTAATTATAAGAGGTAAGTTATCTTATAAGCTACTAATTTATAACGTTTTAATTCTCTATACTGCTACATATGTGATTTATATAGAGCTTACTAGCTTCAAAGGCTTAACCTCTTTATTAGGTTTAAAGTCTTTTTAACTTTAATTAAAGGTTTTAATAAATGTCTTCCTAAACTTACTAAGGAGTTTCCTACTATTTCTTAAACTTTAAGTCTTATAATCTCAGTGTCGCAGCCTTCCCCACTGGGTTAGGCAGCATCTAATGCGGTAATTAACCTCTAGTAGCTCCGCATCACTCTTTACGTATAATACCTAGCTATTTTCACACCCCTTCTTTTATCTACCATATCATCAAGTGGAGCATATTGTGACGACCCTGCAGGTCGTCACTTAGGCCAGGGCGGCCCAACGAATCCCCCGCAGGAGAAACAGTGCAGGAGGACGGTGCACAGTGTCCAGACGCACTGGGCTAAGGGTGCAAAGACCCAGAGCCCCTACAACCAGTAAGAAAGCGCTTAGTAGTCCATAGGGACTAGCAACACTAAGCACCATTCGGTTAACTGCTTAGCCACAATTACGTAGTACACTACTAAGCATAATGGACCAAGCAAGGTACGAAGTGCCTCTTAATTAATTATTATAAATAGCTATAGTTATACCTATAACTACCGTAAAGGACTTTAATTCCTCATGCTAGTATTCAATTATTCATTTATATCCTACTGTTTAGACTTACCTCTATACATTATAGTAACAGCAACTTACAGTAACATTAAACTCTTATTTAAAAGTGCTAACTTAATAAGCCGTCTTCGGAACGCCCCTTACCTATTAGTGTCCTGCTATACGTTTTATCTTAACCTACGTTAGTCCTCTTAAGGCCTGTGTTAAGTGTAAGTTATAATACGATATTAATATTACAGTTCTAAACACTGTTTATTAAATTCCTAGAAACCTCTCTCTCCTATCACTAATATATCGACTTTTAAAAAAGGTAAAAAGCTTAAAGAAACTTAAATTCAGCTTTAACTCCTTACTATTAATAAGTTAGCTGCACGCTTTAAAGAGTTAAACCTTAATTAGTAAAGACTAGTTAAAGAACTTAAAGAAACTTTCCCTAAAGACATTAAAAACCGTATTAGTCTTATCGAGAAACTCTTAGCTTAACTTAACGTTATCAAGCTAAAGAATAACGACCTTAAAGGCTTACAGAAGAAACAAGTAAAGCTCCTTTTACCGTTACGCTTTAAAGGAGACTTTACTTAGCTAAAGTTCTAAATAACCTAACTCTAAAGCTATATTACTTACTACGACAAACAGTTCTTTGAAGAAGAAGGAAAGGTTAGGTTTACCAAAGCCCTCTTAGATAAAATAACAACTTACTAGTATAAACCACACGTAAAGATAATTAATAACCTTTTCATAAATAAAGCGCGTAAAAAGGCCCTAGAGACTTAAGCTCTTTTTGATAACTTCGACGTGTTTATTAACTAACTCTAGACAGAGTTTAAAGAATTAGACACTTTAAGATAAGCTAAATAATACCTTATAGCGTTAAGGCAGATATCTTCAGTCCTTAAGTTCTCTACACGTTTTAAGTTAAAAGCAGTAAAAACTAAGCTTAGTTAAAAAGCTTTAGTAATACTGTTCTAAAGTAAGCTGAAAGAGTACGTTACTAAAAACCTTTATTAAGAAGATCGGCTAAATCGACTTTAAGAGCTAATCGAGATAATAATTAAGGTTAATAACTGGTATTATAATTACTATTATTAAAAGAACTTTTAGAAAGAACAGACTCCTTACTAACTAAATAAACCTAAAAAGGGGAACTAATTAACCGTAATAGGTTACCACTTTAGACTAATAGATATTAGTATAGTAAACTGTTAAAACTAACTTAACTGTAACAAACCTTAATAATAATAACAGCAGAAGCAGTCTAAAAACCTGTCCTAAGTCTAATACTTTAACTGCGGTAAGAAAGGCTATATAATATAATAATACCTATCACTAAAGCAAATCGGTTAAAAACTAGTCCTAAATAAAGGAAAACACGTTAAGTTTAACTTAAAAGATATCTACGTTAAGATAATAAGTAACAAAGAAGACTATACCTAAATAGATAAGTGCGACTTAAGAGACGAAGGAGAAGAAGAGGAAGAACTTTAAAATATAATATACTTAATCTTTAAAGGTATCTTAAAAAAGTCAGTTATAAAGGTGTAAGTTACTATAAACCGACTTTAAGGTAAGAACTTAAAATAACTAAAGGTGTAGGTTACGGAAGATTAACTCTAGGAAAAGATATTCTAATTAGTTATTATAAGCTTTAAAAACCTTACGTTATAAGTTTAAAAACTAAAGAAGTTTAAAAAGGACTTTAACTTAAACCTTACTAAAATGGTAAAAGAAATCGAAAAACTAACTCTTTAAGTTACCTAAGTAGTAAAGTAAGCTTTAAAAAGTAAGAGAGAGCAGGTTAAAAGAATTAAATTAAAGAAATAAAAGTTCTTCTTAACTATATCCTTTAAGATACTTAAACGCTTTAAGCACGTTAAATAAATTAATACCCTTACCTCCTTAAAAGAAGGACAGTTTCGATAACTGCCTTACATTAAAGCTGGTATACCTTAAATTAATACTTTAAAGGTCTCCCGAGAAGATAAAAAATAAGCATATTAACAGAAGGTCTAAAAGCTAAAGGAAAAACACTAAGAATTAGTAGATAAAGTAGAAGACCTATAAGTTAAAAGCCTTATTATAATGTCTAAGAATAGAGTAGTTAAAGTTAAGTTACAGCTTTAGAATAAAGTTCGCTTTGCTAACTAGTTTAAATATTAACTTGTTAAAGAAAACCATTTTGTAAAAGAATAAGCTAGTCTTCTACTACTTAAGTTCTAAAAAGAAGTTTAAAAGAAGTAATAAATACAGAAGTAAGTGGAAGAAGAAAAGAAATAAGGTACTACTTCTCCTATCCTGTACTTTACAACTACAGCACCTACAGTTAACGTTAATTACCTTAATTATAAAGACGTATTATAGATTAACTATATATATAATAAATACACTCTTAACTAGTATAATGGACTTAAAGCTCTTTATAACTACTTCCTTAACGTATAATCTCAGTGTCGCGGCCTTCCCCGCCGAGTTAGGCGGCATCTAATGCGGTAATCGGCTCCTGTAGGCCCCGCATTGCTCTTTACGTTATAATGCCCGGCTATTTTCACACCCTTCTCCTATTCCTACCCTTCTCTCCATTTAAATGTATCTACTGTTAACGTAACTAACCCATATCGCTCAAGGGTTTATGGAGTCAACTAATTTAGTGACTCATTTATATAACTCACACCATTTAGGAAATCCAAATTCAGCGAAAGTTTGGAATTCACTTGTGTTTGAATTAAGGACAGAATTGTGACGACCTTGCAGGCCGTCACTTGGTCCGGCGCGGCCTGACGTTGACCCCGCGTTGAGAACAGTGCGCATCACCGTGTGCACTGGGCCAGGGGTGTAAAGACCCGAAGCCCCTACGACCAGTCAGAAGTTGCTCTGTCTTGGCTGAGTGATCTGTACAGATCACTCTGGGACCACAGATCAAAGTGATCTGTTGCTCTGTCGCCAAGGCCACAGAGCAACAGAGCAAGGTACGGAGTTACTTCTGTGTAGCTTGTTATAGGTACCATCATCGTGACCACGATGGAGTGAGGGACCTGGTTCCTCACGCAAGTAATACACTGTTCATTTGTGCTCTACTGTTCAGCTTGCCTGTGCACTATAGAGCAACGGCCTATAGTGACTGTGTAGTTTCCCCCCCGTCTGACGAGTGCTTGCTTCGACACTCGGTCCTCCGATCGCCACACCTAGGTGCAGCCTCCCGCTCCGGCGTGACACTCACCTACGACCTGTCTTAACCCCCTTCAGGTGCAGGCCGTAACAAAAGACTACAGAGATGCAGAGGCTTGGAGGGTTTATATAGATGGTCTGTGGTGCACAGACCATCCATACTGTTCTGTCGGTCAGTCGTGCTGTTCGTTGATCACTCGTGTTGTTCAGCGTGCAGGCTGTTACACGACTCCTCTAAGCTCTTTGTAATCCAGACAATGGTTCCAGACAATAACGATATTACGTAGTGTCCTTAGGCCAATTCGCCAATGCCGTCACAAAATACCAAAGTACCTCTTTAGGGTATATTTCCAATCCTGTAACTTTCTACATCTATGTTAAACCACATACACTATCCCTCTAACCAAGAGACTTTACATTTATTACAGTACTTACCCCTTCATACGATACATATCTCATTACACTTCTTAACGTCAAATTCCTCCCCGTCCATAATACCATAGATATAACAATCCCCTATAAGAGTCCAGCGCCTAGCTTCCATTCGACGTAGTATCAACGGAGCAGCAGCCCCTTGGACAAGGACAATGCAGTCAGATTCTTGCACATGGAGCCCATTCGAGACCCCGATGTGCCCTTGATGTGTTTTGAAAGGAACTCGATCAGCCAGCTCTGCCCCAATTTCACTTATAGCCTCCAGCTTCCCTTGTTGGGCCCCTGCGTCCTCCTTACTGAACAACGACAGATTCTTAGCAATGGCGAGGGCGCCGATTATTGGCAGTCCGATTCGAATTCCAAGCCAGGAACCCCAGATGGCGGACCTTTTCAGCCAGGCAACATTGTGTGCGAAGTCGAGGAGAGCTTGGATGGCCTCCAATCCAGATATTGAGCGGAGCGCCTCGGGAATATTTCCCCTAAACAATGTCGTCAAGACAGCTCGGATGAATTCTTCCTGGGTATGAGCACAGCGGCTCTGATCTGGCGCGCCACCTTGCCACATCTCCATCACTTCGTGCAGGGTACCAAAATGTAGCATCGCTTGGAGTGTGGTGGGGAGGTTCTTTTTGTTCCGTCGCGGCAGGAATCGGCTCGCTACCAGCACGTCTGTACACTTCTCGACCTCGTCGATCATAAAGCCGCTGAGAATCAGGGCCCTATCCTTCACCATAAAGAATTTTGGATGGCTTTTCACCAGGCACGGGTCGCCACTTCCGAAGAGACCTGATTCCAACAATGTCTCCGTTTCGAGGGCGTGAAATTCAGCTGCTCTCCTGGTTCTCACGTCGGTCCAGTCAATGACCCAAGATGGCAGCCCGGGTACAGAACCACCTCCACACTTCAAACCAGCGCTCATCAAAGCGTACAACTTTGGGAATCTTGCCAAGAGCTTCTCCGTCACCTGCTGGAAAACGTCCGCTGGGTCGAGCGAGTAGTCCGGAATCACGAACGGTTCGGGGTTGCCGCGGGATCGCTTACTCTCGGCCTTTTGTATCACACCCAATATCCCGTATACCATGTCTCGAGGATCCGTCGCCAAGGAGGAGCCGATTCTATGCAGAACCCACATCACGCCAGCATCTCCGGAGTCGATACAAGACCTGTTACCAACCGCATCCCTGATGTCGGCCATTGATGCCACAGAGAGAATCTCAGAGACACTCCCATCCTGCAACACTCCTTCCGGAGATATCAATCCCACAGCAAGTGCGAAACGAAACGCGGCAATCATATCATGCCAAAAAAAGGCCGCACCCCCCTGATAGACCCAGACATCCCCAGAAGCCAGCACAACCTCCTGAATCACCCACACCCGGCGCCACCACTGACTGCGAAAAACCCCCAAGAAGGGACCCCAATCCGACGCGAACTCATAAATTTGACCAATCACTTCGCGCTGCATCATCGGCCACTCCGGGGAGCTATCATCCCACGCATGCAACGAGCCGGTAGGCCCCAGTCGCTCCTCATACTCCCGCGCGAGACGGACCAGCTCCGCGATCTGGCCCGCCAGCAGGTCATTCGATTCTTCATCACCCGGCCCCAACCACACCCAGACCTCACAGGCTCGGCTGTATATCTCCCCCATCAACGGCACCTGGGCGGTTTTCTCGAGGGTGTCATCCTGGTTGATGCACACAGCATCCGCCCACAGCGGCACGCTCCTCGACGGATGCCGGAACCGATGCAGAGCGTTGTGCAAGTTAGGCGTAACTCGCATAGGTGAGCCGTTGCATATGAGTGAAGCGTGGCTGTGGAGTGCGACTTGGCCGCCCCAGCAGTACGAGATGGCGTGGTAGTGGGGGGTGTACTCTTGGGAGAGATAGATGTCTTCGAGATCGCAGGAGAGGGGTGCGTCTCCTGTTCCTGGATGTAGGGTGATGATGCGGATTTTCGGGAGCGTTGGGAGGGAGTTGCGGAGCGATGTGGTGTATTGGAAGGGTGCCGACATGATGTTGGCGACGACGGATGAGATCGTGGTGGTGTTCCATGTTACAGCGGAGGGAGGACTTTCCCCACTTTCCCCGCAGTTCGAGAGAAGCCTCTAAACGCCACAAGTGCTTGATGCGTTGGTGTCTGCCTGATGGCTCACGTGGTTGCGAATGGTAGCCAATGATAGGCAGCTAGTATTGGTAAAGAGCAAAAATCACTGTAGGCTAATGTCGTCTCCCATGGCCGGGCAGCTTTCCACTTTCTAACGGCCCCGACGATTTTGGTCGACAATCACTGCTTAATACCGGTGACCTTCGGTGCCAGATGAGCATCACTTTAGACTGTCCCGGCTAGACAGTTCTTCAAGTAACTGGAGGCTAATACTCCACTGGTATTGAGCTCCAAACTACAGTCATATTTTGCCCAGGACGGCGGTGCGTCTAAACGAGTGGTAGAGACGAGGTCCGGGTCTGCCGCCATCTCCTTTACTTCTCAGTTACCTAGCCGCCGTGCTAACGCATCTAATATGTAATTTTATAGAGGCTCTAGCCTGTGTTAGTGTATCTATAGTGTTACAAGAGAGACACTGTGCCGCGTCCGAAGCCTGGGTCTATAAACCCTAGGTAAGAGTCAGGGGTACGAGTCCTCACAGATAAAGACCAGGCATTCTTCCATTTTTACTCTACTTAAATTAAGCATCTCCTATGAAGTAAGCCAGAGTTAACCGTTAAAAAAGCACACTGTGCTATCGAGCTATCAGTTACAGCCCCAGGTGATAAAAGATATACTTATTCTGCTTACTAAACTCTAAAATAGTAAGGCAAGACGTACCTACTTAACTAATACTTACATATTTACTACTCTGATAAACAGCTTTGTTTTAACTGCTTTATAGTATTACTACGGGCTAATAAGGGTAACAGGCTTAGTAGAGAAGACTTTAAGCATGTAAGTGAAGAAACTGACGTTAATAAAATTAAGTCTGAACTTCTTTATAACCTATTTAAGTAACTGTAACGCAGAGCGTGCACCTAAACCGCTGCGCTAATAACCCTAAAAGATTAAGTAATTCCCGTACTTTATGCGAGAATCGGTGCACTCCAGAGCTTATGTATGTAATGTTCTTATAGTAACGTGTTTAAAGCTAGCGATAAGGAAAAGACAAATATAAAGCTATTGTTACACTTACCTTTAGTTAATATAAACCTATATAGTATATTACTAAGATTATCGATAATCACTGTAAGCGTAACTTTTTAAGTGAGATAGTGTAAATATGGTTGATACGACTGGTTATTAAGAGTAGAGGTAGTAAATAGATAAAGAGTGAGAAGAGGATTAGTTGATATCCCTGATGTCCCTTTTAACGCTTTTAATTATATTACTTTCTAACATAGTTATTTAACAACGTGCTTTAACATTTTGCTAACAAATTCCATTTGCTGGAATAATGTCAGCGTAGCAGAGTAGGCTTGCAATACTGAGCTTGTTAGCAACTTAGCAGTATTCTCTGCTTTGTTAAATCAGCGCGGTTCTGTGAAGCTATAGTTAGAAGCTATTATATAAAGCGATTATATAAGGCTATTACATGAGGCTATTACTTACATACAGTAACCTTATAATGGTAAAATAGTTATGTCAGCAGAGTACAGTATGTAGTTAGAGTGTAAGAGTCTGTAATGATAGTACCGGAGCATGTTATCAAAGATAAAGCATGTTAGCAAATAAAGTATATAAGAAATAAAGTATGTCAGCAAATGAAGCATCTCATCTATGAGTCAGGTGGCTGCAGCGGTAGGTTTTTATATGTACACTACACCGTATATTAAGCAGCTTAGGTAGGGAATGTCAGCAGTAAAAGCAGCTGAAAAAGGTGACATTCACCGCCGAATTGGGAGGTCGAGACCGTATCACTAAGACTAATAGTATAATAATAATCTTGTGCACACTGAACGTGACCGCCACTGTACCTTTATTTAATAACACGCTGTTCTTGATGACATACTATACTTAATGCCATTACCTGATGACATGCTCCTTTAAACGACATCACTTGGTGACGTAGTTACTCTTCGATACGCTGCACTACTGCTGTGATCACGATCAGAAAGTAAGAGGGTTCAAGATGCTTCCTTCTCCTAGCTCTCTGGCGAAGCCAGAGGGCCATTCTTTTGAGTTTCTCAGTGTATAAACTAGATAACGGGATTGCAGCTGAGCTGGATGACGGGATTGCTGACTAGCTAGAGCCACGGTCAACTCTGTGGATCGTACTCTACTTTCTGACAGTTACCCCTTGTAATGAGTGTACAACTAGTGGTGACACTAGGATGAAGACAGGAGAGCGGCAAAGCTGCGCTAGTTATTCGGAGCCTGCACGCTGTGCTGTCAGGGGAATCTTGCTCCTGCAAGATTTGGTTCTCTAATGTAAACAGCATTAAAAAACACAGCGCCGTGACTAACTGACAGTTATCTTCCTTGATCATATGACGATCATTACGCCCCTATATGATCCAATACTTATAAGCTCCATTTGCTAATATAATTTCAATGTTAGCACAGATAGTATGCATATAGACCTGAGCCCGTCAGCAACTTAGCGGGATCGTTAGCCTTTGTTCAATTAACGCGGTTATATAAGGATTTTATCAAAAGCTATCATAACATGGTAATGTAATTGCTATTATTACTAACTGGAAGTAATTTTATAGCAAAACAGTTATGTTAGCACAGTAAAGCATGTGACTAAAGTATAAAGCATATTAGCAAATGAAATTTATCAAATGGAGCATACTAACGTTACCTATGATTCAAGTAGCAGCTGTGTTTTAGATCTACACCACGCAGTATATTAAGTAGTCTAAGTAGAGAATATTAGCAATTAGAACCGCATTACTAAGACTAATAGTAGCACAAGGGCCGTTTTACTAGTTAAAGCAGAATCTAAAGCAGTAATAGCCTTCTATACGCTTTATAACTAGATAGTACTTTTTTTAAATCATATAATATAAAGCTAACTTCAGTAAATTCTCTCTAAATGTTTCTTTTCATAATTAAAGCAAAAAACGTAGCTTTAAACCTATAAAAAAACTCTAACTTACTAATATATATAATATTTATCTGTATTTACTACTTAACCTAGCGGCTATATACCTTTTTAACAGCGTAAAATAATTAATATTTAATAGTTAAAGTAAATATAAGGAATATAAAGATATATAATGTATAATAATATTTTATTCCTAGTAGTAAATTTCGAATTCTTTTAAGTAGTAGCTATTATAATTATTTAAAATTAATAATTAAAATATTTACTTTAATTAAAGCCTACTACGTTTATAATCTAACATTTTATGAATTATTATAATATATTAGATAATTAATGTTTCAGATTCCTGCACCGTAGGGTAGCTCAAATGGAATATCATCAGACCACAGGCATGACAGCAGTCAGTGACGTGATAGATTTTTAATTGTTAGGTTCAACCACCAAACGATCAGGATGCGCGGAATGATGGTCTATCCTGACAGGGGTATCTACCTGGCTATCTAGTTCCGGGGTCATGTTCCCTAACACTTAGCCCTCTATTATTTACTTCCCTTTTTTATATTAATAGAATAAAAGGCTTTAAAAGCCATTATTGCTTATAACAGGCACTTTCCTCTTACCTATAAATTGCTTCTTTAAGCAAGCAATTCAATCTCCTTTTACTTATTAAATCGATTATGCTAAGCCCCACGCATTGCAATAAACCCTAATAGTAATATTTACAAAATTAAATATAAAAATTAAAATTACTACACTATTATAGCAATTTAGTAAATAAAGGCAGTTATTATGTTAATAGGAAAATAAAAATTATAAATAAATAAATAATTATAATAATAGTTTTATATTTTAAGGTGTAGCGTTAAAGAGGATTTAAAGGGGTACGAAAATAGGGAAGTAATTAGTTAATAAAGTACCTAACTTAAACCGCTTTTATAAATACTTAGTGAAAATACTAAAATGTTTTAAAATATTAATAAAGCCTTTAATATACTCTGCCTTTCTAGAATTCCCATTAACCTTATTGAATTTATTAAAAACTATAACAAAGCTTACTTTTATAACGTAATAATAAAATCAAGTAAAGGAAAAGGTTTATTAAGGCAATATTAGTAAAAAATCCCAAACACCATGCGAAAGGCCTAGCCAAATGTATCTTTTAACGTTAAGTTACTTATAACCGTTATAACATAGTTTTCGTTTAGGATAAACGAGCAAAGTAATTGTCACGAATGGCTGGAAGGAAGGTGCAAAAAGATGAGAAACCATCAGAAAAGCCATAACGACAGAATGGCGTTGTGGATGACAATTGGTATCGTCATCGAATCGCGACCGATTCGATAATTATATCTCAAAGAACCGCAGCAGGAAGGAGTCCTTTCTTTCCACAAGGTTCAGTCAATGTAATACCGACTGGTTGGCTTCCAGGCTTTACGTCTCCCTTGGTGCATTGCCTTACAGTAATCCTGCTAATAAAAGTACCTTAATATATAATTTTATTACATACTTAAGATTAGTTCTTAACGATAAAACGTTTTAAACTTATATACCGTTAAGTATATATTAAAAACCCAAAAATACAAATAATTTTTTTTTTTTAGAAACCTATTTAGGACTTTAAATACTTAAAGTCTAGTGTTTTTATTACTAAAGGGGGTTTAATTAGACGTTTTATATTTATAACTAAGCTGGGGGATATTATATACGCTGCTTTTAGTAGCATGTACCTAATTATCCTTTAGCTAGAAGTTGGCGTTTTTGTGGTTTAAGGCTATGCTTACGTTCATGGAATTATGTGTAGGAAGCGATAGGAGTCCAGGGAGATTATCTTTAAGATTCGTTAATGAAATAGGAGCTAAGAAGTTAATTAAAAACAAGAAAGTAAAGTAAAAGGAAGTGGATTGCAAGGTTTAGAGTTGATGCCAAGTAGAAAGGTGGGAAGCCGGTTGCCAAGCAACTGCTAGCAAGAAAACCAGCTGCCAGCCAGATACTAGGGAGGAAGCCAGATACCAGGAATCGATATAAAGAAACCGGCTGCCAGACAGTGAATAGGTGCGCGAACAGCGCCAACAAACACACCACCACTACTAAACATTGCATATCCATGACTGAACGAATCTTTCTTACTTACTTGGCATCCCTGAATAACTTCAGTTTCCACGATTCTGACGGTCCCTTGTTACGGCCTGCTCCAGAACACCAGGGTGTTCGAGGTGAAGACAGATCGCAAGAGCGAACCGGGGTTCAATTGCTCAAGGGGGGTTGGATGCAAGGTGACTGAATGTAACTAGCAGAACTCTCAGGTGATAACACTGTCACACAGGTCGTGGTCCAAAATGTATGGACCGAACAGTAGTGATACTGAACAAGTGTTATTGCTAGCGTGAGGAACCAGAAGGGTCCCTCACCCATCGGGGGCACGATGATGGTATCTATACTAAGTGTTCCTTCTGGACCCGAGAGGGAAACCCTCCGGGTCCCGAGGACCCGAAGCTGCTTCCTCCCGGGTCCGCTCACTACGGGCCCAATGATTGGTTACTGCGGGTGGCCCGTGCTCCCTCCTTGGTCATGACCTGGGTCGTGACATCCCTTCCGTTGGCCATTGCTTCGATCGGAGGGAGGGTCACGTGCGTGATCACGAGAAAGGGGGTCAATTCGTGGCCAAAAGGTTGGTTGATTGAACTCAAGACTCAGGGGCGTGACTGACCCCTTATAAGGAGGTGCGACCCGATGCCAGAAACTAAATACAAACACGGCCTAGCGCGACCAATCCGAGCCCCACTTACTCCATCCCTGGACCTCCGAACTGGCCCCAACGCGTGCACCCCAAGTCAACAGTACCTTAAGAAAGAAACTAGGTGTCAGGTAGGAAAATAAAAGGTAGAGAGCCAGAAAGTCAGTTGCCAGCCAGGTATCCAGGGATCCAGGGAGCTAGGAAGTCGATTAAAAGCAAAAAATCTAAAAAGTCAAAGGTTGCCAGAACCGTACAGTTGCCAGCACCAGAGCTAAGTTAAACTAAATTAAATAAAAGATAAGAAGGTAAGAAGATAAAATGCCAGTGGGACGAATTATGTAACTGAAACCCTAAAGATAAAGTTCGTAACGTATTTTATAAGCGAGCGCCCTATATAAGCAAACGCCCTACACCCCACATAAAATAATACTTCCTCCACGTAACACCACTTTTTTCCACCATTTAACATGCCGTCACCGTTAAAGGAAGCCAGGCAAATCTTGGCTATCTAGGCTCTTGAAAAAGTTGTAAATCTTTCTGTTTGAGATGCTGTTAAGATCTATCGAGTCGATTATAAGACTCTTAGGCTCCGACGCGCTAGCTGACTTTTACAACGCGATATTCCAGCTAACTCATGGAAACTTACGGATTTAAAGGAGAGTACGATTGTTTAGTATATTAGTAAGCTCTACACTCGTGTATTTCCTCCTTGGCTTCGTTTTGTAGAAGATATAGCTAACCGATTACTACGTAAACGCGACGCGCCCCCTGTTGGTAAGCTCTGGGCTTATAACTTTATTAAACGCTAACCAGAGCTTTAAACGCGTTTTTCGCGTAAATACGACTACTAAAGGGCTAATTGCGAAGATCTAAAGGTTATTCGTAAGTGGTTTACGTTAGTGTATAATTGTGACGACCCTGCAGGCTGTCACTTGGGCCGGGGCGGCCCGACGAATCTCCCGCAGAAGGAACAGTGCGAAAGATGGTGTACACCGTCCAGGCGCACTGGGCCAGGGGTGCAAAGACCCGAAGCCCCTACGACCAATAAGGTGTTGCTCGCAGCATGCCGAGTGCTCGCACCACGAGCAGGGGAAACCTCACGAGCAGAACGCTCGCGCTGTGCAGAGTGCTCGCGCAACGAGCACTTATAACACTATAAGCAAGGTACAAAGTACCTCCTAGTTAGTTAGTATAGATAGCTATGGTTGTGCCCACAACTACTATAAGGGACTCTAGTTCCTCACGCTAGTATTCAATTGTTCATTTGTGTCCTACTGCTTAGACCCACCTCTGTACATTATAGTGACAACGACTTACAGTGACATTGAACCCCCCGTCTAGGAGTGCTAGCTTAACAAGCCGTCTTCGGAACGCCCCCTACCTGTTAGCGTCCTGCCATACGTTCTGTCTTAACCCGCGCCAGTCCTCTCGAGGCCTGTGTCGGGTGCAGGTCGTAATGATAATACGAAGGTGAAATATAATATCTTTGACGACGATATATATAACTTTGTGGATTACGAATACGAAAGGCTTAGATTTTATCTAGCACTTTAATCTTTATACAGTATCTTGTATAAAGGGGAAATATTGGCTTCTAATCCTTGACGGCCACGAAAACTACCACTCTGACAATTTCAAGACCTATTACCGAGAGTACTTTATTATTACACTTTATATACCTCTGTAGTCTTTACATCTAGTCTATCCACTTAATGTTAGTTGTTTTAGGCTATTTAAAAAGGCCTATAGCGATTAAATCAAAGAGTTAATGCGGATGTACATTACATATATCATTAAGGTGGATTTTCTTTATATATTTAAAAAGGCTTTTTTTACAGCCTTTACTGACAAAAACATCTAAGGAGCATTTGCCGGAGCTGGCCTTATACCGTATGATCTAGATAGGGTATTATTAAAAATAACTATTCGGTTTCGAACTTTAACTCTAACTATACTACTAAACACAGCATTACCTTAGGTATCTTAGACGTTATAAAACGCCTGAGAAGCTACCTTACAGAAGGAGCTTATTAAAGGCCGGATATCGAATTATCAGAGCAGTTCTCTAACACCTATGCTGGTTGCTGTAGACTAACTAGTTAAAGGTATGATAGCTGTGATGCATAAGGTGGTTATATTACGTATAGAGGTCTTAGCATTACGAAAGGTTAATGAGGAGCTCAGTAAGCGACAAAGGGCTAAAAAAACACGTTTACGGTTTAGAGGGTCTCTTACTGTATAACAGGTACAGGATTTACTAGATCAGAAGGCTGTAGTTGAGCAGTTGGTTTAAGAAACACGATAAAGTGGTAGTGGTGTAGGGGGGTCTTGCGCGAAGATTTAGCGTTGTGGTGTGTGCGGTAAACCTGGCCATAATACACGAACTTGTCAGGAGGCTAGAGAATCGTCTGATTTATCTGTTTCTGGTTTAATTATTGTTATTTCCTAGTGTTGTGGTGGAATAATTGTAGATAATTGTGGTAGGGTTATGGTGCGTGGGGCGTTCGCTTATATGGGGCGCTCGCTTATAAAATACGTTAACTGTAAGTGATATGAGAGAGGTGCGTATACAACTAAAAGGCGTGCAGATAAGATGACGCATAGTGGTAGATTACATAGATCGTAAGCAGTTAAAAGATGCTTCAGTGTAAGCAGTGCGAAGCAGCATTATTATCGTTACTGTTGTAATAAAGCAAACTATTTGTGGAGCTGAGCTTATCCGGCGTATATATTTATATTGTCTCGGTGTCTTAACTCTTCGGGTCCTTGGGTCTTTGCATGCTGCCTTGATGCTGCTGTGAGTCGGGACTATCCTGATCGGTTGGTCTTTGTCCTGATTCTTCCTGCCTTGGAATTCGTTTGATTGGTCCCTCCCAATGCCCTACTTTGTGCATGGGGTATGGTCTGTTCTTGGGTCTTGATAGAAAAGAGAACCTACTATCTCGCCTTGTACCCTAGCAATATGCTTAAACTAACACTATATCTGCCTTTTGCGGCGATAAGTAGTTTTCCTGGATCTCTCCGATTCCAACCCTTTCATACTCGTTTCCCGACATGCGTTTTACAACAGGAGAAAGTTGTCGTCCAAGTCCATTGCCACAACAACAGCCAATTCTAAGGGAAGACCCTGGTGATCTTCAAGATCATACCCAATCCATCCTATAATATTCTCAGACGAATCTAATATATGGTGGCGCGTCTTTGCAAACTCTGTCTGCATGCCCTCTTGTAAGCGGCAACCCCGAAACCCCCACACATCGGTGGCTAATGCCATCCCGCCTCTTGTAAACTGGAGCCTCCTGTATAAACCTAAGCTCCCGAAGCTGATCTTCTGAATCTGAAACTGGATCCCTCCCTCGTATGCCATCCAGGACCATGATGGTATCTTGCTGTTTTTTTCGTAATTGATCTTCCCCTTCTGTAGGTCTGTCCTACTCCAAAGGAGAGTTCGATGAAGGAAACCTCCAAAGGCGCCGTAGCTTTCTTCGCATCCATAAACCCTCTTAACTCGGGTCATAAGCCCAGATAGTGCAACAGCTCTATCTGTGAGGTTTGAGAGGCCGTAGGTAGAGTAACACTCGAAGAGGGACTGTAGAAATTCAATATCCGTTACTGGTTGACCCTGTTGAAGTCGCTGTGGGAAATCTAGGTCTAGAGCGTAGTAACTGCTCGAATCTGCAAAGCTAAAGGGGGGAGAATTCTTAAGTTAGAAAATTGCGATCTATAGGCAGTCTTGGGCTTCATACCTCTTCATTTGAGTTAAGTCTTCGCCGAACCTTCCTTCACCACACTCAAAATACGTCTGGTGAGAGCCGAAATGAATGATTCGACAGGATAACAGTCTTTCCTGTAAAACCCACGCCCGCATATTAAGTCGAGATTTCTCCACCTCTTGATCGAAATTGGCCGTATTAGGGCAGATATAGACTCGTCCGCCTAAGTTATCATCAACGAAAGTATGTCGGTTATCGATATCCTGTTTGAGAAATCCCTCTTGTGGATCGGCAGCTGATGTTGCAGCAATTGTGCAATATGCACCAGCATAGACGTCTTCCATACGCCTAGATTCTTTTATCCAGTCCTCTGGATTCTTCTGGATAATGCAAAGAGAGTCAATCCAAAGGTAACGTATACCAAGGCCATGAGATACCTTGATTGCGTCATGAAAAGTCAACGGTAAATCGTCAACACAGAACTCACGTCCCTCCTCGCGAGACCTAATATTGCGTGTGGTTGTACAATACTCTGGTATCTCACCAGCCGCAAGCTTGCCCCAGCAATGTGACAAAGCGATGTATCGTTGAGGGAAAACTCCATGGCCGGAAACGAGCCTCAAGACGTCGGGTTTGCTTAAGTCAAGAAGTCTTGTCGGAAAGGTTTCCCGGGCCTTTTCGCCACGCTGGCAATAACTATGAGAGGTATCGCACTGCTGAAGCCAGGCGCGAAGCAATGCAAAATGCAGAGAACTTTGAGTTGAGAGTGGATGGGGGAAGTCCATTTGGGTTCCTCTAGCAAGTGTGTTCGCAAACTCTTGAGGAAACACTGTAAGTTATGCCGCAGCGAAATTTTTGGGAGTAACTAGACGAACCTGGATCTGAATGTAGTTGAAGAATAGGACGGCCGTCAGGTATTGTGATCAGTACCGAGCCGCTCCTGCGGATTCCGAACCAGCCATTACCGTTCATGTCCTGCAAAGCACGAAAGAGAAAACTGCAGAGACGGCAGCTGCTCCCCATGGCGGACGGCACAGAGAATGCGACTCTACCGCCCGAGAACAACATAGAAGAGCAGCGGGTGCAACATGAGGCGACTGAGATTGAGATTTGAGGCAGATTCTCCAAAAGTCGAAGTCCGCTATTTCGGTGCTTAACACCTATCTAAGCTCTGAGTCAGCGATAGCTACACACAAGGCCCAGGCCGCAGGGTTACTTACCCACTACACCAAAACACACAGCAGGGTCAGCAAAACCTACATATAGGGGCTCGCACGACAGAGGCACTTACATCCTATACCAACACACATAATACAGTCAACAAATGGCACATCCAGGGGCTCACACCACAGAGCCACTTACCAACTACACCAACACACATAATAGAGTCAGCAAAAGTCATATACAGGGCCTCACACCATAGGGTTTCTTACCCACTATACCAAAAAACACAACAGGGTTAGCAAACGCTACACACAGGGGCTCACTACACAGGTCTACTTACATCCTACACCAAAAAAAACCACAACACAACGGGGTAAGCAAAAGCCACACAGTAGCTCACACCACAAAGCTACTTACCACCTACACGAACACACGTAACGGGGTTAGCAAAATCCATGTATAGGGGCTCACACTACAAGCTACTTACATGCTATACCATTAAATAAAACAGGGTTAGCAAAAGCTACATCCAGGAGCTTACACCACAGGGCTATTTACCTACTACATTAACACATATAACAGGTCAGCAAAAAGCCAGGTCTAGGGGCTTACATTAAAGGGTTACTTACTTCCTAAACCAGCACATATAACAGGGTTAACAAATGCCACGCTCAGGGGCTCATACCACAAGGCAACTTACATACTACACCGATACATATAATAAAATTAACGAAAGCTACGTCCTAGGGCTCATACCACGAGGCAACTTACACCCTATACCAGTGCCGATAACATGGTTAGCAAAAGCCACCAGAAGCTTAATCCACAAAGCTACTTACTGGCTACCAGCACATATAACAAGGTTAGTAAAAGTCCTATCTAGGAATTTACACCACAGGGCTATTTACCCACTAAATTAATATACATAACAGGGTTAACAAAGCTATACAAAAGCTAACAACACAAGGTTACTTACATCCTATATTATAACATATGATAAAGTTAACAAAGCTACAGCTAAAGCTTATACCACAAGTCGACTTACAAATTACATTAATACACATAACATAATTAGCAAAAGCCACCAGAGGCTCACACCATAAGGCTACTTACCGGCTAACAATACGTATAACAGAGTTAGCAAAGCAACATACAGGGGCTCAAAAGACAAGGTTACTTACATCCTAAACCAGTATAAACAACAGAGTCAGCAAAAGCCATATAGGGAGGTGCTTAAACCACAAGGCTGCCTACATCCTATATCAACAAACATGACAGGGTCAGTACAGCTGCATAGGGGCTCGCACCACAAGGTTACTTACCGACTACCAACACACATAAGAGAATTAGCAAAACCTACAATAGGGGCTTACACCAAAAAAGCTACTTACATGCTATACCAACACATAAACCAGGGTCAGCAAAAGCTATATCTAGGAGCTTACACTACAGGGCTATTACCCACTACACTAACAATCACAATAAAGTCAGTAACGCTTATACAAAAGCATAAATATCCAAAATGCACGGTAACTAACTTCCTACATCTCAAAAATTAGTAACTTTTAAAGTAACGTATCAAAAGGTCTCATACAAGCTGGATTTCATTAGCTATGCGATTTAAAGAATTTATTGTTAGCTGTACCTGGAAGAAAGGTTCCTCCATTCCTTTAAAAAGCTCCTGCTCCGTATAGCAACAGTACCCGCGGTGAGTCGAAAAAAAGGTTATAAAAACGCTTGACAGAAGCTTGTAATGTGAGAGCATTGCCGCGGGAAGAAGATGCCGGGGAGCTGGCAGGTAATAAGAGAATACAATAAGAGATATTAGGGACCGCCCGGCTGTGGGATGTGTTTGCTGCAGCAGTTGGGCGCTAACTTCTGAGACCTGCCACTTCCTGCAGAAATGTCCTTATTAGTAAGATTGCTGGGGAATTGACGTCATTAGAAATAGGGTCCTAAGAGCAAAGATGAGTTCGATGGTGGGGTAAAAGCCAAAATTTGTCGACTATTGAGCGCAATGTCATGACACTTGGCCGCCTTTGATTGGAGACGACATGTTGGTCACGACATCGGTTTTTATTGGTAAGGCGTCGCTTTTCGTCTATAAAGCGGTTCCGTGCAGCGTGATTGCATAATAGGTAACTGTCGGATACGCTGCACCACTGTTGTGATCACTACTAGGGCAATCAGAAAGATGAGGGAGTAATTCGTTCTGTTCTCTGGCTCTCTGGCGAAGCCAGAGGGCCATCTTTTGTGTAGCTACGTGCATGAACTAGATCGCCAGATTGTGGCTGATTGCCAGTTTGATCGCCACCACTGCCAGCCACGGCCACGATCCACTGCATAGATCGTACTCTCCTTTTTGACATTATCCTTTACAGGTAATTATTCTTTTACGTTAAATCGGTTACATAACCGTTAACCTACTTATAGTAACGTTGTAAAGATTTATTAATAAGGGTAGGAATGTTAAGTTTAAGGGTATATTAAATACATATCTTTTCTTAAGTTTTAGGGGTTAACCTAGAAAATTAGCTAATTAAGTCCTAGTTACGTGTAGGTATACTATTTGTAAAATAGATTGGAGGTAAATTTTCAGAGAAGAACCTTTACCGCTTTTGCTTTTTATGTTTTAAATCTTGTTGCTCCTTAGTATAAATTAACTTATAGATTTATAATAGCATATTTACGTAAGTCCTTTAACATATTACCCTTTTTGGAGTAGTTAATAAGTTTTGATAATATACTAGTATTAAGTTTGTAATGCTTTTTATTATTTAGGTTTCGCTAGTAATAAGTACCTTGGTATAGAGGTCCAGTGTACAGTATAAGACTGTAGAGCTCTTTCCAAACAGTAGTTAGGCCTGTAGCTTTTTGTTCTTCGAGCAACTCAGCTCTCTCGGCGAGCTATATAGTAGTAACTGCTCCTTGCCTTATAGTCTGCTGCGTCCTCACCCCTAGGTCTATAATTTATTGTACCTCGACGACGGCAACCTGTTGTGTAGTCTCCCTACAGATGAACGAGATTTCGATCCTCAGCTGCCTTCTATCACGGAGGAGGTAGCTCCAGGCTACCAGCCGGTTTTCCACAGCCCCCTAATCGATGTCCAGCTTGTCGAAACGTTTTGTAAGATCTCGTTGGGAGCACTAGCCAGCATAGCCAACCTGGCGTTACGTACGGGGAACAAGGCCGGTGGGAGGAACCCAAGAAGTTGTTTGTGAATGTGATGGAGATTCGAGAGCCTGGGGCCGAAGGCCGCTGTCGGTAAGTGGAGTACTGTATCTAGAATGTCGGCCGACGCCCCTCGAGGGTTGTCTCCTTTCAGTTGCTCCTCTCCGGCGTTCTAAGAGTCTAATTCGCGAATGACTCCCGCGCCGCACTCGTCAGCAGCAGGCGGGAATGGGGCGTGGCGCCAGCCAACCACTAGCCCCAGAGCTCCTTGCTGATTCGGCCAAAGACCGACAAAAGAAGGATTGACCAGGACCAGGATCGGAAGTGTCAGCAATGCTCGAGCATCCTAACGGAGCGCCAACTCAGACATTCTCATTTTTAGGGAATTCTGTTAAGCAAACCTCCGGGCCGCGTGACATTCGCTGTCATCACAATCGCCCAGACGAATTATCATAACATCGCGTTATTAAAGCATACTATAGATAATTTATTAAGGAAAGTATTAAGTGACTAGCCAGTGATGGATCTTCTACCTTATGGCGGGGCTCTACTCTTATGGAGTTTCGTAATAACGGTGTTAAATTCCTATTACCAGTTAGCTTGTGCCTGAGAGGTGAGGAATCTCCTCACCTTCATTAGAGCGAAGACTTGGATAATGGCATCCGGACCACCCAGCCCTTTAAACCGGCCAGACTTAGTCCTGTTAGTCACGAGTCCTTTTACGACTCGAACCAGCTGCGGTGTGCTGGATGGACGCCATATCTTTATTAGTAACTTCCTTGTTTTGCACTTACGTAATGATAACTTTAAGCCATTACTTAATACCAGACCACTAAAGAATATAACCGCCCTGTGTATATGTCTAAGCGCCTTATATCCTAAACACGAAGTGAATCGTGCCAGACGGAAAGAAAACCGTCTGACTGGGTGAGAGGACAACGTATCTCTATTCGCCTTCGGTATAGCTATCTGGGTATAACATCTACTTATCTTCTTCTTACTAATTTAGGCGAGACATCTATCTGAAGTTAATATGCCTTTCCTAAACCGTAAGCCAGGTTAGGTAGCTATAACTGTCTATATACGGCGTAGTATTATACCTGCCTTTAGATATAAGGCTTTATTTAATTATATTACACTATATACTTTAATTTTTCCTAGATGCCGTTATCCTCTTAGTGTTACTACCTATCAGTACGGTATCGTGTACCTGGAGGAGGAGCTGACAGTTCTCCCTTTTTAGGAATGTTAGCAGTACGGAAGGTAACAGGTTTTAAAGACTTAGAAGGTTTTAAGGATTATTTATCGGTCTTTAGTTAAGGAATTAGTTTTAGACTTCTAATAACGTCCTGCTTTCGAAGGACTTGTCTTAGGTGTTACAGGACGGTACCTGGATAGATACGTACTAATTAAAACTAAGATCTCCTATATAGTGAAGTAGCTACTTAATCAGGTGGTCTTTCTTAAGCTATTAGAAACGCTGTTAGCTCTCCGTGAAGAGTGGCACGTTAAGTGACTTTACCTTTTACGTAGCTTTTTCTCCGTTAAGGAAGTATACTTTTTTACCTGTTAATAGCTTGCTTTTATATAAGATTTAGGAGATTAACTTATCTGTTTGCTTACTTTAAGTGTTAAGCTTATATTACGTTATTATTAACCCTGTAAGCACTTATTACTGGTAAGCTTTATTACAAATCAGATTATGTTAAATAACAGGTAAAGGATAGTTAATAGATGTAAGTTAGTCACTAAGTTAGAGCCGTTTTATATAGTTAACGTTTAAAAGGTTTAGGAGTGAAGCGTGCTGCTGTTAAGAGCTAACACTAAAGTTAGGGTTAGTTTCCTACATTATTACCTTAGGCTTAACGGGTAATTTAACTACCTTTACTAACTTTTTAAGGTGGGTATAACATATCTCCTTAAGCGGCACGTTTAGAGAGATGAATATGTGTAGGATTTACCTAATTGTAAGATTATCTAGCTTTTCCAGGATTATAATAAGTTTTAGTGGTATCCTAACTAGATAGTATTACTTTATCGGTAGATTTGAAGCGGATGGTGTAAACTGATAACCTGTTAACTTAGTGTTTCTTAGTGGTGTTTCGCGGTAGTCTGGCTTGTCTTAACGTAGGTGGAGTTATATGGTATCTGTAATACTTACAGCATATTGATTAGTAACTGTAATACTCTCTGTAACTGTTATAGCACTTAACACCTTACTTTTTAATAGCTTTAGCAAGTTATCCTTATAGGAAATAGTAATAAGAGGGGAATTTAATAGTAAGCTTAAAGGAGTTAATAACTAAGAGGGGTTAAGGGAGTTAACCTGTGCGTTATTATCACTATAAATAAAGACAGGTAGCCTGGTAAGTTACTTTAGTATTAAGATAGTATCTTAAATCTTCTTAGTGGTTTTATAAATATCTAAGGCTATTAAGCTGGCTTCCCTGTAAAGGGACTGCTGTTAGATTATAAGTCTGTACCTGTTAAAGTTATAATTAAAGGGTAAGTCTTTAATAAAGACCTTTATAAACGGAAAAGTGATGTTTTTAAGGTCTTTATCCTTAACGTACGGGACTTTACCGTTTTATCACATGAGATTTTACAGTTTAACTAGGTCTAGCGGATTAGGAGATTTGTGGATGTGGTGTCTTTAAAATATGCTGTTTATCTGCACTTTCTGTAATAAGAGCTGGTTTACTTTAATAACGAACTTAGGTTATACTACCTTATTAGTAACGGCCTTAAGTTTTTTATAGAATAGCTATCCCCTAAAAGGCTAGTTATAATGTTAAAGCTTTTCCTAGCCTTAGCAGACGTTTACGGCCTTTAAATACAGGAGGCACTTTTAGATTATGTCTAACCTGTTTATTATAACCCTGATGAAACGATCTTACTTATTTTGTGTATTAAGCTGTGTCTTTCTTACCTTTACCTTATTACTCTTATAGTTCCTGTAATTGGGATATTCGGTTAGTATAACACGTTTAAAGAGAGCGATTAGTAGTTTAACCTATATATACTACTTTAGGAGCTGGCTTTACGCCTTAGTGTATAAACGTAACTTCTCTTTATTAGCTCCACAGTTACAGATATCCTGGTGAAAGCTCTTAATTAACTTAGCTTAATCGGGGCTTAATAATAACTCTTCGTCCTTAACTTCGTTAACTGAGTTGGGATGATATAGTGGCGTTAAGGAACCTATTATTACAGGAACTTAGTTATTTAGATGATGTTCTCTTATTTGTGACAGGATGATGCCTGGGAATGTAAGGGTGTTAACATTTCTTTCTGGGTTGTGTTAAGACTAGTTCGATTTGGATCAGTCTTAGCTGCTTCTCTGATTGGTTGAAGTATGATAAGTTGGACGGACCTTGCGTACTGCGTTGGCGCTGGAGAGGGGGCGTCACGATTATTATATTAGTTTTGGGGATATGTACTGACTTATACAGATCTTAGCATTATATTAGCTGTAACGAAGCGGATTAGGTAAATAGACTAGGGAGGTATTACAAAGTTGGCTTAGGTCTTCCCTTATATAGAGTATGAAAACCGAGATGCCTGGATAAGGTATCTTCCAGATACGTAGCGTATCCTTAAACTTCGAAAGGATGCGGACGATGAGAAGGCTGAGGGCGACTTTTTTTGTTGTCGGAAAAATACAGTAAGGCTAAGCAGATGTATCGACAGGCACTTAAGCTTAGGAAGAATAGTGTGTTTTTCGCCTAGGACTAACCTCTTTTAGGGATAGAGCGTGTGAGAATCTACTTAATTATTCTAATACCTAGATTATATAAGGTAGACGTAATTTAAGGAGGTTAAATTAAGGGTAACCTATATCCTTCCATATACCTATACTGAAGTCTTATAAATACCTCTAAACATGAGATATCTTATAAGTTAAGCTTTCTTATTAGAAAACCTGGCGCCTTTTAAGAGTAAAAACTAACGTAATAAGTGACAGCTTTAGTAGTTAAGTCCTCGTCTTTCCGCTGTTTAAAGGACTTAGAATCCCCTATCCTATAGAAACTCTTAGATCCTTTATTAGGCCTAGGTCCTTAATCCCGGAGTGTTACAATTCGTCTTAAGGCTTCCTGTTATTAGCTTTAAAGCTTTCTCTTAACTTTTAATAAAGGGTCTGGTTAAGCTGTAGTTATAGATTAGGTTGTTGTTAGTATCTTTTGTAAGGGTATGGTTAACTGAGGTCTTTACGAGCTTACTAGCCTGCAGGCTTTATAGCAGCACGGGTATAGCACTTGTCGGGGTGTATAGAGTGTCTAACGCGTTCTAAAGCTGTTTTTTAACCTTGTATGCAGAGCGGCTTTATTGGTACATGCGTGCGTTGTTGTTTGCTCTCCTTTATGCTGAACGTGAGAGAGTGTACGTTTCGGCTCCAGCTTAGAAGGCTGCGTTGTTGGCGTTTCGCCTCGAATGCCGTGTTAAGCTCTTCCCTCCTCGAAGCCTGTGTCTAGTACTTGGTATCCGATTGTTGAAATGCAAAAGGGGTTAAGGCATTAAAAAGCAGTGTGTTCAAGGTGATTAATTATTTCTATCTTTGAGAGTGGAAGCCGTGTTATTATAGCCGTGAGGGTGGCCAGTGCACGGAGTGCATTGGCCACACTCGC
>Ga0247758_1000578_pt1 | contig 32282 bp, 22 predicted proteins | sample UWRJL156409C4_FD_180950 | JGI IMG/M metagenome (GOLD analysis project Ga0247758, IMG submission 180950) | Plant litter microbial communities from Arlington Agricultural Research Station in Wisconsin, United States - UWRJ-L156-409C-4 | ecosystem: Environmental > Terrestrial > Plant litter >... | reverse complement strand
GCGCAGCTCCTTCTCGGTTCGGAGCCGCTCGCTGACGTCCTGGCCCACGCCGATCAGCACGCGTTCCCCGTCGATGCGCGCCTCGCTGACCAGGAACTCCAGGGGGAACGTGGTGCCGTCGAGCCTCCGGCCGGTGAACATCTGCCGCGTGCCGAGCATCGACGGGTCGCGCGGCCCGCGTGCCGGGTTCAGGTTGGTGCCGCGCTGCTCCCAGTCGACGTTGCTGAACAGCGATTCCATCGACATCCCGACGAGCTGCTCGGGGTGGGCGAGGAACGCGTCCTCGGCGGCGTGGTTGGCGGAGAGGATCCTGCCCGTCTCGGTGAAGGTGATCACGCCCTCTCCCATGCTCTCCAGGATCATCCCCATGCGGCGTTGGAGCTGGCCGGTCTCGCGCTGGGCGATGTACTGCCGCAGCGACACGAGGACGCCCAGGTAGATCACGAGGATGATCAGGCTCAGCCCGGGGAAGAACGGCTGGTTCCAGAACTCCCCGAGCAGCAGCCCGAAGCCGGTGCCGAGCGCGACGTAGGGGATGATGCTCGGCTTGCCGATGAGCGGGGCGGGGGGCGGCGTCGCGGCGTCGGGCGTGTCGCGGCGCACCGGCTGCTGGAGGGCGCCGGCCAGCGCGAACGCGCACGCGGCCAGGAGGTAGAGGATGTCGACGGGGTCGCCGCTGACGTACGTGCCGTGCAGCGAGCCGTACCCGGTGACCACGTCGGCCACGACGTAGAGCGCGAGCCCGGCGCCGAGGGCCTGCAGGGGTGGTCGCAGGGCCATCGGGCTGCGGCGGTAGTAGGCCGCGGCCATCGTGGTGAGGAGGATCACGTCGCCGATCGGGTACGCGAGCGTGACGGCTTTGTCGAGCGTGTCGCCGACGCCGTCCTGGGCCTGCGGACCGAGGACGAAGTACCAGACGAGTGCCCCCACGCCGACGACGGCGATCGTCACGTCGAGGATGGTGCGCAGCTGCTGGGTGCGCATTCCGTCGGGGACCGGCAGGCTGACGATCGCCAGGAACATCAGCAGGTAGAAGGCCAGGTAGAGCGCGTCGGCCCACGACGGGTAGGGCGGACTGTCGGATGAGAAGTCGTAGTACGCCTGGGTGATGTCAGCCAGGGCGAGGACGAGCAGGGCCACGGCCACGGTGCGCCAGAAGCGGCGCAGCCCCGGAACGTCTCCGCACACGCGGGCGGCCCTGAGTGCCATCAGCACCGCGAGCACGTCCACCACGGGGAAGAACAGGTCGCCGTACCGCAGTGGACCGCTGCCGTGGTGCGCGGCGACCTGCCAGACGGCGTAGAGCAGGAAGAGGACGGCGAGCGCGAGCAGCACCGGTTGGGACCGGACCGGGTCCGACCGCGATGACCTGGGGGCGGACGTCATCACGGCCGACAATAGCGCCGAGGTGGGTGAGCGCGAGCGGTTTTTCCCTGCTCTTGGCGCCCTCAGCCCCGGGTGCGCTCGATCGCGTCCACCGTCTCCTGCGCTCCGAGGAAGGGCACGAGGGCGAGGTACGCCAGCTGCGGCGCGAGCGTGTGCAGCGGCCGGCGGTGGTCGTCCGCGACGTGCTCCTGGATCAGGTGCCACAGGCCGCCGGCGATCGCGTCGGCGGTCAGCGGACCGGTGTCGGGTGCCTGCTCCAGGGCCGGGGTGAAGAAGAGGCGGAAGAGGTCGAGGAGCGCGTCGGCGCGATCCAGAGCCGCGGGTGGACCGGTGTAGATGCCCATCAGCGGGAGCGGCGCCATCAGCGACTCCCGCCCGAGGAACTCGAGCAGCGCGTCGAGTCCGTCGCACACCGCCGTCGGCCAGTCCGGCGCGGCCTCGAAGGGGATCGCCGCGGCGCGGCGCGCGCCTTCGGTGATCTCGTCGAACGTGGAGAGGAACGCGTCTTCCTTGCCGGAGAAGTGCTTGTAGAACGTCTGGTTGGAGACGCCGGCCAGCCCGGAGATGGCCGGCATGCTCAGGGCCTGATAGCCGCCGCGCTCGACGAGCATGGTGATCGCGAGCTCGATCCGGGCGCGGGGCGGGAGGGTGAAGCGCGTCGCCGGATCGTCCAGGGGCGACATGGGCCGCGGCGCGTCGGGCTCGGCGGTGGAGGGGGCGGGGAGGGGGGCGACGGCTGCGGCCGTCTGGTAGGTGACGACCCAGTCCACCAGCGTGTCCGTGAGGCTCTCGAGCTGGTCGGCCTGCCCGTGGCGCAGCAGCCGGTAGACGAGCTGCAGCGTGCCGGCGATGATGGCGTGCATCGTCGTGTCGGCCATCCGGTCGGCGGCCGGGCTCTCGGCCAGGCTGCGGCGCAGCACGTCCTCGAACGGGTCCATCGCCTTGCGCCGTTGCTCGACCCCGCGGGGCCCCAGCGCGAGGGAGTCGACGAGGACGAGGCGGGCGGCGTCCGGCTCCTCCGCGAGGGTCGCCAGGAAGACCGAGAAGCCCGCGCGGATCCGGTTGCGCCAGTCGCCGCCGGCTTCCTCGTAGGCGGTGGCGACCCGATCGGCGCCGACGGAGACGATCTCCTCGCACGTGGCGAGGAAGCACTCCTCCTTGCTGGAGAAGTGTGCGTAGAACGTGCTGTTGGAAACGGCCGCCAGGCGCGTGACCTCGGTGATCCGCACGCTCGCGTAACCCTCGTGGGCGACCGCGGCGATCATCGACAGGAACAGCCGGGCCCGCTGGTGGTCGGCGATCTCCTCGTCGCTCATCGAGCGCGCGCTCCCGTGCAGCGGCCGGAACAGCGGCGGCGACGGATCGCTGGGACCATGGGTCATAGGCGCCACAATAGCCTCCGCCTCAGTGGGTGCGTGAGCGACGCCGGAGACGGGCGGTGCGGCCATCGTCCCCGGCGTCAGGCGCATCGACAGGCGGTGACAGCCGCCACATCCCGAGGGATGATACGCGCCGTCTCCCAAGAACGCCACGGGGAACTGCACAGCGGATGGTCGATGCGCGATTCCTTATTCAATACACGTCAGCAAGTACATCGTGTAACGGCCTTGACCCTGCACACGGCTATGTGTACATTTTTGGCGTCGCCCGGCTCTTGCCGGGCGGCCGCGGTGACAGCCGCGACCTCGAGTCAAGGAGCAGGACATGCGCGGTGCGCGGATGATGGTTGTCGTCGGGTTGGCGGTGGCGGCGGGAGCGCTGGCGGGGGCGGGGCCGGCCTTCGCGACCCCGGCGTTCCAGCCCGCCGGGACGGGCTTCGCGGCCGCCAGCAGCACCGAGCACGTGTTCAGCCTGAGCTCGAGCCTCAAGTTCCGTTGCAACCAGGCGCGCTGGACCGGCACGACGGCGAACCCGTTGGGCGACACCGTTTCGATCACGGCGAAGTACGGCACGGCGACCGGGATCGCGGGCGCCTGGTGTCGGTACTACGTCGGTGGCGTCTTCTCGGCCACGACCATCACGCCCTCGGCCGCGTGGGCCATGACGGCCACGACCTACAACCCGTTGACCGGCGTCTCGAGCGGGACGATCACGACCAGCGGAGGCACCACGTTCACCACGGGCACGTGCGTGACTACGCTGACGAGCGGCAACGTGCTGCCCTTCCAGGGCACCAACGACACGTGGTCCCCGGCTGGGCCGGGGATGACGCTGTCCGTCAGTGCCAGCGGCCTCCACTACACGTCCTCCGGATGCAGCGGCTTCGGCATCCCCGCTACTGGGACGACCATGACCACGACGGGGAGCTCGTACGAGCCGAACGTCTACGTGGGCTGACGAGGAGCAGAGCGATGCGCGGCATGCGGATGATGCAGGGCAGCGTCGTCGGGCTGGTCGTGGGACTGGCGATGTTGACGAGCGCGGCGTCGGCCTCCGCCACCCCGGCGTACCTGCCGGCGGGAACGGCCTTCGCGGCCACTAGCACTGGAGAGCACGTGTTCGGCATCAGCTCGAACATCAAGTGGCGGTGCAACCACGTCACGTGGACGGGCACGACGGCCGATCCCGCCGGCGACACGGCTTCGATCGCCGGGGCCTACGGTTCGGCGACGGGTGCCCCGGGATCGTGGTGTCGTTTCTACATGGGGGGCACGTTCGTGAACTCGACGGTCACCACCTCGGGCTGGTCGACGTCCGTCTCGTCGTTCAACGCGCTGACCGGAGTGTCGAACGGGGCCATCACGATGGGTGGCGGCATGACGGTGCAGACCGGTGCATGCACCGTGACGATCGCCAGCGGCACCGTCGTCCCACTCCAGGGGCAGAACATCGGCTCGCCCGCCGGCATGACGGTCACGGTGAATGCGACGGGAATCCACTACACGTCCACCTCGCCCGCCTGCAGCCTGCTCGGCGTTCCCGCGAGTGGCACCACGATGTTCTACAGCGGCACCTCGGACGTCCCGGGCGTCTACGTCGGCTGAGCGCCCGGCGAACCCACGAGCGCCGGCCGGGTGCAGGTGCTCGACCGGCCGGCACATCACACACGGCGGCGACCGCCGCCACCTCGAGAGGGAGCAGATCGAATGCGCAGCATGCGACGGAAGTGCAACGTCATCGGGCTGGCCGTGGCGTTCGCCACGCTGGTGAGCGCGACCTCGGCCGCCGCCACGCCGGCGTTCCAACCGGCGGGGACCGCGTTCACCGCCACTAGCACTGGGGAGAACGTGTTCACGATCGCCTCGAACATCAAGTGGCGGTGCAATCACGTGCAGTTCACGGGGACGACGACGAGTCCGGCGAGCGACACGGTCCCGGTCACGGCGACGTACGGCGTGGCGACGGGCGCGGCCGGCGCGTGGTGCCGGCTCTACGTGGGGGGCGTCTTCTCGAACGCGACGGTCACGCCGTCCGGATGGTCGATGTCTGTCGCGTCGTACGACGCGCTGACCGCGAGGTCGACCGGCGCGATCACCATGGCGGGCGGGATGGCGATCACGACCGGGAGTTGCACCATCACGTTCGCCAGCGGCACGGTCCTGTCCCTCGGCGGGCAGAACTACAGCTCCACCCCGGGGGTCACGTTCACGGCGAATGCGAGAGGCGTCCACTACACGTCGTCGGGTTGCGTGGCCTGGGGTATTCCCGCGAGCGGCACCACCGGGAGCTATTCCGGCACCTTCGACATCCCGGCCATCTCCGTGAGCTGAGCGGGGGCCGTCCGGGGGCCCGAGTGGCAATGCGCCGACGGGGTGAGGGGTGAGTCGATGCACAGCACAGCGGATGTTCGGTGTCGACAGGAAACGCCAAAAGGACAGTCGTGTAAACGGCTTGACTCCACAACACGAGTCTGTCTACTATCGGCGGGTCGCCCGGTGGGGTCTGTGAAGTCTCAGGGCGACGAGTGAGGGCCGTACTTGACGGGTGGAGTCTCGAGGAGAGGCTCGCCACGACGGGAATCCGGAGAGGAAGGAGGGTCTGCGTCTGGGTGACGAGCAGACATATCGATGAGCAGGGCATCGCGGCCACGGCCGCGGTTCGGAAGTGAGCGGCACCCGCAAGAACACGGGTGCCAGGCGTATCAGACAACGGCGGTGACAGCCGCCTCTCGAACAAGGAGCAAGCAATGCGCAGCATGAAGAAGATGGGCAGCGTGGTCGGTCTGATGGTGGCCGTCATGGCCCTCACCGGCGCCGCATCCGCGACGGCGTCCCCGCTGATTACTCCGGCTGGGACGGCATTCACCGCTACTAGTACTACGGGCACGGAGCACGTGTTCAGCATCAGCTCGAACATCAAGGTGCGCTGCAACCACGCGCGGTTCACCGGGACCACGGCGAACCCCGCCAGCGCCAACGTGACGTTCACGGCGACCTACGGTGCCGCCGCTACTGCTGGTGCGTGGTGCCGCCTGTACGTCGGCGGCGTCTTCTCGGCCGCCACGGTCGCCCCGTCGTCCACGTGGGGCCTCGCGACCTCGACGTTCAACGCGGGTACGGGTGCCTCTACGGGGTCCGTCACCACGTCTGGAGCCACGACGATCACGGTCGGCACGTGCGTCATCACCGTCCCGACGGCCACGACGGTGGGGATCACGGGTCAGAACGACAACCCGACCCCCGGGGTCGAGCTCACCGCTTCGGGCTCCGGCCTGTCGTACACGTCCTCGGGCTGCGGTGCCTTCGGCGTCCCCGCCAGCGGGAACACCGCGACGTACACGGGCGTGGTCTACATCCCGAACCTCTACGTCTCCTGACGTAGTCCAGGCGGAGGGGCCGTCCGGGTCTGACGACCCGGACGGCCCCCGGGGTCCGGGTGCCGCGAGGTGCGGCGCCCGGACGTCCGCCACCCCCTTCAGTCAACAACGCAGTAGGAGGAGCACCATGCACAGCATCACCAGACGGGTCCCGTCCGCACGGCGTCGCATCCAGGCCCTGGGCCTTGGCGCGGTGGCCGCGGTGGCCGCGGCGGCCTGTGCCGCATCGCCGGCGATGGCCGCCGCGCCGACGGGCGACTACGCCCAGTTCAACCGTTGTCCGTACACCAACACCGCGGTCGATGCCTGCCTGTACTCCGAGACGACCGGCGGATCGTTCGTGCTTGGCAACGCCACCGTGCCGGTGAACAAGAAGATCATCCTGCAGGGCGGCATCGACCAGAACGAGACGACGGGTGCCTTCACCTTCGTCCCCGCCGTCGGCGCGGACACGCTCTCCAAGACGAAGCTCAACGTCCCCGGCGGCCTGACGGGCCTCATGTCCCCGACCGGCTGGAACGGCATCCTCTCGGCGCTGTTCTGGGCCGCGGTCGGTGCGGTCAACGACGTCACGGCGACGGCGGAGCAGGCCGGCACGATCGGCTACGACTTCGGTGCTTTCGCCTTCGGTGGCGGCCCCGGCCTCACGTTGCCCGTGCGGATCCACCTGGAGAACCCCTTCCTGGGGAGCGACTGCTACATCGGGACGACGGCTGCCCCGGTGGTGCTGAAGCTGCGGACGGACACGACGAGCCCGCCGCCGCCGAACACGCCGATCAGCGGTTCGCCCGGCACGATCTCGTTCTCGCACGACGGCGATCTGATCACGATCGCGGGCAACAAGCTCGTGGACAACTCGTTCGCGGTGCCGACGGTCAACGGTTGCGGTGGCCCGCTGTTCGGGCTGCTGGTCAACGTCGCGCTGAACCTGAAGGAGGGCTTCCCGGCGGCTGCCGGCAAGAACACGGCCATCCTGCAGGGCAGCCTGAAGCAAGGGGCGCGCACGGCCGTCGTCGCCAGCGTGCACTAGCCGGTCGCACGGCCTAGTAGGTCAGGACCGGTAGCTCCGAGGCGGAGCGCCGGGTGCCGGCCGGAGCGGGACGCACGTGCGTCCCGCTCCGGCGCGGCACCACATCAGCACACGCCGACGGATCTAAAGCTTTGGTTGAACGGTTGCCGGTTGCATCCCGCGGCCGGAAACCCTAGCGTGTGTAATTGCCGTGACCGGGGAACTGGGTGTCGCCGGGGGTCGAGAGAGTAGGGGAACGTCACATGACGAGGGAGAACACGATGAGCAACACCGAACTGCCCGGCAGGGGCTCTGTCACACGGAGCCATCTCCGCCGACTGTCGCTCCCACTCGGGACGCTGGCCGCGCTGGTGGCGATCGTCGCTCCCGCGGCTCCTGCGGGCGCCGCGCCCCTGGCTGACGGCCGGGTCTACGAGCAGGTCTCGCCCATCGAGAAGTACGGTGCCGCGGCGGGTGCCGCGGTGGATGCCCCGATGTACGCGGCGGCTGCGCCCGACGGCGATGGCCTCCTCTACGGGGTGGCCGGGCCCATCGGCAGTGCCGCGCGTGGCATCCAGAACTACGCCGTCGGTCGCCGATCCGCGTCGAGCTGGTCCGCCGACAACCCCTTCCCCCTCCCGCCCGGGGCGATCAACTTCAACGACTACGCCGTCGGCGCGGTCGGGCCTTCCGAAGACCTCCAGAGCTTTGCCTACTCGATGAGCGGCGGTGGCCTGGTGCCTGGCAACCCCCAGGTGCCGCATGGCTTCGGCTCGCCCGCACCAGAGGCGCTCTACCGCACGAGCACGAGCGGACCGCTCGCGTGGCTCACCGCACCGACGATCGATCCGGCCACCCCCGTCGTGGGGCAGATCGAGGGGGCAGGCTTCTTCCCCGTGGGCGGGTCTCCGGATCTCGACACGGTCTACTTCGGCTACTACGGCACGCTCGTCCCGGAGGATGCCCCACGCGCCGCCAACGTGACCGACCGTCCCACGTCGCCCAAGGGCCTGTACCGCTACGCCGCCGGCCAGCTCACGTCGGCCAGCATCCTGCCCGACGGCAGCACCGACCCCTACGGCGCGATGCCGGCGGGCTCGTGCAGCGCCGTCTCGACGAACGGCAACAACCTCATCCCGCTCGACTTTCGCAACCAGGTGTCCGCCGATGGGGCGCGGGCGTTCTTCGTCAGCCCCGATCCGAACGCCGGCAGCGGCCGCCCGCCCCAGCTCTACGTGCGCAAGGACGGCACGAGCACCGTGCTGGCATCGCGCTCCGCGGTCACGGGCGACGAGGCGCCGAGCGGCGTGACGCTGCAGGCGCGCTACACGGTGACCTACGGCGGGTGGCCCTCGAAGTCCTGCGCCTACGCCTCTCGCGACGGATCGCACGTCTTCTTCGAGAGCGTCGATCCCCTGACGGCCGACGCGCCGGTCGACGGCGCGATCAAGGGGTATGTCTTTGACGTGGACCATGAGACCCTGGCGTACCTGCCGGGGGTCACGGGCGACGTCGTCGCGGCCTCCGACGACCTGTCACGGTTCCTGTTCGCGAGCGGCAGCCTCAACGCTGGATCCCTGAGCCTGTGGGACCACGACCACGTCACGCTGGTCTCTCCCCGGGTCCGGCCCACGGCGGGCACGTTCCAGTCCTGGGTCACGGAGGGGCGGGCGACGAGCGATGGCTCGACCTTCCTCTTCCAGAGCACCTCTGAGCTGCCCGGCTTCAACAACGCCGGTGGGGTGGAGGAGGTCTACCGCTACGACGTCGGACCGGCCACGCTCGCCTGCCTGAGCTGCGCACCGGGCAGCGACCCCGCGGTGAACGGTTCGCACCTCTCGAGCCAGGGCGGTGGCGCTCCGCTGACCAGCAACATGAACGGGCAGCTCCGGGACAACCGGGGCATGTCCGACGACGGCAGGCGCGTGTTCTTCGACACGACGACCGCGTTGGTGGACAGCGACACGAACGGCGTGCGTGACGTCTACGAGTGGGAGGACGGCGTGGTGCACCTCATCTCGTCGGGGATCGACCCCCACGGCTCCTTCGTGCTCGACAACAGCGAGAGCGGCGACGACGTGTTCTTCGCCACCCGAGAGGGACTCGACGAGGCCGATCGTGACGGTGGGTACGACGTCTACGACGCCCGTGTCGGCGGCGGGTTCCCGAAGGTGCCGGAGCCTCCCGTCTGTCTGTCCAACTGCCGGGCACCAGCCGGCCCCGCTCCTCCCGCCTCGCCGCCGGTGACCCTCCTCTCCGAAGGCGCTGGCAACGTGAAGTCCCCTGCGCCGGTCGCGTCGAAGATCACGGTCACGAAGAAGTCTGCCCGCGGCAACGCGGTGACGGCGACGGTGAAGGTGCCGGGAGCGGGCGCGCTCACCGCGTCCGGCGAGGGGTTGGGCACGGTCAAGCGGTCGGTCCTGAAGGGCGGGACGTACCGCCTGAGGGTGACCCTCACCAAGAAGGCACGGAGAACACTGGCCCGCGAGCGAAAGCTGCGCGTCCACGTCCATCTGCGCTACCGGCCGGTGGTGGGCTTCTCCGCCGACGCCACCGCCTCCCTGACGATCAAGGCGGCGAAGCGCTCATGACCACCTCCACGGAGACCAACCAGATGACGCGCCAGACGACCCTTCGCTCGGCCCTTCGGCCCGCGATCCTCGCCGTCGTGGCCGCCACCACGCTGATGCTGGCGCTGGCCGGTCCGGCGCAGGCCGACTTCGGCCTACAGGACGGCAGCTTCACGACCGTGCCCGGGAGCACCCGAGCCGGAGGTCACGGTGACCTCACGACGACCTTTGCGCTCAACGAGCTGGGTCCGGGCGATCCCGACGGCACCCTCAAGAACCTCGTAGTCGACCTGCCCCCGGGCATGATCGGTAACCCCCAGGCAGCGCCCCAGTGCGATATCGCCCGGGTGCAGCAGGGTTTCGACGGAGACTTCTGCCCGATGGACACGGCAGTCGGATATGTCACCGTGGACCTTGCGTTCCCAGGGTTCGGCTTCAGCTCTCCCCAGACCGCGCTGATCTACAACATCAAGCCTGACAAGGGTGAGCCGGCGGCCTTCGGGTTCTCGGCGTACGTGGCGACGGTGCGGCTGAGCGCGAGCGTGCGTTCCGGGAGCGACTACGGCATCCGCATGACGGCCAAGAACATCACGGAGCAGATCTTCACCATGGGTGGAACCGTGGTGTTCTGGGGCGTACCGGCCGATCACACCGGTCCGGGAGCTCTCGCAGACACGAACACCGGGCGCTCCTTCGACGGACCCAGCGCAGAGCAGCTTCGCCAGCCGTTCCTCAGCAACCCGACGAACTGCCAGGCCGATCCGCTCGCGCCCAAGATGTCCGTCGCCTCGTGGCAGAACCCGGCGGTCATCGTCTCGCAGGAGAGCGTGCTCGCGCCCTTCACGGGTTGCGGTGACGTCCCGTTCGATCCTTCGATGACCGTCCGCTCCGATAGCGCCGATGCCGGCGTCCCCGCCGGGTACACGATCGACCTGAACGTTCCGCAGCCGCAGAGCCCCAACGGGTTGGCAGAGGCTCACCTGAAGAAGGCCGTGGTCAAGCTGCCGCCCGGCGTGGTGGTGTCGGCCTCTGCGGCCGACGGCCAGAAGGCCTGCTCGGACGAGGGCATCGCGGTCGGGACGTCCGCGGATCCGATCTGCCCGGATGCGTCGAAGGTCGGCACGGTCCAGCTCGAGACGCCGGTGCTACCCGCTCCGATGATCGGATCGGTCTACCTGGGTGAGCAGCGGCCGGACCAGCTACTGCGTCTGTTCATCGTTGCACGGGGCGCTGGCGTCACCGTCAAGCTCCCCGGCATCGCCACGCCGGATCCCGAGACCGGGCAGCTCACGGTCACGTTCGACGACAACCCGCAGCTGCCTTTCAGCGAGCTGCACATGGTGATGGACGGTGGGCCGCAGGCGCCGCTGACCAACCCGCCGACGTGCGGGACGGCGACGACGAGCTACGACCTCACGTCGTGGGCGTCGGACACCCCCGTCCACGGCACGGATTCGTTCCAGATCACGGGCAATTGTGACGCGGCGAGTCAGTTCACCCCCGGCCTGGAAGTCGGCCTGACGAGCCCCACGGCCGGCGGCTCGTCCCCGTTCACGATGCGCCTGACCCGGCCCGACGGCCAGCAGGACCTCAGCGGCATCGAGATGTCGCTGCCGCCCGGGCTCGTCGCCCGCGTCGGCGACGTGCCGCTGTGCCCGGAGGCGCAGCTGGCCGACGGCACCTGCGCCGCCGCGTCCCAGGTGGGCACGACGACCGTGGGGGCGGGGCCGGGCATCAACCCGGTGTTCATCCCGCAGCCCGGCAAGGCGGCGACCGCCGTCTACCTCGGTGGGCCCTACAAGGGCGCGCCGTTCAGCCTCAGCATCGTGGTGCCGGCGCAGGCCGGGCCCTTCGATCTGGGCACCGTCGTCGTGCGGGCCGCGCTGTTCGTCGACAAGGACGACGCGCACGTGACGGTCAAGGCCGACCCGCTGCCGACCATCCTCAAGGGGATCCCGCTGCGGCTGCGCGACGTGCGCGTCGCACTCGACCGCCCCGGGTTCATGGTCACCCCGACGAACTGCGATCCGATGGCGATCAACGCGCGGATCACGTCGTCGACGGGAACGGTCGCCGATCTGTCCAACCGCTTCCAGGCGGCGGACTGCGCGGCGCTGCCGTTCGACCCGACCATCTCCGCGAAGACGCGGGGCAAGCTCACGTTCAAGCACGGCGCCGAGCTGAAGGCGCACATCGCGGCGCGGCCCGGTGACGCGAACATCAGGTCGGTGTCGGTGCGCCTGCCCAAGCAGCTGCCGTCCCGCCTGATCCCGACGATCAACAACGCATGCCTGATGTCCCAGTTCCTCGAGAACTACAAGGGGTGCCCCGAGCAGTCCTACATCGGCACGACGACGGCCTACACGCCGATCCTCAACCAGCCGCTCAAGGGGCCCGCGTACATCGTCGCGGTGCCCGGCGAGGTGCCGGTGATCGAGCTGAAGCTGTTCGGTCAGGGCGACGCGGCCGGGGTGGAGGTCAACCTGGCCGGCACCGTGATCATCGACTCCGGCGGCGGCCGGTCCAAGGTGACGTTCTCCACCGTGCCGGACATCCCGATCACCGGGTTCGACATGGAGCTGCCGACCGGGCCGCACTCGATGCTCGATGCACCGAGCAAGGACCTGTGCGGGGGCCCGATCACCATGGACGTCTCGATCATCGCCCAGAACGGCAAGCGCCAGGACCGCACCACGCCGATCACGGTCAAGGACTGCCCGAAGGTCGGCAAGCCCAAGGTCGTGAAGGCGACGGCCAGCCGCAGCGGCGTGCGCCTGCGGGTGCAGGCTCCCGCGGCCGGTGTGCTCAACGTGAGCGGCAACGGGCTCAAGCCGGTGCGGCGCCGCCTGGATCGCAAGCTGATCTACGTGGTCACCCTGCCGCTGTCGGACGCCGGCAAGCAGGCGCTGGCGCGGACGGGTCGCCTCACGACCCGGCCCACGCTCACGTTCAAGCCCACCAACGGGCCCAAGACGAGCACGGTCCGCACGAGCAAGCTCACGATCAGGAGTCGCGCCGCTCGCTGATCACCACCCGTACCCGGGGACCACTCTCCCGCTCCCCGGGACGACGGCGCATCCCCCAAGGCCACCCTCCCACTCTCCACGCGACCAGGGAGGGTGGCCTCAGCCGTCCGCCGCACCCGCCGAGTGTCACTTTGAAGGTCTATATGACCTCCAAAGTGACACTCGGCGCTCCGTGCGCGCCCTCGTAGACTCCTGCTCATGCGCGCAGCCACCGTCCAGGACGGATCCATCGTCGTCGAGGACCGCCCCGATCCCGTCCCCGCCCACGGCGAGGTCCTCGTCCGGGTCCGCTCCGCCGGCCTCAACGGCGCCGACATCCTGCAGATGAAGGGCCAGTACCCGGTCCCGGCCGACTCCCCGCAGGACATCCCCGGGATGGAGCTGGCGGGGGAGGTCGCGGCGGTCGGGCCGGGCGCCACCCGCTTCGCGGTCGGCGACCGCGTGATGGCCATCGTCGGCGGTGGCGGGCAGGCCGAGCTGTGCGTGGTCCACGAGCGCCAGGCGATGCCGGTGCCGGATGCCGTCGACGACGTGGCCGCGGGCGGTGTCCCCGAGGTGTTCACCACCGCGCACGACGCGATCTTCCGCCAAGCTGGCCTGGCCGCCGGCGAGCGCCTGCTCGTCCACGGCGCGGCCGGGGGCGTCGGCACCGCCGCCGTCCAGCTCGGCGCGGCGGCCGGTGCGCACGTCACCGCCACGGTGCGCAACCCCGACGTCCGCGACGCGGTCCGGGAACTCGGCGCCGACGTCGTCCTGGATCCCGAGGACTTCCCGGACGGCGGTCCGTACGACGTGGTGCTGGAGCTCGTCGGCGCCCCCAACCTCGGCCCGAACCTCAAGGCGCTGGCGTTGGACGGGCGCATCGTGGTGATCGGGGTCGGCGCCGGCTTCAAGGCTGAGCTCAACCTGCTCGCCGTGATGGGCAAGCGGGCCCGCATCACCGGTTCGACGCTCCGCTCCCGTCCGCTCGAGGAGAAGGCCGACACCGCGCGGCGGATGGAGCGCCACGTGCTGCCGCTATTCGAGCGCGGCCTCCTGCGCGTGCCGATCCTCGAGACGTTCCCGCTCGAGGAGGCGGCCGCCGCCTACGCGCGCTTCCAGGCGGGCGGCAAGCTCGGCAAGATCATCCTCACGCCCTGAGGCGGGCTCAGGACCGCACGACGTCCTGGCGGTCGCGGGCCAGGCGGCCCAGCCGGTCCAGGTTCGGCAAGTAGAACGCGGCGGCGAGCAGCGGCAGGGCCGGCACGGTGACGTCGGCCGACACCGTGAGCAGCACGGCGGCCAGCACCGCGACGAGCATCGCCGCGCCCGTCGCCGGCACCCGCAGGCCGAAGCGGCGCGCCCAGGTGAAGAAGACGGCGGCGAAGATCGGGTCGGCGATCCCCACGCGCAGGGCGGTGCCGCCCCCCCAGGCGGGGATGTCGAGCGACAGGACGTCCCCGCTCGTGCCGTCGAACGAGAATGGGACGCCGCCCGAACCGACCGAGACCGCGTCGATCACCGCCACGACGAGCGGGACGGCGAGCACCAGCGCCGGCAGCTCCATGCCACGGGCGAACAGGGCACCGACGCACGCGCAGGTGACCGCCTCGGGCACCGTGGCCGCAACGTCCTGGCCCGACGCGGTGAGGACCGCCGCGATCATCCCGGCGCCGAGGCCCACCAGCAGCGCGGCCGGCAGCTCGTCGCTGAGCTGGGCGGCGGCGAGCACCGCGGCGAACACGATCACCGTCCCGATCGTCCCGTCCACCCCGACGGCGACGTCGGGCAGCACGGCACTCAGCAGGCAGTAGGCGAACGCCCCGAGGACGATGGCGACGATGCGCATCCCGGGAGTCTTACGACTAGTACGGCGGGAGGTCGGCGTGCCAGTCGCCGAGCGTGCGGAACGAGCGCCAGAACGCGCGCTTGGCCGTCTCCTCGTCGAGCGACTCGTCGATGTTGGGCACCACGAGCGCCTCCATCGACGGGGTGAAGGGCTGGATGACGCCCCGCTCGGGCCCGATCGTCTTGGCGAGCGGCACGCCGAGGTCGTTCAGCGTGATCAGGGCGTCGTCGCCCATCAGCACGACGATGCGCGGCTGCACGATCGCCAGCTCGTCGAGCACCCGGGCCATGCAGCCCGGGTCGGCGAGCGTGGTGTCCTCCACCGGGCACTTCACGCACAGCGTGCCGTAGACGGTGAGCGGATCGATGTTCAGGCGCTTGAACGACTTCATCAGCGCGGAGCCGCTGCGGCCGTAGAACGCGACGCCCTCCTCGACCTCCGACGGCGTCGGCGCGTGCTTGAGCAGGAAGACGTCGGCCTGCGGGTGGCCGGAACCCAGGACGGGCGTGCGGTTGCCTCGGGGGCACTCCTCGCAGCTCTGCAGGTCACCGGTGAGCGAGTTCAGCTCGCGGATGGCCCGCTCCAGGTACTTCTCGCGGATCTCGTCGTCTGTGGCGGGCATTGGTCCCATGGGTTTCGCAGCCTTCCCATGATCTCCCTGCCGCTGCATCACGGCTTGCGTGTCGCTCGCTTGACCCGGCGGGCCCGGCGCTTCTCGCGCGCCCCGGCCGGGGTGGCCTTGGTCTCCAGGAACTTCAGGGCCTGGACGTAGAGCAACGTGCCGGACTTGGTGACGATCTCCGCCTCGCGCAAGGACTCGAGGAACTCCTGCGGCCCGTCGAAGTCGCGCATCCGGATCCGCACCGAGCCCAGGCCCTGCGCCACGTGCGAGTCGGATCCGGCGCCGGCCACGATCCGGTACTTGGCCGCGAACCGCTGCGCCTCCTCGTTGAAGGCGCCGATCGCCACCCGCGGGTTGTAGATCTCGATCGCGTCGATGTCGTCGAGGATCGGCAGCAGGTGCTCGTAGTCGGGGACCGAGTGCATCCGGTCGAAGGGATGGGGGACGTACACGAGCCCGCCCTGACGCTTGATCTCGGCCACGGTGTCGGCCATCGACAGTCCGCGGGGGATCTTCTCGGTCAGGAACAGGCCGATGACCTCGCCCTGGTGCTCGGTCTTGACCTCCTCGCCGATGATGATCTTCACGTCGTACGCCGCGGCCTTGGCCTGCGCCTCGAACGCGCCGGAGACCTCGTTGTGGTCGGTGACGGCGATCGCGCCCAGGCCCTGGGCCTGCGCGGTGGCGAGCAGGACCTCGACCGGTGTGGCGCTGTCGGACGAATGGTCCGTGTGCATGTGCAGGTCGACCTCGATGATCCGGCGGTCCTGCAGGCGCGCGCGGATCTCCGGATCCCCGGTGGGATCGTGCCGGCGCGCGGCGAGCGCGGTGTAGAGCTCCTCGATCTCGTCGGTCACCGCCGTCCAGTCGCGGGCCGCCGGGGCCGCGGCGCGCAGCCGGGACAGCAGCGCGGGATCGGCCACCAGCCGTTGCAACTGGGCGGCCAGCGTCTCGGTGTCCTTGCGCTCGAAGAGCAGGGCGCCGTCGCCGCCGCCGGTCGCGTCCTCGTAGACCGGGAGCCGGGTGACGAGAGGGACGGCGCCGGCGGCGAGCCCGCGCAGGACGAGGTCGGGCGCAGGATCGTCCCCGTCGGAGGCGCAGACCAGGACGTCGGCGGCGGCGAGCACGGAGGCCTCGTCGACGGTGTCGGACGGCTCGACGAAGCGGACACGCTCGCGCAGGCGCTCGGGGACCGGGGTGGCGGACGAGGGCCCGCTGGCGCTGAGCACCGTCGCCTCCCAGCCGTCCACGTCGGCCAGGCGCCGCAGGGCGCGCAGGAACGTGCGCAGCGCGCCCCGCTCCTCGATGTCCACGAAGGCCAGGCGCAGCGGCGTGCCGTCCGGGCGCTCGTGGTGCTCGACCGGCGCGTCCACTCCGGGGCGCACCACGGTGTAGTCACCGGGGAAGAAACGGTCCATCAGTTCGCGTGTGGCGGGGAAGCTGGCGATGCGGGCGTCGATCCGCCCGAAGACGAGGGCCACGAGCTTGCGGGCGACCTGGGTGGACAGCAGCCGCTCGGTCGGCGTGTGGAACGTGCTGACGTTGAGCGCGCGTGAGTGGCGCAGCGCGGCGGCGCTCGTGCTGGGCGCGAACGGCTCGTGCACGTGGCAGACGTCGAGGGGGGCGATGGTGAAGAGGTCCTCGATCGTGCGCGACACGTCGATCGGCAGCGTCGACCGGGTGCGGGTCGTGAAGGCGGGCAGCGCCTCCCCGACGGCCAGGACGCGCGGCGCCTCGCCCGGGGCGGGCAGCAGGTCGTCGGCGCCGTCGCGGTGCGCGCGGCGGATGTCGGCGCGGGTGGTGCGGACCAGCTCCTGCGAGTCCGACGGCGCGACGATGATCACGCGGTGCCCGCGAGCGGCGAGGTCGTCGCACACGCGCTGGACGTGGCGGTTCACCTCATGCGGCGTCCCCCAGGGGTGGGGTGTCACGTGCGCGATCGCGAGGGGCTCGGGCATGCTCGTCAGAGGATAGAGGGGCGACGAAGCGGCGACGACCCGGGACGTGGTCCCGGGCCGTCGCGCTGCGTCAGGGGTGGGACTGCACTCAGGCCTGCGGAGCGGCCGGCGTGGCCGCCGGGGCCGGAGCCGCCGGAGCGGCGGCCGGCTTCGCAGCGGCCTTGCGTGCGGCCGGCTTCTTCGCCGTCGCCTTGCGCGTGGTGGCCTTCGCCGCGGCGGGCTTGGCCGCCGTCTTGCGGGCGGCCGGCTTCTTGGCGGCGGCCTTGCTCGCCGTCTTGGCCTTCACCGCGCGGCCCGACAGCGTCTTGCCGGCGTACTTGGCGATGAACTTCTCGGTGTCCTGACGGGCGATCTCGTCGGGACGCTGGTTGTGCGGCGACTTCATGAGGTACGAGCTGGGGCCGTCGAGCTGGCCGCCGATCCCGTGGTTGAGCGCCAGCTTGCAGCAGCGGACGGCGTCGATGACGATGCCGGCCGAGTTCGGCGAGTCCCACACCTCGAGCTTGAGCTCCAGGTCGAGCGGCACGTCGCCGAAGGCCTGGCCCTCGACGCGGATGTGGGCCCACTTGCGGTCGGTCAGCCACGGCACGTAGTCGGACGGGCCGACGTGGACGTCCTCGGCCTTCATCTCCAGGCCGGCCACCGAGGTGACGGCGTTGGTCTTGGAGATCTTCTTGGACTCCAGCCGCTCACGCTCGAGCATGTTGAAGAAGTCCATGTTGCCGCCGACGTTGAGCTGCGACGTGCGGACCATCTTGACGCCGCGCTCGTGGAAGAGGCGGGCGAGCGTGCGGTGCACGATCGTCGCGCCGACCTGCGACTTGATGTCGTCGCCGACGATCGGGAGGCCGGCCTGCTTGAAGCGCTTGTCCCAGTACGGCTCGCGGGCGATGAAGACCGGGATGCAGTTGACGAAGCCGCAGCCGGCCTCGAGGACCTGCTCGACGTACCACTTGGTCGCCTGCTCGGACCCGACCGGGAGGTAGGAGACGACGACGTCGGTGCGCGTCTCCTTGAGGATCTTGACGATGTCGGCCGTCTCGCCCGGGGCCTTGGTGATCTTCTGCTTCAGGTACTTGCCCAGGCCGTCGTGCGTCATGCCGCGGTACACCGGCACGCCGAGCTTGCGCGGCACCTTGGCGAACTTCATCGTGTTGTTCGGCGCGGCCCAGATGGCCTGGCCGAGGTCCTTGCCGACCTTCAGCTTGTTGATGTCGAAGGCGCAGGTGAACTCGATGTCGTTCACGTGGTAGCCACCGAGATCGGTGTGCATGAGCCCGGGCACGGGCTCCTTGGCGTCGGCGTTCTTGTAGTACTCGACGCCCTGCACGAAGGCGGAGGCGCAGTTGCCGACGCCGATGATCGCGACGCGGACCTTGTCGGTCTGGTGGCGCGTCGCGCCGTTCGTCGTCGCCGCGCCGTTGGAGGCGGCTGCGTTGCCGTTGGTGCTCACTTGGAGAATCGTCCCTTCGAAAGGTGGAATGCGTACTGCGGGAAGTTGGTACTGCTGAAACCCCGTGGATCGCGCTCGGTTACAACGCAGCGGCCCGGGGGTGCGTCGGTTCAGCCGGCTCAGGGCGCCGGATCGGGCTCCTGGGCCGGGGGGCGCAGCAGCTCGCCGCGGACGTGGAAGACGCGCTGGAACACCGTGATCGTGCTCAGCGCGGCGAGGACGTAGACGGCCGGAGCGAGCAGCTCCACGTCGCCCGGGCCCGTCGCGAACAGCAGGCCGATCGAGAGGATCACCACGCGGATGGCGCGGCTGGCGATCCCCACCTTGCACTCGACGCCCAGCGCCTCGGCGCGGGCACGCGTGTAGGAGACGAGCAGCGAGCTGAGGACCGCGATGACGGTCGCCGCGACCGCGGTGTCGTTGCCCATCCTGCTGAACTGCCAGCCCACGGCGGCGAGGACGATGCCCTCCTCCGCCCGGTCGAGCGTGGAGTCGAGGAAGGCCCCGAACGGCGAGCCCTTGCCCGACGAGCGCGCGTAGCGGCCGTCGAGGGTGTCGCAGATCGAGCCGACGATGAAGGCGATGCCGCCCCACACGATCTCGCCCTGCCAGATGAGGACGGCGGCCACGATGCACAGGACGAAGCCCGTCATCGAGATCGCGTTCGGGGTCAGCCGCGACTCGATCAGCGCGTTGCGCACGGTCTCGCGGCCGGCGCCGCGGGGGCGCCGGGAGGCGGGAGGGGTGGAGGACATCAGATCTGGAGGGCCTTCTCTGAGCTGCCGCCGCCGTCGAACGCGAGCTCCGGCGTCTGCTGCCCGAACGCCCACGCCTGCGGGCGCACCCGCGCCATCCAGCTGGCGGCGTAGGCCGCGCAGCCGGCGGTGAGCGCGCCGAGGAAGGCGTCGGCGATGAAGTGGTTGGCGGTGGCGACGATCACGAAGAAGACGAGCAAGGGGTACAGCGCCCAGAAGATCTTGACGGGTCGCCACGTCGCGAGGAGCGAGAGCGGGATGCCGATCATGAGCGAGAAGGCGATGTGCATGGACGGAACGGCAGCGTACGGGTTGAAGAGCGCCGTCACCGCCACGCTGTCGTGCGAGACCCCGGTGTAGACCGAGACGGAGTCGATGAAGCCCCACTCCGGCATCAGGCGCGGCGGGGCGGTGGGGAACAGCGCGTAGCCCAGCAGCGCGATGCCCATCGCGACCATGAACATGTTGCGCACGAAGTAGAAGTTGCGGTTGAAGCGCAGGTAGATGTAGACGAGCGAGAACACCGTCACCGAGAACTGCGCGTTGATGTAGATCCAGCTGGCCAGGGCCGTGATCGCCGAGCTGTTCTCCGACCACGCGTTGATGGCGGGCTCCACGAAGATGCCCAGCGAACGCTCGATCGAGATCAGGTCGCGGGCGTGCTCGAAGGCCAGCGCGGTGCTCGTGGGATCGTCGATCGCGCCCCGCACGTAGCGGTAGCCGTAGTAGGCAACCATGAAGAGCGCGACTTGTCGGACGACATCGAGCAGGCCGTGCGGCAACAGCCGCGCCTGGAGTGTCCGAACCCGGGCGCGCATGAGAAGGCCCGAGATGTTACCGACCTGGGAATCGGTCGCACCAGCGGTTGCGCGCCGTACGCGGCGGGTCAGCGAACGGGAGCGGGAGCGGGGCACTGCGCGTCGCCGCCGCCCACGTCGTCCAGCGTGAACCGCGCGTCGACGCGCACCAGGCCGGCGCGGGCGACGCGCAGCCGCGTCCAGTCGCCGTCGTCGGGCAGGACGCACGCCTGCCCGCGCGAGATCTCGTAGTACGGGGTCTTGTGCACGCGGACCTCGACGACGCCGGGACCGGTCGCGCGCAGCGTGAAGCCGTCGGGCCGCAACGCGACCATGCTCGCGGGGCCGGAGACGAGGGGCTCCGCGTCGCGGAACGCGTACGCCTTCCAGTGCGGCCCGGTCCACACCAGCTTCAGCCAGTCGGGCCGGCTGTTGATCACCTCGACCTCGCGCACGCTGGTGGGGTCGGGCGCGACGTCGGGCACCACCACGAACTTCACCGCGTTGTGGCGCAGCCACTCGTGGTACTTGGCGGCGGTGAACGTCTCGTCGCGATGGTCGTAGAACAGCGAGCCGATCTTCTTGTCCAGCTGGGTCTCCCACCCGCGGGCGAGCGGGACGTGCGGGGCCAGGTAGGCCGCCTCCCAGTGCCCGCGCGTGAACGGCACCTCGATGCGCGTCGCCGGATCGGCGTGGGTACGCAGGAAGTCCATCACCGGCGCGTAGTACGCCTTGCTCGTCGACGGGTCGCCGCTGGACTTGACGACCTCGCGGATCGGTCCCGCGAGCTGCCAGGCCAGGAAGATCACGCCGACCGCCGCGATCGCCTTGGCGTTGACGCGGGTGCTGCCGGGCGTGCGGTCGACCCACAGCGCCGCCATCAGCGAGCCGCCGACGAGCGCGCCGAGGCGCAGCACGTTGTCCCCCAGGGGACTGGTGACCGCCATGGTCAGGATGCACCCGACGACGTAGAGCACGGTGCCGATGCGCAGGGTCCGGTCGCCGGGTCGCGAGAGGGCCAGCACCGCGCCGCACACCAGCAGCGGGACGATGATCTGGAACCAGCGGAAGGGTTGGGTGCCGCCCTCGGGGAACAGGCCGGCCATCACCAGCAGCGTGCCGAGCGAGGTGGCGGCCAGCGCGAGACCGCGCCGGTCGGTGCCGCTGAGGAAGACCGCGCCGCCGGCCAGGGCGGTGAACACCCCGGTGACCGGGCTCGCCGTCGCGCAGGCGATGCCGAGCACGGCCGCCAGCCACGGATGGCCGCGGGAGAGGGAGAGCACGGCGCACAGGCCGACCGTCACGCCCAGGCCGTAGGTGAGCCGGCCGATGAGCAGGTCGCACACCACGATCACGGCGAACCACACCGCGGCGATCCGCACGGCGCGCGGCGAGAAGTAGGGCTTGATCAGCCGCTCGAAGAGGATGACCGAGAGGATCGCCGCCAGCGCCCCGACGATCCGAGGCCCGAGGAGCGCGCCGAGCGGCGGGAAGAGCAGGCTGTAGCCCGGCATGTGGTGGCCGCCGTACCAGGACAGGTCCCAGACGGAGAAGCCGATGCGCCCGAAGAGGTCGGATCGGTACACCTGCGCCGCGAGGTCGGGCGTCGGCGGGGCGAGCAGCAGCCACAGCCCGGCGAGCACGGCGCACACGACCCAGGCCGGCGGGCGGCGCAGGGTGCGAGGGAAGGATGCCGGGAGGGAAGGCGTGGACACGGCGGGTGGTGCGGCGCGAGGGATCCGCTCGGGCCGCGAGGGCCCAGTATGTACAACCACCCGGCGCGGGGTCAGGGGTTACAGCGCGGGGAGCGTGCCTGGATGCGCCCGAGCGCGAAGTCCATGCCCACGTGGGCCACGCCGGCGTCCTTCAGCCGCACGCGCGTCCAGTCGCCGGGGGCGGGCTCCACGCAGCCGCGGCCCCGCTCGAGCGCCCAGTACGGCGACCAGTGCACGGAGACCTCGGTGACCGTGTTCGGCCGGTCGGCCCGCAGCGTGAACCCGTCGGTCTGCATCGACGTCAGCGCGGCGCCCCCGCGCGCCAGCGGCGCCGCGTCCTTCACGCGGTAGACGTCGAAGTAGGCGTTGCTCCACACGGGCACCAGGAAGTCGGGGCGGGAGCGGATGAGTGCCTCCTCCTGCTGGGAGGAGTGGTCGAGCGGGACGTCCTTGGGCAGCGCGACGAAGCGCACCCCGAGCCGCCGCAGCCACTGGTGGTAGCGCTCGGGGGTGAGGTCGCCCTCGTAGAACAGCTCGTTGACCTTCATGTCGAGCTGGCGCTGCCAGCCGCGGGCCAGCGGGCGGTCCAGGCCCACGTACCGGGCCTCCCAGTGGCTCACCGTGAACGGCACCTCCACGCGGAACGCGCCCGGCTGCTCGGCGAGGAATGCGCGCAGCTCCGCGTAGTAGTAGGCGTGCACCGAGGGGTCGTCGCGCGCCTTCTGCCAGTCCTGCACGGGGGCGAGGAACTGCCAGTAGAGGAGGGGGATCGCGCACAGCGCCAGCAGTCCGCGGTGGCGGGGCCACAGCGCGCAGGCCAGCAGCGGGCCGGCGAACAGCGCGCCCAGCCGGTTGACGTTGTTGCCCATCGGCGTGTCGAGCACGAAGCTCGCGACCACCGCGAGCACGTAGAGGACGATGCCCACGCGCAGCAGCCGCTCGCGCTTGGGGAGCACGGCGAAGAGCACGACGAGCACGGCGACCGCCGGCCAGAAGCTCTGGCCGTGGAACGGCTCGACGCCGCCCTCGGGGAAGGCGATCGACAGGAAGGCGGCCGGGACGAGCGCCGCGGCGGCGAGCCACGCGGCGTTGGCTCGGTGCGCGCGGTCGGCCAGGAACCACGCGCACGCGCCGAGCGCCAGGAAGAGCCCGGCGACCGGGCTGGCGAGCGTGCACAGCACGGCCGCGACGGGCGCGCCGATCCGCCCGACCTTCCCGTCGATCTGGGCGAGGCGCACGGCGGCGAGCCCGAAGGCGAGGCCGAGGGCGAACGTCAGCCGGCCGGTCAGCAGCATCGCGGCGGACGCCGCCGCGAACCACCAGGCGGCGAGGGCGGCGTCGGGGCCCCAGTGGGACTCGGCGATGCGGGCGAACAGCCAGGCGGCGGCGACGGCGGCCAGCGCGCCCGTCACCTGCGGGGTGAGGATCGCGCCGATGGGCGGGAACAGCACGCTGTACCCGGGCATGTGGTGGCCGCCGTACCACGCGTTGTCCCACAGGGTGAGGCCCGCGTGCTTGGCCAGGTCGGTCCGGTACTGCTGGGCCGCCAGGTCCGAGCTGGGGGGCGCGACGACCAGGTAGGCGATCGACAGCACGGCGGCGAGCAGCCACGCGTGCGACGCGCGGAAGAAGCTCACGGGGCGGGCGCGCCCAGGAAGTCGCAGACCGCGTCGACGACCGACGGATCGTCGATCCACGGCCAGTGGCCCGCGTTCGGGAAGTGGCGCACGGTGCCGCCGAGGAGGTCGGCGTAACGCTCGCCGTGCACGGGGGAGATGTAGGGGTCGTGGTCCCCCCACAGCACCAGCGCGGGCCGGTCGATCGCGGTCAGCTCGGTGCCCGCGGCGAGCAGCTTCTCCGAGGGAGACGTGCGGTAGAGCATGAGGATCGCTCGCTGCGTGCCCTGGTCCAGGTGGTCGGCGATCTGCTGGACGAACGCCTTGGGCATCCCGCCCTTGCGGGTGGTCGCGGGCCGCAGGATCAGCCGCATGACCCACTTGGCGGTCGAGCCCATCGCCAGCTCGCCCAGGCCCTTTCGCCGCCAGATGCGCGCCATCACGTGCCAGCGGTACTCCTGGCCCAGCGGCACGGCGTTGAGCACGACGATCCGGTTCACGCGCTCGGGGAAGCGCTGGGCCCACAGCAGCCCGACGGCGCCCCAGTCGTGGACCACGAGGTTGACGCGCTCGACGCCGGCGAGGTCCAGGAACTCCTCCAGGAAGCGGTCGTAGCCCTCCATCGTGAAGTCACCGTCGCCGCGCTTGCCGCTGCGGCCGAAGCCGGGCAGGTCGGGCGCCAGGCCGCCGACGCGCTCCAGGAACGGCACCCAGTCGTCGGAGCTCGTGGGGACGCCGTGGACGAACAGCGTGGGGATCTCCTCGGGGTCGGGACCCTGGGCGCTGCGCCAGAAGAGCGGCTGCCCGTGGAGCTCCCCGGAGTGATCTCGGACGACGAGCATGGGGCGCGCGAGGATACTGTGCTCCCGGCGTGCGAACACTGATACTTGGAGAAGCCCTCGTCGACCTGGTCTGCGAGACCCCGGTCACGTCGATGGCTCAGGCGCATGCGTTCGTCCCCCGGTTCGGGGGTGCGATGGCCAACGTCGCCGTCGTCGCGGCCCGGGCCGGTGCCGACGTGGCGCTGGCCGGCGGTGCCGGTGACGACGACTGGGGCGCATGGCTGCGCGACCGGCTCGCCGCCGAGGGCGTGGCGCTGGACTGGTTCGCGCTCGTGGACGCGCCCACGCCGGTGGCGTTCGTCACCGTGGACCTACAGGGCGAGCCGACGTTCCGCCTCTACGCCGAGGGTGTCGGCACGGCGCTGGAAGCCCTCGGGCATCTGGGGATCGACGGGGCGGTCGACGCGTGCGACGCGCTCTGCTTCGCCTCCAACACCCTGGTCGGGGCGCGCGAGCGGACCCTGACGCTGGCCGCCCGCGAGCGCGCGCTGGCGCACGACAAGCCGGTCGTCTTCGATCCCAACCTGCGCCTGCACCGCTGGGACAGCCCGGAGCGGGCCGCGGAGGTCGCGCGTGAGTGCGTGCCCGGGGCGTTCCTGGTCAAGGCCAACGCCGGCGAGGCCCGCCTGCTCACGGGCGAGGCCGATCCCGAGCGGGCCGCGGCCGGGCTGCTGGCCGCCGGGGCCCGCAACGTCGTGATCACGCTCGGGGCCGGCGGCGCGCTCCTGCGCGGCGAGGGCCTGCGCCGCGACGTGCCCGGGGTGCCGGCCGAGGTGGTCGACACCACGGGCGCGGGGGACACGCTGCTGGGCGTCCTGGTCGGCGCCCTGTCGGAGAGTGCGTACTACGGCCCCACGCTGGCGGCCGCCCTGCCGGACGCGGTCGTGGCGGGCGCGCGGGCGACCGAGCGCTGGGGCGCGCACTGACCCACCTTTCCGCCCGGCGGAGAGGTGGGTCTCTACGGTCCCCCGCCGGGGGCGAGGTTGGGACCCGGTTGGGACTGTCCCTCGCGTGCTTGGCGCGATACGTTCTGTGTCTGACGACAAACGGGCAAGTTCTGCCGGAACGGCGAAGTGTGCCGTCCTCGGACCGCCTTCCTGTCGACATGTCTGACATCCGTGCGACGTTGTGGCGCATTTGACGGAAGGGCGTTTACCCATCCGTCCATGGCAATCGCCGACCCTTGTCGCTGCGGTCCAGCCCTGGGCCTGTGATGCTGTCCACACGGTCGGTGTTCTTGTGGCCCAGCCTCTGCGAAGTTCTCCTATGTTCATATGAGGGCGTGCCTTCGGGTGCGCTCAGCGTCCAGCAGATGATGGGGAACATGTCCTTGCCGAACTTTCAGTCGTGGTGGTCCGCTTCACGCCTTCTGGCGTTCTCCTGAGAACGCCTGCGCAGTGAAGGACGCGACGTGCGTGCGCGCACATCGCTTGCCACGAGAGGTGCAGGTGCAGTGACCACGGATGGCCGATCGCGCGAGCGGACGGTCCACTTCGTGGCTTATCCGTTCGTTCTTCGAAGACAGGGGTTCACTGTCGTGAGAATCTTCCAATTGCGGTCTTGTGCCGCGATCACCGTGGCGGTGGGCAGTCTCGCCTTCGCCACGTCGGCCGGAGCGGCAACGCTCTCGGTCGACGACGACGGCCAGGATTGCCCGGCCGCCGGCTTCACGTCCATCCAATCGGCGGTCGACGCCGCCGCTTCCGGTGACACCGTCGCCGTCTGCGCCGGCGACTACGCCGAGGGCAGTGGCACGGTCGGCAGCAACGCGCTGACCATCACCAAGAACCTGACCATCAAGGGGGCCGGGGCCGACCTGGTCACGATCTCCCCCAAGGCCTCCGGGCCCACGGGTGGCCAGATCATGGAGGCCGGCACGCCCGAGCTGCGCAACGGCATCGGCGACGTCCTCGTCGCCGCCGGATCGCCGACGCAGCCGATCACGGTGAACCTCTCGGGGATCACGGTCGACGGCTACGCGCCCGGTGGCAAGCCGGTCGCGGTCGAGGCCGGTGTCGTCTTCCTCGACGCCAAGGGCTCGATCGAGCGCAGCCGGGTGACGAACTCGGTCACCTCCGAGGGCAACACCGCCTTCAACCAGTCCGGCGGCTACCGCGGCACACAGCCCGGCATCGGCATCGTCCAGACGTCGGCCGCTCGCGTTCCGCAGTCTGACGGCACCCGGACGCTGAAGATCACGGCGACCCGCGTCGACAAGTACAACAAGGTCGGCGTCCTCATCGACGGCGCGCAGGGCGACACCGCCCCGTACGTCGCCTCCGGCGCCACCAACCGCGGTGAGTTCCTGGCCGATCAGATCGTCGGTCGGACGCAGTGCATCAACTACCTGGCCACGGGCGACTGCTCGTCGGTCGGCGGCGTGCAGAACAGCGCGCTGACGGACGGCCCGCTGTTCGGCCAGGACGGCATCCGCGTCACCGCGGGCGCCCGCGCCCAGATCACCGGATCGCTGATCTCCCAGAACCTCGTGAACGGCACCGGTTCCCCGGTGCGCGGTGGTTCCACGAACAACTCGGCGCTGACCCAGGGTGCCGGCATCCGCCTCGTCGGGGCGACGATGACCACCGCTCCCGTGAGCGCCGGCCTGCACCGCACGTACAACTCGTCGGTGATCAGCAGCAACATCACCGACAACGCCTATGGCGCGCTGAACTACCAGAACGACGGCGTCACCCCCAACACGGGCACGACCTCGGACACCGGTACGTCCAACGTCTTCTTCGCCCAGAACAACTGGTGGGGCCAGCGGATCGGCGTCGCGGCCAACGTCGGGCCGGCGATCAGCCCGACGGCGAACCCGCCGTGGCCGGAGAACCCGGTCGGCGGCGCGGCGGCCACGGACGCCATCAACGGGGGCGCGACCTCCAACTCGGTGGCGTTCTTCCCGTACCGCAGTGGAGTCCAGTCGGCGACGGGCGATCCGTCCGTGCCGTTCGACATGTACGACCTGGGGTCCCTGACGGCGGCCACCGCCGGCGGCGAGTTCCCGGTGCAGGACGCGCCGTTCCCCGTCTACGACGCAGCGCCGACGGTCGCCCTGGCCGCCAGCGCCACGTCCGTCGACGCGGGTGGCTCGGTCACCCTCACGGCGACGGCGTCGGACGACTTCGGCGTGAAGAGCGTCAAGTTCTACGACGGCGGTGTCCTGGTCGGGTCGGCGACGAAGCCGGCCTACACCCAGGCCGTGACGATCCCCGCCGACGCGACGTGTGGTTCCACGCGTCAGTACACGGTGGTCGCCAAGGACTCGATCGACCAGTCGGCCGCTTCGACGGCCACGCCGGTCACGGTCACCTGCCCGGCTCCGCCGACGCCCCCGACCCCGCCGACGCCACCGGCTCCGCCGGTGACGCCGCCGACGGTCAAGTTCGTCGCGGTGCCCACGACGATCAAGGCGGCCACCACGGTCAGCCTCGACGTCACGGCCGGAGCCGGCGTGAAGAGCGTCCAGTTCCGCCTGGGCAACCGGGTGCTGTGCACGGACACCACCGCGCCGTACTCGTGCAAGATCACGCCGACCGGCGCTGACGTCGGCAAGCAGTCGCTCGTCGCCACGGTGACGGACAACGAGGGCAACACCGCGGTCAGCACGACCTCGGTGACGGTGCCGAAGTTCAAGGCCGCCGTCAGCCTCAAGGTGAAGTCCAAGAAGGTGGCCGGTGGGAAGAAGAAGCGCACCATCACCGGCACCGTCAAGCGTCCGGCCGGCGTCACCGCCGCGCAGGGCTGCAAGGGCAAGGTGACCATGGTCATCAAGCAGTCCGGCCGCTCCCTGCTCAACCAGCAGGTGACGGTCTCCAAGAAGTGCACGTTCAGTCGCTCGGTCACGGCCTCGTCCAAGAAGCTCAGCTTCTCGGTCAGCGCCAAGTTCGGTGGCAACACCGTGCTGACCACCGCCTCGACCACCAGGAGGTTCTCCTAATGTCGCTTCGTCGACACAAAGCAGTCCGGGCGCTCCTCGCGCTTGCGACGACAGCAATGGTCGGGGTGTCGGTGCCCGCGGTAGCTTCCGCGGACACGACGACCGATCCCAACGCCACCTGCCCGACCGGGCTTGCCTACGACAACAGCATCAAGTCGTGGGACAAGTACTTCGCGGACGGGCATAACCCCGAGGCGGTCAAGCAGCTCGGCAACGGTCTCGCCACCAACGGTGGCGGCGCGACCGCCAACGGCGTGGGTACCGACTCCGCCAACCCGACAGGCCGGAACCTGAACTCCGTCCTCCTCGAGTACGCCGACTACCTGGTGCAGGCGACCGCGACCAACACGCGGGTGCGGGTCATCAAGAAGACCATCGGGCTCTCCTCCGTGGGCCGTCCGATCGCCTTCTACGTGGTCAGCACGCCGAAGAACATCAACAGCCTCGACGGAGCCGGCGGCGACGCCGAGTTCTGGCAGGGGGTCCGCGCTGGCGACATCCCCGAGGACCAGGGTCTCGATGCCGCCGTCACCCGTCCGGCCTTCGGCTGGATCACGGCGACGCCGCACGGCGACGAGTCGGCGGCCGGCGAGTCGATCGCCCGTCAGCTCTACGAGCTCGCGGCGCGCACCGACTGCCAGAACACCCGCCGCCTGATGAACATGGACCTGTTCATCCAGCTGGTCCGCAACCCCGATGGTCACGACGCGGTCACCCGTACGACCGCGTGGGGCTACGACCCCAACCGTGACTTCGGCACGCGCAACCAGCCGGAGAACGGGCAGTTCATCCCGCTCATGAACGAGTACCCCGGGCTGTTCTTCATCGACGCCCATCAGCAGGGAGGAAACGCGTACTTCTTCCCGCCGAACGAGGATCCCGTGCATCACGAGATCTCCACGTTCACGCTGAACACCATCCAGAACAAGATCGGCCCGGCGCTGCAGCAGGTCTTCAACGACCAGAGCTCGCTGTACCGCAACTACAACCAGTACGACCTGTTCACGCCGGAGTACGGCGACACCGTGCCGTCCCTCATCATGGGCGCGGCCGGCATGACGTACGAGAAGGGCAACGGCGAGGCCTACTCCAAGCAGGTCTACGACCACTACCTGGCGATCGACAAGACGATCAACGTCATCTCCAACGACAAGGTCAACACGACGCGGGACTGGGTGCGTCAGTGGAACGACGACACCCCGGACCCGGAGAACCCGGACATCAACAGCCCGGGTGACGACCTCGCGACCGGCGCCGTCGAGCAGGGCAAGAAGTGCCAGCTTCAGCCGAACAAGCTGAAGAGCCCGCTGCACGACTCGCTGGACCAGGTCCCCGCGGGCAAGTACGTCTGCGGGTACTTCTACCGTCCCGACCAGCACACCGGTGACGTCGCCAGCCTGATCACCAACCTGCAGACGGTTGGCGTGAAGGTCTTCAAGCTGAACAGCGACGTGACGCTGAGCGGCGTGAAGAACTACGGCGAGGATGCGAAGTCGGACACGCTCCCGGCGGGCACGCTGTACATCCCGATGGCCCAGGGCATGAAGCACTGGATCCAAGCGGTCCTCGGGGAGAACCCGTACATCCCGTACCCGTACTACTACGACGTCGTGACCTGGTCCTACGGGCTCCAGCGCGGTCTGGCCGGCGACGGCTTCCTGACCGACGCCGGCTCCCAGCCGACCGACATGACGCAGATCGGTGCTCCCGATCTGGGCGGCGCCCCGGCGTCGTCCGCGCCGGTGTACGCGTTCAACACCGACTCGATGCAGGGTCTGGCCCTCACGGCAGAGCTGCTGAACAAGGGCGTCAACGTCTACCGTGCGACGTCGGCGTTCGACGAGGGTGGCAAGCACTACTTCACCGGTGCTGCCCTGGTCGACGGTGCCTCGCTGACCGCGAGCGGTGCCGACCTGTCGGCGATGGCCAAGGCCCGGCAGACGCCGGTCTACGGTCTGAACCGCTACCCGGTCGCGCGCAAGCAGATGACGGTCCCCAAGATCGGCATCTACACCAACGCGACGACGATCCCGTCCAACCCGCTGTACGTCAGCGGGCCGAACATCTCGTCCGCGGCCAACACGCAGAAGGGTGGCGCTTCGCCGGGGCACTGCGCCCTGACGAGCACCGGCACGTCCTTCTGCTCGGCGTTGTTCACGCTGCGCGTCAAGGACAACCTGCCGGCCTCGATGGTCGTCCCCGTCACCTCGACGGAACTGGCGGCGGGTGTGCTCACGAGCGGGAACTTCACCGCGTTCGTGAACCCGAACTCCACCATCGCCACGGGCGCTGGCGCGACGGCCCTCCAGACGTGGGTCAACGCCGGCGGCCGCTACGTCGGCACCGGCGTCAACGGTGCTGCGACGGCGCGCAACGCGGGCCTGAGCAACATCTACCCGACGCTGTACCCGACGACGGTCTCGGGGAACAACCCGACCGGCACGCTCACCGTGCCGGCCACCATGAAGACGCCGGGCTCCACCTACGACGCGGACTTCGTCACGACGAACCCGGTCGCGTGGGGCTTCGACAAGGGCGGGTGGATCTACCGCTCGTCGAGCTCGGATCCGATGTTCGATCCGAACTCGCTGCAGACGCCGTACACCAACCCGTTGGTCAGCAACAACCCGGCGGTGACGTACAACAACCCGGCGTCGGTCGCCGCGGTGTCGTACAGCCCGAACCAGGGCGACGGCCAGAAGTACGGCCTGTCGGTCAACGCCACCAACACCAGCACGCTCAGCACCGGACTCAACGGCCGCCCCGCGGTCGTCGACTCGGCGCTCGGCTCCGGCCGTTCGGTGGTGTTCGGGTTCGACCCGTTCTTCCGCTCCTGGAAGGAACAGGACGAGCGGCTCGTGCTGAACGCGGCGCTGTACCCGACCACGCCGACGGTCGCCGCTGACGCGCCGGTCGCCGCCAAGGCGGTGCCCGCGCTGACGCAGGCCAAGACGCAGGAAGCGGCGAAGCCGCTCCCGGCCTCGAAGCTCCCGACCCCGAAGAAGGCCCCGGCGGCCGGCACGTCGAGCGCCGACCGGGACTTCGTCCTGGTCACGCCCAAGAAGAACGCGGCCAAGCTGAAGGCGGCCGTCAAGAAGGCGAAGCTCCCCAAGAGCATTCGCAAGAAGGTCTCCATCAAGACGTCGAAGAAGTCGACGACGCTCACGATCAAGAACGTGCGCACCGACGACTACCACGACCGTCAGGAGTGGGTGAGCAGCCTCCTCGGCAACGTCAAGAAGACGAAGCTGAAGATCACGCTGGGTCAGTTCTGATCCAACCCAGCAGCACCCAGCAGCACCCGTAGGACCGACGCCCCCGGTTGCCCAGAGCAGCCGGGGGCGTCGTTCGTCGGGCGCCGGTCGGCCGCCCCGGCGCAGGGGATCCGCGGTGGTTGTGCGAACCGGCGTGCGGCCGTGCGTTGAGGGCCAGTTGCTTCAGAAACATCTGTACGCAGGGGCCCTAGGCGGCGTGTTTGCGCTGTGGGAGGTTCGGGGTGCACCCACCCGAACGGCGCGTGTGGCGCCGGAGAGGAAGCACCCATGCAAGACAGCGTTGTCGTATCCCGATCGAGGGTCCGCCGCCGCGGCCTCCTGGTCGCGCTCCTGGCCTCGATCGCCGTGATGGCGATCGGCGCCCCCGCCGCGCTGGCCACCGCGCCGGACATGGTGGTCACCGACATCGTGGTGAACGACCCGGGCTCGCCCCCGAGCGCGTTCGTCACGTTCACCAACGAGGGCGACGCCAGTGCGGAGATCGACTCGCTGACGTTCGCCGACGCCGGCCTGTGGTTCTCCGGACGGGACCACGACGACTGCTCCGGCTCGACGATCGCGATCGACAACAGCTGCACGATCCACGTGACGGGCACGGCGGACACGCTGACGTTCGCGTTCCTGACCGGACCGTCCCAGGACGTGTACGTCGACATCCAGTAGCACCGGCCGGCGGACGGGGCGCCTGCCCCGTCCGCCGCACCGGCCGGGGGTGCTGCCCGGCCTGACCC
>Ga0247758_1000577_pt1 | contig 32294 bp, 36 predicted proteins | sample UWRJL156409C4_FD_180950 | JGI IMG/M metagenome (GOLD analysis project Ga0247758, IMG submission 180950) | Plant litter microbial communities from Arlington Agricultural Research Station in Wisconsin, United States - UWRJ-L156-409C-4 | ecosystem: Environmental > Terrestrial > Plant litter >... | reverse complement strand
TGGGTCGATGGCCACTGTGGTCGATAAGTACGACCTTGCATCTGCGCTGAAATTCCCTCTTTCGCAGTAGCTGAAACCCAGAAAGTCTCTCTGCATGTTGGAGACGGCCGATCTGATGACTGCAGCGTTCATACTCAGCGACATGACTATATTTGCAAAATGCAGCGTTGTACTCATCATAGAATACACAGCGTCCTATCTAGTGCTGCTGGACACGATAAAATCAAGGAAACGATACCTTCGAAGACAATCTGTATGCATCATGCGCCAAACATAAGCGTTGTCATATTTTCTAACATTCAAAGACCTGTTAGAAGAGCTGAGAGCACGGATGAAACAAAGAATTATTGAATTGTTGTGGCGCATCCCCTCGGCCTCGTTGCGGCTAGTAACGATTCCTAGCGGAGGAGGGATATAAGCTACTTCGAGAGCACTTTAACCCTTCGGACTAGCATAAATATTTCATCTCTGCGGCTATCTACAAGATACAAACGGCCGGACAGATTGAGGAGAATCATTATTGTTACACCCATAAATAATATCATGGAATTTTAGGCAGAAACGCCTCCTATGAGGGGCTGGAAGCCTTGAAAATGAAGGTGAGCATTTGCTTCGACTGTGTACGCGAAGAGCCTGGACCTTGCCGGTTTTAGCACGAATGAGCGGGCAGGAAGGGGTGTGCGCAAAGCATATGGTGTTTTAGGTGGTTGTGAGTCTCTTGACCCGAAAGTGTCGAAAGTCGTGTGGGAAGCGATAGGAATTTACATTGGCTAACAGGGTGATGCCGGGCCGATAAGATTTAGGAAACTGCATTTGACCTGCAGGCTGGACATGGCTCCTGAGTAGCTCAGATTATGTATGGTCAGCAGGGTCTTAGTGGTATAATGCTGGAGAAATATTTCTAGAATAGTTGTGACGTCGAGGAATTCTCTCTGGGCCAGAGCGGCCTCCCATTGGATTGGCGACCTTCACCTACGAAAAGTTGCCAATTTTTCTTCCTGACTCAGGGCATAGAGAGCGCTGCCGATTCGGCTTCAACCAATTTCAGCCATTTCCCTGGTGATGTCCTAGTAGGTACCCCAGCAAAAGCGGTACGGAGTAGTGTCGTTAGCTGGGGTTGTTAAGGGCAATATTCACTAAGCGTAATAGGAACACTACTACTTATACAAAAATAGAGCTTCAACACAATTGGCTCAAAGCCAATTGCTCACATGAAGCAATCTGTTGGGCGCCACGAACAATGGGCGTGGAAAAGAAGTTGAATTGTTGATTGTTTCTGTAGGGGATCACCCTAGCTTAGGGACGGATCAGGGGAAGCTTAGGATAAATTAGCCGCAGCTTACCCCAGTTTAAGATTACGAACGAAAAAGAAAATTTTGTAAGCCGAGATTCGTCTCAGATAACTAGGCTTTTGTGTGGGTGGGGGACTTGGTGGCCAAGGCAGCTTCAACCAAGTTTGATAGCAGAGTAGAATAGATCAGGGAGCATGCCGTTATATACCGCTAGAATCAAGAATCCGTACATAACGGCAGTCTGGTGTGTACACTTCAAGTCTGCGAAGCCTTGCGCGTTCTGCCTGCTGCGGAGACAGAGGCGGTCTTGATTACTTGCTCACGCTCTTCGGCGGGCGGCACACTGATCAACATCGCCGCACGCGTATAGATCACATTAATGGCAGGTTGATTTCCGTACTACCATAGGGCATTCGGTCAGCATACAACACGCGGGAGAAGGAGAGAGCAGGGCACAAACAAGCATGTGTATAAAACTCGGTTCCTTCTGGTCATCCCTTAGCACGGGCTGGGTCAACCAGTGCACGTCCAGCTGATCGTGAGACCAGTCGGCCCAGATCTCGTCCCATGTAGCGTCATCATGCCCGCCCACATCGGAAGCCTCCAGTTGACCCAAGGTGCCAGCGCGTGTGTTGAATCCGGGGTTGTCGGACTGGTACTTGGGGTCCAGGTCAAACTCGAAATCGTCTACCACACGATCCGCCACGGGGCGGACTTGCACATCCAGCCCGTGCGCGCGAAAGACAGCGTAGACAGCCATATCAACCCCTTTCAAGACGGCTGGCAGAGCCTTGCCGGCTGACCGGCTGCTGTGCGCGTAGCCATGCCGACAGCAGACGCCCAGCACGCCGCCCTTCGGCATGAAGGTGGCATCGGCCAACACCCGCTCGACCTTGCGGTACAGAGGAAGCGCCGTGGCTTGCATGGCCGGAGCACAGCGGGCCAGATCGCTCACGCCAGGCGCGTAGTACAGGCTGTATGTCAGCGTGACGCGATGGCCCTGGCTGACCTCACGGACCTCGTGCTCGCAGTCGCTGTAGAAGGCAGCCCAGTGGACGGCATCTATCTCGCCCGCTACTGAGGTGCCCCAGTCGTACGTGATGCTGTGTCCGGCGTGGCGCACCACCAGCTGCCCTCCCTCATGATGGAAGGGGAGGCTGATGACCAGAGAGCCAAACTGGGCGTCGGAACGAGGCGTGTCAACGTGCGATTTGAATAGGCCTGATGGGGCTGAGTAGATCTGGAGGAGAGGGACTCAAGTTAGCGAGTCTGTATTTCTCTTTTCCCACAAGAGAGACGGCTGAGCTGGAACAGGGGCTTACGTTAAGTGCGTACAGCTCGGCGCGTACACCCTTAGTGGTAGGGGCTCCCTCCTTTGTAGTAGGCAGCAGAGCCTGCGTGAGGGTGTCGATGATGCCGAGCTCGTAGGGGCGAAAGTCGGACGAGAAAGCAGAGCGAAACATCTTGGCGGCGTTGCGATACTTTTTATCTTGCACATCGCTACCTTTGTATCCAAAGCTTGCCGGCTTGCAGTCTTTGAGCAGCTTGCAAAGTTCCTCTCATTGCTGACGGGGAAGGTGACCTTGGAGATTCTTCCCCTGGGAGAGTCCCAGCGGAGCGTGATAGGTGGAGTAGACAGAACATCATCCTTGTCAGTATTATCGATCTCGTCGGCTCTCTTGGCATCGTTAGGCTTGTTAGCGTCCTTGGAATCGTCGACCTTTTCGGGTGGCTTATCATTCTTCCCAAGGCGTTTACTGCGTCTCTGCGCGGTGTCGACGTGAACCTCCCCTTTCGGTAGGAATACGTGAGATCAAAATGGATATGTGAGCAGGGACCAAGGCTACCAACGTACAATCGGAATTGTGCCTCCACAAGCATATGTCGAGCTTGTGCTCATGATGAACTTGGCGAGCTCCATCGAGACCACTGAGAAGTCGCCGTTCAAGCGGTCTTGTCCATCCTCCCAGTTCATCATTTTTGTATACAATGGCCAAATAATTGAGAACTAAGTTTTGAGATAGTAGGTACTTGCTGCGTGTCGCTGGGATGATCTTTTTGTACTGGTTGGGTGGTGCAATCCAGAAGGCTCTCCTTCCTCCAGGAATTGCGTCTTCTTAGTTTGTCACCGAAAACAGCTTCCTGTACGTGGCAATTCGCTTTATTGGGTCAGTTGTCACACAGAATCGGATCTCCAATCAAAGAGGTCTTTGTCCATCTGCCGTTACTAAATACCTAGACAGCAACAAAAGACCCATCTGGTTTCATTATCTGCCCCCTCGTTGTCTGCCGTCCTCGGGTTGGGCCATGATGCATCGCTAGTTTTTTTTCGAGGGATGCAACTGCCCGGCTTCTCGGGAGGCCGTACTTCCCCGCCGTCCATGGCGCACTTGATGACAGTCAGGTGCGGAATTTCTGTCATTTTTGGATTCTCCTCAACTGTTTTCGTCAAGAGGAGCGAACATCAGGGGACCCGAACGTGGTTTTGGACTTTTTTATGTATGGTTGCACTAAAATCCCTCATTCCCGGTAGAGCGACCCTGGCAAAGTGGCATGTAGGGACGCGGCATTTGCTCGTTGACGGAGCTTTCAAACCCCCGAAGATGAACAGTGGTGGAAACTCGCCAGTGCATACTTAACCCGGGTTTCGAACATGGAATTTAATCGGCCAGTCGTACCTTAGAATGTCGGTCTTGGAGGAGGTATCTATACGGACTGGCTTGGCGCGCTTGTGGGGCCTCGTCCATGCTCTACGCGATGCAGCTCGGCTGAGAGTTGTCAACCTTATTGGTGTTTCAAGCTGGGTTTTCGCACTGCGGGATGCCGATTTCGAAGTATAGGTTCAAATATTTTTCCTTTAATTCCGCACAGAAGCTGACTTGTACCTCCACTTTACTTTAGCCAAGGTCCGCCATGATCACCACTCTAAGATTGAGCCACTTTCACGACAGCCAGGAGAACCTGCGACGTCTTCTGCTTCTCCCCGCCAAACCCGAGGAGCTCAGCTTTACGTCTTTCCCGCCTCGGACCCCGCCACGGCTTGGATGGGACCTCGCAAGCCTGGCAAAAGCACTCTCTCCACACAAGTCAACCCTCCGAAGCCTTTGAATCAGTCTACTCAATAAGCGCTGGAGCCTAGCTGATTTCAACCTGAGAAACTTTACCAACTTGGAAAATCTGAGCCTCTCGTACTAGGAGACGAGCTGTAAACCTGGGACAGGGACGCAACTCCTCGCGCCGAACCCTCGATCGTTCACCTGGTCATTTTACACCGAGGGTGCACGCAGCGAGAGCTTTTCCGACTTTCAGAAGCCGCAGGAAAGGTGGATTCGTAATCTCATTCACTCCACGGTTCAAAATGGGGTGCCGCTGCGCAAAGTACAGATCACAGGCACATTCTTACCTAACTGTGATGGAAGAGTTGCGAATGAGTGGCCGTTGGATTGTATGGGTCTTGTTGTCGGCAAGAAGATGAGGTAGATGGGAGTGACGTTGTCGTATAGCGAGCCGACTATTTCCAGAAAGGAGTTTGTGGAATTGGGCGTTGAAACAGGAGGGGAGCCTCAAGTCGACAGAGGTTCGTAATGCAAGGGCAAGGATGGTCGCTGCCTACCAGGAAAATGGAGGACCCAGAAGAAGGTAAATTATGATCATGAACGTATTTTTACATCTTGTTGACTGGTTATGCTAAAGCTGAGCTCAAATTGAAATTGATCATTTATTTTCCGGCCAATGTGCAAATCATTCAGTCAAGTCTCGCATTTAAGACAACTATACCTGCCTGAAGAGCGCCCCTTGTAGAGGCAGTGTGACAGATTTTAGGTTGGCAGGCGGCCGTTTGTCATTTTCAGTCAATCATTTTCGGCCAGGCTGAGGGCACGCGGGAGGGCGACGGCTGTGGCAATAACGATCAATCATTTCCGGGGGGTCATGCATTTTGCAGCGCACAGCCATGGCCGGGCCGCCATTTTTGTTTGTGCGAGGCCGCTCTGGACCCCTGACCTTCCTATCAGTCCTTCGTGTTCAATGGTACAGGGGCCTAGAGGGCCAACAAGACAGGTCAACAGCCAACACGGCCATGCTGCGACCCGTCCTCAGGCCTTTGGTCATCAGCCCGACGCCCCAGGGTCTCGGTTCTCAACATGCATGAAGATGGAAATTTTTGGATGGGGCTTGGTAGGCCTCACTTTCCAGCATATAATTGACTTCCGTCTTCCGTCTTGCCCACAACTTTGCTTTCCCCATGTCTCTCTCCTCCATTTTTTTTTTTTGGCTGCACTTTCGAGAAAGAGTACCTACCTAGCTACTATCGCCTCCAACCCTCATTGCCGGTGATACACATAAAAAACAAAATGCCGTCGTGCTGTGGACGTGCATTCAAGGATGTATCGGCACTTGAGCAGCACCAAGAAGCCAAGCGCCACCATCGCTGCAACCAATGCGATCGCTCCTTCGGCAAGCAGGCCAGCCTCGACCAGCACAACCGCGATCTTCACCTTCATGGCCAACTCCCCAAGCAAAATAAAGACAGTGACCGCTATTGCGGCGAATGCCAGAAGTCATTCGTCAACGCCGCCGCCCTGGCACAGCATCGTCATTCAGCCGCCCACGCCGTCGAGTTCAGATGCTGCGATTGCGAGCGGAATTTCATCGACCTGGATGCTCTAAACCAGCATCTCAAAGACAAGGTCCACAAAAAGCCGAAAGCCCCGAGCGTGGTAAAGGGAATGCATCAGTGTCCGAAATGCCCTTCCCAGTTCCACACCGAGGAAGCGTTGCGCAGCCACGCGTCTTCCGTGGTTCACCGGGCGCGCAACTTGGTGTGTGCCATTGGAGGGGGTGGGTCCGGGGGGTGTACCCGGTTGTTTCGGAGCCCCTCGGCGATGCTGCATCATCTCGAGAGCGGAGCTTGTCCCTCGGGCATGGATCGCGCGACGTTGAACATGTTGGTGCTAAAGAACGATACCGAGCGGATTGTCAGCAGTTCGGAGGGCGCTGTCCGGGGTTTGCTTCGGGAGGCTACGCTTCGGCTTGGGAGTGAGAGGACTACGCCAAGGGGTATTGCAGCGGCGCGGGTTATCGATACTGGGATTTGGGACGACGAGGAGGAAGTGCTGACGCAGTCTTCTGGGAGTGCGAGTGGCGGTGTGATCCTCACGCCCTCGAGTACCATGATGTCGTCGCTGTTGGCTTCCCCCCTCCTGACTCCGAGTTCCGACAATAGCTCCGCCACTATTATCGCCAGGGCACCAGACGCAACTCGGTGCCCCCTGTGCCCTCCAACACGTCGCCCATTCTCAACACCGCAAGCCCTCCAGCAGCATCTGCTGTCGCCTGCACACGACGCTCAGATATTCCATTGCCCACTCCCCAATTCACGTTTCGCTGTTTCGGGGTCCACGGCGCTGGATGGGGGCGTTGCGGCCAAGTGGTTCTCCACTCTGAGTGGAATGGGACAGCATGTTGAGAGTGGTGCGTGTGTTGGGAGCGGGACTGATTTCAATAAGGCTGTGAAATGCCTCGAGACGAGGATGAGGGGACTCGGGCTGGCGGTGAGACGGGCACAGGAATTGAACTAGAGGGTGACTGTTTGCGCATTAGGGCCGAACTTAGGGTGTTTGTCTGGGCAATGGTTTACATGGATGGGGTTGGTGAAGGTAGATAGGGCAATGCTTTGAGGTGTATGGTTTTATGACAGAAGGCCAACACCGACCACGAGTTACATAGTCGCCACTTCGTTCGCATTTCCGAATCTTTCTGAACGAGCGTGTCAGGGCGGCTTCGGCTCGCTCAGTGTTGTTGGAGTACATGGCAAAGGCCTTTGCAACTCAAACTCTGTCTTTCGATCCCAGCAGTGCAAAATGATACGCGTGCAACTGCTTTCTTTCTGACCATTGCCTCGATTACGTGTTGCTTCCTTCTTTGTCTCTCTGCCCAGACGCAGAGGGCTGACAAGCGTATTGTACCTATGAGAACAGCCAAATAGAACCATTTTTGTCTCCGGTTCCCAAAAAGGAACGAAAATTGACAATTGATACAGTTTCCCTAATCAGTACGCCGAGTTACATTTGATGCGGCGGCGAACTTAACAGAGGGGGTATGTAAACTCATTTCCAGTGTCTCTAAATCCAAACTTTCGTTCCTCATCCACTCAACACCCCCACACCCCCACTCACATTCACAAGCAGCAAGCAAGCGATCCAAGACGTCAGGTAAGCTATATTCTAACTCGTTGCTACTTAACGCTACCGCTGCTGCCACAAACATCAAGCCCGCTGCTAGCAAGCCTGTGCCGACGGCTACCGTTTCTGCGCCAGCACCCGATCTCACTCCCGCCACTAAGGCTTCCATCACTGACTTCCTGGTCAAGATAACCAAGAAGAATGAGAAGGGCAAGAAGGCAGCTAATACCACTGCTGCTGCCGTCGAGGCCGAGCCCGAGAATGTGGTGCCTGTGGCCGACGTGCCTGAGACTACTCCCGCTCGGATTACTGGCACCATTACCGTCACCGCTCCTCCTGCTCCTGCTGCTGGTGGCAAGGCTAAGAGCCATTCGAACAACCAGTGCCGTCCTCGGCGGCCGCAGCCCGAGCCTCAAGCTGTTAAGCATAGCTTCCGGTGGGCCATTGACGCTTATGGTTTCAAGACCAAGATCGCCGCTGTCTTCAATGACGGCGGTCTGGCTTAGACTGATAGGGTGGACGCTAAGTCCTCTGAGTGACAACTTACTCATTTCCTGCCTGGAAGTTACCGGTTTGTAACCTGTTGGACAACAAAGGTAGTGGGGATTCGAATTGTGTAAACTGCCGGGTTCTCTCCATGTTTGAGTGATCAAATGAATGAAATCCAACATCCTGTTTCCGAAATATCGAAATTGTACCTATTAAATAGGATTGTGAAACTCCCTTCTCCTTGTACTCGCTCCATCTTGCCACTCCTTTGTTTGAGATAGACCTCCTCCTTGGCTCGTCAGTACCTTCCTGGTGGCCGTCCAATCCCGAATGACTTCCGGCCGCGCAGTCCAACGAAATGCCCAAAGGCAGGTACAACAGCAGCTGAGCCAATCACCTAGCTCGGCTGAGGACTTCTGCAGGTGAAACAGAGCTGGATGGAATGGAGCTAGGCACAAAGCGGGTCCAACTATTTCCAGCTCTCAACTCAGTGACATCATGACTTTTATCCGACGTCCACAATGACGATGAGATCCGCCGCATTGGGTCAAGAAGGAAAAGCAATGAACCGTTCGTCCCAAACGACAGAAGGTTTTCTAGGATGCATAAGTTGCAACTCGATCAACGGCGCCGCAGTGACGGAGAATCGTCTCCTCCCTGCGTAAAGCGACAGGCGACAAGATTGACAAAGCGCCTAGCACCGAAACTTGAAGCGACTGCCACTACAGCGCAGCTGACCGACACGCTACCAAAATGGGCGCGGAAACTGTTGAAACCGGCGGCTTGGCCCTCGACGCTGAATTGAACAACGGCAGCACCCCAGTCCTCGACCTAGGCTGGCACGACCCCGACGACGCATTCGATCCGCTCATCACCGATTTACCGAATGAAGGCTTTTGGAAGTTAATCCGGCGATTCAACAAACAGACCTACCATGTCAAATCCACCCCTCAAACCCCAGTACGTCCTCTCCCCCCACAGCATCAGCCGCTGCTGGAATCGGACTTTACCTAACTTTTGCTATTATCACACAGACCAACGGCCTCGACCTCGAGATCTCCGCCGACGAGACCTTCACGCCCATCAAGTTCAAAACCCACCTCGAGCGCCTGTACATGACCGCCGTCGTGGGCGCATTCCACCTCTGGAAGCACATCGTCCGCCTCCGGTCGTGGCGGGAGTGGAACCGTACCTCGGCTTTTCTCGGCGTGTACGCCGTCGCTTGGGCGTGTGATGCGCTTCTTGCATCGTTCCTTTCATTTCTGGTCGTCCTGATATTGGTTCCGGAGGCGAGAGGGTTTTGCTTCCCGCCTGCACCGCCGTCGCTTATTGATGGGACGACTGGCGGTGCCAAGAAGCCGATGGCGGGTGTGTTGGGGAGCGGAGACTCGCTGACTGGCGCGCCGGAGAAGCATCCGGGCGAGGCGGTTGAGCAGGAGGCGCACAGCTTCGTGAGCAGTGTTATTACAGTGAGTGGGTGTGGTGAGGGTGGTGGGTGCGGATTTGGAGCGGTGGCTGACAGACGGGATGCAGCTTGCTGTCGGGCTGGCTGGTGATAGAAATCCCCAAGGTACGGCATTTCATTCACATTCCTTGTGTGCTGTTTTGGGACTGGAAGACTGACGGTAATAACAGACTTTGACGATATGAAATACAAGACCGGAAATGTCCGCTCCGTCGAGCAAGACAAAACAAAAAAGCCGGTTTCGGATGCCGTGTTTGGAGAGGCGGCGGTGGTGTCTCACTTTATTGCCATTGTAGGTGCCATTCGATGGAAATTTCCCCGTGGCCGAGTTTGTCTAGTGATTTTCGAGAGGAACTGACCGCCGTAGCTCGCCGACACATACGAGAGGTTCGGCAACGCCCTGAGTCCGACGGCGCCATTTCCGAAGCGTCGACCGAGGGTCATACTGGCTTCTTGCTTGCTCCCCTTCATTGTGGTTCTTCAGCTCTTTTCCTCTTATGTGCTGTTGAAAGGGATTAGTTTCCTGGTGGGGTTAGCGTTCTTTGGAGACCCTATCTTGAGGAGGGTCTTCGAAGTTCTCGACCAGTGAGTGGACACAGAAAACCGAGACGACGACAACAACTGACATCACGGTGCACTGCAGGAGATTGCCTGGCTGGAAGATCTGGCTTGACCCTCGCAACACAATTCTCCGGGACGTCCCAACCGACATTCAGCTGGCTTTGACACTCCTTCGGAGTGGCGAGGCAGCCCATGCACCGCTGCCGCCCGCCCCAAGCAAGCGAGAGCCGCCCAAGATGGAAGCCCCACCAAACGCAGCCCCAGCACTTAGCGATACTCTCGGTGAGCCCCCTAATCCAAACATACTATAAACTACCTTAGCTACGTGTCTAACCCTCCACCCCAAGGCATCGACCAAGCCGACGTAACCACCGCGATGCAACCCGACCCGCAGAAAAAAGCCGAAGCCCAAGCCAGTCCCAGGGAACAGATGTCCAAAAAGCACAACAGACTCCTGAACTTCGTCAAGGGCCTGGTAAAAGGCGGCGTCCACTCTGGTATTGCAGCCGACCGGGCCGTCTCGCACATGGGATCGGAAAAGGCAAAATACAGGGCTGGCGTGGTGAGGAAAGGCCCGACGCCTCGCTCGGGGCCTGATCGGTTTGCTACTAGGTATGAAGGGAAGGAGGGGTTTGTCCATGTTAATACTTCAGTTGTGACGCCGACTTTGGGCTGGGGTGGCGAGGGGGGGGATTTGAAGTGGGCGATTGAGATCGAGGATATTTCAGTATGTGTTTTTGTTGCTGTGCAGTGGGCTGGGGTGAGTGCGGAAGCTAACATGTGTCTAGGAGATCCAAAAGATTGGAGGGTTGGGCTGGAAGACGAAGATTGCGGTGTCCTGGGCGACTGACGACGAAGTGACGGACGGCATTCTGATCAAGACTGTGACGGGCGATGAGTTCCATCTTACTGCTATGCCATCGCGGGATGAGCTGTTTAACCGCTTGGTAGCAATAGGCGCACGTGCCTGGAAGGAGTTGTAGTTCGAGATTAACTTGGTAGATACGGATGCTCCGGTAATAAGAAGAGAGTGGTAGTCTTGGGTCAATACCTACCAAATTTGAGCCTTTGTAACGTTTGGCTTGCTGCCCCGTGTAAATGCAGATGCCAAGGCGCAGAGGAAAGAATCTTGATCCTGAAATGTGGAGATGGCGTCTTGTCGTGCATTCCGAGGCAAATGTCACCCCACAGAACTTCCTCCATGGCATCCAATGCAACGCCAAGATGCCCTAGCGCTTTCCCTCGGCTTCGGTGCCATGCCGCGGCATTTCGCCGCGCGAGGCACTGCGACGCAAGGATTTCCCCATCGGCTCCTCGCCGAAGCGATGTGACGACAGCGACCCTGGCAGTCTGGTTGGAGTCGGCGGGGGCGGGGCAGCACTAGACCCGACTGAGCACGGAAGGAAAAATGTCACCTAGAAGCAGTTCGCAAGGCAACGAAAAGGCCTCAAACCGAGTACGGTGGAGACGGTGTTGTTTACCCCGTGCTTGGCGATGACATTTGCCGGCTTGGGTCTGCAAGCTTGTTTGGGGGAGAGGCGGCGGGTGGTTGAATTTGTTGCCAAGATGACTTGGCGTCCTCTTGGAAAAACACACATTTGCCCCGCGGACGGTCGAAAAAAGCTGGGGAAAGAGCATGGGGAATGTCTTGGTTCTCTGGGGGTTTCACTCGGACATTTGGTCTACGTTGCATCCAGTGGCCAAGACGCGTGGGCCGGTAGTTGGAAATGGTTACTTGAACTTCTCATGATAGTATGTACAAGATGATATTTTGCCCATGTGAACCGCATTGCCAGGCAGGGGAACGAAAGAGATACCCAGTGGGGCAGGTAGTGATATGTACAGCTCGATCCAAATCCCTGCTCAACGTCCAAGATGCGATGAAACTTTCGTGCTGTTTAGGCCTTGACCTCGATGGTGGCCGAGCCAGTGCTCTGGTAGCCCTCGGTGGCCATGATCATGTAGTCCCAGCTGCCGAGTTTGAGGTTGCCCTGCTTCTTCCACTCGTCAAAGTGCTTGCCGGTGTCGATGGTGCCACCGACGCGCTTGACGCGGCGGACGGACCAGTACTGGTCGAAGCTGGCAGTGCCCTGGATCGAGGGCTGGTTGGTGCGCCTCGTCTTGTAGATGTCGTAGACACCGCCGTCGTCCTCGATCGTGCCGAGCTTCTGGGTTCCGGACGAGGGGTTGTAGGTGCCGTAGGCCTCGACAATGTAGTACTCAACCAGGGGGTTGGTGGTCCATCCGTACAGCGCAAGGTCTGTTGTCTTTCGTCAGCACGGCCGACTTGTCAGTGGTGAAGGATGGGGGCAACTCACAGCTGTTGACGTTGTGGTTGTTCCAGGTGCCGTTGTAGGCAACCTTGCGGGGCGGTCCGGGCTTCCATCCCTTGCCGCCGACCCAGTTGTTGACGTTGTTCCACTTGACGTTGTAGGAGCCGCCGGCGCCGTTGTTGTAGTCAACAGAGCCCTTGCCGTCGGTCCAGTACGAGTAGAAGAAGCCGTTGTGGGTGCCGGTGCCGGGCTGGATGCCACGGGCCTGAATCGCCTCGATGGGGCTGGCGCTGGTGGCCGCGGCAGCCGCGAGGGCCGTGAAGAGGGTGGTGAAGGAGACCATGGCGAGGGCTGGATGGTGTTGAGCTGGATGAAGAGTGCGGGAACTGGATGATGATGTTGGATCGCCAACTCTCCTTTATACCTTGATCGCTGGGGCCCAGCAGCCCGGTCTTGCCTCACGAGGATCACATCATATAGCACGTCCGCGTAACTCACCCTCGATGCTCTAAGTCGTAATTACCTTGGCGTTCCGGGACCCGAACGCGGTCCGACTTGGAGAGGTTGGATTGGTCGTTGCTCCTCCCCGCACTACCCGATGGTCCCTCAGATCATGACAACCAGGCATGACCTCGGCTGACGCGCCGCGGAAACACCGTCAGAGGTGGGCCCCTTATGCAGACAGTGGCTAACACGGATGCTAGGGCGAAAGGAGCCCTTGGCAACCCACTCACACCTCTGGTCTTGCGAACTCTTTCTTAGCGCAGGACATCTTTCTCGTCACGCATACATCTAGGTTCTTACAGTCTTACACTATTTTCAATATTGCTCTGTGAAAATTGGGGTTTTTTCACCGTAGACGCCATTCTCAACTGCGTTGTCGCCACGGCGACCGCTTTCAGCGGACCACTAGGTACCCAAGGTAGGTACTTACCTATACTACACAGTACGGCGGCAGGCACAGTCAGATCATTTGGTCCGGTTTCTTTTGCTTCCGAATCAAACGCAACTTCAGTTCCCAGTAAGAGAATCTCCAGCCCTCACAGTTGGGTCGGTCCGCATGAGGTACGGTATCCCAGGCTGGGTGTTGCGGAAGCAGGCTGTGGGTGCGCCAGCGAATCTGACGTTGTTTCGAATAGCCGCCAAATTGGCAGCGGCCCTGTACCGTCGATTGTTACCAACGATTCGCAAATTCAAGGTCGTTCCGGGAAACCCGAAGTCCGCACCCAACAGCCTATTTCGCACCAATGTCCAAATAAGCACGCCCCCTTTCCATCCAAATAACAGGGTTCTCCACAACACATCCCAATATATTGCCCGTGTCTTACCCCAGAATGCTCAATACATAGGTGGAGCATGTGGCATTCTCCCATATACGCCAAGCCGCTGCCAAGCCTTGTCGGTATTTAATCCCCGTGTACTCCGGATTCAGGTCGCAGACCCAAGCCGGCAGAATGTCGCCCCCAAACAACGACAGGCGCGGGACAAAGGCGCACATTCCGGGTCTATCAATACTGTGGATAATGGAATGGATGGTTCAATCTTTCCAGAGCGGATAGAGCGGAAGATCCCTGTCGAAAGGTTGTTTGGCCTGCAGGGACATGAAAGTATGTTGGAGATCCTCATATGCGGAGTGAGCAAACGACTGATTCGGGGCCACGAGGTTTCTGCCCAACGCGGGACGTTGGAGGCCAAGATCCCCAAATGACAAAGGGAAGGTGTTGGGGAAAGTGGATCCGAATAAAATGCTGGCTACGTAGTGGCTGAGCCTCCAACCCCCAACCGAAAGTATGGATTTAGCCGGCTAGAGTTTGGGGCGAGCTGCCATTTTGTAAGCAAAATCTCGCATTGCGATTGGCGCGGTAGGAATCATGTCCGTCGTTTCCAGGTCAAAGCGAATCCAACGTTGGAGTAAATATCATGAGAGTCATGTGTTAGTGTTCTCAGATTGATTCGTCACCCCTCAAGCTGTTGTTAAGCGCGTCGGACTCATTGGGGCGGTCTTGGGGTTTCATGACCCAAGCATCTGGGACGCGCTGGCTCTTCATATCCCTGTCTTGGCTAACAGTTTACAGCGGAAGTAGAATATCGTGCAAGGAAAACCTGGATTCTCGTCCCAGATACTAAGTGGACCAGATCTCGAAAAGCCGTCCCTAAGCAGTCATCATATCCATCCCAGAGATGAAGTCATTTAAAGCGCACGGAAGCTGTACAGTAGCGACATTCATTTAGGAATTAGCTTAATCCGAGGATATTGAGATGCCGATCCAACCGACACCTTCAGATTGTGGGGTTGCTACCAACGTAGTAATGGGAATTGAAGAATGTTGGGCTAGACCAGGACTCGCGCCATCACTCCCACTTCTGTAAGAGAAATCAGGAGACAAACATCTTGTGATGTTATCTTGGACATAAAGTGACAGCAGTGTGGTTGCTTAAACTCGTGCTGTGTGGTGAAGACGAAATCCTGCACGCCGAAAGAAATGTGGAGTTTGTGGGATCTTGGTAGCTTCAATGCTCCAAGATGCGGCGAATAACAGCCGTGACTGCGACCTTTCTCTTTACACTCCTTCTCCGTCTCTTTTTACCCGAGCATGGCTTCTGTAAGCTGTGCCAGATCTTTATCATTGAGAAACAGTGGAAAGTTTTTTGCCCAGTTGGGTGGTAGCCCAAACATGGCCCGCAGTTTCGTTGCAATGTGTCTGCTGGCTGCTTGAAGGCCGGCTGTTGCCGATGCGCGGCCGGTACCAGTGTGGTGTTCTGACACTCCCGACACATCCGGTAGTGGACCCACTGACGGCGCCACCCGGAGCGGGAGCGGGGGCGCCACCGGCACTTGGATCCATATTTATGCCGGTACTTGGCGCCAAGCAATGATTAGCTGCACCGTGTCTTGCCGAGCCACGTCCTGGAGCAATGTAACTGCCACCGATTGATTGAAAGCTGGTAGGGACAAGTCTTGCACACGAGTGATGTTACCGCACCCGCTTTAGTGTCCAGAAACCCACTTAAGAACCGCACTTGCCCAGAAAATTCAAGCACCAAGACACACGGACTTATACGAAGCGCCGGCATAAGAAAATGGTCCCTCTGTTCTTTGTAAACAAACACTGTGGCCGTATTACGGCCTGGCGTGGCAGTCAGAGCAATTGGCGGTATATATGCTCCTCTAGATGCTGGGCCCTGCAGACTTGGTATTTTGGCATTCCTTTTGTTGGAAGGCTGGCGTGTGGGGAATGCGTCCGTGTAGCCGGCCGTCACAGGCCGCACCGTGAGTACACCGTGACTACACCAGGTAATTAAAATAGATAATATTTATTAGTGCATATTAAAACACATTGATGTTTTGCGGGAATGGTTAGGCATTCATCAGCGTGCCTTCTGACAGGGTTGCTCGTTTTAGCATAACTGCATTTGACGGTGATAAGTTAGCCAGGTAAACAACTATTACTTGCACAATTGAGTAAACTAAGCTGGAGGGCAAGTGAATTAAGAGGCAAAACATGAGATTAGAATTGGAAATGCATTACAGTTAATAGAATCCCTGGTCTTACAGTGGATGTCTGGTTTGTAAATAGACTGGGTTTAAATTAGTGAAGCAGCAGTAGGTAGCAAAGGCTAACTAACACCTACTACTAACCATTAGGCCTACCCCCTGTAAGCTGGCCAGATCGATGCCTCTAATTAAATAGACCCCCCAGATCCGAGGGTTGGGGGCCAGATACGGATGTCTTGCGCAATGGATTTGCTCCGCAGATAACACTCGCAACGGTCAGCTCGGCCCACTCGCATCACTTACATTGCAATGATTTGAATGGCTGAATCCACGCGATGGATTCGGCTTGTGAAGATGGCTTGTCGCGGTTTCTCCTCGGGGCTTCAGTTACCAGATCAAGGCATTCCATTAGCGAAAAAGATTGTGTGTAAAAGTCGATGCTATAATACAGTAGGCTCGCCGGCCCAGGGATTTTAATGCCCTACTCAGTGTGCCGATCTATTCCCACAAGCCTAGGAGCCTCCACGCTCTTACTTATCTGTCGCCATTACACTTCAACCACTACTTCAGGAAAGAGAAGGTTGTAAGGTGGTAGTCGCTATTGATGTACATCATTCAATCAGGTATTACGTTGCCATAGTCAGTTTACAGTTCAGCGCTTACTTAACTTGATGGATTTGTGTTCCCCTGCTTTCGTTTAGTTATATCTTTTCTCTCCAGCCACTGATCCAAAGAGGATTAAGACACGTCGCGGGTAAGCGCTACGCGGAGCAGGAGGCAGGTACATAGGTGGTTGGTGGTCAGAAGATTGGTTGTTATGGCAAGACCTCTCAGACTAAGGGGATATACAGTCAATGTGGGCCGCTGTTCTAGAATGCAAAGGACTCAATGAATAGTAGAGCACAAAATGAGCAGTATAATAGTTAGGTATATGGGGAACTATCACAGGTCCCTCACTCCGTCGTGGACACGATAGTAGTATCTATACGAAGATACCTATCTAGAGGTAACTTGTATCAAGCACCAACCCAGGCCTGCTCCCCGCCCAACACTGGGAGGACCAGGTATGTTTGAATGCCCTCTGATGAAATATTCTATGCCCTGGACTTATGCCGTATTGTGGTTCCGCAGGCGCAGGACCCCGCTAACGACACTAATAACGATGACGAGTCGGCGCTCGGTTGCGACGCCCTGGGCTCGACGGCCTCCCTTCGGAGAGCATCTTCGATTACCGCAAGCACTACGGCCGCACATTCCACGCCGAGCGCGACAATTTGCAGTACTGGAGCGCCGGCGACCAGAGGCAGAGCGAGGCCATGGACATCCTGTACCACACCGTGACCCTGTTCCAGGACGGGAAGCTGTATCAGGTCCCGCTCGAGCGGGAGAATTTCAAGGTGCGTTGCGCTCCGATCGGTGGTTTGGAGACACCATGGGCTGACGCGGGTCGGCCTGGTGAAGAAAGCCCTCGATGTCGGCTGCGGGGCCGGTTAGTGCCCCCCACAACCTTGCGTGGTGCGACCGCGGGTCGCCATGCCTGATAAGAAGCTGCTGACCACTGACACTATTGGCCTGTTGCAGGGATCTGGGTCATGTGGGAACCCCACACTGTTGCGTTGCCGTCTGAAGGGGGGGGAAAAAATAAATAAATAAACTGACAAGCCGATAGGGACTTCACCGACGAATTCCCCGACGCCGAGGTCATTGGCACCGACATCTCGCTCATCCAGCCGATCTGGATGCCGCCTAACGTGAGATTGTACAGCGCTCCATCACTCTCTTTTTCTCGACGCCAAGGACTAACATTGTGCCCTTGCCCCCTGACCCAGCGAGATCGAGGACAGCACATCACCGTGGACCTTTGAGCCCGATTCGTTCGACTACGTCCACTTCCAATGGATGATTGGCAGCATCACCGACTGGGCCGAGTTGTTCAAACAGGCGTACCGCATGCTGCGGCCTGGTGGCTGGATCGAGACCTTCTAGCCCTATAACAACATGAGGAGCGAGAATGACACTATCGAACCTACCGACGCTATGGGCCAGTGGAAGCAGATCTCCAACGAGGGCGGCCGCAAGACCGGCCGTCCGTTTGATATTTATGCTTCCGGTCTACAGCGCAAGGCCCTGGAGGAGGCTGGGTTTGTTGAAATTGTGGAGAAGGACATCCGGGTGCGTAACACGATCTTCCATGTGCTGCACGAACGCGCTCTCGTTTGGTCCGATGCTGACTGACCCGGTCCCCAGGCGCCGATCGGCGGGTGGTCCACTGGTCCCAAGCTCAAGGAGATTGGCCAGTGGGTGCATCTGTTGCTCGACCACAACACCGAAGGATATGTTCTCTTCATCACCATGACGATGGGCTAGACCCGCGAGCAGATTCTCGTCTACGTCGCCCAGCTGTGCCGAGAGATGAAGTCTGGCAAGCGGAAGGCGTACTACATGCAAAAGACTGTTTGGGGTCGCAAGCCATTGGATACATGAGGGGCATATTTGCACAGGTCCGGGCTTGTAATGAGCATATATGATGGCGTCAGAGGCTGTCCACTCACGTCTTATTACTCTGGCACACCTTTTGGTAGGTTGGCGCAATAAGGTAGTGTGTTGGTTGTGTCCGCCATCACCGTAGGCAGGCATAGATATCTACTACAACGCAGAGCCTTGAAACGGAGGATGAAATAACTACGCTGCCTAGGTAGGCACCTATGTGAAACCCATGGGGATAACTTGACGTGTTTTCTATTGAGAGAATTTTAATATTATATTGCTAAACAAGCTTATTGCCAAAGACGTGCTATGTAAAGTATGTGCATCAACAACCTTATGTCTTGCCCTAAAGCTGCCCTCAGAAATTCCTATGTTCGTGCGTGATCCTACGCCGCTCCTGAGCTGTGAGTGAGCCTAGCCTGCACAGTCGTATGGCCTAATTTGGATTCTCAACCAAAGCCGCCATTTGGAGATCCCGGTACCTTCCTCGGTTTATGCTAACCATACCGCATAAGGTGCGACTACTTTAGCGGTGATATTAGTTGCAAAATAGGTTTCTGTCTGGACGTTTGATTCGGAGACACATTGATTTGTCAATCACGTGATGAACGGGTCGGCGCCCCGTTCGTCGCATCAGCCCGCAGGTTTCCCTGGGCATCAATTGACTCTGCAACTCGACCCAATGTCCAGAAATGCGAAAACCGTCAAAATGGCAACGCCATCAACAGGATGTTTTCGCGCGTTGCAGACGGGTAGCTGTCTCATCCTGGTTAGCAAGCACACAAGGCGACAGTGTGTGTCCGATTGAGCGCGGCGACAACGCGTCTGCACCCACACAGCCAACCCGCCCGGCACCGAGACAACCCTGCAGTGTCAGCACCCGGCATCTCCCCATCTCACTGAGCGGCGAAGGGCTCCTAGACTCCACCATGGAGCTCACCACCGAAGACTCACATCAGCTGCGGCATCGCCCAAAACTCCCTCGCCGAGATCTGTCAGCGCGTGGACGAGGCAGGATCTCGAAGACACCCACGTCACGGAATCGGTCTCCAATCAAGCCTAGCACCATTACCAAGCTGGAACACGCCAACATCCCCATTATGCGCACCGATATAATACACCTGTCGGCCCAGGACCTACCCGAGGATGCCCGGCACCTCTGGCAGGAGGCTTCCTGGATCGCAGTGAGAAGCAAGTTCGTGCCGCCATGGATTCAACACCTCTCTGGGTCCCAGCTCAGCATGGAGCCCATATTTGACCACTACTTAAGCGGCTTGTATCCCTTCGACCAGGATGATACACGAGCAACTCTTGAGCTCGCCTTGGTCGACCGGATTCTCCAGGAGACAGTCGCCTGTCAGCTGGATTCAGAAGGCGAGGTCGTTTGGAACGAGGCTGTGCATTCACCCGGACTGCCTGCTCCCGCTGATCCCACACAGTCCTGATTCTGCAAGCACCACCACCAGCAAAAAGTGGCACATGTACGCCTACTCAATCTATCGGGACAAGCGGAGGAGAGACTCAAATCGCGGCCCAAGCTAGGTGCGTGGACTACGCCTTAGTCTTTGCAAACGCCGAAACAGAAGCCGCCGCACGGGAGTTGCTACGAGACATGAACATGAGCGGTTGGGCAAGCTGCCAGAACATCAACCACTCGGAGCGGATGTTTCTCTGCCACCGCCTCATCAGCATCAGCGTCGAGACCAAGGCCGACGGCACTGAGAGGGACGCCAAGCTGCAGCTCAGCATTTGGGTCGCCGCTCACATACTGCGCTTGCGGAGTTTGGTTGCCATGTGGGACGATGAGTCTGCCTCTGCTGTGGACAAGCCGAAAATCATGCCTGTCTCTGTCGTCCTGCCGCTCCTGTTGGTTTCTGGCCCGCGATGGACGCTTTATCTTGCCCGGGATTTGGGGAATAGCACCGTAGGTTCTCTTGATTCTTACTCCAACACACTAAGCTAATGTCAGGAGGAAATCATCCACATCAGCGACGTCGGGACATCGGCAACGTTTGTCGGCTGCTATCTGCTGATTGCTATGATCCGGGTTCTGGCAGGATGGATGATCAGTGTCTATCGTCCTTGGTTCCACACCAATGTATTCTCGGGACGCCACCACACTGGTGAGTCTGCTGCTGAATCGCCAACAGCGGATTAATGTTCAGATGAGGCTTGTAACTTTCTAACAGCCTTATGGTTCCCGCGATTATGTATTGCCTCTATTACATCTCCTTGCTTGGTCTTGTCTCCCCCGAAATAGAAATTGGCCGGAGGCGCATTATTAAGTCGAGCTTCGTTAACTCTTCGGGACTAAAACTTGGTATAAGGGGTGAGAATTGGGGGCGTTGCGGGTAGTGTGGGGCTGGAAAAGAGGATCTTAAGAGGGGTAGAGGCGCAGTATGTAAAGCTTTACGTTATAGCTTTTTTTGAAGTCGGGCTGTCGTGTATTGAAGGGTTGCCCTTGGCGCGGTTGGCTAGTGTGGTAGCAGAAACGGACCTGAGTCTGCTTGACAGGCGGCCTTGTGGCTATAGGTGGTTAGTAAGGTTGGGAATCGCTATTGATTGCTTCTTCCTCGGCTGCTATGTACCACTGAGGCTAGGCCTGCTTGCCATGTAAAAGTCAGCCATAAATCTAAGCGCGACTGGCTATGTCCACGGTCGTTACACCGCGTCTGCTTGGAGTAGTAGATATGGAAATCTGCTACTTGACTGGCGAGAGGGCTGGTTCTTACCTGTACGAGAAAGCTGATGGCGAACCGGTCCGAGATGGTAGGGTTGTGTTGGGTGTTGGTAGGGTGAATTTTGGTTGAAGGATACGACGTTGGTGGAGCTTTGCGCGAGCTGCCCCGGCTTGGTGGAGAGCGGGAAAATTGGTACTAAGACGTGTGGTTACCTTTGTCTAGACATAGAGGTGAAGACTACGATATTTAAGAGTAGGGCTTCCTCTTAGTAGGTACTGACCTGCTTTAGATACTGTATAGTTTGTATCTAATGCTAAATTATACTGGCTTATCAGGTACGATCGTTCCGGTCTCTGGTATTTGGATGATGCGGGAAGCTTTCGACAGTGTTATGGCCAATATCCGCGCTGGTGAACAGGTTAAGGATGAGGTATATTGGCCGTTGCTTACCGCGATCCGGGAGATCGAGGGCGGATATGTTATATATGTCTGTAAGGCCTGTAAGACTAGCGATTAGGCGTGAGTGGGATTATCTTGCTGCTGATCTTACAGTCAGTCCTTCCGAACTGGGGATTTCCTGATCCTGCCGCATCCTTGCCTTGATCCCGCTCGACCTTGCCCTACCCGCTAACTCTTCCTGCGCACACGCTCCTCCCTTTACATAAGGCCACGCGATCTGTTTGGCCCGATAAAAATATAAAAGGACTGCGACCCCTGGTTTTTACTATTTCTGTTCCCCTGAACCTTATCGTCCACATCCTATACTTGTCTTCCTTCTCGAGATAAAAGCCTAAGAGGTGAATATCGGGACGCGATTCCTATCTGCTTAAAACTTTGAATCCCGCAGCATCAAGGGAGGCAATTTTGGAACGAATTCTCGGGGCTTAACCAGCATTAATCGAGCAACCTTGCTTATAATTCGTTGCGGCGGTGGACGGGAAGGAACCGCTGGTTTCTAACGGCGGCAGTCTCGGTGACGTCTGACCTGCTTTAGCCTCGCGTGGTTACTCCTCTCGCCAGATCCTAAAACAGCCGTGGGTCCATCGATCAGGTTTGTCACCTCAGCTAACAACCGCCGGTGTCTGTGTCGAGAGACAACTTGAGTAATTGACGCTGTCGGTTTGGCACCTTCCAGCTAGATCGCAGCCAAGCGAAAACAAGCGTAGTGTAACCGAATCTCAGTCTTCCATTACAGGGGCATGGACGACAACAGAGGTCAGTGGAGGCAAGATGACCCGTCCGCCCATTCCGCTTCCAGCCCCCCATACCAACCGTCACCGGCAGGCCCGCCCGTTTCGCAAATGAGAAGAGATGGGGGTAATCAGCTTCTGTCAGGCCGTCAAGCGCATTATTTGGCTTTACGCTTGTCCGTGACATGTTGTCTCGCTTATGGGTACGAAATTGATGTGCGTGATGAGGGTATACCGTCGCCACTGATATTTCGTTTTGAGGTCCAAGTTCGTCACCGTTTGTGATGGCTGGTGCCAGTGCAAACCCCTCACCGCAATGAGCAGAGAGATGCTTGGCAGGCACCAATGTGGCTGCGTGTTGCAGAGCTGCAGCTGAGCCTTGGCGAACAGCTGTCGACCTGTCTCACGCTGCGCAGTTGCGCATTCCCTACACTGCGGTCACGGTGCCTAGCCCGCTTAGGTTACGAAGCAAAATCCTGACTTAGGATTATCTCTGCAAGCACAGATTCTATGTGATGGGATTTATTTGACTCACCCCGTTCTGGCCGTCCCGCTCCTCCTCCTCCATCATGACATCAACCAGCCCCGGCGCGTACCAAACGGCATGCAACCCCGTCTTCGATCCAGTAGGTGCCCCACTCGACGAGGGGCTCAACGCGGACGACGGAAGACGCCATGGGTGGGAGGGTGAATGGTTGTGTAGAGAGGCTGGGGGGTGCCATTTCGGAGTTCCGGAGTTATCGTCGAGGCCGAGGAAGTAAGGCTCAGGGGGCCGTTGAGAGTCCAGCGGATACGACGCACCTCGGTGCTGAGGTTGGGCGAGGGGTTTTGCGGTGCGGAGAAAGGGTCCATCCATCCTTACTCTCGTCGACACCTCCAAGGGAAGGTAGGTGCGGAGGGGTGCTGGAGTGAGGCGTGACAGTGGGCAGAGAACTAGTAATGCAAGGGTGCGGCAGGTAGGCATCGGGTCTCCAGGGGAGGCCTGGAGAGGCCTGGAGGGACTTTCTCTTCGACCCCGCGAAGTCATCTGATCTTGCAGGTGGTCCGACTCGTATCCGGGTCGGGTTGCCCTCCCCCCCCCCCTTAAAAGTGCAAAGGGGATCAAGCAGAGCGGGGCCGCGGATAGTTAAGGTGCGTCCCGTGCCGTTGGAGGTTCCACAAAACGCTTGAGGGGGCCATGGCTGCGATCCTGCACTGCAAGTCGTGTAGCCGCTAGCGCGCTGAAGCTTAAGCGCAGTGTAACCGCACCCCTAACAGTCGCTCGAAATGGCAACCCGACATAGCTCCGCTGTGCCGTGATCAGGCATCTGCCAAGCGCTGTCTGTCCCTTAAATTCCATCGTCGTCAAAGCTCCGTGACGAGCATACATAGCGATGGAGAGCCCGGCATGTCGTCTTGCCGATTACCTGTTTTGAGACATGTGGCCAAGGATGCAAGGGAGTAACAATTTCCTTCCTTTCCGGCCTTGCATGGCAGAATTGCAGCGCGCGCTTTCCTGGAGTTAGGGCACGTTCTTTTCCCACAGCGGAGGGTTCAGATGTTCTTGTGCCAACCTTCAGATCAACCTTCCAGATCAGAGCTAAAGGTTAATCTAGATGACTAATCTGGGAGGCGTTTTTAAGCTTTGAGAGCGAACACCACTGTAACCCCTGTGACGAAGGCACTGAACGACCATCTGAAGGTTGATCAGCCGGTCAAAATTCCCTCCTCGCCGTCTGAACCGACCAGCCAGTTTCCAGGCCTCTGATTGGCTGGATTACCCCTTTTCCATCGGTAACCATCAGAGCCACGAATCCTACCGATGGCTCAGACAATCCTACCGAGCTATCAGTAGGTTTGCAGAGCGCTATTGAGAATCTTTTGGCGCTTACCTATGTAGGTTAAGCTGGCCTGGTGTAACGTAACACCAGCATCCACTGCTTGGTGCTGCTACTCGAGAGCCCGCGGCTCTACCACCCGGGGGTTGTGCGGCATTTTAAAAGACTCGAGGCAATTTCACACCCTTCATGTTAGTCGTCTCGAAGGGATTTTCGCGATGCAGCTTGCTAGCGTTGAGTAGGTACCTAACTTGCCCGACTTTTACACTCTGCCTCGAGCAGCCTCGCCGCATAAGGACTTGCCATTAGGTCGCTTGGCTGGGAACATGATGGTTACACAGTTGCAATAATGCCCATGCCCAATACCTAGAAACTATCGAGGCAAAATACCACCCTAAGTCTGGGTCGGGCTCGGAGTAAGGGCGCCCCGGAGGAATGGAAGGCCGGGACGAGAAGAAATGACCTTGATGAATCTGGCCAGCATGAAGGTAGCTCACGACCAGGGGGGTTGAAAAGTATAAGAAAGATGCCATGGAGACTGGATGCCATCATGCTTCTACCCATCCTCAACATCTGCCAATTTCACCTATAACCCTAAGTATGCTCGTCGCCAATCTTGCTGGGCTCGCGCTCTTGGCCATCTTCGGCCAGACTGCTCTCGCCGCCCCTGCCACCGATGCTGCTGCTGCTGCTCCCGCCCCTGACGTTTCCAAAGACTTTATGGCCGGCGTCGACACCAGCACCTGGGTCTCGGTCGATTTCCAAGGCAAAACCATCACCTACAACCCCGCCATGGTTAACGTTACTAAGGCCTCCACCTCCGGAACTTCGGCCAAGCGTACTGTGCTCGCCAAGAGAGATCCCTGCAGCGGCAACAACAACGATAACTGCTGCGGCGCGAGCTCGTTCAACGGCACTCCTGCCCCCTGGGCGTGGACAAGCGACTGCATCGCCATCCGTGATTGGGCGTACTCTCAGCACAGCTACTTCGGTGTCGCAACCAATACGGGCGACTACCATGGTATCGTCTTCGCCGGGAGCTGTGCTTTTGGAGCAGGGACCTGGAACGTTTTTTCCACTTATATCGGGTCCACGGATATCGGTGATGTAACCAGAGATGCTATCAATATCTTCGCGGTAAGTGTTCATAGCCCCCCCAAAGCTTCAAGGGCGCCCAGTCTTTAGCACAAGAGTTTTCCTGACTTTGCATTAAGGGTGCGAACGGGCAAGTTGGAGCCTACGGGAGTATGTCATGCGCCAACCCCACCACGGGATTCGGATCAGATGTTTTCTGGAAGCTTCAGTGTAATGGCTGTTAAGAGATGATTCGCAGCTGAGCAAGCACTACGTGGCTGAGGAGACTGAAGTTCGTCTTGAGGGGCATGTTTTTCACTTGATTGTTGGTGTAGAAAGACTTGCAGAGGAAGAAGAAAAGATGTCAATATGCATGAACCGACTTTCAACAAAGACGTTCATTTGCAATGTCCAGACACTTTAGAGCATCTCCCCAGAGCTTCGTGGTGCCGAATAAGTCGTCGAAACTGTCTTTCCGAAGAGCTTATAGTTAGCAGTGGTGATCACTAATCCTGTACGTCGAGCACTGGCCTATCTGGAGTGCCAGGGTAGGCAAGTAGTCAATACTTATAGATAAAGTCTCGATCGGGAGAAACATCCTCATGTGACTGGTGTCTTCCTAAATTTCCACTGCACTCACACACATTTACCATCTACGCTCTGGACAGGCAGAGCGCCGTTTACTAGGATTAAGCTGGGTACAAACGCCATTACTACGGTGTACAAGCCTTATCACTAGAATCTACCAGCGTAGCCTCCTTGAAAACCTGCACCATCGTCCCATGGTCCTTGGGTCTGCGGCGCTCGACGTAACCGGGTGCTCGGACCGAATCTTGGCAGGTCGAAGATGTCTCCTCCACGTTATCTTCGTCCCAGCAAACCTCCCTAGATTTTCCAAGGCGTCAGCCGGCATCTGGTTGCACAGAATCTCATATAGCACCCTTGCAATAAGAGTGCTCTTTCCCCTGGTCGACCAGGCACTTTGCAGCCATGACGAGGGTGGATTTTCGGGCGAGGTAGTCTGGCGACTGTGGGGTTTGCTTGCGAATTCCTCAATGGAGAGAAGTCCTTGCATCATGAAGAAGCCGTTGCAGCAGCGTCGAAAATCTCAAAGCCGTGTCGGACGTAGTAGATGCAGAGGATGGTCTCGAAGCAGAACTTTAATATTAATAAGATTTTAAACTTATGTTAAAAACAGAAAACTTTACTATTTAATTAAATAACTTAAATATGACTTAAAGTTAAACTTTTCGTCTGCCGTATCACTATTCTTCCTAAATCTTTAAGAGCAGAAGTTAGTCTTTGCGTACGCGTTGGAGACAGGAACTTGAAAGATTCGAAATGTACCGGGTCATGTGTATCTTCCCAGTCACTACCAGTATTACGTTGGTGTCATATCCCTATAGAGGGCGGGATGTTCAGCAGAGCGTACCTTCTTAAATTGTCTTGGTGCAGTCCTTGCCTGTCTTGAGATGTGTCTGTCAATGACATTACGTAAACCGCGCCCCTTATACTGTTCAGCCAGGCGCCGACCTATCAAGGCCGCGCATGCCATGCGTGTTAGCAAGAAGCTTTACCACGTGGTGGACAGTTGATTACAACATGCACTTCAAGGTAGGTAGTTTCATGTCCCCATTTCCGTGCCCTGTCCCTGCGATTTTCTCCGTTTTTTTACTGAGGAAAACGGCGAGTCACTACAAATCAGTGGCGCTTTCCCAGGGTAGAACACGTGCAGGGCCCGAGAAGCTGGACGTCACGTCTTCTTGTATGTTTCAAATCGGCCTGTGCCCGCCTAGTTTACTGTTCTGGGCATGTTATTCTGGTTGGTTAGCACGGGATTAAGTTTCTCAAGCAACAGGGTATGTACAAATACAACCCGGCCTCAACGTCTGGGGACGTCCCCGCCATATAACTCAACAGGTGGGGAACTTTCCGTCCCCGCGTGCAACTCCTGGTGTTCCTGACCGCCATGCAGCTCATGGTGATCAGACCCCCCTCTGTACTTTCCGGTTGTCCCAGCTGCGCCGGACAACTCATGGTGATCGAGTGTTCCAACCTCCTGAGGGCCCCCGTACGTGTACTTGGTTTCTGTGGCGGGCATGAATGGCTGCTCGTTGGAATAAAGGTCGTTAGGGGTTGGCATCTCGTCCGTCTTCTTCTTCCGGCGCATAGCAAACCACACGATGGCTGCGGCTAGTACCAGGACGGCAATGCCGCCCACTACGCCACCTGCAATGGCTCCGGTGGATGCACCGCTTTTTTCGCCCCCATTGTCCCCGGGGGGCGGTTGGGCCGATGCGGGATCGGATGCAGGGGGTGGCGCTACGGCTGTCAGCATTGCCTCAAATCACAGCATTGGTTACTTGTGGAATGGAACTTACGATCGTTCGCGGTCGCAAATAGCTTCTGCACATCGGGGGAAGACCAGCCGATTGAGTCGAGAGACCTGTTGCAAAGTTAGTGTCTTCGAGACTGAACAGATCCCTTCCTGGTATCCCTACTTACCCCTTTGAATACCAGCTTTTCACGATATCCGGGGACTCGTATGGCGCTGCCTTGGCATCGTACGAATCCGTCCATTTCATGGCTGTCATGTCGAAGACGAGGAGCCCATTGGGTGCGGCATCCGGATCGGTCCATTGTTTGGAGTTGGGGTTTGTGCCGCCAATGCTGAGGACCTGGCGGTTTCCAACAGCGACGCATGTCTGCTCGGCCCGTGGGCCTGCCGGCGGGTCGGGGAGTTTTGTCCAGACAAAGCCCGGAAGGCTGAGAATGTAGGCGTCGTTGTAGGTGAACATGTCCCGCTGGTTAATGCCACCGAAAAGGAATATGTCGTACCCGTCGGCTGTGTTTCGAAACCCAGTTGTGCAAAAGCGGCCCCTCGGTGATGGTGGGATGTCCCCCGTAGTCACCTGCCAGTATGCCTTTTTGGTAACCGGGTCGAAGAAGGTAACATTCTGGAAGTCCTCCGAAGGTGAGACCTTGATATCGGGCTCGGCATCAACGCGTGGCGAATACCCGCCGAGGACGATGATCAGGCCGTTGGGTCCGAAGGCTGGGATGTAGTTCGCTTCTGCGCCGATCAGGGTGTTGATAGGGCTGAACCCGATGGTGCCGTTCTGCCAGATTCGTGTCTTCATGTTGAAGGTCACCATGCCCGGCAGGACCTGGGTCGTCCCCCGGAACTGCTCTGTCCATCCTGATGCTACGCCCCCCACCAGATACCCTGTGTCGTTAACTGTTGCTACGGCTGAGAACTCGCCGGGAGTGAGGCTGCCGAAAAGCGAAGGATTCCCGGGCTCCTGTACCGACCAAGTTCCCCCGCCCTTGCCGTCGGCTGCGAATTTGTGAAGCTCGGTCTTGGTCATATTCTGGCCCAGAAAGAACTTCCCGCCCCACGAGTAGAATGCGCTGGCACTCGTGTCGGTCCATAGGTGTACGTTCTGCTTCGGGGGCAGCGGCGCTTTGGGGATAGCTCGGATCGTGACACTGCTGGTCTTCCATGACTGCGAGATGTCGATCGAAAGAGTCGAATTTACTGTTGGCAAAAACGGTCAGTCAACGCCGCTGCCGGGGCCAAAGATCTCATGTCCAACCTTGATTTGACTGCCTATTGCCGATCTTGCCGTCCGCTCCCAGCTGCGAGATTTCCCCTCCGTCGACGTAGACAAAATTCCCCAGCACGGTTGCTTTCGCGACGGATCTTCGCACGTAATTGCCAGGGGTCGGGACGTCGGAGAGCGCTGCGACAGATGGCGCCAGCCCGAGCAGCGCGAGCAGCGTGAGACCGGACGTTAGAATGCACTTCAACGCCATCGCGTCGGGTGGCCACAGAGATGCTGGCGTATTAACATGAGCTCAGGCGAAGTTTTGGCGACGTCAACTCCAAGTTGGCGCGACGTGGTTGTGGTAGGTTGGTAACTCGCATTGAGACCGCGGCAATGCGAACACGACCCCACTCCCCCCTTGACGGGATGCAGGGGGATCGGAAATCTGCGTGTGGCGGAGTATGATCGCCAGTTTTGGCGCGGGAGATAGGGGTGGGTAATTGGCTGTGCTGGAGTGAAGGATCTCAAGGATCCGAGTCCCTAACCGAGGGTGCCAATCACAGATGCCCACCCGCCCAGAGAACTCCGCTAGTTCCACAAGGGTTCGCTTGGAATACGCCTTGCGGGTAATGCGGCGAGTGCGGCTCCATGATTCCAAACTGGCACCTTCGCGAAAAGATGCCGTCATTGCGTCGGCCTTCTCTTGGCGCGAATGGCACGTCTCTGCTAGAAAGTATGTGAAAGCGAGGGACAGGCAGTGGAGTAGGGGAAGTAGAACCTATTCAGTTCAAGCATTAAGATGCTCACTTCGTTGAAAGGCTTACCTAATTATGCAACGAGCTGACTTTGCAATGGGTTCTCCACTAAAACCCCCACTTTCTAACGCCCTTATCTCCACAACCATAATTACTAAAATTAGAGGGAAGTTACTAATATGTAATATAATAGCTATTTTATAAAAGAAGGGTATTAAATACTTACTTTTTAGATTTAATATAAGCCTTAGCCTTTTTGCGATGGCCCGAACCGGCCGCGCTACTTGTTTGCTAAAAAAGGTCTGGGGATGGACTGTGAATTCACTTGCGAGAGCCTGTTGTAAATTGAAACTATATGCAAATTCATAGCCAGATTGTATCATCAAGCAGCGTTCATGAATGCTACAACTTCTTACATCCTATCCAATGTGCGTGTCAAGTTCATTCGCGATGTAAGGAAGTCCGTTAATTTGCCTGTGACCTGACTCATCAACTCTCGAGACGTGACGCAGAGTCGGACTTCTCTAAGGACGGCTCTCAACAAAGGTCCGACATCCGCGGGGCCTGCTTAATTAGGCCGGGCGGGCAGTGGTACTTTTTGAGGGGCAAATTGCTGAGATATCACACCACTCAGATGTATGGTAATAATCGCAGGCTCAGTTGCGCGCAGTCGATACAGTGTCCATTGCTAAACCTCTTTTATTGCGGCGTTGTACACAGTGGGCGTTGTTCGGGGAAAGCTCTTCTGGGAATTGGAGACCACAGAGCTGCTAGCACTGTGGGGGATGCAAAGCCATCCAGGCTGGGCCGTGTGCAATGAAGCGAAGCGCAAGGTACATCCAATAGTAACAACGCCCCGCGCCTATATTCCCCGGGTGCAGTTTATGATCTTTTCAACCCAAGTCTAGTCTCAGTTCCACGACGCGCACTGATCTAGCCAGTCATGTCACGAGCCGACTGGCGCCTAATTTCCTCACCACAGTTGGTAATCTTTTCGACGTCTGCGATAAGATACCTGGGAGGTAAGCATGAGGCACAGAACGCCGATACAAGGTTGAGTGCCGTGGCTAAATGTATTTTTTATTGTCCACCACCATTAACCACTACCTTTTCTCAAAATGGGAGCCAGCTATGATTGGCCTGGCCTCGTGCTGCGCCGTACTGATGATGTAGGAAGATTCCTCAAAGGTGCCCCTTCCTCCACTTGATCTCAACAACCGTCCCTTCCTCCACCTGGTCTCGACATTTGTCAGAGCACTGAGCATTAACCGCAGATTTCTGGACGCATTGCAGTTTCATGTCCTACAACTAAACGTCAGACAATATCTCGACCCCCTTGACGGACCCTACGCGGCGTTGAACAAATTGGATGATGGCCTCTTCGCGGAAGGAAGAACAGTCCCACGAGAAGGATATCCCGGACTACAAAGCCTTCACGTTACGGCGAGGTTTCCTGACCGTCCTGTTCATGTTCATCTGTGGGCTGGCAGTTGGACTGGAGTATCTGCTACGAACCCTCCCAAACGAACATGGTCGAAACAACATACCGCACGACTCTCCCTACACACCAGCCCTTGAGGCCCATGAGCGCCGACACTATCTCACCCCTCCCAGTTTCAAGGCTAACGGGCTGCGAGAAAGAGGCTATCCACCCGCGATACCGGCAAGCCAACTTTGCATCGAAGGTGCCAACACTTGCAGCCACGCATGCGGTACCTCGGCAACAACAACCATGGGCACGAGCTCCCATATGGCCACGAACTCCCCAGCTCCCACGGCACCTCCCAGCTTCAAGCCGGCCATCAAGGTGCCTATACCGCCCTCCCTCAGTTTCGCAAACCTGGATCCTATCGAAACCTTTGTCACATGGGCGAACAGCTGGTACGGCGATGTGGGCGACCCCTTCTCCAGGACGGCTCTGTTTCCCGGAGACAGTATCGCCGACAAGTGTATATACCGGTATCAGGCCATTGTCTACACCACCAACAGCACCGGGTGCCGAGCTATATGGGATCCGAGCAAAGCAGCATCGCCCCCACCCGGGTGGAAACGGGGATCGTGGGTGATGGAGGACTTGTGGCTCGAAGAGGGGGGCAAGTGCGACGGAAATCACGACGACTGGTATGCCGCATTCCCATCAAATTCGGGGGCGAGACCACCGGGCCGGGAGGATTTAGACATGGCGAATATGACGGAATCGGATTCCTTCATGTATGACTCGCAGTATGCAAGCTGGTTTGCAAGGACGTCAGACCATTTCATAACCGATATCCTGCTCACATGCACCCGGCCGGATGGCAGCAAACAAGAGGAAGGGGGGATATTCGACGGCGGCCCTGACGATGTACCAGGATGGGCCCCCCGAAATAGCCAGCCACCGGAACTTCAAGCCACTTCGGTCCTGCTGGTGTACTGGGGGGTCATGGCGAGGGGCGAAGAAAATGCCCCCATCAAGTGGGTCACCGCAACCGAGTCTCCAGCGGCTCTCCGCAACCAATTTATCGTCACCCAGAGCCTTGGGCGCATGGGCGTGGGCATGGCTGGTGTCTACCTGCAACCATCCTCAGCTTCTTCAAATCTGACTCCCGAACCCATCTTGGCTTCGCCCACCATGTCAAGCCCAAGCAGCCACGACACCGCGCAGAATCGTACCTCAACAAGCCCCAAGCACCTTGAATCGACGCCCCAATTCTCTTCAGGACTCCGAGACGTCCCAGTGACACTAAGATTCGACACGACCACCCAATTCACCACCAACGGCCAGCTAACAACCTCCACCTTCGCCACCTCTCAACTCTCCACCATCCTCATGAACATCCCAGCAGTAATAGCACCAGCCTCCATCACCGTCCAAACCAACTCCCAAGGCCAGCCAACAAACACCCTCACCAACTTCAACGGCGACGTCATCCTCGTCACCAAACTCACCATCCTCACCAACACCCTCGGCTCGCCCACCGCCACAAAACTCATCACCGTCCCCG
>Ga0247758_1000575_pt1 | contig 32341 bp, 24 predicted proteins | sample UWRJL156409C4_FD_180950 | JGI IMG/M metagenome (GOLD analysis project Ga0247758, IMG submission 180950) | Plant litter microbial communities from Arlington Agricultural Research Station in Wisconsin, United States - UWRJ-L156-409C-4 | ecosystem: Environmental > Terrestrial > Plant litter >... | reverse complement strand
GAGCGCCCTTCGCGACCTCGAGCAGGCCGCGGTACGACGAGCGCCCGCCGTCCTTCGAGATCGACTTGGCGAAGATGTTCGACGTCGTGTTCGGCGCGGCGTGGATGATCTTGGCGCCGGCGTCCTGGTGCTGGCCCTTGCCCGCGAAGGCGATCGACAGCACCTCGCCGTGCGCGCGCTCACCCATCAGGTAGACGGCCGGGTACTTCATCGTCAGCTTCGAGCCGAGGTTGCAGTCGACCCACTCCACGGTCGCGTCACGCTCGGCGACCGCCCGCTTGGTGACGAGGTTGTAGACGTTCTGCGACCAGTTCTGGACGGTCGTGTAGCGGATGCGCGCACCCGGCTTGGCGATCAGCTCGACCACCGCGGAGTGCAGCGAGTCGCCGCTGTACGTCGGGGCCGTGCAGCCCTCCACGTAGTGCACGTAGCTGCCCTCGTCGGCGAGGATGATCGTCCGCTCGAACTGGCCCATGTTCTCCGTGTTGATGCGGAAGTAGGCCTGCAGCGGCATCTCGACGTGCACGCCAGGCGGCACGTAGACGAACGACCCGCCGGACCACACGGCGCTGTTGAGCGCGGCCAGCTTGTTGTCGTTCGGCGGGATGACCGTGGCGAAGTACTCGCGCACGAGGTCCTCGTGGTCACGGAGCGCGGTGTCCATGTCCGTGAAGATCACGCCCTGCTTCTCGAGCTCCTCGTTGATCTGGTGGTAGACCACCTCGGACTCGTACTGGGCGCCGACGCCGGAGAGGAACTTGCGCTCCGCCTCCGGGATGCCCAGGCGGTCGAACGTGTTCTTGACGTCGTCGGGCACGTCGTCCCAGGAGCGCTCGGCCTTCTCGGACGCGCGGACGAAGTAGTGGATGTCGTCGTAGTCGACCTCCGCCAGCATCGGGCTGCCCCACGTCGGCTGCGGACGGTCCAGGAAGTACTGGAGGGCCTTGAGCCGGAAGTCACGCATCCACTGGGGCTCGTTCTTCATCTCCGAGATCGTGCGCACGACCTCCTCGTTGATGCCCTTGGGCGCCTTGTAGAGGTAGCCCTCTTCGGCGTCGTGGAAGCCGTACTTGGCCGTGTAGTCCGCGTTGATGTCCTGGAGCGATTCCTGCTCGGCGAGGGTCTCGGGGGTGCTCATGTCAGTCGATCTCCAACTTGATCGTGTTGTCCTCGACGAGGACCGGGAAGGTCTCCACCGGGACGTAGGCGGGAAGCGTGAGGGGTTTGCCGGTGCGTAGGTCGAACCGGGAGCCGTGGCGGGGGCATTCGACCGTGCAGGTCGCCGGATCCAGGGGGCCGTCGGCCAGCGGCCCGTCGTCGTGCGAGCACCGGTCCTCGATGGCGAACAGGTCGCCGCCGATGTTGAACACCGCGATGTCGAGGTCGTCGTGCTCGACCACGCGGCGTTCGCCCGGGGGCAGCTCGGAGAGCAGGCAGATGTCGACGAGAGGGGCCATGGCGAGGGGAGCGCAAGAAAATCCGAGTGCGCAAGAAGGGATTGTATCGGGCGGGCCGCGCGGACCCCTTCGCCATACTCGTTGGAGTGATGAGGAAGATCTGCATCGGCCTGCTCACCACCGTCGCCCTGCTCGCCGCGGGTGGGGCGGGTGGGGCCGGTTCCGCGGGTGCGGCCTGTGTCGACGTCTCCGCCGCCTACCCGGGCGACGACGCCGCGCCGGAGGCCATCGCCGCCTGGATGGCCGGTGGCTCCGCCCGCGCGGGGATGCCGGGCGAGCTGCCCGTGATGGCCGCGCTCGTGGAGTCCGGCCTGAAGAACCTGCCGGGCGGGGACGCCGACTCCGTCGGGTACTTCCAGATGCGCTCGAGCATCTGGGACACCGGGAAGTACGAGGGCTACGCGACCAACCCGGCGCTGCAGCTGCAGTGGTTCGTCGACGAGGCCAAGCCGCGCGAGAAGGGCCGCGGCGCCGACGAGACGCAGTGGGGCGAGTGGATCGCCGACACCGAGCGGCCCGCCGCCCAGTACCGCGGGCGCTACCAGCCGCGTCTGCCGGAGGCCCGCACGCTGATCGGGCCGGGCTGCGCTGCGGCGACCACGCCGCCCGGGCAGACACCCGGCACCGGCGCCCCCGTCGACCTGACCCCGCCGCGGGTGACCGTGGGCGGCAAGTCCCGGCAGCGCGTGTCGCGGGAGCGCGCGGTCCTGCTCGCCGCCGGCTGTCCCGCGGAGGCGTGCACGGTGAGCGCGGCGGTGCGCATCGTCGGCTCGACCCTGCGGCGGCCGGCGAAGTCCTCGGCCAAGGCCAAGAGGCTGGCGGCGGGCACCCGGGGCTCCTTCCGCCTGGCGGTGAACGCGGCGCTGCGCAGCGCCGCGTCCCGGGCGGCGTCGCGCGGCAAGCCCCTCACGGCGACCGTCACGGTGACGGCCAAGGACGCGGCCGGCAACGCCGGCACGGCGACGCTCGTCGTCCGGCTGTCCTGAGCGAGGAGCAGCTCGTCGACCATCGGACCCGGTGGCCGAGTGTCACTTTTCACGTCATATCGACCTCGAAAGCGCCACTCGGCGCCCAGATGCCGAGGAACTAGCCGACCTCGGCCTGGGAGGCCGGCGTGGCCGGCTCCCATTCCACGGCGCCGCCGAGGCCGGCGGACTTCAGGACCTTCAGGGAGAGCAGCGCGCACTTCATACGGGTGGCGGAGATGTCGATCCCCAGCAACTCCAGCACGAAGTCGCGATCGAGGCGCACGAGATCGTCGACCTTCATGCCGATGACCTCGTCGGAGGCCATCGAGGCCGACGCCTGGCTGATCGCGCAGCCGTGGCCGGAGAAGCGCACGTCCTGCACGACGCCGTCGTCGTCGACCTTCAACTGGACCTTCAGCTCGTCCCCGCACAGCGGGTTGGTGTCCTCGAACTCCAGGTCGGGCGCGTCGAGCTCGCCCCAGTGGTGGGGCCGCTTGTAGTGGGCGAGGATCTCCTCGCGGTACAGGTCGTCCATTAGTGGCCCCTCACGCTGCATCGACGGTTTCTGGCGGCGCTCGAACGCGCCTGACGGCCGCCGCTGCCCGCCCACGTGCTGGGCGCACGCGGACGGTCACCGTCGACCGCCAGCCACGCCCGATCGGACCGCCACAAACCCGCCGCTGCACCGTTCGGAACCACTACGCGAACACCTTCCGAACGTCGTGGAGCCCGGCGATCAGCGCGTCGACGTCGGAACGGGAGTTGTGGACGGCGAAGGACGCGCGGGTGGTGGCCCCGACGCCGAGCACCTTCATCAGCGGCTGCGCGCAGTGGTGGCCGGCGCGCACGCACACGCCGGTGCGCGCCACGATCTCGGCCACGTCGTGCGGGTGGGCGCAGTCCATGGTCCAGGAGACGAGCGCGCCGCGGCGGTCCGCGTCGGGCGGCCCGTACACGGTCAGCCCGGGGACCTCGGCCAGACGCTCCAGCGCGTAGGCGGTGAGGTCGCGCTCGTGGGCGCGGATCGCCTCCATCCCCAGGCCGCGCACGAACTCCACGGCGGCCCCCATCCCGGCCGCCTCGGCGATCGGGGAGGTGCCGGCCTCGAACTTCCACGGCAGCTCGTTGTAGCGCGAGACGTCGAAGTCGACGGTGGAGATCATGTCCCCGCCGGAGAGGAAGGGCGGCATCGCCTCGAGCAGCTCGCGGCGGCCGTGCAGGATGCCCAGGCCGGTGGGGCCGTAGACCTTGTGGGCCGTCCACACGTAGAAGTCGGCGTCGATCTCCGGCAGCGAGACCGCGATCTGCGGCACGGCCTGCGACCCGTCGACCAGCGCGACCGCGCCGGCCGCGTGGGTGCGGCGCACGATCTCGGCGATCGGGGTGATCGTGCCCAGCACGTTGGACACGTGGGCGGCGGCGACCAGCTTCACGCGGCCCGTCGCCAGGTGGGCGTCGAGCACGTCGAGGTCGAGCATCCCCTCGCCGTCCAGCGTCACGTAGGCCAGCTCGGCCCCCGTGGCCTGGGCGAGGATCTGCCACGGGACGATGTTGCTGTGGTGCTCCAGGTGGGTGAGGACGATGAGGTCGCCCTGCCCCACGTTGGCCCGGCCCCACGAGTACGCGACGAGGTTGATCGCCTCGGTGGCGTTCTTGGTGAACACCGTCTCCTTGGCCGTCGACCCGAGCCAGTCCGCGATCGTCTGGCGGGCGCCCTCGAAGGCGTCCGTCGCCTCCACCGCCAGGGGGTAGACCCCGCGGTGGATGTTCGCGTTGTGGTGGGCGTAGTGCTCGGCGATCACGTCGATCACCGACTGCGGCTTCTGCGAGGTGGCGCCCGAGTCCAGGTAGACGAGGCCCTCCCGGTCCAGGACCGGGAACTGCGCGGCGACGTCGAGGAGGGGGATCGTGGCGCTCATGACGTCAGGCCTTGGCCGCGACCTCGCCGGTGATCCAGCCGTAGCCCTCGGCTTCCAGCTTGTCGACGAGCTCCGGGCCGCCCTCGTGGATGATCCGCCCGTCGAAGAGGATCGAGACCTTCTCCGGCTGCACCAGGTGGAGGATGCGCTGGTAGTGGGTGATGATCAGGACGCCCATGTCGGAGGTCTTGGCGACCGTGTTGACGCCCTCGGCGACGACGTTCAGCGCGTCGATGTCGAGCCCGGAGTCGGTCTCGTCGAGGATCGCCATCGTCGGGTGCTGGAGCGCGAGCTGCAGGATCTCCAGGCGCTTCTTCTCGCCGCCGGAGAACCCGTCGTTGAGGTAGCGGGCCGAGAACTCCTTGGGCACGTTGGTCAGCGCCATCGCGTCCTGCACGGTCTTGCGGAACTCCTTGAGGGAGATCTCGCCCTCGCCGCGCGCCTCGCGGTGCGCGTTCATGACCATGCGCAGGTACTTCGTGATGGTGACGCCGGGGATGGCGACCGGGTACTGGAACGCCATGAACAGGCCCAGGCGGGCCCGCTCGTCCGGGTCCAGCTCGGTGATGTCCTGGTCGCCGAACGTGATCGACCCCGCGGTGACCTCGAGCTGCGGGTTGCCCATGATCGCGTTCGCGAGGGTGGACTTGCCGGAGCCGTTGGGGCCCATCAGGGCGTGGATCTCGCCCTGCTTCACGGTGAGCGTGAGGCCCTTGAGGATCTCCTTGTCGCCGGCGGCGACGTGGAGGTTGTCGATCAGGAGGTCAGGCATGGATTCGGTCTTCTCAGTTCTGGGGGTTGCGGAAGGGTGGACGCGGCTAGGCCGCGGTGGTCGCCGGATGGGCGGCCGGCTCGGTCGCCGGTACGACCGGGCGGATCTTGAAGTCCACGAGCTCGGCCAGCGTGGTGCGCTGCAGCGCACCGTGGACGGCGCCCTGGACCCGGGTCCACAGCACCTTGGTGCCGCAGGCCTCGCCGCGGTCGCTCAGATGGGAGCACATCACGCGGCCCTCGGCGTCGTCGAAGAAGCAGTCCATCGGGGCGATCGCCCCCTCGAGGGCCATGATCGCCTCGTCCATCGAGATCTGCTCGGCGGGCCGGGACAGGCGGTAGCCGCCGTGAGCGCCCCGGGTGGACTCGACCAGGCCCTGCTTCTTCAGCAGCGCCACGATCCGCTCCAGGTACGCGAGCGGCAGATCCTCGGCCTCGGCGATCGACTTCAGCGCGACCGGGTGAGCGGGATCGGCAGCCTGCTGCCGACCGAGCTCGATGAGGAGACGCACCCCGTACTCGGCCTTCGTCGTGAAGATCATGGGCAAATCCTACCTGATGGGTTGGATAAGCCCCCTGCGGCCCTACTCCAGGCCGATCCGATCCGGCGGCCAGTACGTCGCGAACGCCTCGCCGATGATCTGGTCCTTGGGGATCGGCCCCCAGAACCGGCTGTCGTCGGAGTTGCCCCGGTTGTCGCCCATCAGGAAGTAGTGCCCCGGCAGCACCTTGATCGGCGACGGCAGGTCGCACTGGGGCTCCCCGGAGCACGGGGCGATGTAGCCGTCGGACTCGCGCTTGCCGTTGCGGATGACGTGACCGTCGACGATGCGCAGCGTGTCGCCCGGCAGCCCGACCAGCCGCTTGATGAACGTGTTCGAGGACTCGCCCTTGCGCGGGACCGAGCAGGACTGCTCGGCGGGGTGGATCCTGCCGCACTGGTCCAGGCCGTTCTCCTCGATGCCCGCCGGCGGATGGAAGACGAGGATGTCGCCGACCGCGGGGTCGCCGAAGTCCGCGGCGAGCCGGTTGACGAGCACGCGCTGGCCGATGTCCAGCGTGGGCTCCATCGAGCCGCTGGGGATCTTGTACGGCTTGATCAGGAGGGCCTGGACCAGGAAGGCGACGCCCAGCGCGATGGCGACGATGACCACCAGCTCGACGACCTGGTGGGTCGTCGACTTCTTCTCCTTCGCCGGCTCCGGCGCGGCCTGCTTCGCACTCATCTCGCGTTCACCATCGGCGCACGTTACCCGCCCGGGCGGGGCCTCTGGAGAATTCGTGGTGTCCAACCCGCCGGCGGCCTCGTGGCACCCCCACCCACCCTGGCGATATGCTCCCGCCCGTGACCCAGATCTTCGCCATCAGCTACGCCGCCCAGGTCACGATCGCCCTGATCGTCGTCTTCGGCGTCGTCTTCCCCGCGATCGTCCAGGGGCTCCTCATGTTCGCCGGCGCCGTCGCCGGCGGCGAGAAGCGCCAGAACGACGCCTACGAAGAGAGCCTCACCGCTCGCAAGTAGTGCCGTCGGCGGAGGCGACGGCCCAGGGGCCGTCACACCGCCGTCGCCACTGGTTCCTACGGCCGGGTCGCTTCCTCCAGCAGGAACACGAACGACGCGAACGCGTCGCCGGTGCTCTGTTGCAGCCCGATCTCGCAGGTGCGGTTGCTGCACACCGACGCGTCGTGGTGGGTGAGCGCCAGCTCCGCCGCCTCGGGGGCGATGGCCGCCGCCGGCAGCTCCGGGTGGAGCATCCCCCGGTCGCCCGCGAAGCCGCAGCAGGTGGCCGAGGCGGGCACGTCGACCTCGTCGGCCAGGCTGCGCGCGACCGCCTCGAGCTTGGCGGCCAGCCCGAGGTGCCGGCTGGAGCACGGCGGGTGCACCGCCACGCGGCCGACGGTACGCCGGACGTCCAGCGCCGGCAGCAGCTCGTCGTGGGCCCAGGCGATCGAGTCGAGCAGGACGGGCCGGCGGTCCTCCTCGATGATCGGCAGCACGTCCTCGTAGAGGCCGAGCGTGCAGGACGTGGCGTCGATGACCAGCGGCAGGCGCCCGCCGTCGGTCCACCGGTCGATCGCCGCAGCGGTGCTGGCGACCATGTGGGCGTGGCCCTCCTGGTAGCCCTTGGAGCTCCACGGGGTGCCGCAGCAGACGCCGCCGACGTCCGGCGGGATCCACAGCGGCTTGCCCGCGCGAGCGGACACCTCGACCAGCGCCGCGGGCAGGTGGCGGCCCTGCGGATCGTCCTGGGCCGCGCCGAAGATGCGGTTGATGCACGCGGGCAGGTAGACCGCCGCGGCTCCGTCGCGGGCCGTCGCGGGCAGCGCCGCGGGCGCCGGGGACGGCATGTTCTCGGGCCAGGAGGGGACCAGCTCCGCGCTCACCACCGACCGCACCGCCTTCGCGGCCAGCGCCGCGGGCCGGTCGCCGACGACCCCGCCGGCGCGCAGCCCGGCGCGGGCGCCCTTCTCGACCGTGGCCCAGCGCTTGGCCACGCCCAGCGCGATCTTCTCGGCCCGCTCGGTGTGCTCGCGGGCGCGCAGCTCCTTGACCATCGACCCGGTGTCGATGCCCAGCGGGCAGGCGAGCTTGCAGATGCCGTCGGCCGCACACGTCTGCAGGCCGTCGTACTCGTACTCGTCGATCAGCGCCCGCTGCACCGGGGAGCCGGCGGGCTGGCGGGCCATCTCCCGGCGCAGCACGATGCGCTGTCGGGGCGTGACGGTCAGGTCGCGGCTCGGGCAGACCGGCTCGCAGAACCCGCACTCCACGCACGTGGTGGCCGAGTCCTCGATCGCCGGTGACGTCTTGAGGTTGCGCAGGTGCACGTCGGGATCGCGGTTGAGGATGATCCCCGGCCCCAGCACCCCGTCGGGGTCGGCCAGCGCCTTGAGGCGCCACATGAAGCCCGTGGCCTTCTCGCCCCACTCGCGCTCGACGAACGGCGCCATGTTGATGCCCGTTCCGTGCTCGGCCTTCAGCGACCCGTCGTACTTGTCGAGGATCACGTCGACCAGCTCGGCCATGAAGCCCTCGTACCGTTCGCGGTCCGCGGCCTCGCCCATCACCGGCGTGAGCATGAAGTGCAGGTTGCCCGCCGAGGCGTGGCCGGCGACGCCGGTGAGGAAGCCGTACTTGCCCAGCAGCTCGCGGATGTCCGTGGCCGACTCGGCCATGCGATCCGGCGGGACGCAGACGTCCTCGACGATGAGCGACGAGCCGGGCGGGCGCAGGCGGCCGACCAGGCCGTGCAGCCCTTCGCGGACCGTCCAGGCCAGCTCGATCTGCTCGTGGTCACGCGTGAACGCGGTGGGCCGGATCAGCTCGTGCTCGCCGAGGATCTCCTCGGCCTGGGTCACGAGGACGTCCAGGGCCGCGTCGTCATCGGCCCCGAACTCGATCAGCAGCGCCGCGGACTCCAGCGGCAGCTCGCGCCAGTGCACGGGCGTGCCGGCGATCGAATGGCTGGCCACCATCAGCGCGGGGGCGACCATCAGCTCGACGGCGGTCGCGCCCGCCGCGACGAGCGCGGTGACGGGCGCGGTCGCGCTGTCGATGTCGGGGAAGTGGACCCAGGAGACCGTGGTGCGCTTGGGCACCGGGACGGTCTCGAAGACGACCTCGGCGGTGAAGGCCAGCGTGCCCTCGGAGCCGATCAGGAGGCGGCGGAAGATCTCCACGGGCTCGTCGGCGTCCAGGAACGCGCACAGGCGGTAGCCCGTGGTGTTCTTGATCGAGAACTTGCGGCGGATGCGGGCGCACAGCTCGGCGTCGGCCCGCAGCTCGTCGCGCAGGTCGGCCAGGCCCTGGGCCAGCGCGGGCTCCGCGGCGGCGAAGCGCTCGGCGGCGTCCGGGGCGGCGGTGTCGATGACCGTGCCCGAGGCGAGCACGAACGTCATCGAGCGCACCGTCGAGTAGCTGTCGGCCACGATGCCGCAGCGCATCCCGCCAGAGTTGTTGGCCACGACGCCGCCCACGGTGGCGGTGTCGGAGCTGGCCGGGTCGGGACCCAGCCGCCGGCCATACCGGGCCAGCATCGTGTTGACGTACCCGAGCGAGGTGCCCGGGCGCACGCGGGCGATGCGGCCCTCGTCCTCGATCGTCGCGCCCCGCCAGTGGCGGCGCACGTCGAGCATGATGCCGTCGCCCTGGCTCTGGCCGTTGAGGCTCGTGCCGGCGGAGCGGAAGGTGATCGGCACGCCCGACTCGCGGGCGTACCGCAACAGCGACGCGACCTCCCCCTCGGTGCGCGGCTGGACCACGACCTGCGGGAACTGGCGGTACGGGCTGGCGTCGGAGGCGTACCGGACCAGGTCGGTGACCCGGGTCAGGAGGCGGTCCTCGCCCACCAGCGCGGCGAGCGCGGCGCGCAACGGCTCCGGCGTGCCCGCCGCGAGCGCGTCGGGCGCGCGGTCCGGCGCGGGCGCCGGCACGTCGACGACCGGGAGGATCCGTTCGGTGCGGGGGGCCAGGAGTGCCATGCGTTTCCCTCGGCTAGAAGATCGACATTCCCGGGGCGACCTGGATCTCGACCAGCTCCGGCTTCGGGGAGGCGAGCGCCGCGCGCAGCTTCTCGCGCAGGTCGTCCGGACCGGTGGCGTGCGCGGTCGACACCCCGTAGCCCGCGGCCACGGCGGCGACGTCGAGCGCGGGCAGGTCCAGCCCCGGTGCGCCCTGGACGTTCTCGATCGAGGCGAACCACTTGAGGATCGCGTACTCGGAGTTGCGCAGGACGAGGAACGTGACCGGCACGTCGTAGGCGACGGCGCTCCAGAACGCCTGGATCGCGTACTGGGCCGAGCCCTCGCCGAGGATGCACAGGACCGGGCGGTCGGGCTGGGCCAGCTGCACGCCGACCGCGGCGGACAGGCCGAAGCCCAGGCCGCCTCCGGCGCCGAAGTAGTAGCTGCCGGGCCGCGAGAGGCGCAGGCGGTTGCGCACCGCGAGCGTGGCCGACGGGGCCTCCAGGACGACGATGCCGTCGTCGGGGAACACGCCGGCGACGACGTCCATCACGGCGGACGCGTTGAGCGGGTCCGTGATCTCCATCGGGTCGGCGACCGGGCGCGGCAGGTGCTCACGCGGGGGGCGCTGGTCGGGCGACAGCTCGGCGAGCAGCGCGTCGAGGGTGAGGGCCACGTCGGCGACGATCGCGTCGCCCATCGGGGCGCGGGCCGCCTCGTCGGGGTCGCTGGTCACCGCGACGAGCCGCGCGCCCTCGGGCAGCAGCGGGCCCGGGAGGTTCGGGTAGTAGGGGAAGACGGAGCTGCCGAGCACGACGATCAGGTCGTGATCGCGCAGCGTCTCCCCCACCGGACCGATGGCGGGCGGCAGGACGCCGACGAAGTGCGGGTGGTTCTCGGGGAACCCGATGCGCCCGCCGCCCGGCGCGGGCGTCGCCCACACCGGCAGGGAGAGCCGCTCGGAGAGGGCGACGGCCGCGTCCCAGGCGCCGGAGGCGTCGACGTCGGGGCCGCAGACCAGCACGGCGTTGGACGCGCTGCTCAGCGCGGCGGCCAGGTCGCGGACGGCGGCGGGATCAGCGGTGGCGCGACCGCCCACGGTGCGGGTGGTGGCGTGCGCCGCGGCGGCCTCGTCGACCTCGACGTCCCAGTCGTCCATCGGGATCGACACGAACGTCGGGCCGACGGGCGCGAGCGCGGCGAGGTGCGTGGCGCGCGCGATGGCGTGCGGGACGTCCTGCGCGCGCGGCGGCTCGTAGCTCCACTTCACCAGCGGGTGCGGCATGCGGGTGGCGTCGCGATTGGTGAGGTTGGCCTGCAGCGTCATGAGGCCGCGGACCTGGTTGCCCGCGGTGATGACCAGCGGCGTCTTGTTCGCCTGCGCGTTGAAGATCGCCCCCATCGCGTTGCCGACGCCCGGGGCGGTGTGGAGGTTGACCAGCGCGGGCCGGCCGCTGGCCTGGGCGTAGCCGTCCGCGATGCCGACGACGGTGGCCTCCTGGAGGCCGAGCACGTAGGTGAAGTCGGCGGGGAAGTCCTGGAGCATCGGCAGCTCCGTCGATCCCGGATTCCCGAAGATCGTCGTCATCCCCTGCCGGCGCAGGAACTCGAAGGTCGTGTCACGAACGGTGGGCATGGCCGGACCCTAGACGAAAGTGGTACAGCTGCGTCCGTACACCCGATGGCTCCAGAGAGGCGGCGGTGTGCCTAGATCGCCCGGACGCCGCCGGCGCCCACGGCCTCGCCGGAGGCGATCAGCGCCCGGGCCGGGTCGAGATCCTCGAAGCCGCCGACCGACAGGCACCCCCGGACCGCACCATCCTGGAGGTAGTACACCGCGAACGCGCCATCGTCCGTGCTGCCGCGCACGACCTCCTCGTCCCAGTGGGCGGCCGGGCCGACGTACTCGAAGGACAGCCAGTCGCCGATGTCGGAGAAGAAGTACGGGACGGTCCGGTACGGCTCCGCCGCGCCGAGCATCGTCCGCGCCACGTGCGCGCCCTGGTTCTGGGCGTGGTCCTCGTGCTCCACGCGAATCGGCCGGCCGTGGACGACCGACTCGTACTCGCAGACGTCGCCCGCGGCGAACACGTCGCGGGACGTGGCCGTCCGCAGCGCCGCGTCGCAGCGCACGCCGCCGAGCGGTCCCAGCTCGAAGCCGGCGCGCCGGGCCAGCATCACGTCGGGCGACGCGCCGACGCCGCACACCACCAGGTCGGCGGGCAGCTCCTGCCCGGCCCCGGTGATCACGCCGCTGACCCGGTCGGCCACGGCGGCGAAGCGCCCCACCTCGTCGGACCCCACGAACGTCACGCCGTGCGCCTCGAGCACGCCACGGATCCACCGGCCGACGACGGCGCCGAAGCCGCGCTCCAGCGGCTCGGCCTCCTGCGTGAGGATCGTGACGTCCAATCCCAGCGCGGTGAGGGAGGCGGCGACCTCGCAGCCCAGGTAGGAGCCGCCGACGACGACGGCCCGCCCCTGCCCCTCGGCGTCGGCCCGGACCGCGTCGGCGTTGCCGAGCGCGCGGATGTAGTGGATGCCGTCGTGCTGGGCCCCGTCGACCTGGAGCCGCCGCACGGTGGAGCCGGTGGCCAGGAGCGCCTGGCCGTAGGCCACGTCCTCCTTGGTCGACAGCGACGCGGTCTTGGCGACCGGATCGAGGTTCATCACGCTCGTGCGGGTCAGCAGCTCGACGTCGTGCTCGGCGTACCAGGAGGCGGGCAGGACGAGCGTCTCGTCCTTGGCCACCTCGCCGCGCAGGTACTCCTTGGTGGCCGGCGGGCGGTGGTACGGCGGGTCCAGCTCCCGGCCGACGAGCAGGATCGATCCGTCGGCGCCCTCCTCCCGCAGCGTCTGCGCGGCGGTCGCGGCGGCGATGCCGCCGCCGACGATCAGGTGGTCGGCATGACGGTTCTCGGCCATGCCGACCAACCTACCCGGGCGGGATCACCACGGCACGTAGATCAGGCCGCCGAGCGGCCCGCGGCAGTACAGCGTCTGAACGCCGTCGCCGTCGAGCCACACCGGGGTACCGCCCAGCTTCCGGCAGTTGCGCTTGTACCGGGCGATCCGGGTCGCCTGCGCCCGCTCCTCCGCGCGCTGGCGGGCGGCCTCGCGACGTCGGGCTGCGGCGTCGCGCGCCCGGCGCCGCGCCGACTCGGCCCGCCGCATCGACGAGCACTGCGCCGACGTGACCGGCCGGAAGGAGCCGCTGCGCGTCTTGCGGGTCCCGAACTGGTCGGTCGCGGTCACGGTGTAGCGGTAGGTCCCTCCCGGCTTCGTGCAGCTCCAGGCCACGATCATCCGCTGGGTGGTGCTCTTCCCGGGCGCGAAGCGGCGCACCGCCGTGTGCCCCCGGCGGCTCAGCCGCAGGGTCACCTGCGCGTACGCCGTCACCCCGATGCGGATCTCGGTCTCGCCCGGGTTCCACGAGCGCGTGCCGCTCCACCGGCGGTCGGACACGTCGAGCCGCGTGAGCGGAGGACCCTGGACGTCGAACGTCCGCTCGTCGGACAGCCGCGACGAATGGACGCCGTCCTCGCGCAGGACCGCCCACGCGTAGCGCCCGGGCACGAGACCGTGATCGAGCTTGAGCGTCGTCACTTCCCCGTTGTTGCCGTACGTCGCGATGTCGTCGATGTCCCCACCCTTCTCCTCGTCGCCGTCCTCCTCGTTGCCCGGTTCCTGCGTGAGGTCGCCGCCCGAGTAGGCGGTGGCGGTGAAGCGGACCGGCGTTCCGATCGTGCCGTCGCGCGCGACCCGCGCCAGGAGCAGCGTGTCCTCGGTGTCCGCGACCGTCCGCCAGGTGAACCTCGGGTTCAGGAGGTTGCCGGTGGCGCCGTGGTCGGGGCCGACCAGCACGGGAGGATCGATCGGGGTGCCGACCGTGACGTCGGCGACGGAGACCGCCCCGGCGATCCCCGGGTCGCCCGCGGCGGGCAGCACGTAGGCGCACAGCCGGATGGCCCCCTCGTCCTCCGGGGTGAGCGTGTAGGTCTCGCGGTAGTCGCCGGTCACGGGACGGACGTCCAGGGACCCGCCGGCGACGAACGCGGGGCCGTAGACGGACGTCCCGCAATCCGCCGGCTTCTTCCCGTTCTCGCTGAGGGCCCACCGCACGTACAGCTTGCCGGTCAGCTCGCTGGACCCCGCCACGGTGAAGGTGAACGGCCGGGTGGCCGCGGCGTCCGGAGCCGCCGTCAGCAGCGCCGACACCCGCAGCGCGCGGGGCGACACCGCCACGCCGACGAGCGCGTCGGGCGCGTCGACCTGGTGGGTGGTCACGTAGGCGCAGAGCACGTACGGCGCCGCCGTCTCCGGCGTGAACGAGTAGGTCGCGGAGAACGGACCGTTCACGTCCTGGTACAGGTTGCCGAGCGAGCGGGCGCCCTCGGCCCCGAACACGGTCGCCCCGCACGTGGCACTGCGCTGGATCGTCACGTACAGCCGCCGCGCGACCTCGCTGCTCCCGGTCACCGTCACCGTCGCCGGCTTGCCGACCGTCGGGTCGGCCGACACGGCCACCTCGGCCTGGGCCTTCGCCTGACGCGCGGTGACCGCGCCGCGAGCGAGCACGTCGGGCGCGTCGACCTGGTGGGTGGTCACGTAGGCGCAGAGCACGTACGGCGCCGTCGACGCCGGGGTGAAGGAGTACGTCTCGGAGAACGTGCCGCTCACGTCGCGATACAGCTCGCCGAGCGACGCGTCGCCCTCTCCTTCGAACACCCGCGCCCCACACGTGGCGCTGCGCTGGATCGTCACGTACAGGCGCCGGGCGACCTCGCTGCTCCCGGTCACCGTCACCGTCACCGGCTTGTCGACCGTCGGGTCGGCCGACACGGCCACCTCGGCCTGGGCCTTCGCCTGACGCGCGGTGACGGCGCCGCGAGCGAGCACGTCGGGCGCGTCGACCTGGTGGGTGGTCACGTAGGCGCAGAGCGCGTACGGCGCCGTCGACGCCGGGGTGAAGGAGTACGTCTCGGAGAACGTGCCGCTCACGTCGCGATACAGCTCGCCGAGCGACGCGTCGCCCTCCCCTTCGAACACCCGCGCCCCACACGTGGCGCTGCGCTGGATCGTCACGTACAGGCGCCGGGCCGCGCTGGTGCTCCCCGACACCGTCACCGTGACCGGCTTGTCCACCGTGGGATCGGCGGAGAAGCTGACCGTCGCGGTCGCCGCGGCCTGGGCGGACGCGGTCAGCAGCAGCAGCGCGAACGCCGCCGCGAGCAGGGTGGTCAGCGACGCGCGCGCAATGTGTGTCCAGGACATGGCGCGACACTGTAGTGGGCACTCCGCCGACGGGCGGCAGCACGTCACACGGCGATCGGCGCGCGACGAGCCGCTAGTACGTCGTGGGCGGCGAGCCGGCGGGCGGGCCGGGGCGGCCGCCGTAGCCGCCGGGCGGCGGACCGGGCGGCCGGTTCTGCTGATCCATGATCAGGCGGGCGATGCCGAAGAGCATCACGATCACCCCGATCACCAGCAGGATCACGCCGACGACCTGGATGTCGATCCCCACCAGCGTGGCGGTGACGGCGTACTTGAGAATGGCTCCCACAGCGGCCAGGAAGAGTCCGAGTCCGATCATGTCAGCGCCAGCATAGAGGGGCGGCCGGTCGCCAATGCAACACTCTTGGTGATGCGTCTGTCCTCCGCCCAGCCCCTGCCGCCGTCCGTCCCGATGGCCGTGGCCGACGTCCAGGAGCTCGGGGATCGGCTGCGCGCGAGCGTCCGCACCGGCATGCAGCTGTCGGACACCGCGCTGGACCTCGTGCTCGACACCCTGCTCGCCGGCGGCCACCTGCTGGTCGAGGACCACCCGGGCGTGGGCAAGACCCAGCTGGCCCGCAGCCTCGCCGCCAGCCTCGGCGGGCGCTTCTCCCGCGTGCAGGCCACGGTCGACCTGCTGCCGTCCGACATCGTGGGCACGAGCATCTGGCACGCCGAGACCGCGTCGTTCGAGTTCCGGCCCGGCCCCGTGTTCGCCAACGTCGTCCTCGTCGACGAGCTCAACCGCGCGACACCCAAGACGCAGTCGGGCCTGCTCGAGGCGATGCAGGAAGGCCAGGTGACGGTCGACGGCGCGACCCGGCCGATCGGCCTCCCGTTCCTGGTCATCGCCACGCAGAACCCGACCGCGGGCTACGACGGCACCTACCCCCTCCCCACCGCGCAGCTCGACCGCTTCCTCGCGCGCATGTCCCTCGGCTACCCGAGCGAGGACCAGGAGCTGACCCTGCTGCGCGAGCGGCCCGACCCGGTGACCATCGCGGTGAGCTCCCCGCAGGAGCTGCTCGCCGCCCAGGAGGCGATCGCGGGGATCCACGTCGCCGAGTCGGTGCTGCGGTACGTCGTCGCCCTCCTCGCCGCCACCCGCGCCCACCCACTCAGCGCGGCCGGGGCCAGCCCCCGGGCCGGGCTGCAGCTGCTGCGCGCCGCGCGGGCCCACGCCGCGCTGAAGGGCCGGGACTTCGTGATGCCGGACGACGTCCAGGAGCTCACCCAGCCCGTGCTCGCCCACCGCGTCCAGCCGGTCGCCGCAGCGCCGGACGCGCAGGCGGAGATCGTGGCGGACGCGATCGCGTCGGTGCCGGCCCGGTGAGCGGGGCACGCTGACGTGATCGACGTCAGCCGCCTGCGGCGGGCGCTCGCGCTCGCGCTCACCATCCTCGCGCTCACCGTCGCGGCGGGGACGCTGGGATCGCTGGCGCTGCTGACGCTCGCCGTCGGCCTGGCCCTCGTGTGGGCCGGCGCCGCGCTGGTCACCACCCTGGCGGTCCGGCGGCTGCGCACCGTCCGCACCGTCAGCCACGACGAGGTCGTGGAGGGCGCGGCGATCACGCTGCGCTTCCACGTCGGCGGGCTGGGCCGCCTGCCCGCCCGCGTCGAGCTGCTGGGCCCCGACCGCACCTGGCGGCCGCTGCCGCCCGGGGAGACCACCGTCGAGCTGCGCCTGGAGCGGCGCGGCGCGCACCTGATCGCGCCCTCGCGGCTGCGGGTGGGCGACGACCTCGGCCTCGTGCGGCGGTGGGCGCGCGCCGGCGAGCCCGTCGCCGTCCTCGTCCTCCCCGCCCCCGCCCTGGAGGGCGCCGTCGGCCGCAACGCCGGCGAGCAGACCGGGGACCCCGACCCGGACGGGCTGCAGCCGTACGTGCCCGGAACGCCGATGACCCGCATCCACTGGCCGTCGCTGGCCCGCGGCCAGGAGCTGCAGGAACGGCGGATGGCCGCGCCCCCGACCGGGCTGCCGCTCGTGGTGGTCGACACCGCGGGCACCGCGGATCCGGCCGCCGTCGACTGGCTGGCCCGCGTCGCCGCCGGACAGATCCTGCGGCTCGTGCAGACCGGGGGCTGCCGCATCCTGCTCCCGGGCGACGAGGCGCCGACCGCGCTCACCGACGGAGGCGGGCACTGGCGCCAGACGCACCGCCGCCTGGCCCACCTGCACGCCGGGGACGGCGGCCCGGACGGCCGCGGCCCGGTGGTCGACCCGCACCAGACCGTGTACCTCAGCGCCGCGCAGGCTCCCCCTGAGCCGTTCGTCGTCCGGCCGCGCCTGCCCGCCGACGTCGTCCCGCTGGAGGAGGACCCCCGATCCGTCCCGGCCTGAGCCCGTCCCCCAGCGGCGCCGTCGCGGAGACGAAGCCCGTCGCGGGCACCCGTGCGAGCGCCCGCTGGAGCGTGGCCGCGGCCGTGCTCGTGCTCGCCGCCGGCACCGTGCTGTCGTGGTCGTCGGTGCTGGGCTCCGGGCTGCTGGCCGCCGCGCCCGCGGTGCTCGCCGCCGCGCTGCTCGTCGCGGGCCGGCTGCCGGTGCGCTGGACGCCCGCGCTCCTGGTGGCCTGGGTGCCCGCCGCCCTCGTGCTCGCGGGCGTGCCGGGCGAGAGCCTGAAGCCCCGCAACTGGGATCTGCTGCCCGGACTGCTGGCCGACGGCTGGGCCCAGCTCGCCGTGCCCGAGCGGGGCCTCGTGGTCGGCGACCCGTGGCCACTGGCGGCGGGGCTCGTCGCGGTCGGCCTGCTGTGGCTGGCCGGCGCCGCCGTGTCGGCCTGGCGCCGCCCGTCGCCCCCGCGCGACATGCTCGCGTTCGCCACGCTGACCCTGCCCATGGTGGTGGCGATCGCCCTGCAGCAGAGCGACGACGGCGCCTGGCAGGGCGGCATCGTCGTCGCCGCGGCGATGATGTGGCTGACCGCGGGCCGGGTCGCACCGGCCATCGTGCTCGGCGCCACGGTGGCGCTCGTGGCCACCAGCGCGATCGCCGCGTGGGGCCCCCACGAGCGGTGGCTCGTCCCGGGCTCGATGTTCCACAGCACGCCGGCCTTCCGGACCCTGGACACCGACCAGACCTACGGACCGCTGAGCGCGCGCCGCACCGGCGCGACGATGCTGGAGATCACCTCGCCCGAGCCCGCGCTGTGGCGCATGCGCGTGCTCGAGCGGTTCGACGGCCGTGGCTGGAGCACCGGGGAGGACGGCATCGACCTCCCCGAGCCCGCCGCCGTCACCCGCACGACCACGGTGCGCGTGGGCAAGCTCCACGAGGACCTGCTGGTCGCCCCCGGCCGCATCACCGCGGTGAACGCCGCCCAGCGCGACCTCCCCTCCAGCGGCGAGGCCCGCCGGCTGGCCTCGGCGCCCGAGCGCGGGGACGTGTACCGGGTGCGATCCGCCGTGGTCGAGGCCACGGCGAAGCAGCTGCGCCGCGCCGAGGCTCCGTCCCAATCCGTGCTGGACCGCTACACGTTCGCGCAGGTGCGCTGGCCGTGGAAGCGCTACGGCGGCGACGACCAGCCGCAGTACTCGGGCAACGGCGACGGCTACGGCTCCAGCGACGGGCGGCCGGGCGGCGGAGCGGGCGAACGGCCCCGCGGCGCGCCGTACGGCGGCGGCTACGCCGCGCGCTGGGGCCCCTGGGGGGAGGTCGCCGCTCTGGCCAACGACCTCTCCGCCGGCGCGTCCTCCCAGTTCGACATCGTCGCCCGCGTCCAGAAGTACCTGCAGAGCAGCCGCTTCCGGTACACCACCGACGTGCCGGCGGCCGGCGGGCAGCCGCTGATCGACTTCCTCCTGACCACCCACGAGGGGTACTGCCAGCACTTCGCCGGCGCGGCCGCCCTGCTCCTGCGGCTGGCGGGCGTGCCCACGCGCGTGGTCGTGGGGTTCGCGACCGGCGAGAAGACCGGCGACGGGCAGTACCGCGTGCGCGACGAGGACGCTCACGCCTGGATCGAGGTCTACTTCACCGGGTACGGCTGGGTGGCGTTCAACCCCACGCCCGCGGCAGCGGCCGCCATGGTCCCCGCCAAGCTCGACCTGACCGGCCAGGCCGTCCCGGCGGCGCCCGCCCCGGCCCGCGGGGGCGACGGGACGTGGCTGGCGGTCGGCGGCGCGGTCGTGGCGGCCGGCGCCGGTCTCCTGCTCCTGCGCCGACGACGCCGCCGGACGGGCGGCCGCGACCTGCCCGGCGCGCTGGAGCGGGTGGCGCCGCGGGTGGGCATCCCCCTGCGTCCCGACCAGACGTTCACCCAGCTGCGACAGGAGTTCCTGACCCGGGTGGGCCCCCGCGTGGCCGCGCTCACCGACGAGGCCCTCCGGGCCCGCTACGCCGCCGGGTCCGCCGGATCGCCGGCCGACCGGCACGCGACCGCCCGGGTGTGGGCGGCCGTCCTCCAGGACCTCGGGCCGTGGCGGACGCTGACCACCCTGGTCGCGCCGCCCGGCCGCGTCAGCCGTCGAGGCTGAGCGACGCGCCCGGCGCCAGCACGGTGACCGCGCAGGCCGGGGCCAGCTCCGCGGCCCAGCGCTCGAACTCGTGCGGCGGGTCGCGCAGGCGATCGGCGTAGCGGCCGGCCAGCCCGGTCGGGAAGTACGTGCCCCAGTGGATGGGGATCGCCCGCCGGGCCCGCACGAGCGCGACGGCGCGGGCAGCCGCGACGGGATCCATGTGCCCGTCGCCCAGCGTCGGCCCCCAGCCCCACACGGGCACGAGCGCGAGGTCGAGCGGCGCCAGGTCGGGCAGGCCGTCGTGGACGTCGGTGTCGCCCGCGAACCACCAGCGGCGGCCGGCGGCGGCCTCGTCCCGGTCGTCCGTCGGCTCGAGCACGTAGCCCAGCGGGAGCGCGTGGGGACCCCCGGGATGGCGGCGGTCGTCGTGCTCGGCGTGCACCGCGGTCACGGTCACCCCACCGACGACCAGCTCGTCGCCCGGCTCCAGCTCGCGCACGTCGCGGAACCCGAGCGCGCCGACGATCCCCGCCGCCCCGCGCGGCACGACCATCGTCGCCCGCCGGTCGATCCGCCGCAGCGACGCGACGTGCAGGTGGTCGTGGTGCAGGTGGGAGATCAGCACCGCGTCGACCGGCTCGGCCAGCGCATCGAGGGCCAGCGGCACCTGGCGGCGCAGGTGGAGCAGCCGCTCGGTGAGCAGCGGGTCGGTGAGGAAGCGCGTCCCGGCCAGCCGCAGGAGCAGCGTGGCGTGCCCGACGTAGGTGACCGCGTCGCCGTCCCCCGGGTCGAGGCGTACATCAGGGCCGCTGGGCGGCCCTGATGTACGCCTCGGCGGGAGGTCGGTCATCCCTGCTGCTCCCACGTGCCGTCGCGGCGGCGGTAGCGATCGTCCTCGCCCGCGGCGAAGGCGCCGCCGTCCCACACGCGGTCGTGGATGACGACCTCGGTGGCGTCGCCCTCGATCGCCGTCCAGCTGTTGGCCTCACCCCGCACCCGTACGGACGTCGCCGTCCCCGCCATCACCAGCAGCATCCCCCGCGCGACGTGCGGGTGGGTGCCGCGCACGTCGCCGCGGTGGACGGTGTGGCGGTGGCCGGAGAGCAGGAGGTCGACCCCGGCCCGCTCCGCCGCGGCCAGGGCGGCGGCCGCGCCGACCACGATGTGGGCGTCCGGCTTGTTCGGCGGCGGGACGAAGGGATGGTGGGTGACGACGACCTTCAGCTCGGTCGATGGCACCGGCGCCAGGTACCGCGCGATGGCCTGCAGGTCGTCGTCCTCCAGGTCCCCGTTCTTCCACCGTTCGGGGCGGGTGGTGTCGAGCCCGAGCACCGCCGCGCCCGCCGTGCGGACGAACGGCGTGCGGTCCTCGGTGATCTCCCGCCGGTAGCGGTCGCGGGGGGCCAGCGCCCGCCGCACGAGGTTGAACAGCGGCACGTCGTGGTTGCCGGGCACCACCACGAGCCGGCCGTCCGCGGCGCCCGGCAGGCGGTCCAGGAACGCGCGCGCGGCGCGGAACTCACTCGTCTTGGCGCGCTGGCTGAGGTCCCCGCTGACCACGGTGATGTCCGGCGCGAACGCGGCGACGTCCGCGATCGCTCCCTCCACGACCGCGGGGTCCTCGGCGCCGAAATGGACATCTGACAGGTGGGCGATGCGGGCCATCAGGACCGCCCTACCCGCAACGGGCTCAGTCGTGCGGCTCGGTCGCGAGCGGGTCGTGCCACTTCTGCCCGCGCGGCAGCAGCGCGTCGGCCTCGACCGGCCCCCACGAGCCGGGCGCGTACGGGTGCACGGGGGTGGCGTCGTCGAGCACGTCGTCGACCACCTTCCACGCCGCCTCGACGGAATCCTGGCGGGCGAACAGCTCGCGCTCGCCGATCATCGCGTTGTGCAGCAGCAGCGTGTACGGCGCGAGGTCCTTGCTCGTCTCGTGGACGAGGCGCAGCTCCACGCACGCACCGTCCATCCCGTCGCCGGAGGTCTTGGCCCGGATGCCCACCGCCACCGCGACGTCGGGCCCGATGCGGAACCGCACGTAGTTGGCCTCGTCGCGCTTGATCGCGTCGAAGATGCGCTGCGGCGGCCGCTTGAGCTGGACGAAGACCTCGGTCGAGGTGACCGGCAGGTCCTTCCCGGCGCGGATCGTGAACGGCACGCCAGCCCAGCGCCAGTTGTCGACGTGGCAGCGCACGGCGGCGTACGTCTCGACCGTCGAGTCCGGGGCAACCCCGTCCTCGTCCTTGTAGCCGTCGTACTGGCCGCGCACGCAGTCGGCGGGCTTCAACGGCCGCATGGCCTTGAGCACGCTGGCCCGGGCGTCACGGCCCGACTCCTCGTCGTGCGGGACCGGCGCGTCCTGGGCGAGCAGGGCGACGACCTGGAGCATGTGGTTCTGGATGACGTCGCGGATCGTGCCGGCCTCCTCGTAGAACCGGCCCCGGCCCTTCACGCCGAACGCCTCGGCCATCGTCACCTGCACGGAGGCCACGTAGTCGCGGTTCCAGATCGGCTCGAGGAACGTGTTGGCGAACCGGACGTACTCGATGTTCTGGGTCGCCTCCTTCCCGAGGTAGTGGTCGATCCGGTAGATCGACGTCTCGGGGAACACGTCGTGCAGCGTGCGGTTGAGGTGCTCGGCGGTCTGGAGGTCGCGGCCGAACGGCTTCTCGACCACGATGCGCGCGCCCTCGGCGCAGCGGGACACCTTCAGCTGCTCGGCCACCTCGGCGAACATGCTCGGCGGGATCGCCAGGTAGTGCAGCGGGTTGCGGGCCGAGCCCAGCTTCTCGCGCAGCTCGGTGAACGTGCGCAGGTCGCCGTAGTCGCCGTCGACGTAGTCGAGCAGCTCCAGCAGCCGGCTGAACGCGGCCTCGTCCACCCCGCCGTGCTCCTCGATGCTCTGCCGCGCGCGCTCGCGGAGCTGCTCGATCCCCCAGCCCGCCTTGGCCACGCCGACGACGGGGACGTCGAGGAAGCCGTCCTTCACCATCGCCTGCAGTGCGGGGAAGATCTGCTTGTACGCGAGGTCCCCCGTGGCACCGAAGAACGCGAGCGCGTCGGCCTGGCCCTTGCGCGCCATCAGACCGACTTCTCCAGGTGGCCGCCGAAGCCGAACCGCATCGCGGACTGCACGCGGTTGGCGTACTCGTCCTCGCCGCGCGAGGAGAAGCGCCCGAACAGCGCGGCGGTGAGGACCGGGGCGGGGACCGACTCGTCGATCGCCGCCTTGACCGTCCAGCGGCCCTCGCCGGAGTCCGACACGCGGCCGGAGAACTCCTGCAGGTCGGGGCTCTTGACCAGGGCCGCGGCCGTCAGGTCGAGCAGCCAGGACTGGATGACGCTGCCGCGGCGCCACACCTCGGTGACCGCCTTCAGGTCGATCTCGTACTGGTAGTGCTCGGGGTGCTCCAGCGGCGTCGTCTCCGCGTCGGTCTCCTGCGCCTGCAGGCCGACGTCGGCGTGCTTGATGATGTTCATGCCCTCGGCGTAGGCGGCCATCATCCCGTACTCGATGCCGTTGTGGACCATCTTCACGAAGTGCCCGGCGCCGACCGGACCGCAGTGCAGCCAGCCCTCCTCCTCCGGCGTCGGATCGCCCTCCCGGCCGGGGGTGCGGGGAGAGTCGCCGACGCCCGGGGCGAGCGTGCGGAAGACCGGGGCGAGCCGGTCGACGACCGCGTCCTCGCCGCCGATCATGAGGCAGTAGCCGCGCGTGAGGCCGAAGACGCCGCCGCTGGTGCCGCAGTCGACGAAGTGGATGCCGGCGTCCTTCAGGGCCGCGGCGTGGCGGATGTCGTCGTGGTAGTACGAGTTGCCGCCGTCGATGATGATGTCGCCGGGCTCGAGGTGCTCGCGGAACTTCTGGATCGTGTCGTCCACGAAGCCGGCGGGGACCATCAGCCAGATCGCGCGGGGCGCCTCCAGCGCGGCGACGACCTCGGCGGGGGAACTCGCGCCGGTGGCGCCGCCCTCGACCGCCGTGGCCACGGCGTCGGCGCTGACGTCGTAGGCGACGACCTCGTGGCCGTCCCGGATCAGGCGCGTGGTCATGTTCGCGCCCATGCGTCCCAGGCCCACCATTGCGATCTTCATGCGGTCACTCCTCGTCGCTCACTCGGTCACCGTGCGCGGCCAGCGTACCTCTCACCGGACGCCGCCCCAACACCTCGATGTGAATTTCCCCGGCACCCGGCGACGACGAGCGCCGCCGCGCCAACGGTGGCCCCGGGCCCGCCGCGAGGCGGGGTAGGATCGCGCCAGGAAGCACGCCCCCTCGGTAGGAGAGTCAGGAAGCCCTATGAACGACAGCACCGCGATCGCCGCCAGGTACTGGTGGATCCTCCTGGTCGGAGGCGTCCTCGGCATCGCCGCCGGCGTCATCGCCATCGTCTATCCCAAGATCACGCTCGGCGTCATCGCGCTGATCTTCGGCATCTACCTGATCGTCTCCGGGGTGATCGAGCTGATCGCCGGCATCGCCGAGGACGACGTGGACAGCAGCGTCCGGGTCATTGCCGCGCTGCTCGGCGTCCTCTCCCTGATCGCCGGCGTCATCGTGCTGCGCCACCCCGGCCAGTCGCTGGTCGTCGTCGCGCTGGTGTTCGGGATCTTCCTGATCGTGTCCGGCGTGCTCACGATCTACCGCGGCGCCACCCACTCCGCCAACCGCGGCGTGAACATCACCGTGGGCGTCCTGGACCTCATCGCGGGCGTCATCATCGCCGCGTGGCCCGGCATCGGCCTGACCACACTGGCGATCTTCATCGGGATCATGTTCATCATCCGGGGCATCGCCTCGTCCTACCTGGCCTTCCAGGTCAAGAAGCTCAAGGACGGCGGCGCGCACGTCGTCGTCCCGTAGGCGCACCGACGTGTCGGGGGACGACACGCCGCGGCTGACCCTCCAGGTCTCGGAGCTCGCGCTTCCGAGGTGGTACCGGGTCGCGCTGACCGCGGCGTGCGTCCTCACCGTCCCCGCGGCGATCTTCCAGTTCCAGGCGGAGAAGGCGGGCGGGCGGGACGTCTCGTTCGTCCTGAACTTCGCGTGCTGGGCGGTCTTCGCGGGGGTGATCGTCCTGGCGGCGGTCCGCTCCGGGAACGTGCGGCTGTGGATCCGCCACAACCCGCTCGACGTGGCGGTGCTGCTGTTCTCGATCCCGCTCTTCCCCCTGCCGATGCAGCTGCTGCGCGCGCTGTGGCTCGTGCGGCTGGTGAAGACGCACGGGCTCTCGCGGCTCGTGTTCTCCGGGCAGGCCGTCCGCTACACGGTGGTCGCGCTCGTCGTCACGGTGGTGGGCGGCGGCTCGCTGTTCGCCGCGCTCGAGCACATCGACGTCGGCATGGGCCTGTACTGGGCCACCACCACGGTCACCACCGTCGGCTACGGCGACGTGACGCCGACCACCACCGGGGGCCGCATCCTGGCCATGGTCGTGATGAGCGCCGGCATCGTGTCCCTCGGCTTCCTGACGGCGGCGGCCTCGGAGCGCTGGATGGCCAGCGCCCGGGCATCGTCGGTCGCCGCGCCCGCCCCGCCGGACCCCGTCCAGACGGCGGTCCTGGCCCAGCTCGAGCAGATCACCGCCCGCCTCACGGCGATCGAGGCCCGGTTGGACGAGCGCCCGGGTCCGCCCCCAGCCTGACCGGACGTTCTCCAAGTTGTTGCCGGGGGGTGGCAACAACTTGGAGAACGTCTGCCCGCGGAGGCCTGACCAACGCTGAGGGTCACCTCTTGCCGCCATCTCCGGCGGAAGGTGACCGCCGGGGAGACGAGACGGACGGTCTGGGGTGGTGGGGCCGTGGATGCCTGGGCGCGCCGCTGATCGCGAAGACGGACGGACGTCCTTCGAGCTCAGCGGTGGGCCCAGGCGCCGCGGAGCCGCCATCCCAGGCCGTTCGTCAGACGGAAGGGACCTGCTGCGTGATGCAGTGGACGTTGCCGCCGCCGAGGAGGATCTCGCGGCCGGGGACGCCGACCACCTCGCGGTCGGGAAGCATGGCGGCGATGATCGACAGGGCCTCGTCGTCGGTGCGCTCGTCGAGCAGCGGCACCACCACGCGGGAGGTGCCGATGTAGAAGTTCGCGTAGGAGCCCGAGAGGTTCTCACCCGCCACGCGGGGCAGCGTGCCGGGGACGTGCTCGACCCCGCGCACCTCCTCCTCGGTGGCGTACAGCGGCCCGGGCGCGGGCAACAGGTGCACCTCGATCTCCCGCCCGCGGGCGTCGCGCGCGGCGCGCAGCACCTCGAGCGCGGCGACGGAGCTGGCGTGCTGGGGATCGGCGGGGTCGGCGGCCCAGGTGAGGGCGACGACCCCGGGGGCGACGACGTGCACGAGGTTGTCGACGTGGCCGTCGGTCTCGTCGCCGTACGTGCCGTCGTCGAACCAGATGACCTGCTCCACGCCGAGGTAGGCGCGCATCGCGTCCTCGACCTGCGCCTCGCTCATGTCCGGGTTGCGGTTGGGGTTGAGCAGGCATTCGCGCGTCGTGTAGAGCGTGCCCTCCCCGTCGACGTGGATCGAGCCGCCCTCGAGGACGAACGGTGCGCGGTAGCGATCGGCGCGCTCCAGCTCGGCGATCTTGCGGGCCACGAGGTCGTCGGTGTCCCACGGCGCGTAGAGCCCGCCGTCCAGGCCGCCCCACGCGTTGAAGACCCAGTCGATCGCCCGGCGCTGGCCGGCGCCGTCGACCACGAACGTCGGGCCGCTGTCGCGGCACCAGGCGTCGTCGCTGGACGTCTCGACCACGCGGACGGCGGGGCTGAGCGCAGCCCGGGCCCGCTCGTACTGGCTGGCGGAGGCGAGCATGGTCACGGGGTCGCTGACGGTGATCGCCTCAGCGACCGCGGCGAAGGCCTCCTGCGCGGGCCCGGCGTCGTCACGCCAGTTGTCGGGCCGTTCGGGCCAGACCATGTAGCAGCCGTCGTGGGGGGCGAACTCGCCGGGCATCCAGAAGCCGTCGGCGGCGGGGGTGGAGGACAGGAGCGCGGGCACGCCCCGACGGTATCGCCTGGCGGGCGGCGGTCCTATGACCGGAACGGACAGTTCCGGGAGGCTCGACGCGCCCCCGCGCAGCCAGGACGCTGTCGTGGCAGGGGGTACGGCAGCGCCGATGCAGGCAGGGGAACCTGTGGGCTGCGCGAGGGGCGGTCAAGAACGTCAGGGTCCGTCATTCCCATTTTCGTCCCGAGCAAACGTCCCGGATCATCGAATCTCCATTGCTGGCGCGTTGACGCTCTTTCGGCGGTCGAACGAAATTGACAGGGGGGCAGGGGCCCATTACCTTCGTCCCTAGATACCGAACGATGTTCTATGTCGTTCGCGGTCGTCCGTACACATCATGGCGCCTTCCCCCGCGCGCCTTCCCCGTCTGCAGAGGTTGCGATGCCCCGCACATCGCTGGTCTTCCGTCGTGCCGTCCTCGGTCCGCTGCTCGCCCTGAGCATGCTCCTGGCCGTCCCCGCGCTCGCGCAGGCCGACCCGGCGCCGCCGACCATCGCCGTCCCCCCGCCCGGGGTCGTCCTGGCCGAGCAGAACGCGACCGTCACCGGCACCGGCGAGCCCGGGGCCGAGATCCAGGTGCAGGTGGACGGCGCCGACGAGGGACCGCGCATCACCGTCGGCCTCGACGGCACCTGGACGAAGACCGACATCCCGACGTACTACGGCAACAGCGTCGCCGTCGCGGAGGAGTACATCGACGACGAGCTCGTCGGCACCTCCGACGAGGTGACCATCGTCGTCCTGTTCGCGTTCGCGTTCGCGCAGCCCGAGGTCGACCCGATCTTCGAGATCTCCGGCGACGCGACCCCCGGCTCGACCGTCGTGGTCAAGGACGAGACCGGGGCCACCATCGCCACCCTGATCACCACCAGCTGCGGCTGCATCGACCAGGACACCACCGTCCCGCTCTCCCCCGGCGCCCACACCCTCACCTACACGGCGACGCTCTCCGGCGTGACCACCCCGGTCAGCGATCCCATCGAGGTCGTGGTCGTCCCGCCCGCCCCCGCGCTCTTCAGCCCCACCGACGGCCAGATCGTCGACGCGGGCGTCGTGCACTTCTCCGGTCTCGCCGAGCCCGACGCCACCGTCAAGGTCACCGCCGCCCTGCGCGGGGTGATCGCCACCGGCACCGCCGACGAGGACGGCTTCTACGAGCTGGACACCGCGTCGCTCGATCCCGCCACCCTCTCGGTGACCGTCACCCAGACCCTCGACGGCGCCGAGAGCGTGCCCACCGACCCCATCGACGTGATCGTCGCCTGGCCGGCGCCCACGCTCGACTACGACGGCACGGGCGTGAAGGTCGGGGGCGACCCGCTCCCGGTGTCCGGCACCGGCCATCCCGGCTCGTCGATCTCCATCCAGATCAACAGCCAGGAGGAGGGCACCGCCACCGTCCTGGAGGACGGCACGTGGTCGGGCAGCGTCATCGCCGAGGACGGCGACAACTACCTCACCGCCGTGCAGGACGGCGTCCGCTCCTCCGACCCGGTCCTGGTCGAGGCGCTGGCCCGCCCCACCGTCGAGTACCCCGCCGACGGGGCGACCGTCCCGCCGACGTTCGCGATCGACGGCTTCGCCTACCCGGACGAGGACGTCGTCGCGGTCGACGAGAACGGCGACCCGTTCGACACCGCGATCCCCGACGACTGCGGCTGCTTCACGCTGATCAACACGACCCCGCTGAGCACCGGCCCGCACACGATCACGCTGACCCAGGTGATCGACGGCACGCCGCTGCACCGCGACCTGCACGTCATCGTCGACCCCGACGCGCTGTACCTCGACAGTCCCCGCAACGGCGAAATCCTCGAGCCGGGCCTCACCAACTTCGCCGGCAACGGCAAGGCCGGGGCGACCGTCGACCTCTACGAGGAGGACGTCGAGGACCCGATCGGCACCACCACCGTGGCGCTCGACGGCACGTTCGACCTCCCCGTCACCCTGGCCTCGGGCGAGCACCACCTGAGCCTCGTGCAGACGGTGGAGGGCGTGCCCGGACCGCCGCTCCCCGTGACGCTGCTCGTCGCCCTGGAACCTCCGACGATCGAGCTCGACAGCCCGGCCACCGTGCCGGCGGGCGACCCGATCAGGGTCAAGGGCGTCGCGCGCCCGAACGCCCACGTGGTGGTCAGCGTCAACAGCACGCCGATCGACGACACCGACGCGGACGAGGACGGCAACTGGGCCTACGAGCTGCCCGCCGAGAGCTGGGACAACTACATCGACGTCTACCAGGTGGCGGACGGCAACTTCTCGTTCAACTCCGAGCAGGTCCACGTCACCGGCGTGGGCGCCCCGACCGTCTCCAACCCGATCGACGGCAGCGCGGTGACCGCGACGTTCGACGCGGACGGCTCCGCCGTCCCCGGCGGCACGGTCACCGTGGCCGACGAGGACGACACGGTGCTCGGGACCGCCGTGCCCGACGGGACCGGCGCCTGGGGCCTGACGACCACCGTGCCGCTCGCGGCGGGCACCCACACCCTGCACGTCTTCCAGGAGCTCGATGGCGTGACGGGCCCCACCACCGAGGTGGGCGTCCAGGTCCGTCCGGACGCGCCGACGGTGACGTCGCCCGGCCCGACGGAACTCAACCCCGTGCACTTCGCCGGCGCGGGCACGATCGGCGCGACGATCGACGTGTACGAGGCCGGCAGCACCACCGACCCGGTCGCGACCACGACGGTGGAGCTGGACGGCACCTACGACGTGACCGCGACGCTCCCCTACGGCAACGCGTCGTACGACGTGGTGCAGACCGTCGGTGGCGTGCCGAGCGATCCGACCCCGGTCAACGTCACCGTGCTGCTCGACCCGCCCGCGCTGAACGCGCCGCCCACCGTGACGAGCGGCGACACCGTCGAGGTGACCGGCGCCGCCATGCCCGGCGCCACCGTCGAGCTTCTGCGCAACAACAGCCTCGTCGACACCGTGACCGCCGACGAGGCCGGCGACTGGGTCGCGCACTTCACCGCGATCGACGGGGACAACTACCTTGCGGCCTCCCAGACGCTCGGCGACGACTACTCGCCCGTCAGCGAGGAGACGCTGGTGATCGGCGTGGGCCAGCCGTTCGTGGCCACCCCGCAGGAGGGCGACGACGTCTCGCCGCTCTTCACCCTCAGCGGCTACGGGTTGGCCGGTGCGGAGATCACCGTCGAGAACGCCATCGGCGCGCCGATCGGAACGGGCACGGTCGACGGCGACGGCACCTGGGACCTCACCACCACCGTGCCGCTGGCCGGCGGCGCCCAGGTCGTGCGCGTCACCCAGCTGTTCAACGGCACCACGAGCCCCCCGACCGAACGGACCGTGAACGTGACCGGCCCCGTGCCGACCAACGTCACGCTCCCCGCCATCACCACCGCGACGGCCACCCCGGCGGTCGGCGTGCGCCTGGTGCGGACGCTCGGCACCTGGACGGGCACGCCCACGGGCTACGGCTACCAGTGGGTGCGCTGCGCGGCCGACGGGACGACCGACTGCGCGAACATCCCCGGGGAGACGGCGGCGACGTACCTGCCGACCTCCTCGGACGCCGGCTCGACGTTCCGCGTCCGCGTGACCGCCACCAACGGCTACGGCCCGTCGTTGCCGGCCACCAGCGCCGCCAGCGGCGTCGTCACCGCCCAGGTGCCGGCGATCGCCACCGCCCCGACGGTGCCGACCACGACCGCCCCGTCCCCCGTCGTCGGCGTGCGGCTGGTCCGCAACGCCGGCACGTGGACCGGGCCGGTCACGAGCTACGCCTACCAGTGGCAGCGCTGCAACGGCGCCGGCACGGGCTGCGCGAACATCTCGGGGGAGACGGCCACGTCGTACCTGCCGGTGACCTCGGACGCGGGCTCGACGTTCCGCGTGATCGTCACCGCGCACAACGACGCCGGCGACTCGCTGCCGGCGACCAGCCCGACGACGGCCGTGGTGACCCAGCCCGTCCCGACGATCGTCACCACCCCCGCCGCGCCGACCACCACGACGCCGGCCCCCACCGTCGGCGTGCGGCTCAACCGCACGCTCGGCACCTGGGCCGGCACGCCCACGAGCTACACGTACCAGTGGCAGCGGTGCAACGGCTCCGGCACGAGCTGCGCCGACATCTCCGGTGAGACGGCGACGACGTACAAGCCGGTGACCTCCGACGTGGGCTCCACGTTCCGCGTCGCGGTCACGGGCATCAACGCGGGCGGCCCGTCGCTGCCCGCGGTCAGCGACGCGACGTCGCCGGTCATCGCCGCGATCCCGGTCAGCACCGCGACCCCGCCCTCGCCGACCACGACGGCGCCGTCGCCGAACGTCGGCGTGCGGCTCGTCCGCGTGGTCGGCAGCTGGAGCAACGTGCCGACGAGCTACACGTACCAGTGGCGGCGGTGCAACGGGTCGGGCTCGAGCTGCGCCGACATCTCCGGTGAGACGGCCACGTCGTACATGCCGGTCGTCTCGGACGTGGGCTCCACGTTCCGGGTCGTCATCACGGCGCACAACGACGCGGGCGCCTCGCTGCCGGCGACCAGCGACGCGACGGCGGCGGTCACGCAGCCGCCGCCGTCGATCGTCACGCCGCCCTCGACCACGGTGTCGCTGCCGGTGGTCGGCGTGCGGCTCACCCGCACGCTCGGCACCTGGACGGGCTCGCCGACGAGCTACACGTACCAGTGGCAGAAGTGCGACGGGTCGGGCAACGGCTGCACGGACATCCCGGGCGCCACGGGGGCGACGTACCGGCCGCTGGAGAGCGACCTGGGCTCCACGTTCCGGGTCCTGGTGACGGCCAGCAACGCGGCCGGACCGTCGGAGCCGGCGCCGAGCGAGCCCACGATGGCGACGGTCGCCTCCTCCGGCACCTGATCCCCCGCTGAGCGTCCGCCGCACGGTCCCCCGTCCGCCCCGCGCGGGCGGCGGACCGGCGGCGGCGGACAGACGGCCGGCGCGCCAAGTACCTTCTCCTGCCGATGTCCGCGTTCGACCTCAGCACCTTCGTCGTCATCGTCGGCGTCGCGGTGCTCGCGCCGGTGCTCGTGCAGCTGCCGCTGCGGGTCGGCATCCCGGTCGTGGTCGCGGAGATCGCGCTGGGCATCCTCATCGGCCCGCAGGGGCTGGAGCTCGCCGTCGAGGACCCGCTGATCGAGTTCCTCAGCAACCTCGGCCTGGCCTTCCTCTTCTTCCTCGCCGGCATGGAGCTCGACATAGGCCGCATCCGGGGAAGACCGCTCAACCTCGCGATGGGCGGCTGGCTGCTGTCCGTCGTCCTCGCGTTCTCGATCGCCGCCGGGCTGCAGGCCTCGGGCTTCGTCATCTCCGGCCTGCTCACCGGTGCCGCGCTGGCCACCACCGCGCTGGGCGCCCTGCTGCCGATCATGCGCGACGCCGGGGTGCTGGACAGCAAGTTCGGCGCGCACGTGATGGCGGTCGGCGCCGTGGGCGAGTTCGGCCCGATCGTCCTCATCGCGGTGCTGCTGGGCGGCGACTCGAGCACGCTCACCTCGATCCTCCTGCTCTCCTCGTTCGTGCTGCTGGCGGTGGCCGCCGGCTTCGGCGCCCACCGCATCCCCGACCACGTCCTGAGCAAGATCAACCACACGATGCACCGCTCGGGCCAGCTGCCCGTGCGCCTGTCGATGCTGCTGCTGATCGCCCTGGTCTACCTGGCCTCGGAGTTCGGCCTGGACGTGATCCTGGGCGCGTTCGCGGCCGGGCTGATCGTCGGCATGATCGCCCGCGGCCCGCAGGCCGAGCCGCTGCACGTGAAGTTCGACGGCATCGGCTACGGCTTCCTCATCCCGATCTTCTTCATCAACAGCGGGATGTCGTTCGACCTCGACGCCCTGCTCGCCTCGCCGTCGACGATGCTGCGCCTGCCCGTCTTCCTCGCCCTCCTGCTCGTCGTCCGCGGGCTGCCCGTGTTCCTGCTCTACCGGCGCGAGAGCGACCTGCCCCGGGCGGAGCGCTGGCCGCTGGCGCTGCTGTCGGCCACCGCCCTGCCGCTCATCGTCGCGATCACCGAGATCGGCGTGGAGACCGG
>Ga0247758_1000572_pt1 | contig 32398 bp, 10 predicted proteins | sample UWRJL156409C4_FD_180950 | JGI IMG/M metagenome (GOLD analysis project Ga0247758, IMG submission 180950) | Plant litter microbial communities from Arlington Agricultural Research Station in Wisconsin, United States - UWRJ-L156-409C-4 | ecosystem: Environmental > Terrestrial > Plant litter >... | reverse complement strand
CCAGCCCGACTACGCAGTAGGTTTCCAGTACGAGGCCTTTTCCGACGATAAGGTAAAGCTGGCACCGTACATCGGTGACTACATCGCTGGGGACCTGTCGTACTTCATGGCTACGTACTCCATGTGCTTCCCCTTCTTAACGTGCGAGGTTAAGTGCAGTGGTGGCGGGCTTGATATTGCCGACCGCCAGAACGCCCACAGCATGACGCTTGCCGTTCGCGCTGTTGTAGAGCTCTTTCGTGTCGTAGGCCGCCAAGACGAAATCGACCGTCAGATCTTGGCCTTCTCCATCTCACATGATGCCAAGTCGGTAAGGATATACGGCCATTATCCAGTGTTAGAAGGAAAAGACACCAAGTATTACCGCCATCCTATCCGTAACTTCTACTTTACTGAGCTGGACGGAAGGGAAAAATGGACGGCGTATCGATTTGTCAAGAACGTCTACGACGTGTGGGCGCCGGAGCACTTGGCGAGGATCCGCTCTGCTGTTAGCCAGCTGCCGGCCGAGTCGGATCTGGATGTGGCACCGCTGGACGGCTCTGGCTCGTAGGAGTCTTTCTCGTATGTTTTTCTGTTTTTGTCTTTCTCCTGTCTGGATATGCCTTGGACGGCGCAGGGCAAGAATGCTGGTGAATGGTCGGTCTTGGATATTTCTGGTGCACTCTCGCTGTCTGTCGTTACCAACTTTGCTTATTTCATCTGCTGGAGCTCTATGTAGCACCGCTCGACCGCTCTGGCTCGTAGGGGTCTGTCTTTCTCCTGTCTGTCGTTGTCAGAAAGAAGGGGGTTATGGCCAGAGCCAGAACACCATGGAGGTGTGGATGACAGAGCTGAATGGAGCTCAGCAGATCTAGATGTGATACCGTTTTCCGACAGCTCTGTTATTATCACTAATTTTAATTATTTCTATGTACAAGATTTTACATAGCTTCCCGGGTAACTCCTGTAATGTTATGTAAAGTAATGCGCCGGGCAAACGCCCCACTCAGCTCCTCCGCTAAGAATGCGGGCCTTACGGGCTCCTCTACCCCCGAGGGCGTGGATCGTGAGTTCGGGCGCCGTAGCTGCTCCTGCAGGCGGCGGCCGACGCGCTTGGCGGACTTGTCGACTTCGAGGCTGCAGAGTCAGAGTACAAAAGCCTGAACGTGCCGACTCCGCTCACCAGCTGTACCGGGCATGTGGGCCAGTGGAATCACATCGAGGTGCGCTGCCCTGCCTGGCCGTGAGGCAGGAGGCGAGGAACTTGATCGTCTCCTCGAGACGTTCGGGACGTGGAAAAAGGGAAACTTGCGCTCCTTGTTCCAGAGATGATGTTTGATCACGTTATCGAGTCTCCCCGAGCCGGAAGACCTGACGCGGCCAGGCATACGTAGTCTCGCCGCCTACTTTGATAGCGCGAACGGCGCAGTTAGGGGGTTTCTGTCGTGACATGGGACCCGAACTGTCAGAAAGAAGGGGGTTCAGAGGCCCTGGGCATCAGAACGCCAGTGAGCCTCAGCCACTGGACAGACGAAGCCTGAACCCTGCAGAATAGTCTATAAAGAAGCCTCTGGCTTCCAGCCAGAGCCAGAAGAACAGAGTCAACACAAGCAATACAATCACGCAGTTGAAACCCCTTTAATTCCACCGAATCCAGAGTGCGGTGCTTCCAACAGGTTCTGGCTAAAAGCCAGAACCTTCTTCTTTATAAACCAACGATAAGAAGTATACTTAGCAAATCGAGCGTATCGAGCGGCTTAAGCAGTGGATTCTCCAGACTATCAGCTGTAACACAGGGGCGTCAGATATAGGGGTAATTGAAGAGGGGTCACAGAACCAGGTGGTCAGAGGTGCAAAGGTAGGTGTCACTCCCGTGCATGTATATGTGACACAATCGGATGCTCGTCCGATGTGTGGTAGCACAAGTTCCGAGGTTCAGCAGATCACGACAAGCTGCTGCCTGAGGTGGATGAGATGCTTCTCTCTCCCTCAACGTACCAGCTCAGCATTGCGACCATATGAGCGCGAAGTCACTCGCGAGTCAGGCTTGCTGCCAAATTTGCAAGCGCATCTTGGTCGGCACTTGGACGCCATGGCGAACGCCCACATCGGCGGATGGGTGGTGGGGTATATACGAATTTCACAAGACGCTCGAGGACCTCCGCGATTGCGCCAAGAACGAGAGTTGCCCTATCTGCAAGATTGCGCTCTCCAGAGGAAGCTAGGCCAGCTCTAGCCTCTCTACGGAAACGACTTTTGCCTACATGCCTGACGAGAAATATCTGAGCCTCAACATCACCCCGAACGGTGGAACATCGGAACTTCGGGGGTGCTGCTTTGTCACGCTGAGGAAAAGTATGGCTCTCCCCCTCGCACCCTCTGTCCTTGCACCATCTGTCGATGCTTACCGCCATCTCGCAGCAACACAACCACCACTTCCGTGGCTCGCTCTGCCACGTATGGGGACGAGCACATGCTCTGCCGCAAGCCATAGCTTCATCAAGACGAAGCTCCGCGATTGCTGCGCAAACCACTCTCTATGCGCTGCCGCCGACAGCGGTTTCCTGCACCGGAGGGGTTGGGTTTTGCAAGAGCGGCTCCTTTTCTCTCGCACCATTCACTTTGCCAAATCGGAAATTGTTTGGCACTGCCTGCAGGATATAGGCAGCGAGTCCATCCCGACGCGTATTATTCCCCATCGTAGCCCATCTGCTCCGCCAACAACGACAACAACAACAACCACACAGTCGGCCGGGCAGATAAGCGACTACTCTAACATACGGATAACGGTAGCTCAAATGCGGCAGCAGGTAGGAGGCGTGACGTTCGAGGGCAGGGCTAGGCTCGACCTCGACTGGAAGCTGCTGATCACGCAGTACACCAACTGTGGGCTGACCAAAGGGGAGGATAAGCTTGTGGCTGTCTTTGGTATTGTTGACCTTGTAGAGCAGCTGACAGGGGACCGTTGCCTCGCGGGCATGTGGAGGAGCCAGATGCCTGGCTGTTTGCTATGGCTTATCGACTGGGGTCTCGAGGACCCGGACGGGCAGACAGCGGCCCCGGTCCCAAACGCACCACAACGGCCTCCGCGGTGGAGGGCTCCTTCGTGGAGCTGGGCGTCGCACGACTGGGCCGTGGGGCACATCTACTGCGAGGAAGGCAACCTCTGCTACGCCGAGATTGTAGGGGCGGCCGTAGTGAGGAGGCAAAACGGCAGTGCCGTGTCGGCAACGCTTACGCTTCGAGGTCCCGTCATCGATGTCGACATTGGCGGCTTAATGCACGGGCAGATCGCGTCGGGATTATGCCAAGCTACAGTTCTCTCTGTACCGGTGGAATGCCTCATCCGCACAGATGGACCTTACGACTCGATGTGCCGGCCAAAAGCCCTGTTGGTGATGCAGGACTGGGCGTATTTTTTCCTGCTTATCGTCCCAGCAGACCCTGACAAGGCGGAACCCTGCGTATTTCGCCGCGTCGGTGTGCTGGTGATGCTGACGGAGCCCCCTGAAGGAAGCGGGAGCGACACCCTGGACTTGCTGTCTCGCAGCGAAGAGGGCGGCCTATCGAGAAGGTGCCAGCACATAAAGCTTGTCAAGCTTATCTAGCAGCAGGTTGCTAGGTATCGTCTGTTAGGGTTCTATGGTCTCGGGCCTGGAAGAGAGTACCATCTCTTAGATTGAGGAAATCAAGAAACTACAAACACCAACGTACCAATCCCAGTGAGGAACCCCTCGACGCCAGACACAGCCTCCTTCTCAACCCCCTTTTTATTGTAATAGGGGTACTGCCTCCATTGTCCTATGTCTTTGCACACTACTCCTTGGTCCGGCCCGACTGGACGCATCTTGTACAGATTTCTTCACGCGACTTCCCCTATAAGTCGCAGTCTTGGTATCCTGCGTCGACGCACGGCTTACATTGGGCTCGCTGCTAAAAGTAGTTTATTAGCGTCGCTATAATGATCCACGGAATAAGAGAACTCACAGAGGAAGATAAACCAAGCATAGCTAAATGTTTGGGCTTGCCTAACCCCTTTCGGTGGCTCCTGTCCTGCTTATCAGCAATGGGGACAGAGAGGTTATCGGTAACCCGGACGCAAGAAACTCGTACAAAAGAAATCCCCCGCCTGCCAAACGTGGTTCCGCGCGGCCGTGGTCATTACTTAGGGTTATCCGCCCTAGGCACCGTCAGCTGTTAGGTTTAGGGAGTGTAGCCCTCGCTGGCTCTCACCTTTGGCATAGCTACGGGTAAGTGAAAAGCCTTGCATTGTGTTTGACGTGGAAAGGGGAAGGAAGTTTGCTTTTGGGAATAGATGGGGAATGGGAAATGGGGAATGGGAGAAGGGATTATTATATATGTCTATAAATCCCCAATAACACGCTACGTTCAGGCCAGCTTGTTCATGTTGCTTTTGGGGTGATTTCACTCCGAGGCCATATAATGCCGTCGAGCTCAAAGTAGCTCCTGAGAGCTGGTCAGAGGTTAGAGTCAGGGGTGGGGTACCTCTGAGATACGAGTATCGAGGATCGGAGGAGAATATAACAGCTAGAAGAGAAACGAGCGGCTGACCCAATTATTACCCACCACTGGGGAAGCCGGCACAAAGTTTGGATGAGGGACACCGCGTGTGTTGGAAGCAGCCGCGTAATCCTTCCAGCCAAGGCCGCCAGGATTAACTACCAGTGTCAACTTGTATCCGTCGAGTGTGGTCTGGCTCGAGCGTGTGCTGGCAAAGGTCTGTTGCCCCTTTTTTGGAATCAGAAGGGAGGGCTCTCACGTTAGCTAAGCTACAATGAGTCACCGACGCCTCCCTGACAGGCGCGTAGTAACTGACAAGAGTGATCAGTGAGCCGGCCTTTTGCCAAGGTTAGGCGCTTCCTACCTCGTACATCAAACGGTGATAATATTCCTGTCGGAAACACTACACTCTGGAATCTCGGGGTTGCAATTGCTTAATTGAATTGCTTCTCCTCGTCACTCTAGATTAGCCAGAGTGCTCCTTTTATACACTCGAGTGTAACGCTTACGCCTTCTGTAGCTAATAGTACCAATCTACCGTTCTGGCCAATTCCCTCGCCTATATGGTGTTCTGGCCAGAACCCCCTTTTTTTTCTGACACGTACTGGCCGTGCTGAGCACACTGCGCAAGTATCAGACCAACGAAGTGCGTCCGTCCGTTAAGTCGGTCTGATTTCGGTTGCTGTTGACTTTACCCCTGAACTCGGATCTAAAACGTCGCTCCCGAGGCTACGGTGCCTTGATGCCTTATGGGAAGTTGTGTTAGCTGCTTTTTCTTCCCATCTTGAGAGTTAGAGTCAGAGATCTGATTTTAGGAGTTAGGGCATCGCACCGCCAGAGCCAGCTATATATACTTACCTCCTTACCACCAACAGCACACTACTTGTCCTTCTCACACATGCAGCAGCAAAGCAATCAACAGCACTTTACTTGCCCTCCTCAACACTAACAGACACTCTACCTGTCCTCCTCTTCACACATTCAGCGAGCAAAGCACTTGGCTTCAACATGTCAGATAAAAAAGACAAGCGGCCGAGAAACAAAGACTCAAAATCCTCGCCTGGGAGAACCCCACTCGAGGGACAAACCTCAAGATCCAAACACACCCGGACTCTGCTTCCGGCAGCAGACTCGCAGCTTGCACCGGTACTGCACGATCCGGCAGCGCCCTCGCAAGCCAACCCGCACAACTCCAGGGCAGCGCCCCCGCAAGTATATAAAACCCAGCAACCGCAAGACCCCCAGCCCTCACAAAATGAACCGACAGACCCAACCTCCCCCTACGATACCACCCCAAATGCAAATATCGCCAGGATTTCGGCGGCGGGTGCTTCGTCCAAGAGGGCTCGGCCAAGTGCAGGGCGTGCTACAAGAGCCAGAGAGCGTGCTCCCTGAACAAGCTGCCAGACCTAGACACGCAATGTCTCGAGTGCGAGCGTCTACAGCTGCCTTGCTTGCCGTCCAGCCGATGTTTCGACGTATGCTATCGTTGCGCCGACTCGCATAACGAGTGTCGGTGGCGGAAGTCTTATCACGCCCGAGTTCAACCCGACATCCTCCCCCCAACAACCATCGTTACCAAGAAGCCGAAGAGATGCACTCGTTGCGTCCGATACAGAGTGCCAGTCCTCATCCCCAGGCCGCAACTCGGCGGTGGTATGATGGAACGATGGTGTTGGAAGCACTGCACTCTGGATTCTGTGGAGTTGAAGGGGTTGCAACTGCGTGATTGTATTGCTTGTTCGGCTCTCTGGCTCAGCCAGAGAACCTTCCTTATAGCTGTGAATAGTGGCAAGCCGTGTGGCAAAGCCACGCGGCTATAATTGCACGTCTGTGGCAATGGTTACAAATCTGTGGCTCTGGTGCTTTCTAGACTCTTCTTTCTGGGCAAGCCAGAACCCCTTTCTTTCTGACAGATGGCTTCTCCAAGATAATGTACTTGTTCCCCGCGCCACAGCTGTAGGAACCTGCAGATCAAAAAGACATTTTCCTGGCTTGTTCCTCACTTTTACTGTACTGCGTATGGCTTGTCAAAAAGGGAACTTGCAACGAACGCCTCCTGTGCGCGGTGCAACCTGTGGCCTAACCCTCAAACAACTCCTCCACGCCGGCAGCTGGGATTAGCTAGTGCGGGTGGAGGCAAGACCCAGCTCCGGATAGCCGGTCAAGAGGAAGACGTGCGCTTCGACCCATCATGCGATTGGCACCGTCTGTGCTTTTTGTCGACAGCAGTGGGGACCCGATGGGCCCCCACAATCCGCTTCCATTTGAGCGCCAGCATCGCTTCTTGCAACTGTGTTAGGAACTATGGTCAGATGTCGTGTCATGGCTGCAGGGCTTGCGGTGCACTGTGGCTTACCAAGACGGCACGGAATGCCGGAGAGACGCTGCCGGCCAGTGGCTTCTAAGAAACCCTTGAAGGACCCCCGATATCATATCATTCCAGCATGTTCGCATTAGCTCTCATCAACACTACTGAACCAGTGCCAGCTGCTGCCAACCAGCGGTTACACTGCAACGCCCAGCTGGGAGGCATGTTTGGGTGGGCGTCAGTCACTTTGCTCCTCTAGCCATGCCCCACGGCTGCCATTGAGTGCTGTCACAGCGCGTATCAATTCTTGAGACCAGTCGAGGCCTCCGCTTTGCGCATCGTCTGTTGCTAACCCCAAACGCAGCGAGGCGTCTCTACGCCTTACTGTGTATATGTAAGGTATGTTGCCCGACATCCGAACGCATTACGAAATTACCTCATCTTTAATGAGGCAGCATTGCGCTGGAGTGCTATGGCGCAAATAACACTTGCACCCGCAAGCAACGACTTGGAAGTCAACTTCTGAATAAGTGAGAGGGACGCCGCCCTTGACGAAACAAGAACTAAATCAGACTAAGCGTTCCAAGAGATCGCACTCAAACAGTAATCGAGGCGGTTTTGTTCTTGTCCTTTCGGCGCTTCGGTCTAGCACATTGCAAGGGATTCTGGGATTCGACAACGTCAAGATGTATAATGGCAGCATCCAGGAGTGGTCGCAGTATTATGATATGGAGTTGTAATTAGGTCGTTGGTGCGGTCGGTCTGGTTTGGTACTAGTAGTTGCCATCTAATCATGAACTGTGGATTTCTCTCACCCTTGAATGTGACTGTGATTGTCTGCAGTGACTCGGAGCTTTTACGACCTTGTTGCTCCATCTCCGCCGATGCATGTGATGATGTGGAGTGGAAAGTATGATGAAGACTATCCAGGGGATTCAGCATCACATCTGAAGCTAAAGGATGCCCCTGGGTTGGGACACTCGTGATGTTTTGGACGCAGAGCTAGGCCGTAGCGGTGCCTCCCCTTGATCCACGGGATGGGGGAACTGGGGCTCTACCACATTGCGAAGAGCCGTGTTATCGGGTCGCAGCATTGTCAGTGAAGTGACTCGGTGGTTCTGTGGGGTGTGTTATCCATGGTGGTGGTCATGTTCAGCGCCGTTGTTCTGCAAAGGACGACGTTGAACTTGGATATCTGGACGTGACATCGTGCACTATCGAGTAGCTGTCATAGCCGTGCCCGCGCTAGCGCTCGCACGTTGGCCCTGCGCCCGGACGCCGAGAAGAACTAGAAGTAGATAGAACGCGCTATCTCGGGTACCCTACGGTTAAACACATTCAGGGGTTGTGTAGCGGTTGGCCGAATGGACCCTCCTTTTCTGCGCACCACCATTTTGCCCAGAGACCAAGCCGCCTAGGTCGCCAGTCCAGGGACACATCTCCACCAAGAGGCAAACTTTGCGTTGATAGCCTCCGTTAAAGTGGCATGGATGTTGGCTAGATCGGCACGCTTGCGCCGGTAGTCGCCGAACTTTGACCTTGATGGGTTTCTGCTTTGCAGTGCAGTGCTTGGATTTTCCTGATCAGTACACTTCGCCGTCGCACGAGATAGGGTGAACCGCACTCGAAATTCGTTCACAGATGATGGGGCAATTGCCCCTCAAACAAAGGTTTCTGAAATCTGTTGGCCATGAAGTCTTCGGGCGGGGGCGTTGAGACCCGTCCTCATCAACCACCCGAACATCTTCGCTACCCATGCCTTAGAGTGGAAGATGGAGATACTGCCCAGCGACGCTGCTAGATTGGACTAAGCCTTACCTGCAAGCGTTCACGTGGGAAATGGGGGGATTCGGTGTAGTTCCTCGCCAACGGCTCTGTCACACCAGTCGGACCTCCCTTGTTACTGCGTTTGAGAAGCCTTGCTCCATCTCCTTGCCAAAAAGCCGTCCGACGCCAACCCGCTCATACCCATTCAGAAGCTTCCGCACAGGCCGCACGAACAAGACGTCATAGACACGGTGAAACAACGACAGATAGCCCAAAGTGATACCGCCGAATACGCCATGCACTGTTGAGATATGCAACGCATATAGGACTGGTTGTGGGGACTGCGTCTTCAGACCACCCGCTCCTGGATCAAATTGGGTCTGGAAGCTGGGATGCTCAATCGAGGCCCACCCAGCGATGCTACCACGGTCAACCGGCGAAGCCACCATTCTCCAGTTCTCGGTCCCAGATAAGTTTGAGCGCGACGCAACATGGGCTGCCACCTGCCTGTCCTGCTCTGAAGTGAAATGCTCACCCAGCACAATAGGCTGGAGCTTTGCTCGGAGCCGAAGAATGGGGAAGCGAGCGGAGGGCTTGCCCCTGGCATTTCCACTATGAGAGCCGTCTGGCAGAACGTCGAGTGGACCGCTGACGGTGGGCGCGGAATGATCCACGCTGACAAGGCCGCTTTGATACTCGTCAATGGTGCAGTTTAGCACTTCGTCAAGCTCAAAGTCGCATACCGTCTTGCCCAGGGGCCGCTTCCAAGAATCGTCACTTGGTCGATCCCATCTCACTCGGGTTGATACAGATGCCCACGACCAAGTCGGGATGGTAGTGATTCGCTCATGCGTTCCCCTTCTAGCTTGCTCCCACAAAAGACCTCTGCGAATACTGGACAACCAAAGCCCAGCTACATAGGTCCTGATGGGCGCGGTAAGGGCATCGTCTTCGTCCTCTGCATTTGATCCGCCTCTCGGGTACCTTTCCTGATCTGTCGTAATCTCATCGACCAGTGCCCGGTATGTCGATTTCCTTTGCCGTCTATACCTCTTCTTCAGCGCCCGCGCAAACTCATCGGCGATACCACTCATTGCTACCAAGCGATCTTTGGAGGGGCAAGTGAGGTGTAGACCAGAATAAGCTTCGACCAGGTGTTCCCAGTCGGTGTGGGTGTGGTCTCCCGGCCCTTTCTTGACATCTTCGTAAAGAGACAGGGAGAGATTGCGATCAACCAGACTGCTCTTCAACGAGTACTTGTTCGCTTGGGGTTTATTGGTGGTGTATCTGTCCGGGAGCTGTAGCTCCGGCTCGACAAGTTCCCCTATTTGCGTTCGTGGGCTCTTGCTTTGGCATAGAAGAAACAGCCCCGTCGAGGTATAGCAGACAACTCGACGGCTGAGAATCCACTCTTGAAAGATCCAGCCCCGAGTAAGCAACTCGCTCTGAGCAACCGTGGCCTCATATCGTTCCTCGACGTTCTGCTCTGTCTGAAACAAGTAGAAGAACCCTTTCTGCTGGCCGGTCGAATCACGGTACGGCATCTGTATGAGGGGTGCGCGGGAATCTTCCTGTTGGTTTTTGTTAAAGAGGCCTCTGCTGGAGCTGGCGCCGGGACAAGCGACGGTGAAGACTGAGCGTTGATAATAGTCACCCATTTTGACAGCTTCGATAGCCCAGTCGTCGGCGTCTTTCTGAATGATGCAAAGGGAGTCGATCCAGACATAGGGGATATCGAGGTTAGCGGCAAGCGTGAAGACGTCGGTGAACAGGGGTGGAAGATTGTCGAAGCCAATGCCTCGAAGCCTGTCAGCAATGTTCGCCTTGGTGGTCGAAATAGTTTCTGTCTCGGCGATCCAGCGGTGGCTTAGAGTAATATACCGGGCGACCTGGCCTGCCGTGATCTGAAGGTTGAGAAACAAGGAGCCGGAGCCGGCCCTGGTCACATGGATGCATCGTGATGGTAACGGCGAGCCTGCGGGGTTAAGCTTCTCGTAGCCCGAAAAGGTCCGCGAGCAATCGTAATGCCGGTAACACTCATTGATCCAGGACTTGATACTTTTCATCATCTGCTGAGAAGAGCTTGCATCTCTTTCCGTGTACTGGCCAACAATGTCCCCGGATATTGCGGCTGGGTCCCCTGAGCGTCACTGGAAGTCAGACGGGTCAGCTTTCGAGACATAGTGCTGAAAACCCACCTTCGTCTGTGGCCACATGAAACTCGACCTTGGAGTGCGCATCATCGCCGTTGTTGGTGCGCACATCAACTTCAGCCAACAGACGAGCGATGTTGAGGCCGGTTGCTTCCGACTCGGACGGCTGTGGGCCACGCACTTCGACGCGATTGGATGCAGTCCATTCACGCCTCAGGGCACGGAAATGGATCCAATCTCCTATTTTGCTTCTTTCTGGTTGTTTCGAAAGTGGAAGAAGCTCCCGGACAAGAGTGGAGCAGAAGAGGCAGCCCTCACTGGCCGAAATTAGCACATCTTTGGTGCGATACCCTCGCCATGGGTAGGCTCCATCAGCCAACGCCTGAATGTTGAATTGTTGACATCGTTTGCAGAGCTCGGCCATCGAAGTGAGATTTGGGCTGAGAGGAAATCCTGGAGCTGCAGTGCTGCGGAACAAAACGGGCGACAGAGCAATTGTCGCTCCCCGCAGTGTGAAAGTGTGAGGTTGCCTGGGAAGGAGCGTCACGCTTGGCTCCTGGCCTGTAGGGCGGCCAGTTGGGGGCCAGGTCGGTGACGCGCCTGTTTTCCAGCCAATCAAAACCGTTCGAAACCCGAGCAGGCAATCCACCTGAGACATCAACCTCAGGCTTCCTTCCGCAGCCCAGGCAACCCCCACTTCACTGTTCGCTGTCATCTACAGATCCTTCCGGAGAGCTTCTCAACCTCACTGTATTCGGTAAAAAAAATACCACCCACCCCTATCTCTGCCAACTGAAATCGCATATCCCCGGCGCGGGTTCCGAAGCGTGGTTGAAGCTGCAAGCTGTTCTTGATTGGCAGTCGTCGATTGGCCGATTGCGAACCGGCTCTCGGGCATGATGACGGCCATCTATCTCCGACAAAAAACGCAGAAATACATCCAGCTTGTCGGGTTTTACGTCGCCGTTCTTGTGCTCCCCGGCTGCCCTCCAGATGTGGTCTGGGCAGCAAGACACTTTGATCGACCGTACTGGGTTTCCGATGGCCAGTCCTCATCGCTCCGGTTCTTGTCGTTCTTTCTATTCCACATCACCTTGACCATGACGCCAATCGGACTGTTTCTCAAGTTCATCGCGACTCTTCCCTTGGGCAGGAACACGGCAAGCGACGCCACCGAGACACGGAAACTCGATGCTCTGACACAAGTCTTTGGGACATGGTACTGCCCTGCCGTTGTCTTCCTGGGAACCGCAGCCATCCTTCTCAACCTGATATCCATCGCCACCGCATTCTCCGTGGTCGGTAAACGCAATCGCCCTCGCCTGACTCGGCGCCTCCTCCGGGTGATCGGTGCAATCGCCCTCCTCCAGGTAATTTTGGGTGCAGCGGCTGTCGCGCTGAGCTACCCAGAAACCTGGCTTCGGGAACAGCAAGACTGGCAGGCTTGGCGAGACATCCCTCGTCTCGGCGTTTATGTCGGGGGATTCGAGATCGCGTCGTGGTTTGTTCTGGTCTATGGCATCGTTCGATTGCTCGGAGCAAATGCTCTCCTTGGGCCTTCGACCATTTTCAGACCCCCATTGCAGTACGAACCAACCTGGATACAAGACGCTAAATCATATCACCAGCCAAACGGCGCCTTAAATCTACCGGACCAGCAGGGCGGTGAAGTTGGGATACTCGCTAGACACTTCGCCGAACAATTGAGGCAGATTCGTCCTCCAAACGCTGTAACACCTCCACTGGGGACGTCCTTTCCGGCCCCGGCCAAACGCCACAAGGCCAAAAAAGACAAGGTTCATTCGATGACATTTCATCCCGACACAAAATACTGGACTGGTATTCCTGCAACGGGGACCTGGAAAAGCAGCTCCGCCGTCGGCGCCGCGGACCAGTCAGGAAGAACTATCGATAAACTGCACCAAGGCGCCACTACTTTTCTCAGCGAGCTGGGAAGAGGTATCACATTTATCAGAAAGCTCGGCGGTGATGCTCGCTTGGTTTCAACCTCCGGTCTTCTGGTCGTTTCTGTTCCCCTCTTTCTGCTCTCTGTAGGCACGCAGATTGCCTGTTATGTCATCACCCGCCAAACCGGCCGACAGTGTGGATGGTGAGTGTCCGATCCCGAACCATCTAGTGCAGTCCTTCAACCTAATGCCATCAACTTCATGGCCAATACTAACCTCTACGACATGACATCTAGGCAATGCTACGCCCTCATTGTCTATCCTTTCCTCGATCTGCCTCTGTTTATCGCGCTCTCATGCCTCGTACATCGAAGGGTCACGCCGAGAAGCCCAGCTCGACCGCCGCGGGAAGTTTGGATCAGGGTTCTTCTGATCTTTTTGGCGATCCTCCTCATTGCCTCACAGGGATTTGGCATTGCGCTATCGACACAAAGCGGAAGAATCGCCATCTTGGGCGGTGACTCGTCAGACCCCGGCGAGGCCCAGATTTTTGGCCTTCTGTTTCTCATCGTCTCTGGCATCTTCTTCCTCATGTGTGGTGGCTTGTCAATGCTCTTCATCTGGCATATTTGACACTCGAGGTTTATAAAGGTATGTACAGTCATATTCCGGTTCTAGAGTTCCATGTATGCACAAGGACGGGAAGGAAAATCTTCCATAGAACGACCAAACAGCAAATGCTAATTAACCGTCGCATCCCCTAAGCATAGACGCTAGGGTCGGCGTTCTTCACTAGTATTTGCACATATTTGTCGTGCCACTCGCCAGCCTTCGGCGCGCCCTCGAAGCCGCACTGGCCATCGCTCTCACCGCCGGGCTTGATCCACATCAACGCATCGACAACCGGGTTGTCGGTCTTGGTCGTGGGAGCAGGTCCGAATCCGGCGGGGTGGACATTGCATCACTCACCTCACTCCTCACGGGCACCGGGGAGATGGAGGCGGCCCTGGTCCACGATAAAGTTAGCAGGGAGACCCTCCTCCTTGAGGAAGGGGGCGAGCGAGGTGGCGTAGTGGGACTCATCCCACGAGTTGCTTCCACTCAGTGTAGTTCTCGCAGACGGTGGCGTTAAAGGGGTTGTAGTTGGACACGTTGGTGGCGAAGCCCCTGATCTTGTTCTTCTTAACGGCTATCTTGACGACGGTGGCGAACTCCTTAGCGGTAAGAGGGAGGTCGTCGTTCCACCCGAGCCAACCGCCGTGGGCGGCGTCGATATACAGGTGCACGTTCTTAAACTGCAGCTGCGAGATAGCGTGGGTGATGCCCTCGCGGAAGACCTTGGCGGCGTTAGCGCAGAGCTCGATGCCCATGTTGGTGACGAGGTTGCCCAGGGAGTCGGGCTCGAGAACGATGGCGAACTCGAGATCCGGGGCCGACTTGACCTTATCGACGTAGTGCTTGAGGAACTCCTTATGGTAGCGCTTAAGGCCGTTCTCGGCCGACTTGAGCTCACCAGCGGACTCGCCGGCGGAGCAGTCGCGGTCGGGAAGGTTGTAGAGGACGAGGCCGACGATTTGCTTCTTTTTGATCTTCTTCTGGGCCTGGCGCGCGGTCTTGATGGCGTCGTCGATGCGGGGCAGCTCCGAGATACGGCTGGGCTCGGATACCACGACTAAGGTGATGCATCCTGGATTTGGCTGCCGCGAACTACAAATTGTCCCTGACGATCGCTTGTACCGCAATGCCGCCGACCGAATTGACTTGGCGTTCCATCCGCCTGGGCTCACTCTATCAACATAAACACCAAGTCGCCCCATTGATCTTGGGTGTCTTAGCTTCATCACACCCCGTGCTGGTCGTGATTTCACCTTATCATCAGGGCTAGCGCCTCACAATGAACTCCCGGTCCACGAATTGAGTGACTGAGGCACTCCCGGTCCACGAGTTGAGTGACTGAGACACTTTCAGGGCCTCCTCACGCGGAAAGGCGATTTGTACGAGAACTATGCGTCCACTGGGGCTCCGTTTATCATGAAAACATAAAGATAAACATTAGTGAAATACCCAAGACTCCCAGGTTGCCAACTGTAAACCTAGAAGCAGGTTCTCCGATGCTAGAAATTGGTGACAAACGTGTCCACATCGACTACTTGAAGCACGTAATGATACTTTTCTGATGAGCAGGGACAAGCAGTTGTTACAGGAACTGGAAGCTCGGAAACTCACGTACCTTGTCGAGCCTCGGCCTTGAGGTCAGGGGCTCCTGCGAACATCCACTTCTAGACTCAAGTTGGTTGCTTTGCATGCTCTACGCGTCTCTCGTTGGTTGTTGCTCCCTGCGAAAAACACGAGCGCAGTGATTCTTCCCGCTGACACCCAATCCAATGTTTGCTCAGCTTCATGTGAAAAAGAAAACTCTTACTGCCCGAGTGACTGAGTCACCGTAGTCAACTGTGAATCTGTTGGGACAAAAAGATGAGACGAAATCCAAGGGCCATCGAGGTGAATTTCCACCTCACCCCTCGCAAGTATTTATTCAGCAGTACTATCCAGGCTCCCAAGAAGAGCAGCGTTTTTCCATCCTCGAATTTTTCCAACAACCCCATCCTCAGATACAAACGATCATTGTGCCAACACAGTGCTTCGTCAAGTGATTACCCTGCATCAACGACAAGATGCTCGTCAAGATTCTCTTCCCCCTGACCCTCGCGGTCGCTACTGTACTTGACGCCCCTCCGAACGTCCTGGCCGCTCGCACTGATCCGGACGACTCGCTCTACTACATGCCAGGCTGCGAGTACTGCATACAAAACTCCCCTGCAGCCCCGGCAACAGCTCTATATTTTACACCAAAGTTGCCCCCAGCAATTTCCACATTTATGCGTGACCCTAAGTCGCGCCTGAGCTAGGGTAAGCTGGTGGTTAAGCCTGGCCAGATGTTGGACCTCATGGGGCGGTCTCGGCGACTTCCATGGTCGAAGTTAGGGTTGGAGGGCTTGGAAGGCTTGGAGTTGCAAATCAAGCGAGAAGTAGTTCTGGAAGAGTAGCGTGGTCTTCTAGTGGGGTGATTGCAAGTAAAATAACGGCTAGCACAGATCCGAGCTCTCAGTTCCACCATGAGGGGTAAAAATTCAGGCAGACACGCAGCCTACCAAACTCTGCATGGGCAGCTGCGGCCAAGTGACAGACATTCTTCACGCAGGGGGCGAGAGGCAAAGAGCGATCAAAGAAAGGGCAAAGCTTGCGTCGACAGAAATGGCCCCGCTAGCCGATCCAATTGGAAATGGACGCGGAACTTTGACAGAAGAAGAATGTGGTGGCATGGCAAGCATGATTTGCTTGTGCCGTTCTTGTGCAACATGGCTGCCTTGTAGGAATCCTTGGCTCATATTCCGAATCAGATTTCCCACCTTCGTTTCGCCCTCTCCAGTGTCTGAACGCAAACTTTCCACCACGGTACCATCTAACCATAAGGAGCACAACAATGCTCGCCTCGAGCAGAAACAACAATGCCTAATTTCAAGCGCACAAACAACCCCAGCATCGCCATCGAGCTAAATGAGGCCCTTACCTTCAAAGCCGGCGACGTCATTACTGGTCACGTTGTTTGCACAGGCCACGTGGTCAGCCCCAGGGCCTGGCTCCATGTCACATTCACTGGCACATCCAGGGTCAAAATCCGAACCGACGATGGTAACGGCACCATCAGGGACTACGAGTCATGTAGCGGGCTCATCAGCGAGCCCGTAATGCTGACAGTTTTCGACGGGCCGATACACATCCCACCAGGTCCAACCCCAGAGCAACACAAGTCCTGGCCATTTTCTATCACAATACCTCATCACCGCTGCCCGCCGGATTGCAGGTCCCGACAGCCCACTACTACAATATGCCACAAGCAAAGCCAAGCAAAAGCGACACCTCCACCTTACAGCCGTCTTCCCTCAGAGCCCCTCCCCGCCTCCTTCACCATAACGACCACCGACATCTGGTCCAAAACAACCCACGCATCCGTCTCATACCACCTCACAGCTCGCTTCCACGAAGAACACAACAGCCACGCCACACAAACAGCCACCACAACCCTCGCCATCGCTATCCTCCCCTCCTCCATTCCTGTTCTTTTCAACTCCCCTCTCCACGCTCAAACCTCAAAACACACCATCTACTCACAGCGTCTCCTCGGCCGAGACAACCTCTCCCTTTGGGAGCGTTTCTCCAAATCCATCCACGCACCTGGGGTAGCGCGCTATGAATTCGAAGTTGTTGTTTCCTGTCCATCTGAGCTGCAGCTTGGTAATGGACCGTTTTCTTTCCAGGTGGGCATTATACCCGTGAGTCAGTCGGAGTCACTTGGACCGTTGGAGATGGCAGGCCATACGGTGAAATTGGAGAGGTTGGTTCTCAAGTTGGGTGCACGGACGGATGTTACTTGTCCTGAGATGGGATTGGTAGGGTTCAAGACCGGAGAGGAGAGGGGGGTTGTGAACGTGGTGTGGAAGTTGGTTGGGGGGGTAAGTTTGCCTTGTACACCAGATGAGGTATGGGATATTGGGAGGGCGAAGGGGCTGAACTTTGGAGGGAGTGAGGCTATATACTGTGATGAGATGGGTCGAGAAGGAGGGAAGGAGACGAAGTTGCCATACTTGAGTCGGTTATATGAAGATTTCGCAACGGCGAATATCAGGCATTGGCATGAGCTGAAGTGGGAGATGAAGTTGGTTGTAGCGGAGGAGACGGTTAATGTAAAGGGGTCGCGGCGTGTTATCATTTTGGGTTCAAGTAGCTAATTATGTGCCTACCATTCCTAGTTAATTCATCAAGGGCATCATAACGAGAGGGTCATTACAGGCAAACAGTAGGCGGCGCTCAAGCCGACGCTCGCAAGCTAGGCGCATATTGGCATACGCGATGTTAAGGCAAGACTCTAACTTAGGTGGAACTAAATTCTGCCATGCCTGTGAGGGATTACTCACCTGCTGTCGGTGCTCCTACGAGTATGTAAACAGTGAGTTTACCAACCTATCCACTTACGGCACACGCGCTAGTTAGGGTTTCCTCGTCTATTTTTAAGGCCCAGTTCTTATCCTTTATACTAAGTTTTAATCCCAAAGTGAGCTTTACAGCTAGGCCCTAGCACTGACACGCCATATGATAAAGACCTTATTATTAGAAAGCTGGGCTGCTGTCTAGCTCCTTAAGAGAAATGTAGCTAAATCCCCGCTTACTATCCTAAACACTTGTGACGACCCTGCAGGCCGTCGTTTGGGCCGGGGCGGCCCGACGAATCCCCCGCAGGAGGAACAGTGCAAAAGGACGAAGTACACTGTCCTGACGCACTGGACCAGGGGTGCAAAGACCCGAAGCCCCTACGACCAGTAGGAAAGTGCTTGGTGATCCACAAGGACTGACAACACCAAGCACCATTCAGTTAACTGCTTAGCCGTAACTGCGTGGTGCACCACCAAGCACAACGGACCAAGTAAGGTACAGAGTACCTCCCAGTTAGTTAGTATAGATAGCTATAGTTGTGCCCACAACCTCCATAAGGGACTCTGGTTCCTCACACTAGTATTTAATTGTTCATTTGTGTCCTACTGTTCAGACTCACCTCTGTACATTATAGTGACAGCAACCTACAGTGACATTAAACCCCCCGTCTAAGAGTGCTAGCTTAACAAGCCGTCTTCGGAACGCCCCTTACCTGTTAGCGTCCTGCCATACGTTCTGTCTTAACTCGCGCCAGTCCTCTCAAGGCCTGTGTCAGGTGCAGGTTGTAATAACACTGCCTTATATATTATAAGTTTGTGATTTTATACTAAGTAATAACTCAGGGCGTTTATTTAGGCCAACCCTGTCGTTCTTTTTAGGCTCTGTGTGTAATATTACTGTAGCCGTTTATATACATAGTGATGCGTTCTCTAGCACGTGCCACTGTTAAAAAGGAGCTGCGCTGCGTGGTTCTTTGAACCGTGCTTCTTTTAACTAATAATCGATCTGACGATTTTCACTACAAAGACCTCCTATTAAAAGCCCAGTGATATTCTGGCCCTTCCATCAAAGGAAGATAACCTAATCCACAGTTACGTTTCCTTTATTATTCCATACTAGGCTCTGTTCTATGTTAGGCACTGTCACATACTAGGTTTTGTTCCATATTAGGTACGTATCTGTTTTTCTACGTCAGTTACATTTATGTCCTTCCGATTGGAGGATAAGTAGTCTGGGAGTTGGCCTTTTAGGCTGACAATAACGTTCTGTAAGTGTAGTTCTCTTTATAGTTTCTTCCCTGTTACACTATCGTACTAGTTTAGTAACGGTCTGTAATAAGTAAAGGTTGTAATTATAAGCTGTTTTTATATTATGTTAATTAAAGTTATAAGTATATTAAACTTATAATAAGATTATATAATTATAAACTAGTAATTATATATATTAAGTTACTTTTAGCTAAGCTTGTTAAACTTATAGCACTTTTACTATAACTTATTTAGTAAAATTACTAATAAGCTCCTCCCTTAGTTACTTATAATACTTTATTTACTAAATCCTTAATACTGATAATTTCCCACTACGCTCCTTAATTAGAAGGATTTTTAATATATTTTATTTATTTACTAATACGCCTTTAATACTTTTACATGCTGTAACTTTATATATTAAGACTTAGTTCTTATCCCTTATATTCTTCATTTAGCTTAACTTAAGCTTAGCTGTTCTAAGTAGCGCTAGTTACGTTAATAGCAATCTTACTTACTATAACAACCCTGCAGGCCGTCACATAAGTCAGCGCGGCTTAACGATTGCCCCGTATAGTAAACAGTGCACATGGTGCTGCTCACTAGGCTAGGGATGCAAAGACACGAAGCTCTTACAACTAATTAAAAGGTGCTCTGTTGTTTTAAGTGCTCTGTTATAAAGCAGGAGAGCAAATAAAGCAGCAACGTTCTATTACTCTAACTACTTTACTGCTAAGAGAGCAGATAAAGTAAAAGTATAAGGTACTTCTTAGACAGCTAGTATAGATAGACATTATCGTAATTATAATAGTTATAAGGAACCTTTAATTCCTTATATTAATCTTTAATTATTTATTTATATCTTATTATTTAGACTTACCTATATATATTATAATAATAATAACTTACAGTGATAGTAAACCTTCTGTTTAAAAGTGCTTATATTATAACCTATACCTGTAAAGTCGTTACAGCTAGCTTAATAAGCTGTCTTTAAAACGCTTACTAACCTTTAATATCTTATTATATATTCTGTCTTAACCTGTTTAAACTTCTTAAGGCTTATGTTAAGTATAAGTTATAATACTTACAGACCTTTAATTACTAACTTTATTAGTATATTCTTACTATTTATAACTTTAACATTAATATAATGAACTGGTGCGATGGCGTAACAGGGAAGAAACTATAAAGAGAACTATTACGACCTGCACCCGACACAGGCCTTGAGAGGACTGGCGCGGGTTAAGACAGAACGTATGGCAGGACGCTAACAGGTAAGGGGCGTTTTGAAGACGGCTTGTTAAGCTAACACTCCTAGACGGGGGTTTAATGTCACTGTAAGTCGCTGTCACTATAATGTACAGAGGTGAGACTGAACAGTAGGACATAAATAAATAATTAAATATTAGTGTAAAGAACTAAAGTCCCTTACAGTGGTTATGGACATAACTATAACTATCTATACTAACTGGCTAAAAGGTACTTTATACCTTTAATTACTATACTTACTTAATATAAGGAGTGATTAAAGTGATTAAAATACCTCTAATTATTATAATTACTGTACTTTTAACAAGATTAAAGTGATCACTTAACAATTAGTTATAGGGGCTTTAGGTCTTTACACCCCTAGCCCAGTATACAGTACTGTACATACTATCTTCCTACACAATTCCTTTTACAGGGAATCCGTCAGGCTGCTCCAGCCTAAGTGACAGCCTATAAGGTCGTCACACAATTCCCCCTTTTTAACGTTCTTTTTCTATAAAGAACTACTTATACGTACCTTCCTTTCTCCACTAGCTGTTATATCGTCTAACTAGGTAATTAAGAATAAGAGAAACGTAACGCTTTTATTAACTAAACGTTATATTACTAACGTTAAATTCATTCTTACTTTTAGGATCGTTATACCTGTAAAGTGTAATCGCTACTATTACCTAGACTTATTAAACTGTAAGGTGGCTAGTAAAAGTAAGTCGTACAGCTATTATATAACGGCTAGTAGAATTATATACTTATCTTATAACGTCCACAGAAACGACTTATTTATATTATATAAGGTTCTGGATAAAAAGAAGCGTCTTAACGTTAAGAAGTGTAAGACCGCTTTTCTTCTTCACAACACAGCCTTTAAACTTCTACATCTTAAAAACCAGTAGAAAGGACTGGCGTGTTAGGTAAACGAACTCTTTAACTATAAGTTTAATATTATAATAAAGGAGGAGTGTGTGTGACGACCCTGCAGGCCGTCACTTGGGCCGGAGCGGCCCGGCGAATCCCCCGCACAAGGAACAGTGCAGGAAGACAGTACGCACGGTACTGTGCACTGGGCCAGGGGTGCAAAGACCCGAAGCCCTTACGATTAACCAGCAGTCGCTCAGTCTTAGCAGGAGTGCTTACCTACTGAGTATCTGTGAGACCTCTAAGTAAGAGGTGCTTAGTGGCAGGGTGCTTAGTTCCTTACTGAGTAACAGGTTACTAAGCAGGGTACGAGGTACCTCTGGCTGGATGGTATAGATAGTCATAGTTATGCCCACAATTACCGTGAGGGACTTTGGTTCCTTACGCTAGTATTTAATTATTTATTTATATTTTACTGTTCAGACTTATCTTTATGTATTATAATAACAGCGATTTACAGTGACATTAAACCCCTTATTTAAGAGTGTTAACTTAATAAGCTGTCTTCAGAATGCCCCTTACCTATTAACGTCCTGTTATACGTTCTGTCTTAACCCGTGCCAGTCCTCTTAAAGCCTGTATTAGGTACAGGTTGTAATATAATATTAGCGTCTTAGTTCTGAACGCTATTTGTTAAACTTCCAGACACTACCTTCCTTTTCCTACTAATATATCGGCTTCCGGAAAAGGTAAGGAGATTAAGGAGGCGTAAGCTTAGCCTTAGCTCTTTACTATCGACGAATTGGTTACACGCCTTAAAGACTTAAACTTTAACTAGTAGGGACTAGTTAAAGAACTTAACGAAGCCTTCCTTAAAGACATTAAGAGCTGTATTAGTCTTATCGAAAAACTCTAAGCCTAACTTAATGTTATTAAGCTGGAAAATAATAACCTTAAAGGTTCGTAGAAGAAATAAGTAAAGCTTCCTCTGCCCTTACGTTTTAAAAGAGACTTTATGTAGTTAAAGTCTTAAATAACCTAACTTTAAAGCTATATTACTTATTACGATAAGTAGTTCTTTGAAGAAGAAGGAAAGGTTAAGTTCGCTAGAGCCTTACTAGATAAAGTAACTGCTTACTAATATAAACCTTATATAAAGATAATTAATAACCTCTCTATAAATAAAGCGTGTAAAAAGGCTCTTAAGACTTAAGCTCTTTTTAACAATTTCGACATATTTATCGATTAACTCTAGATTAAGTTTAGAGAACTAAACGCCTTCTAGTAGGTTAAGTAATACCTTATAACCTTAAGGCAGACATCCTTAGTCCTTAAGTTCTCCACACGCTTTAAATTAAAAGCAGTAAAGATTAAACTTAGTTAAAAAGTTTTAATAATGCTGTTCTAAAGTAGCTTAAAAGAACACGTTATTAGAGACTTTTATTAAGAAGACTGACCAGACCGCTTGTAAGAACTAGTCGAAATAGTTATTAAAGCTAACAATTAGTATTATAATTACTATTATCGGAAGAACTTCTAAAAGGAACAGACCCTTTACTAGCTAAGTAAACTTAAGAAGGGGAATTAGTTAACCGTAATAGGTTATTACCTTAGGTTAATAGATATTAGTATAGTAAACTGTTAGAACTGACTTAATTACGATAAGCTTTAACGATAATAGTAGCAGAAGTAGTTTAAAGACTTATTATAAGTCTAATACTTTAACTGTAATAAAAAAGGATATATAGTACAGTAATACCTATTATTAAAGTAAGTTAGTTAGAAACCTGTTCTAGAAGGAGGAAAGCACGTTAAGTTCAACTTAGGAGACGTTTATATTAAAATAGTAAGTAACGAAGAGAACTACACCTAGATAAATAAGTGTAACTTAAAAGATAAAGAAGAAGAAGAAGAACCTTAAAATGTAATATATCTAGTCCTTAAGGGTATCTTAAAAAAGTCAGCTATGGAAGAGTAAGTCGCAGAAGACCGACTTTAAGGTAGAAACTCGGAACTATTAGAAGTGTAAGTTATAGAAGACCGACTTTAGGAAGAGATATTCCAGTTAGCTATTATAAGCCTTAAAAACCTTACTTTATAAGCTTAGGAACTAAGGAAGTCTAGGAAAGACCCCGACTTAGAAGTTATTAAGATAGTAGAAAGAGTCGAAAAATTAGCCCTCTAGGCTACTTAAACGGTAAAATAAGCTTTAAAAGGTAAAAGAGAATAAGCTGAGAGAATCGAATTAGAGAAATGGAAATTCTTCTTAACAGTACCCTTTAAAACTCTTAAACACTTTAAGCACACTAAATAGATTAGTACCCTTACCTCCCTAGAAGAAAAACAGCTTAAATAGCTGCCTTACACTAAAGTTAATATACCTCAGACCAGTACCTTAAGGGTCTCTTAAGAAGGTATAAAGTAAATATATTAGTAAAGGGTTTAAAAGCTAAAGGAAAAATATTAAAAGCTAGTAAATAAAGTAAAGGACCTATAAGTCGAAAGCCTTACTATAATGTTTAAAGATAAAGTAGTAAAGATTAAGTTATAACTCTGTAACTAAGTTCGCTTTATTAACTAACTTAAATACCGACTTGTTAAGGAAAGATATTTTATAAAGGAATAAGTTAAATTACTATTACTTAAGTTTTAAGAAGAGATTTAAGAGAAATAACGTATACGGAAGTAAGTAAAAGAAGAGAAAAAATAAAGTATTATTTCCCTTATTCCGTACTTTATAACCGTAACACCTGTAGTTAATATTAACCACCCCAGTTATAGAGATATATTATAAATCGATTATATATATAATAACTACACTTTTAATCAGCATTATAGACTTAAGGCCCTTTATAACTACTTCCTTAGCATATAAAGACAAGACTACGCTATTATAAGGGTAGAGTTAAAACCAGTCTATTATCGGGTCTCCTACTCCCTAATTAAGGAATTTAATAATAAGTAGAAGGTTACTGTAGTTAATTAAGCCCCCACTACGTGTTAGTAAAGAGGGGTACTTAATAATTACCCAGTTATAATATGTTTACTATATCTTAACGGAAAAGCTAAGGAATAGTAGAAACAGGAAGATTACTAACAGATCTAAAAGCAAAAAGATATTACTGCGATTTAAGCCTGTAAAACGTATTATTAACTTATTAAGGATTTCAGAAATATTATACTATTTAAAGTTAACTGGACGTTAAGGTATAAGAACTTAGGAAAAGTTAACCGCTAGGTTTACTGAAGCTACCTATTTTTCTAGAAGGAATTAAGAAATAGCTATAAGCCCTCTAAAAAGGCTGGAAACTAGTAATTCGCTGGTTAGTGAAAACCTTAAGAAGAAGGAGAAGCACTTAAAGGTTAAGTTAGATAAGACCTTAAGGATAAGTAATTATTATAACTTAGATATTAAAGGAGTATAAGTACTATTCTATCAGTATTAATATAACAGACGGAAAAGGAAGGCTATTTAAGGTAAGAGTAGTAATTAATAACGGAAGTGCTTCTAACTTAATATACCTCTTGCTAATTAACTGAAAGAAACTCCCTAATAAAAAGTATAAAGAAGTTATTCCTATTTGAAATGGAGAAGGAAGCTTATATTAATATAATAATAATAAAGTTACTTACTACTTACCACTCTTAATTAAAGTAGATAGGGACGAATAATAAGTAAACTTTAACGTTACATTAGTTATAAGCTATAATATAATCCTAAGTCTACCTTAACTGGAAAAGTATAACCCTGTAATTAACTAGAAGAGTAGCTACCTTACCTTCAGCAAGTCCCTTAGCTGTAATTACTGTTTAAAGAAAGTTAAGAAAGTACTAAACCGCTTTAAAATTACACAAAGTACTTAAAAGCACGCTAAACCCTTAAAACTAAGTATAATTTAGGTTAAGTTTACTAAAACAGTTAAAAGACTAGAAAGTCTATTATATTACCTAAATAACAATTTAAAAGGTAAAAAGAAGTAAAAAGTTAACTTATAGATAAGCGGAGAAGTTAACTTATCTAAAGTACTTACGGAATATAAGAAGTTTACCCTATTTTAAAAAAAGATACTGTAATTACCGGATTATAGACTATAAAATTATAAAATTAAGCTAAAGCCAGAAGTAAAGCTCCACAGCTTCTAGCCCTATTATCTAAACCCTTAATAAGTTAAAGCTTTAAGGGAGTACGTTAATAAAAACTTGAAGAATAAGTTTATTGTAAAGTCCTAGTCCCTAATAAGGTACTTAGTACTGTTTATCTTAAGAAAGGGAGATAGTAAGTTATATATAGTTATTAACTACTAAACATTAAACGAAAATATAATTAAAAATCGCTACTTATTATTACTTATTGCGGAGATGTGAGAACGGATTACTAAAGTAAATTAATTCTCTAACCTCGATTTCCCTATAGGATTCAACTACGTTAGAATAAAGAAAGAGGATAAACATAAGATGGCCTTTCAGACTCGTAACAGACATTACCAGTACTATATTATACCAATAGGATTAACAAACGCCCCTATAACCTTTTAAGGTCTTATCGACAGTATTCTCCACCCCTTCTTTAACAAGTTTATCTTTATGTATTTAGATAACGTTCTAATCTATTCCAAAACTTTAAAAAAATACCGAAAACATATACGACAGGTTCTAATAGCTTTTAAGAAAGTAAAACTAATAGTGAACCTAAAGAAGAGCTACTTCTACGTTTAAAAACTAAACTATTTAAGGTTTAAAGTAACCTTTAAAAGACTCGAAATGTAACTGGAGAAGACAGAAGCAATTAGGGATTAGCCTACTCCGAAGAACTAAAAAGAGTTATAAGCCTTTATTAACTTTACGAACTTCTATCACTGTTTTATCAAATACTTTACAAAGATTGTAAAACTATTATATAAGCTTATAAGAGAAGGTAAACCGTTTAAGTAGACCGATAGACAGCAGAAGGCGTTTAAGGACCTTAAGCACACCTTTATTACAGCGTTAGTCTTAACCCTTCCTGATTTTTTAAAGCCTTTTTAAGTTAAGACAGACTCCTCAGAATTCGTAATTAGTAAAGAACTTAACTAAGTCCAAAATAATAAGAAACGCTACCTAGTTACCTTCCTATCGAAAGGAATCTACAGCCTAGCTTTATAATATCTAATCTACAATAAAGAACTGATAGCAATTATTTAATACTTTACTAAGTAAGTACTGTATCTAAGTAGTATAGAAGAACTAGTTTAGGTCTTCTTAAACTACAATAACCTCTAGTACTTCCTAACTAAGGAACTTAGCTTATAATAAGCACAGTAAGTAGAGTTAATAACCCCGTTCCACTTCCAGATCCACTACGTTAAAGGAAAAGATAATAAGTAAGCCAATGCTCTCAGTTAGAGACAGGACCATAAAGATACTAATCCAGTTCTAATCCCCGTTACTATATTTAATAAAGTTAAGAACAGCACACTAGAGTATACGCTGTAAGTATTAGATAATTAAACATTAAAATAAACTATTAACGTTTATATAAACTTATAAATAGAGTATAATATCTATTAATAACAATAGGACTTTTAAGTAAAAAAGCTAACAGAAGGTACCTGTAAATATAAGTACCCTTTAAGAGACTTCTTAGGGTATGTGTAAGACTATAAGAAAAAGTGCCTAATATATTTAAACCACGAAAAAACCAGTTGTTAGCTGGAATAGCTACTAGAAAGCGTAAACGGCATGCCTAAACTAAGAGTAAGGCTCTAATATTAAAAGAAACTGTATATTTATAACCTGGATAAACGGAAGGAGTACGTTTAGCAGGTTTATAAGTCTTAACTTAAAGGATATATAAGTTGAGTTAAGACTTTAACGTAAGTTTAATAAGCGTACACTTTTTTAGGAATAAAGAAACTAGTTGAAGAGGTAATTAATAACTATAATATCTGCTACCGAAAGCAGAACCGATATTATAAGCTTTATAGGCTTCTTGAACTACTCCTTATATTATAAGCATTATAGAGTTTAATCTCGCTTAACTTTATTACTAAGGTTTTAGGGTCTAAGGACCTTATTACAGGAGTCACTTATAACTAAATCCTCGTAATAGTTAATAGATTAACAAAATAGGCTTACTTCTTACTAACTTCGAAAAACATAATAGTAAAGTAACTCACTTATATCTTCGAGAAAGAGGTAATTTCACGATATCTTTAGCTAAATAATATCGTTACAGATTGAGATAAGCTAATCGTGTTGAAGTTTTAGTAAGGATTAATGTAGAGAATAGGTGTGAAAAGTAAACTTTTAACAGCATTCTACTTACAGATAGATAACTAAACAGAGCGAATTAATTAGATACTTATAACGTATTTCTAAACTTACATTAACTTTAAACAAAATAATTAGCTTAAACTGTTACTAACAGCATAGATAGCTTATAATATAACGTTAGTTAAGTCGATAAGTGTATTACTGTTCTTTGCTAACTACAGTAAGGAGCTTAAACTCCGTTAAGGATTACTTACCAGTACCCCTTAAGCTGCAGTCTATATAAACTAGATGTAAGAACTGTATAATTACCTGTAAGTTAAACTTAAGTTTACACGCGAACAGATGAAAAAGTTTACTAATAAATACCGAACTAAATAGCTAACGCTTAAGAAAAGACTCTATTACAATAGCGAATAAGTTAAGGAACTGACTTTTTAAGAGGGGGATTACGTCTACTTTTTTTCACAAAACTTATATTCGAAACGGCTTAGTAAGAAACTTAACTTTAAAAGGTACAGACTATTCTAGATTAAGAAAAAAGTCACTACCTCTAATTACGAACTAAACCTACCTATTAGTATAAAAGTGCGGATTAAGGTTTTTCACATCTCACTTCTAAAACCCACCCTAAAAGGAGTTCCTTTAAAAAAGAAGATCGAGATCGACACTGATAAAGATAAGTATAACGTTAAGGAAATTATAAATTTACGGAAAGGAAAGAACACGTTTAAATATCTCGTTAAGTAGTTAGACTACAGCCTTGAAAGTAATTTATAGGAACTAGTTAAAAATCTTAAGTACTTAGACCTAATTACAGAGTTCTACTGAAAAAATCTAGATTAACTAAAGTTAATAATAAGAACTAGAAATAAGATAAGATCTAATATCTAAATTACTATATTAAAGAGTAAGACTACTGTAGGACTTAAAGCTTAAGAAGCGGTAAGAAACTCCTTAGTAAGTATAGAAGAATATTTATCAGAACCTTTAGTTAGGGTTATAAGGACCTTAAACCTAATAAAAAGGCTAAGCCTTTAAAGCTCCCAGTAAGCACTACGTAAGAATAAGTACTACCGGAAAAAGAAGTTAGTAAAGAAAGGGCTGCTCTTTACATATTAGGAAAAGAAACTATAGACTAAATTAAGAAAAGGTTACCAGCTATAATAACCCCTTAGAAAAAGAACTAACAGGTATTCTTACTAGAAAGCCTCCTTAGTCGAAGGGCTCGCTAGCCTTGGGAGGAGCAGCTAGATAAGCTTCCTTCTGCTTTTAGAAGCGGAAGATCTCTACTTCCCGGCCAAACGTAGAAAAAGCTTGCTTTTCTGTCTTACAGCGTTAGATTTCGATCTATTTAAGTTAAGTAACGGCTTCATAGAGCTCTCAAGTTTTTAACTCCAAGTTCCACGCAGTAACGTTATACTTGGTGTTAAGATAGCGTTTCTCGGAAAGGAGCTGCTGAAGGAAAACGTTACTGTAACTGAACGTATTATATAAAGATAAAGCTCTTATTAGTAAGTATTTAGAGTAACTGTCCGATTATACGGTAATAAGATAGGAAAACGATTTTAAAGAATAACGACTATAAGGCGACATTTACAATCTAAAAGTCGAAGTAAAGTCCGTAAGGTTACAGTGACGAGAGGTACTGTTTTTCGAAATGCGCTTTTACATACGGTTAGTAGGCATAGTTACGTTAAAAAAAAAGGAACGCCCTTACTAGAATTCTTTATGGAAAAAGAATATTAAAGAGGGGGAATCGTGTAACGACCTTACAGGCTGTTACTTAGGCCGGAACAGCTTAGTAAATCCCCTACATAAAGAACAGTGTAGGAAGACAGTACGTATAGTACTGTATATTAAGCCAGGGGTGTAAAGACTCAAAGCCCTTACGATTAACTAGTAGTTGCTTAGTCTTAGTAGGAGTGCTTACCTACTAAGTATCTGTAAGACCTTTAAGTAAGAGGTACTTAATAGTAAGGTGCTTAGTTCCTTACTAAGTAACAGGCCACTAAACAGGGTATAAAATACCTTTAGCTAGATAATATAAATAATCATAATTATACCTATAACCACTGTAAGGGACTCTGGTTCCTTACACTAGTATTCAATTATTCATTTATATCTTACAGTTTAAACTTATCTCTGTGCATTATAGTAATAGCGACCTACAGTGACATTAAACCCCCCATCTAGGAGTGTTAGCTTAATAAGCTGTCTTCGGAACGCCCCTTACCTGTTAGCGTCCTGCCATACGTTCTGTCTTAACCTACACCAGTCCTCTCAAGGCCTATATCAGGTGCAGGTCGTAATAGTGTAAGGCTTAAAAGGCAACCACTCTAATTCCTAAGTTTAATTAGGGGAACTTTCTAATAAAGCTAATACGTGGTTCTTTTTCTAAAGGGTTACTATAACTAGCGACCTCTTCTTAACCTAGTTTATAGTTCTTCTAGGGTTTCCCATCACCTTAAACCCTTACTCCTTAGGGTTAAAGGTTTTAAATTAATAATTTTATTTATTTTTTCTTTTATTAACTTCTTTCTTTCCATAATACTTATTCCCATGTAAAGCTTACCAGGAGCTCCAGGGATCTAGTTTCCTTATTAGGTCTAAGGTCCTTTTAACCCTGGTTAAAGGTTTTAATAAATATCCTTCCATACTTATTAAGGAGTTTCCTACCATTTCTTAGGCTTTAAATCCTATAATAATCTTACTCTTTAATATAGTAATTTAAATGTCAGATCTTATCTTATTTCTGGTTTTTATTATTAGTTTCAGTTAGTCTGGATTTTTTTAGTGGAACTCTATAATCAGGTTTAAGCACCTGAGATTTTTAACAGGCTCCCATAAGTTACCTTTAAGGCCGTAATCTAACTACTTAATAAGATATTTAAACGTGTTCTTTCCCTTTTATAAATCCACAACTTCCTTAACATTATATTCGTCCTTATCAGTGTTAATCTTAATCTTCTTTTTCAGTGGAACTCTCTTTAAGGCGGGTTCTAGAAGTGAGATGTGAAAAACCTTAATCTACACCTTTATACTAGCAGGTAGGTCTAATTTGTAATTAAAGGTGGTAACCTTTTTCTTAATCTAGAACGGTCTGTACCTTTTAAAGTTAAGCTTCTTATTAAGTTGTTTTAAATATAGGTTTTATAAAAAAAGGTAAATATGGTCCCCCTTTTAAAGAGTTAGTCCCTTAACTTATTTATTATTATAATAAAGTCCTTTTTTAAACATTAGTTATTTAATTTAATGTTTATTAGTAAACTTCTTTATTCGTTCACGTGTAAACTTAAATTCGGCTTATAAGTGGTTATATAATTCTTACATCTAATTTATACAGATTACGGCTTAAAGGGTGTTAATAGGCAGGCTTTAATAAAGTTTAGGCTCCTTACTGTAGTTAGTGAAGAATAGTAACACACTTATTAACTCGATTAATGTTATATTATAAGTTATTTACGCTGTTAATAATAACTTAAGTTAATTATCTTATTTAAAGTTAATATAAGTTTAAAGATATATTATAAGTACCTAATTAACTTACTTTATTTAATTATCTGTTTATAGGTGGAATACTGTTAAAAGTTTACTCTTTACACCTATTTTTTATATTAATCCTTATTAGAATTTTAACATAATTAGCTTATCTTAATCTGTGATAATATTATCTGGTTAAAGGTGTTATAAGATTACCTCTTTTTTAAAGATATAAGCGAGTTATTCTACTGTTATGTCCTTTAAGGTTAGTAAAAAGTAGGCCTATTTCGTTAGTTTATTAACCACTATAAGGATTTAATTATAGGTGACTCCTGTAATAGGGTCTTTAGATTTTAAAATCCCAGTGATAAAGTTAAGTAAGATTAAACTTTATAGCACTTATAATACAGGGAGTGGTTTAAGAAGCTTATAAGGCTTATAATATCAGTTCTGCTTTTAGTGGCAGATGTTATAATTATTAACCACTTCCTTAACCAGCTTCTTTATTCCCAGGAAGGTGTACGCTTATTAAACTTATATAAGGGTTTTAACTTGGTTTATATATCCTTTAAATTAAGACTTATAAACCTGTTAAACGTATTCCTTCCGTTTATTTAAGTTATAAACGTACAGTTTCTCTTAATATTAAAGCCTTACTTTTAATTTAAACGTGCCGTTTACACCTTCTAACAGCTGTTCCAGCTAATAATTAGTTTTATTATAGTTTAAATATATTAAGTATTCCTTATTATAGTCTTATACGTGCCTTAAGAAGTCTTTTAAAGGGCACTTATACTTACAGGTTCCTTCCACTAGCCTTCTTACTTAAAAGTCCTGCTATTATTAATAGATATTATATTTTATTTATAAGTTTATATAAACGTTAATAGTTTACTCTAATGTTTAATTATCTGACACTTATAACGTGTATTTTAACGTGCCATTCCTTACTTTATTAAACATAATAATAAGGACTAGGATTAGATTAACATCCTTATAATCCTATCTTTAACTAAGAGTATCAGCTTACTTATTATCTTTTCCTTTAATATAGTAAATCTGGAAGTGGAACAGGGCTATTAACTCTACCTATTATACCTGCCGTAAATTAAGCTCTTTTATTAGGAAATACCAGAGGTTATTAAAATTGCTGGCGTCGCTTCGTTCGTCATTACGCGACGGCCCTTCGCTACGCTACGGGGCGCTCCATTCCTCACTTTCGCTCCTGGCAATTTTGGCGTGGGGTGTTAAGCTTATTTTAATAAGTATAGCGAACAAAGCGACAGAAACCTGTCCAGAGGCCAATATATCCATTTAAAAAGGTGAAAGAATATTAAAAAGAATAATAATTAAAGTTAAGAAAAGTAATCTTTATAAACAAATCTCACTTTTTATTAATCTTATTTTATAAAGTTTAAAGAAAGAATAAAAATAATAATAATTAAAAATAAATCTTACTTTTTAAAGACTTTATTTCATAAGGTTTATAAGCTTTATTCTACAGAGTTTACAGGCTTTATTCTATAGGGTTTACAGGATTTATTCTACAGAGTTTACAGTCTTTATTTTACAATTTACAATTTACAGTTTTTTTTTCACTTTCACAAATGCAATTCGAACTGGGAACCTCTTTAATTAATATTACGCTATTTACCACTA
>Ga0247758_1000571_pt1 | contig 32403 bp, 21 predicted proteins | sample UWRJL156409C4_FD_180950 | JGI IMG/M metagenome (GOLD analysis project Ga0247758, IMG submission 180950) | Plant litter microbial communities from Arlington Agricultural Research Station in Wisconsin, United States - UWRJ-L156-409C-4 | ecosystem: Environmental > Terrestrial > Plant litter >... | reverse complement strand
TGGGTTTAGGGAGAGGAGGAGGAGGGCAAGGGCGAGCATTTTGGATGAGGGGAGGGGTATTAGGTATTAAAATTAAGTGTAGGTAAGGGTGTAAGAGCGAGGAGAACGGTTGGTGAAGTTCAGTTGTGTTGTTGTGGTTTCTAGATGTTGTGTCTCTCCTGGGTGTCTGTTCTTATATCCCATTTGATATCCCGCATAGAACATGTGACATTGAAAGTTGAATCTCGTAACAGAGATGCCGGGCCTAATACTGCAGCGGTGGAGTTCCGCCCTCTCGTATGCTGCTACCCATGAGGAATTACCCGGTACCATCCGGGCGGCGCATGCTCCCAAATCTGCAGGGAGCTATTGCGCGCCATCCTCCCCCAGCCCCAAAGCCAAGGATGGGCGTTTACCAGGCTCGCTTCCTTGCATAGCCGCTCGTTTAGAATCCTTTTCATGTAACGAGCGCTCCGTTGGCAGGTAACAGTGTGCACGTTGGTGGTGGAATGTTTGCATGCCACTTTCTCGGTAGGAATGTGCTGGTCATACGAATGCACTGCAGAACACTGCATAAAAGGGGCCTAAATTATGGCGCTTCTCGTATCTATCTTGGGGTGTGTCAAAGGACATGGGAATCACATAACGGCGGAATTGGGCCGAGAGATATTGCTGCGGTAGTAGTATTGAGAAGTGGTCGTTCTCAACGTAAATTCTTCGACATAGTACCGTAGCACAAGCGATAGGCGAGATGGGTTCTAGATTTCAAGCCTTGAAATAGATGGGGAGTTCGACAGGCCACTCCTCCCAAGTCGCGCAGACTCTTCATCCTACCTACTACCTAAATGCCCTGCGAGGAAGCCTGAAAATCAGAACATGTGACCCCTATATTTACCAACGTTCATATTGTCCCCAGACATCCAGCTCGCAACCAAAGAGCCGGCCGCTTTAAGTTCTAACACCGCCAGAGAAGAAACCTGAATACACAGGCAAGTTCACGCTTCCGAAGGCGCGGACGGAGGTGTGGTGATGGCGGGCGCTGTCTTGGTCACGGTGCTGGTGCTGATGGGCGTGGCTTCGACGGGCGCACGCGGTGTCCTTGGACTGGGTAGGGGATTCATCTTCGTCTTCACCACCCCACTGCCGCCGCCGATTCCCCTTCTGGCAAACATAACAGGCATCAACGCTCTCGGAACGCGCTTAAACTTGATGCCCCGACATAGCCCCACGACCACCTTGTCCCTTAGCAGATATATATCCCCCGCATAGGCGCCCGGTTCTCCCTCAATAGGAACCATGCGGACATAGTTACGATACTGCACCCCCGCCTCCAACGCCTCCGCGAGCCGCAGCCTTCGCCAGCCAGGCGTGATGAAGAAGAAATCGCGTGCGGGACTCCCCGCCGCGGCGTCGCCAAACGAGTTCATCACCAGCCCTGCGAGCTGGAAGGCGCCGTCGATCTAGTGCGGCGGCGTGTGCCAGGTGCCGTGGCGGTCTGCATCGGGGACTACACCGGCGGCGGCTTCGAGGGCGTCTGAGTCGAGCGCTGCGCGTTGCATGCCCTGGTAGCGTGGGGAGTAGTCCACTACGTTGGCGAACAGCTGGTACGTTGCCCGGCGCGAGAGCGCACTGGCTTTTCCTTGGGAGGTGGAGGTCCACAGGGCGTCGATGCGAGAGCTCACTAGATGTGAGGCAGTCTGCCACTCGGTGCGCCAGTCTTGGGTGTCCGGGTAGTACCAGACCATGGCGGTCGCGAAGGGGCGGTCACCTTTGGGGGACCCGTCGGCGTTGGCTGCCCACAGGCTGACCTGGGCCCGGCCGAGGTCGAGATCGAGCTCAGCTTTGATCCGGATGAACTGCGCTGGCGAGGGGTCGTCGTCGTGGATTATCTGCGCCTCGACGACTTGCATGTCCCTGACGTCCATGGACACTTTGGTGGTGTTGGGAAGCAGCCGCTTGAATGCATGTTCGCCGACGGTGAGGCAGATGTCGACCCAGATGCTCTATGGTAGACAACAATGATCAGCAACAAACTCGCACCTCTTTGTTTAAATTGAAGGTAGTACTCACCGCTGTCAAAACGCTCCTCCCATGGATCTTGTGCCCTGCCGCCGCCCCAAGTAGATCCGGGTGCCACAGATCCGAAACTGCCGTCAAGCGCGTTGCATTCTCTCCGACGTCCTCAAAGGCCACACGCTGGACAGACGAGGTAAAAAACAACGCCTCATCCGGAAACCCATTCGTCTTTTTCTTGTTGTCATACAACCCCAGGCGGTGCAGCGTGGCCAGGGTGCCGCTCCAGGCGGCGAGGGTGTCATCTGCTCTGCGGAGGGACGGCAGGGCGGTGACGCCCGGTGCGTCCTTGCCGAGGCAGTTCCGGACAAAGGTGGAACAAACAGGGTGCGGCCCGACGTCGAGCCACATCGAGGTGTCGTCGGCCAGGCCTGCGGTGGCAGCGGCGCCGACGGCGGATACAAAGTCGACGCACTCACGGGTGGCGCGCCGTAGGTAGGTTTCGTTGACAATTACCTCGGGCTCAGACTCGGACACAAACACGCACCAGCCGAGGAGTGGCGAGATGACGGGAATCTGTGGGGGTTTGAATGTAACGCGCTGCCGGGCGGCGGTTTCAAAGTCTTTGAGCACGGAATCCAGCTGGGCAGAATGGAATGCGTAGGACACGTCGAGCAGGACGCATTTCAGCTCGCGTGCTTTTTCTTGTAGGGTGTCGCGCAGGGTATCGAGGGCGGCCCGGGGCCCGCTGACGACGGTGTCGGCGCGGCCGTTGAGGCAGGACACCTCGTAGCCAAACTCGTCAGGAGGGCATACCTCAGCTAGTAGGCCTTGCGAAGCACCCCGCACCGACAACATGGCGTGGCTCCCTGGCTCACCGCAAGCGGCAGCAGTCAGCTCAGCGCGACGGCCGACTAGGAACAGTGCATCGGCGGCGGATAGCACGCCGGCTGTGCATAGCGCCGCGTACTCGCCTAGGCTATGGCCGACCACGGCGTCGGGCATGATTCCGATGAGCGCCCAGTACTTCGCCAGGGCGATCTGCAGGACCACCAGCGCGAGTTGGGTGACCAGAGGACTGTTGTTGCCTCCGCTGTTGTTGGGGTTGGTGCGGTCGACTACGGCGGCGCGCACCGAAGGGAAGCCGAGTTGGACCACGATGCGGTCTAGCTGGACGACTAAGTCGGCGAAGTCGGGCGCCCGCTCGGACAGCGCGGCAGCGGCACCACGGTAGAAGCAGCCCTGGCCCGAAAAGGTCAAGATGACCTTTTGCTTCTGTTTCGCGACGTGGAAAGCGTGGTTATCCAGGGCGGCGTCGTCGGCGGTCATGGCGCGCAGCACCTCCCGCAGCCGCTCCGTGGTGGGGACGGCCTCGGCGACCCGGATATGGTGGTGTATACGCCGAGCGCTAGTCGTATCAGCCACGTCCTTCAGCTGGGTATCCGGGTTCGCGTCCAAATAACCAAGCAGGGCGGCGACGTTACCACGCAGCGAGGCTTTGCTCTTGGCCGAGATGCACACGACCTCATGGCGGCCGTCGTTGCTGTTATTGTTGTTGTTGTTGTCATTATCGAGGGATGCTACGGGTGACGGCGGGGCGTCTTCGAGTAGGAGGGTTGTGTTGCCGCCGTGGGCGCCGAAGCTGTTGACGATGGAGTAGCGCTTGCCGTTACCACCTCCCGGCGCAACCCAGGGCGTGTCCTCGGAGACGATGCCAGCGTTCCGACCGGCTGGGTGGCGTGCTACGACAGGGTTTACTGTGGTTTTAATGCCAATGTGCCGGGGGATCATGCCGTGCAGGGACTCCAACATATTAGGTAAGTAAGTTAGCTCGAGCATCGGACCGCCTTGGTCCCCTCCGTATCCATCTTTATCAGACTTAAATACTCTCTTCGTGCGTTGGCAGTGCATCATGAAGTAAACGGATATAAACAATCTCAACGTGTTTAGTAAGTTTAGTCTAGACTGGAGTTGAAAGACACATTATTACATCGCAATGGTCTAGACGATGCGACAAGCAATTTCTACCGCATTATCGAACAATTTAAACTCTCTTGTCTCCAGTCCAACCTTCACGAAATGCCCAACCCCAACACGCTCATACACTTCCTGCGTCCCTAACTTCCTCAACACTAACCAGCCCTCCTGAATGCGAGTAGGCCGAGAATCCTCTCGGACCACCACTCTGTTGACCTTCAGACACCAAAACGACTCCTCTGACCAGCCATCCTTGCATTCGCAACCTGCCGTCCGGCAAGCCTTTTGCCAAGAATCGAACAAACAATTGTACGTCTCTTGCCGCGCGACAGCCTTTGACTCAAACTCATCATCTGGGAAGTAATCAAAGACAAGTCCATCGTGCGAACGCACAAACGCGTAATATGCCTTGTCAGCCGTCTGCAAGATGGCTTTGTTGACAGAAGCTTGTGATTCGGGGGTTGCTGCTTCCTGGATGAGAGGAGAATGCCGGATATTCAGTGCTGCCATGTACTCCCTGTCTTCTGCCGAGAGAGGAATCCGCCGCCGCTTGACCTCCACGACGGGTGCTTTGGCTGTGATAGATCCAGATGCGACAGCGCCGTAGTCATCCGGTCTTGCGTTGATTTGGCCCCTGACGAGGGTCATGTACGGCGTCATGCTCGTCGAGTGTTCGCCCCCTTTGAGTTCAATATCCCATTTTGTGATGTCCAGGAGCCACGAGACACAGTAGTTGGAGGATGCCCATGACCAAGATGGAGCTCGATACTTTGTGGGTTTTGCAGGACGGTCTCGAAATGACTTGAGCCTTGCAGCCGCGGCCTGGAAAGGCTCATTGGCGACCTCGTTCTGATGCTGTGTAGGTTCTGATGATGACGTGCCATCCCCGAGCTCGACGGCCGTGGCCATCTGCTGTGGAAACCGTTGTCCGAACCAGAGCAGGTCCTGATGAATATTGTCCCTCCAGATGCCTGCCAAGTAAGCCGGCGTCGGATTGTCCCAATCTTCAGAGAGCAACGAAAACACCTTTCCAAACACCCGAGCCATGCCGCTGATGGCAACCAGCTTGTCGCTTTCCACCGTAATCTCCCTCTGGGTATAGTCAGCCACGAGCTGTCTCCATGTGTTCCGAATGGTAGCTATGGACGGGAGGTCGTCCGTAACCTGACCCTCGACCGTCGCCCTCCGAATTCGCTGAACTGGGCGGTACGACAGCGTGCTCTCCCACATCTGCCCCCTTTTCGCGTCCGGAATTTGGCCCTCCAACACCGTCTGACTATAGCCGCATTCGCAATCGACAGTCTCATCACACGTCCACACGCACTCGAACCCGGTGAGAGACAACATCCTGCGACCCAGCAGCGACTCTTGGCAGGTCCAGCCTCTCGCATCAAGCGGCCGATACGCGCCCGCCCCGGCAATGGAGTGCAGATGCGCCATTCGAAGCACGACAGCCTCCTTTGACGTAAACTTCTCAGGCGCGGGAAACGCTGCATCGCCCAGGCTGCCGTCCCACTGGACGCCCGATGCCACCTTATCGAAGAAGCCCTCCAGCGAGAAACAGCTCTGGTAGGCGATTCCGGCGGTCTGAAACCCCGCTGTGGGCCGGGTGCAGTCATTGGTGACGTTGGCGGAAATCACCAGCTCGGCGGTGCTATAGATGTTCCCCATCCTCGCGGCCTCGGCCATCCAGTCTTCCGCGTCGTCCTGGATGATGCAGAGCGCGTCAACCCAGATGTACTGGAAGCCGAGAAGACGTGTCACTTGCACCGCCTCGGCGATCGTCCTCGGCATGGCCAGGGCGCTGATCCACTTCCGGTGTCTCTCGATGTTGGACATTGTCGTGGTGGTCCAGTGGTGCTTGTTGGTGCCCCAGCAGTAGCTGAGCGCTACGTACGGCACCGGTTCGTCGGGTTCAACAAGCTTGAGGATGGGGACCTCGGTGAACTGGACGGCCACGAGCGGGTTGCACGGAACCGTGCTGATGTCGCTGCCGATGATCTGCAGCAGACGCCGGGGGGTGAAACCTTCTCGCTTGACATTGCACTTGGGATGGTTCGCGCGACAGTGCTTGAGCCAGCCCCGGACGGCATCCATGGCTTGCAACGTCATGGATGCCACCGGTGCCGATGGGCGGACGAAGGGAATCGCATTGGGAATGTCACCAAGAGCATAAACATCCCAGTCAAGATCACGGCCCATGCGATTCGGCCACTTGACATTGGTCAGTCGAAGTCGAAGTGTACCGTGGAGCCGCATGACGAAGCCATGGATATCGTCGTCCTTTGCCCCAATTCCCCATCCGTTGACCGTGGTGAAGCCGTAGCTCATGATGAGCTGGGAGACGGCGCCGTAGAGGATATAGACAAATGCGCAGCAGCGACATCCTCTCTGGGCGGAAGCTTTGTACTCGGGCATGGTGGGATATTGTGGCTTTTCATCCGCTGGCCACTCTTGTTGGTGGATCGGCTTGATGGCGTCTTTGGGCTTGGACTCGGTGATGTTGCACTCGGCCATTTGTTGTTGGAGGTCGCCGATTTCGCCGCCCTTGACCGCGGGGATATATCTAAGGTCGCGGCATACTCGGCATCGAGGTTTAGCATCAGTGTCTTTTCCTGGCTCAGACAGGTCAAGGCTGGTCAAGGAGCCTTCTGACGGCATTGTTGGGGATGCGGCGTGGCAAAATGTTGGATCCACGGCCCTCTCTTGGTGGTGTCGAGTTTATTGGCAGAAAAACAGGAGGACAGCGCTGCGGCCCCTTTGTTGGGCATGAACCGACACACCGCCATTCCGGAATTGCACGATTCCACTGGAAGGCTGTGCAAATTTCTATTTGTCGTGCATATGCCTCTCCAAATGCGCCAAGTGATAACAACCAATCGTTCTGCCAACCGGCCCGAAACGTTGCTGATTGCAGCACCACGGAACTTAGCTAAACTAGCATAAACTAATAACAAACGGTAAATTGACAACTTAGAGATGGATGTCATAACACTCATTTTTAGACAGTAACGGTTTACCTTGAGCTACAAAAAGTCATCAAATCATAGACTGCTCTGCCTGTGTGACAACTAGGTGCCTAGGTGTGGAAGTTGAGACTGGGGACCTAAGAAAGAAAGATATGGCTAAGATAGGTCTCACTATTCGGGTCAGATGACGGACCTTGAAGAGGCTATCAAAGTGGCACGGCAGGTTGTCGATAGACGCAGAAGGGCCATCCCGACCGGGGGCGTGTTTGAAAAACCTCGGAAATATGCTAGAGAGATGATATGAGCGGACGGGTGAGATGATGGATCTCGAAGAGGCTATTGAGGTGGTGTGTCAGATTACTGACTTAACGCCGGTTTTCGGAGAGGCGATCTTGTTCTGGCAAGGTCTGAGTATTTGACAGGGTACACCATAAGCTGTCTCAAAAAAGCGATTCGTAGGTATCTGATAGCGAGGCTCTGCGTTTTAGCTCTGGGTAGAATGCAAATACTAACAGCGGCACGTATCAGGGAAACTAAACAAGAGGCGGAAACTGCGATTCACCACCCTAAAATCAACACTACCAATTTCCCCTTCCTTCTTTAGAACTAAGCAGTTGCCACCGTAGCTTGAGACAGACTTAGCTATAGTTACTAGGGAAAATGGTTACAGAGTTGCAAGGACCTGTTTAGGACCTCACACTACCCTCACCAGCTAGTCTCGCTTTCATTCACTCTAATAACAGGGAAGGAAAATCCCCATAATTTCAAAAGATCGATAAATCTCTATATTATATTCACGGTCGAAAAGTATTACTGTAGACCTTTGAGTTAAACCGTGCCGCCAGTTTCAAACTTCGAGTTATATTCTTCAAACTCTTACAACTTCATTCAACGTTCAGGTTTTCCGAGATGGACCCTTTAGGTCATTTCATGTCAACACCGACCGGAGTTTTGGCTGTGACAGAGGGATCTCTGATAACACTGGACTCTCTCTCAAGTGGCGAGCCCTGGGTGATAAGTTCCCGTGCGAGCGGAACGATGTCATCTCCTCTGCGAAGTTCCTCCTCTGAGTTGACGTGGGGAATTTGGAACGATGGTACTGTGTGTAGTGATGTCCGCCCCTCGGCTGTCGCTACATAAGCGTCAGCTCCGAGACGGAGCAAACACGCAGCTAGGTGAAAAGTAAGAGAAATTGACTTGGGGCTGGTAGGCATTAGGGCGTATAGAAGGGGCGTCTACCTATCGTCGGTTTGTGAGTTGACATTAAGACCAAGATCTAGCAGGAACTTCACAATGTCTTGTCTCCCACCGGCTGCGGCATAGTGTAAAAGTGATTCTCCATGTGGGTTCCGTTATCGGATAGTAGCTTCCACGTCAGAGCATTTTACAAGACATAGCTCAACAGCCTCGAGGGTTCCTATCTGCACAATCAAGCGGAGCGGGCTGCCAAATTCCAGGCGGCCGCGGGCTCAGTGAGCAGGAACTTGCGGTCGGCAGCTCGTTACTCCTTCACCACCCTGATGCTCGGCTGTAATCGCTCACTGATATCCCAAAATCCTACTTAGCTGGATTGCAATATTAGCATTATGACCCGTTGGCATTTATAAGACTGCCTTGATCCTAAAGCTTCGATTTTCTCGTCAGAACCACGGTGCGAGACCTACAGTACCTTCCTACATCTTGACGCGCTTAGGCAGCAACAGTCCAAACGCCCCACCTTCCTTCCTATTCCGCCCGACGAGCCGCTGGGAGAGCTTAACCTCCGATGGCCACCTACGGTCTATTACGACGGTAATGACGCTATCTGTAGCTCCTAAGTTACTGAAGAGAAATTTTCGGCCGCCGAGCTCATCGACGACTCAGATACCCACCCCCCAGTCTACAACCGGGTACTGAGAAAAGGTGAGATCTGGCTGCTACACCTCTTATTATTGCCCTCTGAGAAAGTACTGCTTTATGCTATGCTTGAAACCTATCTGGACGATAACTATCTAGAATATGAAGCTGCCCTGTACACCTGGGGAGGCGAGGAAGACGACAGCACACTGGTTACCCCTATGTACGTCGGCGAGTTTTAGGACATTTCTCTTGCAGACACGCAACTGCGATTCTATGCTTCGATACCTCTGTCGAAAGGACCGGTTACGAACCCTGTGGATTGATGCCATCTGCGTTAATCAGCAGAGTGCGTCCGAAAAGGCTACCCAGATTCCTTGTATGCAAACAATCTTTAAAAGGGCGATGCGTGTGCTGGCGTACTTGGGGAGTTCTAGCACAAAAGGAAATTTCGCCCCTTGGAGGAACATTGAGCATGTCAAAAGCGATGTCTTGGGCGAAATGCTGAAGCTTCGGTACTACGGTGGCTAGGAGGTGTGGCTGGTGTTGGTGGGGGGAAGCCTCCTGTGGCCTGCACCTGCCTAGAAATAAGCCCTATGAGCAGTGGAGCCAACTGCCAAAATCCTCCAGATACTCCTTCCCGCATTACAGTAACCTAATTGGGGGAAGTTTCAACCCGCACAGCTGGAGGGGTTCGGGTCATCAGGCGTCTTTGGTAGAGGCTTCTTCCATAATCAGTAATCGAGATTGACAATGAAAGGGACGAGTGTGGCAAGGCCCAAGCCCCGAGAGTCATCTAAAAGCCTCCCCTTTTTGTTGTTCAAAAATGCTTCCTCTAACAGCCTCTCATGCCCCCGCCTAATGTGAACTGTTGGCGTTTTCAAAGACCGACAAAGAAAAGGGGGGACCATTTGCTCTGGCGCCTGCTCGAGCCCCCGAATTAGACAGACACTCATCTCCACCCGCCATCCGGCGGTAATGTCTCGCCCCTATCGCCCCCACCTGGATGGATTCATCCACGCCGGCTCCCGCTTCCCGCCTGCAAGATTGGTTCTTGGGCTCTCAGCATACCGGCGCATCTCCGAGGAAAGCCATTTCTCTCCACAAGATTCCCGTGACCGCGCGATGAAACAAAGACGCGTCGTCCACCTCGGTATGGGGTCCCAAATCGCCACCTTCGCAGTCCCAACTGTGTCGCTCGACCCTGAGACGTGATCCCTTGGTGCGCGAAACCGCTGAGCATCTTGGTCATCTTTACACTTGCTCATGAATAATATATACATTTCTCAGTATTTTTCCTGCAAGACTGCAGATCTCTCTGCTTCAGGTCTTGACCCTGCACCCATCATGTTGTTCTTGCAATAGATCCGCGCGTGTGGCATGCCATCCACCATTCCGTCAACAAATAAAACCTGTATACCAAAATCTCAGCGTGCACTTCTCGTCCAGAATACAATGAAATAGATCGATCAAAACTAGTCAAGATGGCGCAACTATCTTTAGAGCTGGTCTCTGCATACTTGGAAACAAATAAAACACGCTGCCGTGGTGTCGTTGTAACTTCCGCCCATCTTCGGTTGCGGAAGTATTTATTGTGTGGGGGGGTTAGGGGTCTCAGTGTACCGGTTTTTTGGGTCCTGCGGGAGACGAGTTACATCACCATGGGTTGTCGCCGTTTCATTCTAAAAAAGTGATCCCTTTCAGCATCACACGGATTTGGGACCTGCCAACAACATGCAGCCATTGCGAAGGTATTTCATCAACTATAAAAGGGGGCAGTAGAATTTCCATCGCCAGCTACGTTCTTAAGCCTTTTGATGCATGTTGGGCGCGCTGCATTGTTGCTAGAGAAAACAAGCATGACGGATTGGCCCTGGAAGGACCCTGAAAATAAATTCTGAATGCTGCACACCAATCAGAATGCTGCTGCCTTGTTACCGCAGTGCAATGCCCACCCACACAGTACGACATGCACGAAAGCGGCTATGACTTCAAACTACCGGCCACCAAACGACATCCCTCTTAGGAGCATCTCTTAGCGATTGGCGACGCTGGCTCACGACTAATGGAGTTCAACCCGACTCCGTGGTTTTTTAGCCCACCGCGCGGCACTTGCCTCTTTCAACACCCTCCAAGTGGGTTGCACAGACTTTACTCAGCTACTGCTGGTGGCCATTTTCTGAAGAAGAGTCACAAAAAATCTCAAAATTACAAATACCAACGGCTGAAAAGAGGACGAGCAACCCCTTACTAGTGCTGAAACCGGAAATCCAACCTCTTATTCCCCTCATCCGTCGTCGTCTCCAAGTAGTTTTGCCTCTCCGCCTCCGTGAGGGCATTCCACTTACGATCTCGGCGCTTGTTCCTCCAGACGTAGTACAGCTTGGTGAAGACGTAGATGACCATGTTGGCCACCACGAGACCAAGCAGCACGCCATTTCCGCGCTTGTAGCGGGGTGCGTCGTCGGAGCGGTAGATGTTGGCCGAAACGATGCCCCCTGCTTGGCAGAACATGTTGTACATGGCTGCCGAGACGGTGCGCGAGCGGACTGTGTTGGAGTTGCGGCTGTTCCAACCCACTTGGAGGGGGTGTGCTGGGATGATTTTAGCACTGTTTCGGAGGCATCGGGAGGAAAGAGAGGGCTAGTCTAGTGGGAAAAGGGGGCTTACGAGACGGATACGATAGCAGCGCTGTGAGAATGCCCCAGGCGACCCATTTGTCGATCTTGGTAATGTCGACGACGTAGATGTATACGATGAATGGAAACATCCACGCCTGTGCGAACAGCGCGGTGAAGGACAACTCCTTCCATATCTCGGCCACATACGTTAAGCCCATCATGGTGACCATGTGCAGGAACACGCTGGGGATGATGAGCAAGTTGGTCTTGAAAGTGTCGAAGCCAAGCCCCTTCAGGGTGAGCGTCAGATATTGGTTAGGTGGAGACGCTGGGAGCTGGAAGACCAAGCCGATGAGGTATAGCGGCCAGAGGTCGTAGTCGGACAGACTCTTCCACAGCAGCTTGGGCGTGATGGGCTGCCGGTTATGCATGTCGCCTTTGCTTGGGTCATCGCGGATGACGCGGTTGATCATGATCTTCTCTTCGCTATACGACTGACTGTCAGTGCCTGATCACAGAACCCAAATGAGAAGAGAGGTCTTACCGCTCACTGAACCATCCCTTCTTGCCGCGGAACCAGTTCTTGGTTTGCGTTGGGGATGGCGGCATAAGCCCAAATGCAAGCATACCAATGACCAACGTCATGACTCCCTCCAGCATGAAGAGCCATCTCCACCCCGACGTCGCCAGATGGCCGCGAAGCTGGAGGATTCCCGCTGCAAAGAATCCCGCCAAGATGTCCGCAATCGACATGGCCGTCCAGAAGAAGCCCAGCCGCAGCGAGAGCTCATGGTGCTTGTAAAAGTACGACAGATACAAAATAATCTGCCCCATGTCAGACTCTCAGTCCACAATTCCAACCACAGGATGCCAGCTAGATACTCACATCGGGAATAAAACCCCCCTGCAACAACGCCAACAGCGCCCTCGTCAGCAAAAACGTCGTCCGCCCGTTCAACCAAAACTGACTCATCGACACAATGCTCCACAGCGTAATCTGCGCCGGAATCCACCTATCCGGCCCAACCCACTTGCTCACCAGCTGCGACGGTAGCTCCGCACACAGGAAGCTCAGCCTGAAAACCGTAAACCCCATGTTGAAGTCATCCGTCGTCATCCTCAGCTCCCCCAGCATATTATCCGTCACCGCCTGGCTGATATTCGCACGGTCCAGCTCCAGCGCCATGAACATGATGCATGCAAAGACCATGATCCGCAGGTCGATCTTGCGGATCAGGCGGTACTCCTCGCTCCATGTCCAGCGGAAGAGGGGGTCGAATCGGTGGAGATTCTCCCAGTCGGAGCGGGGGGCGTACGCACTTGCGGTGGAGGGGTCATCATAGACGGAGGGCTGCGTGGCGATGGCGGTGCCGTCGAAGTGGCGGGTGCGCTGCCACCAGAAGCGTTTTTCTTCATGCGGGGCGGCGAGTTCGGGGATGGGGGTGACGGTGGTGATGGAGGGGTGCTTTTCATCCGAGTCGGAGGACGCCGTGGAAAATATGCCAGGGGAGGTCGGGGGTAGACCGGTGGGATCCCCAGCGCTAGTGGGGGCGGTTCGGCGGGAGAAGACGGTGGGCATAGTGGCGGTTCAGGGGCTCAGGGGTAATTAAGTTGACTTGGCGATGTTGTGGAACCTCAAGACACCGGATTGAGGGTCTCCAAAGTGAAAATCTCGGGGCGGGTGTAGGGTAATATATCCATTCCCGCGGAACGAGGAGATGTGAGGATGTCCCAGTGTTCTGGTACTCGTCAAGCATGTCAAACACAACTGAACAGGGGGGCGCTTAATCGCGGTTTATCTCCGCCTTACCACCGGCACTTTGGTATTCGGAAGTCTGCCACACTATCACGACATGCCTGATATTGCTTTTTCACGGATACATATCTACTGGGATGGTATACGGGGCCGCTATCAGTTCCAACAACGAGAGTGGAACTTCAGCTCGCTTGACTAGCGGCGAACGTCTGCTGTTTTTAGGAACGAAAATCGAATCCAGACCCCCACAACCGTCCCGAAACTTTGCAGGAGGCTGATTATGGCGAGATCGTGTCGGATTACGGCCAATGACGGGCGCTGCAGGTGTTGAACGTGCCTCGCCTGTTTCGCGGGGAGGGTGATTTGGTAGGTGATATATCGCCTCATGGGATGCTGGGATAATGTCGTCACTTATCTGACGACTTGAGTTCCGAGGCGAGTCCCTCGGCTTGTGGCAATACTTTAATACGAGACCCTGTTCGCGGAGAGTGTCTAGATTTGCTCAGAGCATGTGGGATTCAATAACTGTCTAGCTTATATCTCCATCTCTGCCCGGCATTTTTCCAACCATTTGATTATCCAGATTTATTTCAAGCTCGAGGAAACTACTTGATCGTTGTTTCAGCATCGATGTTTACTCACAGACCCCCGGTCCACGTTGTGGATGTTGAAGAGGTCTGGACCGCGGGCAATTTATCACCCGAAGCTGATTGGTCCAGCCACCAAGACGCAATCGTGTTGTGGAGCGGAAGCTCACAACTGCTCCTTATCTTGCATAATTGGTCCAGCCATGCATTCTTGTCGCAAGATGACGCAAGAATGGCATCGCAGTCCCGGTGTAACAAAACCAAAATGTAAACAGGATGAAGCCACAGCAGCATTATTTTCACGGCTAGGCTGCTACCACAACAGAGTTAGGATTACTGATTCGTCGAGAATAAAAGCTGTTTCTCAGCTGCGACCTTGTTTTTCTCCAAGTCTCTGCAGATACCACGTAAAGAGATCGTACAGCTAGGTCGTCTGCCCTACAGCGCCTATTTTCTCCTGCCCACTTGGCCTAACCATTAGGAACATATGTCTAGGCGCAAGTGAATCCTCCGCCTGACACTAAGAAAGCAGTGGAACGTTCTTGACAGGTTTCTGGTATCAGTCCACCAATAGGATCAAAGTAGAGGTACTCAGTTCTCAATTTCTCAACCCTTTGCTCGATGTTAAAAAAGCAGTGTCTGAGCCACTTTGTTGATTTGGCCAATTACAACCTTGGAATCCCCGATCACCCCCTTAACTTCAATGCTTCACAAAAATGCTATTTGTATTGTAAACTCCACATAGTTGGCCTTTCTGAAAAGCTCAGGGCTCTAGCTTTTCAATGATAGTAATGACTTGGGGTGTGGTGAGCATCAGGGTTTCTGGGCCACGATAGGGAGGGGACCTGTGCTTTGCACCAGGCCGGGTTTGTATGTATGTACATACGCAGTCTTCATTTCGCGCAGGCTCATGCACCTCTAAAAAGAGTTCGCGCAGCCATGCTCCTTTGGCATTCGATTATCCAGCCATTCTTTTCCTACGACAACAATCGCACGTGATCAGGCACGTGACCCTCCCTCCAATCGAAGTAACCATAAGCAGTAAACAGAATCGTCAGAAATAATGCTTCTAACGCACTCTATCTAGCCTCTCACATTGGAAGAGCTCGTAGAGGGTATGGTTATCGACTACGAGGCCTAAAACTTCAGGCCTAACGAGCACCGCCTAACGAATTACAGACACGTGCTTGAGATTTGCTCAAGTCTTGTCTCGGTGTCCAAGAACCACCACAATCCCTATCAAACACCGTGGCTACAGCTGAAGAAAAAATTAAGAATGGCGTTATCTGGGGGCACAGGGTAGGCAGAGAAGTCAAAGTGGTACAGTTTGCCCACTTTTCAGTCTAGGAGTACATAACAGAGGGCTAAGTCGCTAGACTCGATTCCTCAACCACTATACTATACCGCTCAGCTTGGCCATTTGCAGCTGTACCGTGGCTTATTTATAACTGGTGTTACAGTGTCAACGCTGGCCAAGGCACGTTTAGACAGGCGATCCAAATCGCAGCCCGGTTTAGACATAGGGATATCGTCGCATTTTTACTAAGTAAAGGGGCATATATTGATCGCTACTACGGCAAGTACCGGTACCCGCTGTAGGTGGCAGCCTTTAGCAGCTATGTGGAGATTATGAAACTGCTTTTTAATGCCGTAGCGGTTATTAATGCTATTGGAGGTAAATATAACACAGCGCTAATTGTTATATGTAATCAATAGCATATTAGGATAATAAAGGCGTTACTTAACTGTAATGCAGACATGGATATTATGTGCATGTATATAGGTAAAGCCCTAAACATCACAGCCGGCACGGGAAATAAAGCTTTTATTAACCTGCAATTATTTAAAGGTGCCGATATTAACGACAGCTGTGGAGCAGAAGACACCACGCTTTATTTAGCTACGGGAAAACTTAATCTAAAGATATTAAAGGTATGAAAAATACCTTTATTTCAAGTAACTATATCGGACACCCACTGATATAGAAAGCCCAGATGCTAATTAGAGCGGGCGCCGATGTTAACAAATAATCTAGTAAAGCTGGGTGTGATAACGCACTTTAAGTGGCGTATAGCAATCCGGAGCACTATAAGCGGATGGCGTAACAGGAAGAAGAAATATTGGCCCATGTTAAAGTTGTCCGCTTTCTACTTAAAAATGGCGCTAACCCTAATCTGCATGGGGGGAAGTACGGCGATGCGCTTCAGGCAGCCGTGGCGGGGCCAGGAATCGGAAATGTTGAGGGAAACAACATTGACCCCTGATGTTTCAATAAATGTCTTTAACAAGACGGCACAGGCCCACGTCTGCCCTGCTTGTCGCCGGCTTATTATCATTCGGAATGAAGGTGCAACTAGCTGCGGTTGCAACGATAGGCTCTACCACCCCATCAAAGCTACTTTGCACCACACATACGTACGGTTCACGGGAAAGGACCGGTCCTGGAGCCAGCACGTCTCCACACATTGGGAGTGGAACGGAATGTGTGGGCTGTCAAGGGCACGGCTTTTAGAGACTCCGGATGCTTATCCTGATGGGACAGACGGTCATGCGAAGGCTTCAGTGAGGGGTGGATGGGTTATTGGGGTCACTCTCCTTGTGGGAGCGGCACTTGGGTCTCGGGATTTGTGTTTTCCAGGATGAACTCAACCAACACTACATGCGGCGAGGATCACCATGCCTAGGTATTCGGCCGCTTGTCATCGCAGCACCCGTGGCCAGGGTGACAGGTCACCCGTCGCGACCTCTGAATGACATCACCCACCTCCCTTGCGTGGTCGAACGTGGGCAGATGTATTTATCGGTGTGCCGGACAACCGTGGGATAACCGTGGGACAAGGACTTGGTAGGAGCTGGATAGAATAGAGCATTGTGTGTATCGGAAATTTTAAAGCCAAACAGTGAAATTGATAAAAATGGCTGCCTGGAGCGAGGCGGTCTTATGTCCCGGCCTCAGTTTTCTTCATTGGCGGAATGCCCACCACCCTCATCAGAACGCCACAGATTTAATGCACAGGGCAGCAGGGATTGGAATCACCGAGCTTTGCATGAAAACGCCCCCAACTAGGCAAAGGTTTATGCAATCCAATGAGATCGTGAGAATACTGGGTTGAAATTCGGGCTAAAATTAGGGGGGATACCTAATTACTTCGCAGCACCAGTGGATTCGGGCGCAGATTGTTAGGCTGTTCAGCCTCACTTTGTTTCCAGGTCAGTCTTCATAGTACAATACAAGAGACTCTGCGGCTATTGCGTGTTGTGGACCCCCGTCTGTCTATCGGTTGCAAAGGTGAAAAAGGAAACCTAGTAGCTCAGTGCGACTCGCGGAAAGCGTAATGATGTCGCACGCTTCGACTCAGCAACAATCCCTAGGGAATCTTCTCTACCAAGAGATTACTGAGCGAACGACAAACACCGCTCCGGTTGCCCCCAGAGCCTCGGAGGATTCATCAACTCGCGCTCAATCAACACAATTTCCGGATAGGAATCCCCCCGACCGCAATCTTGCCTTGGCAGACAGCACTGCAACCGCAACGCATCCACCTTCCGCCGCAGGAAACACAGAGCAATCCAGCGCGCCTCCTTCCCGCCAGGATTGCCAACCCCTTTTCTCGGCCTGGGGTCTTGAATTTGGAGCCTTGATCATCTCCCTCGCGGCAACGGTTTCCGCTGCAGTCGTCCTGTCGCTCTATGACGGAAAACCGCTGGATGAGTGGGGATCCTCCACCATTTCTCTCAACACGGTCATATCAGCATTGGGCGTTGTCTCCAAGGCTACGCTTGCCTTTGCCGTCAGCGGCGCTATTGGGCAGCATAAATGGAACTGGTTTCGCATGCGCCAGGACGGACTTGGAGTCTTCGAGAAGTTTGACGAAGCGAGTCGCGGGCCGTGGGGGAGCGCCAGTTTGCTGTGGTGGTCAAGAGCGACGTGAGTATAGTTTTTGCCCCTCAGAAGAGTATCTTGACTGACAGAGACCTTGAAGCAACTGGGCCTCCCTAGGAGCGTTTGTCACCATCATCGCGCTCCTTGTCGATCCCAGCTTGCAAGCAACCGTGTCGCTCAGGGGTCAGAAAGACGTGACTAGTTCTGCGGGTACACTCCAGGTGGCTAACTATGTCAGCCTTGGAAGAATACGCCCGGATGACGTTACCAATATATTGCCATTCCCAGACGGCCGTGAGATGGATCCCAGCACCACCCTTCCCGATTTCAGACTTACCGGCGCTTTCTTTGACGGACTTTCGGATCCTTCGTCAGGAAACACTCGCTTCGAATGTGGCACAGGGAACTGCACATGGCCTTTGTACACAACCGCTGCTTTTTGCAGTCGTTGCAATGACGTCTCGAAATTGAGCATCAAGCAATCCGGTAAAGCCAGCTATTATAACGCGACTGATTACTACACAGAGTACCAAACCTCATCCGGCGGCTGGAGTTACACCAACTACACACTCTCATACGGCCACATCATGCATTTCAATAGAAAGAATGATGGTTCGAATAGCCCGGATAGAATGTCAGTTCTTCTCACAGCATTTATGAATAGAGATTACTCCACGTCGGTCAGCTTCCGGGACCTCAATACTACGGTTGCTACGCTTCTCATCATGCGTGCAGGAGATGGCTATCAGCATGAAAATGTGAGCTGGGAAGACTCACCCCCCACTGCGACTGAATGTGGACTGTATATCTGCGCCAAAGCATACCAAGCGTCGGCAAACAATGGCGTACTGTCCGAGACTGAAATCGGGACATGGGCGATTCGAGAACGCCGATCATGGAGAGCGGCGGACCATCAGAAACACGGCTATCAGCCAACACATCAAGCATGGGAATCATATGACGAGCGTAGCCCGAGCTTCGCCGACCATTCTGTCTTCCGTACTGACCTGCAGATTGTTATTCCCGGTTCAGAGCTCTCTCAGTCAGCCGGAGCTGAGGTCCAGAGGAAATTCAATGTCACCCAGGCAACGATAAGGGGCCTACAAGCAGTGATGTCCAGTATTTTTCAGGTCTCGGGCGACGCAGTAAAAGCCTATCAGAGCTATGACCGACCAGTCAAGGGATTTCTCGTCTACCCCAACAACAATCCGTATTTCGATAACGACGTGCCCGATATCCTGTACAACTCCACCAATCTCACGGCGACATTCGCAAATGTAGCAAGCCGGTTGACAGTGCAACTCCGGGACTCATCCGACGCGGTACATTCGGGACTCGAGGAGAAATTTATTCTCCATATCCAAGTTGAATGGAGCTTCTTCGTTTTGCTCATCCTTACGCTCGTCTTAGGTAGTGTTTATTTCGTTGGCATTCTCATCCAGACACACCGGCTTGGATTACCAGCGTGGAAGGAGAGTACGTATCCCGTGTTGGCATACGGTTTTAACGAACAGACACAATCCCGGCTGCGCGTGGCGGAACAGGCGGCGTACAGGTCACGGGCGGCGAAGCGAGACAGATACGGCATGCGAGTTGCGTTGTTGGATGCGGAGGGCGGTTATAGACTTATTGCCGGGGAATCGAAGCCGTGATATCAACTCTATCATAGCCCGTGTGAGCAGCATAAACCTTTGGCCCGCCGAGATAAGCCGTCTGTCTTTCTGTACTGAATACGATACAGCCCAATGCCAGTCCCGTAAAGCTCCCATGCCATCAAGACAGCCGGTACAACGAGGCCAAAGCTTAAGATAGACACTTGACCAACACGACTCTCATCGGGCACCGTCTGCCCTTGGCACGAGTATTTGCCCTTGAGGATACCGTTTCTTCGGCTGTTAAAGAGTCAAGGCTTAGCCCCTTTTTGAGAGAGGCACGCGCCAAGAAAAGCATCTCTATGTACAAAAGCGGTTACAGTAGTATTACAAAACCGAAACTAGAAGACTGGGACAGCTTGAACGAGCGCCCCGAGTCACTACCGACGCAGGTAATAATGTCTCGTTCACGCCACAGTATCTAGATGCTACTAATCGCTCCCTTGCGCGCCATCGATAATATCTTTCCATGTGGTGTTAAAGTATAGCTCGGCGCCCCTCACCAGATCCGGCTTCTTGTCTCCAAGTCTTCGGATGTCGTCCCCAAGAACCTGAGTCACACAGTTCCTGAGTATAACTTTCAGCATTTTGCCCCTTTTCTTCATGCCTTGCCCATGAGATAAAAATGTGGTCAAGAACCTGGAAAGCTGGGTCTGACCGGGCCTTTCAAGGATGCTTAGTACATCCGCCCCATTCGCCAAGCAGAACTCTAGTATCGACATGTACTCGTGAGTCAAAGCGCAGGAGAAGCCGTCCTCGAAATTTTTGCGTTCATGAAATAAGCTTGAGGCTGCAATGTGACTCAGCCGGTCGTCATCAGTATAGTTGGCGAAAATGCCCCTGCAATTGACGAAGCCGAAGCCTGTGAAAAGGTTGACATTTGCATTGTGGCGGTCGACTAGCAGATGGATGATTGCGGTGTCTAGAAATCCAAAGGCGCGGTTTATGGGCACCATCAGCCAGCGACTCCAACTGACACGTCGTGGCTGTTGAGATTTGTCTTCGTTCAGGAAGTTGGGTCCTTCGCTATCAGGAAATGACGCTTCCTTGTTGACGTCGGCGTCGCGCTCCAACAAATCATTCGCGGTGTAAAATTTCTATCCATCAATAGCGACCGCCAAACCTTGCTCAAGATCGAGGGCTGGACTGGCGTTTGTCGGGGCACCATCGAGAATAAAGGTGAGCATATCCCCCGATGCTTTTGCGGACGCCAAGAAAAATAGACGCCGCAGCCGGGTTGGGAAGCCAGGCTCATGTTTGATCATGGCAAGCAAAGTTTTGGCCAATTCCAGCTGGTCGTCTCTGACAGAATCCTGGAGGATTTGGTAGATGTCGTTCTGTGGCAGCCGTGACAACTCCGAGCTCGTGATGCTGCTTTCAACCTCAGCGCGTTGCTCATGTGTTGCCCGCACATGCCTTGAAAGATCCGCGTTTGTTGAAAAGCCCAGATCGGCAAACAAGCAGCCCATGTCGGGGCATTTAAACTGCTTGCGGTGGAGTATCATATGCTGCTCGCGCTCTAGCAACGTGTCAAACCCCCGCAAGTAGAACTGACACGCCACAAGATCGCATTGAAACGTGCGTTCTCCGTACAGACGCTTCAACTTCGGGAAAACGCATTCTGCTGCGTGCTCGGATGCGGGACAGAACATCAGGTCAAGTTCTCGCCGAAACCACATCAGGGCGGCACAGACCATGACTAGGTCATATAAGAGACGCGTACCTTAGTTAGAAACAAGTTATGGCGCGAAACTAGGTGCGCAGCTATAGCGAGGGGGTCCGTACCATCGTGTGGTGTCTGGCCAGATTGCAGCTTTGTTACAAAGTCGTGTGATCGGCCTAACCAGAGCTGATGCTCTGCGCTTGCGGCCAATCCAGCAAATTACAGGAGATCTGCTACTAGAGTTTGGATGCTCAGGTGAGAACGTTGGCGCGCGGAGAATAAATTGGAAAGATTCACTTTCAGATAATTCCGTGCATCGCTCTTGCTGAGCTCGCGGTTTTCCAGCATCGTGAACAACAGCGGACATGGTGTAGCCAGGAGTTAGCAGCGTATTGAAAAAGCAGGATGATTTGCTGGCGCAGAAGCTTCCAATATCCGGGCAAGCTGAGGTGTTCCAAGCATATCGAATCGAAAGATCGAAACGAAAGATAGGTCAGGCACGTCAATGCCAGCTCGACCTCTGCTGTCGGGAGAGACAAAAACAATTCGCCCTACGAGCCGAAGAAGAATCTGCGTGTTCATAGGTCGTTAGCTCGGGACTCTTCGTCTGCCCCTGCTCATAGAAGCCCTCCGTAGCCCTTCTCGTGGCGACGGCGTGCATTGCGTTGATGGACGCTGTGCTCCATCACTAGCCAGACGAGCAGGGCGAGTTTGAAAGGCTAGCGAAGATTGCGAAGGCGGTGCTGCAGTTTACGCAGAAGTACCGTGACGCGTAGTGTGCGGGAGGGAGAGGGGAGGGAGGGATGCTGTTGGAGAGTGTTGTGGCTTTGCTGCGGGGGAAGTTGAGGGTTGTTACAGAGGAGGCTACGGGGAGGGTGGTTTTGTGACCAAACTGACTGGGTGTGGTGTGGTGTGGTAATTGCTTGGTTGGTGGGGGGTTTGTCTTCGTGTTAGAAGCGGGTTTGGAAATTTAGATAGGGGCTTGGACGCAAATTTAATCAGAGGCGTGGCCTTAAATGTGTAGATATCATTCGCGGATGAGATTAACAAGAAAGCGGAGGGCCAAAGGTAGTCAAATGCTCACAGTTTCAGAACTTGAATTTGGGTGATACTTTGATTCATCCATTTAATAGTCGTGCGTCCAGTCCAGCCCCACAAGAGCTATACATCCCAGGACGGCAGTTAGGTAGACAGCCCAGTATTCCGCACCCAACACCAGCTCTCTAATCTACTGTCCTCCAAGAGCATGACCACCAACGTAACGCGGGAAGCCAGAGTAGCTCACCCACAGCTCGCCAGTAAGGGGCGAGTTCCCAACAATCTCCTTCTCGCGGCTCTTGAGCTCGTCGACGTCCCAGGCGGCGAAGACAATCTTCCCGTTGAGGAACTTGGCCTCGGGCGAGGCGATCCAAACGAGGAAATCAGCGGGGAGGGAGACTGAGGCATAGGTGAGCATTTCATCATCAAGGGTTGGGTGTGGAGACATCAGGGGGAGGAACGTACTATCGTCAAAGCTAAAAGGCAGCTTCGTAGTCTTGGCCAGCTGCGTGGACATAGCCGTGTCCAGAAATCCCGGGTGCACGTGGTGGATGCGAACGTGCGGGTTCTCGGCCCCAAACGCCTGCAACAGCTTGATCGCAGCCATCTTGGAGCTGACATAGGCGCCCATGCCGGGAAAAGGCGGGAAAAACACCCCAGCCGTGGTGAGGTTGATGAGCGTGGTGTCTTTCTTCTCTGCGACTCCATTGCCCAGCACCAGCGCCTGCGCCAGCACCAACGTGCCAACCACAGTAGTCTCGTACCCGTCAAGGAATGTCGCCGGGTCGGCGTCCAGCAGCGGCACCACGGGCGCCAGCACGCCAGCCGCGTGGATTACCACGTCGACGGCGCCATGCGCGGCCGCGACGTTGGTAAAGATGCGCCGGAGCTTGTCGCTGTCGAGTAAGTCCACCGCGTGTGTCTCGACCGTCAGAGAGCCGTGGGCGGCGCGGACAACGGTAGCCGTCTCGGCTAGTGCATCCGAGCGCCGGCCGAGCAGCACGAGCGCTTTGGGGCCTGATGTGGCGAATGAGAGGGCTGTTGCCCGCCCGATACCGCCTGTCGCGCCGGTGATCACCACCACTTTGCCTGCGGAGGAGAGTGCGGGGAGGGTGGGGTTGATGGCAGCGTAGGTGGATGAGTGCGTCGCCTTGGTGTACGAGGGCTGCGGCGCTGCCATGGTGGGCTGTAGACGGGGGAAGATGTGCGTGCGGGGGAAAAAAGAGGGAGAAATTGTTTGACCTGCGCGAAGGAAAGCTTGCTGGAATGAAATTGGGGGAAAAAAGGAAGAGGAAAGAATGCGTTGTGTTTGCTGCCTCTTCAACTCGTTGGTGCTTCAAGTTTCTTTGTTCCTTCCCCCTTCGGGCCTCGGAATACTTCGCACACCGAGTGGCTTTGTTTTGGGCGGATAGGGGGAGGGGCGCTTGCAATCCGTCCAATCGGGGGATTGCGCTGTATTTTAGGTCCATCCGCTAACTCGTTTGGGATTATGTTTGGGCGGTTTTCCGCGCCTTTCATTCCAACGACATAGGTGTGTAACGTGCGTTATTTGCTGCAGGCCAAGCGGGTATCACAGAACGGCAAAGTGTGGCGGGGTGCGCATTTGTGTTGTGTGTCCTTGCATTGGTGCTACGTGTAGGTGGTGCAGCTGTAACATTCGTTTGATGGGGCGTGTCAGAGCTCGGGCGCCGGCCGGGATCGGATCGGATCGACAACCACACTGCGCTTAGTGCTGCCGCGACCCACTCTTTCTCTCCGTCGTCTAGCTTCGTGATTCTCTCAACCTCGGAAGGAGAACCTGGCAACCAACAATCAATGTTCTCATGCATGGCTGCGGCATGAGATCGCTGACAAGAAAGGGGGCAGGACCTAACACCCGCCAGCCCATTGTATAAGGTGCCAGCTCCTCAGCCGCGTGTTTCTCCCCCTCGCTTGCTTCTCTGTGCTCTCTCGGCCATGATTTCGGGCACCCTCGGCTTAGTTGACAGTGGAACAAACATTCAATCATCTCAGCTCAGCCCTGCCAAGTGAGCCACGCTATTGACAGCCAGGCTTTGCCTGGCTGCCCTGTTATGGGCGCTGTTTTGGGGTTGGCTGAGAATCTGTTACTCACTCGTGTACCTTGAGGCTTGTTGGCTGACGCCGTTGGTTTGACAGCTCTCCTAGGCCGTATCTATTATTTTCGAAGCTGTTATGTGTTATATGCGCCCACATTTGAAAGCCGGTGCATACCATACCTGCAGGAAATCCCCCATCAGGAGCCACATTTTAGTGGATACATTCAGACCCCCAGAGGTTAGGCATACGAGAAGGCCAAACGGCGGTGTCCTCGCAACACTTCAGTGTTAGGTACCTGGAGACCTCTAATGAGTTAGATTCATCATGTGTTGCTAATTAAATCAGCTGGGGTTAATAGGCACGGTTATTACGTAGATGTACAGAAAAGGGGCTGCCTGGTTGATTGTAATTACGGATGGAGTTAATCAAGTGTCACGGCTAGGATTTAACTTAGGGGTCTGGAAGAAGTTATGTAATAGCCTGGTTATATGAGACAAATTTGGGCACAAGAAATTTACTTTTTCGTTTGTAATCTAGAGCTGGGGTAAGCTGGGGTAAGCTGGGGTAAGCTGTAGCTGATTTATCCTGAGCTCTCCCTGATTCCTCCCTAAGCTGGGGTGATTTTATACACCGCTACTATATAGCCTTAAAGGCTCCTATTCAATCCTCTCAGCTAAAACTTCCTATTAATAGAAAGTAGACGATGTGTAATCTGCAACGATAGCTCCCAGGTAACAGTTCATTTATAACGTACACGTGTACTGGGTTACCACCCTTCCCCTTCCTCAGCTTCCAAAGCCCCTAGAAGATACCCTGGTCTAAGCCCGGAACCGCTGATAGTTAGCTGCACCCCTTTCGTCTTCAACCTCTCACCATAGCCCTGGCTCAAGCCCTTCAGCTCTTTCCAGTGCCGCTTCTCCTCTCTCCCATCCCCAAACGGCGTCAGTTGCACTCGTTTCAGACTTGGGAACCCCTGCCCTCCCAAAACACCAGCCAAGTACTCAAGATGCCCCCCTCCAAGTTCAGGCCCTCTCGTTTCCATAACTTGGAGCACCTCCAGCTGCGGAGTCACGAGATTGCCCAGCCAACTGCACGTCGCATCATGGTAGCAGGCGTAGCACTGGCCGAGTGTGAGGTGCGTCAGGTTTGGCATGCTTCGTATGGCCTGGACACAAGCGCGCGGTGTTGTGGGGATCGGGTCGGGGTCTTTCCAGAAGGAGAGGATGTGGCTTTCGGGTGTGCACGCGAGACAAAGCCGACGCAGTGTCTGTGTGACGGCCGGCGGAAGGAAGTCCAGCGTGTCAAGCCGTCGATCGTGGCGCCGTGTAAGGACGAGCGTCTCAAGCGAGGTGCAGGTAGCCAGTAGAGAGGCAAGTCCGGGAGTGGTGAGGTGGCAGTCTTCTAGATGCAGGGAAGTGAGCTGCGAGAGGCGGGGATGGGTGTTGCTGGTGATGCTAGGGAGGTAGCGGGACGGGGGGGATAGATGAAGACGCCTCAGTGAGAGACGTCGCAGGTTGGGTGTGGCTGCGATAAGATCGAGGATGGCGTCGCCCCGGCGGAGGTAGTGGCGACCTGCAGACCAGGTGAGGGAAGTTAGCTGCGGGAACACAATCGGAGTGTGCAGGAGCTGTGAGACGGCGCGCCAGTCGAAGACGTGAGGGAGGCAGGCGGTGTGGACGTGGGGAGCCAGCGCTGCGAGCAGGACGGACACGGCGCTGTGGCCGCCGGGTTGTTGGAGCGCCGCCATGGCTTTCTTTTGGGATTGCATACGGGCGCTGGTGTCACAAGGTTCGATGCGAGACAGCTGCGTGAGCGTCTCGGCTGCCTCCTGGACAACACTGTACAGGGGCCTGCGCCAGCGTGCAAAGGACCAGTCGTGACGTCGGGCGCGCCCAAGGGCGTCATAGTTGATGCGCCGAAGGTCTACGACGCTCATCAGTGACGCCAATTCGGCGTTCTCGGCTGATGTACGTGCGAGCAGGAGCAGCCGCTCTGGTGTAAAGGGAAGACCCGGCGAAGCCGTGACGGACCGGTATACGATCCGCTCCACCGTGCGCCGGAAGCGGGAGCAGGTGATTGCCAATCTGGCGACCACGGCGACGCCAGACTGGGTATTCCGTACCAAGTGCAGAAATATTTCTTCCAGTAGCTCGTTGGGGAGCCTCGCCATGGGCGGTTGCTCGATGACAGCGCTGCTCTCGGCGCTCTCCATGGTGCGTGCCACGGTGTTTGCCAGTGTGGGTTGTTGAGATTGGAAGGTGTGAAAGATGGAAAGTCTCGTAGACGACGGTGGGGCTGTTTCAAAAGGCCTGGGGGGTAAACGCAGAGCGGTAATCAGGCGCTGTTCCTCATCCGCGGGTTCCAGGCAGCCATATAAACACCGCTGCCACCTGTCACTTTCGGTTGCATGCAGCCGTAGGCACCAACATAAGTATAGGAATGTCGAGCAACCGGCGGCAAATGCGATGCAGCCTAGTTCTACAGCGCAAATTGTGGAGTTGGCTATAGTTAATGACAGGGCCGGTGGCCTCTAAAGTCGAGGCGAGTAGATGAGTTGGAGGAAAGGAGCAAAGGATGGAAGCTGCACAAGGACGGAGAGAATGAAGACGATCTAGAGTGCTTCGTCGAGACGCTACCGGGTATTTCAAGTAAAGCCTCGAAAGATGCCATCATTTGGTGTTACTACAAAGAGAGAGACTCCATGTACTATATAGAACGTCTCCGTATACTATAGCCCTACCTGATCCACGAACTCTGCCACCTAGCCACTGCGCTCATATACGGCACCGCTGCCATCGCCAGCAGGAGGGGGGTGTTCTTCTTTATATATCTAGTTCTCCAGATCCACCTTTCCAACACATTTTGAATAAAGTTCATTATTTAGGTTTATTTTTACTGTTATCTCCGTTATCTCCGAGAGACACGTGCGGCTAACCTTAATAGCGAAAGCCTTACTATAAATCAAAAGATAACAAAAGCTTACATTAAATAAAGTTATATATAAGTTCTATTCGTTATTTCTTAGCCCGAACACCATCAGCTTATTCAAACCTTATTTGGGCTTAGGTTCGGGTATATTAAATCTCAAATTAAGGTTATATAACTTTTGACTCCTTAGACTTCTAGTCCAGAAATCCTAGAAATGGAATAATATTTCATAGCTATAGGGTACGCAGTTGCGGCTGCAGGGTACGCAATTATATTACTTTAAGGTACGTAGTATAGTTAGAGTTAATTGCTTATTAATGCTTCATAAGCTATAGCTTAGGTTTTTATTATATTAACTATAATAGGGTATACTTAATTTATAGGCTTATTCGGCTGTGTTTATGATTATAGCTTATAATACCTTTATAAATCGACTATCGTGTTACTAAATATCTATCTTATTATTTCTTTTATTTAAAACCGTTTTCTTTATATATATTGTCTTACTTTACAATTCTCTTAATCTAAACCTCCTTTACTATATCCTCTATTCTGTCTACAGTCTTTTCTATCCATTTTTATATCTTATCTACAATTCCCTTTAATTTATATCCCATTTCGTCTTATATCTTGTCTATCTTTTACTTTACCTCATTTAGCATCTTATTACTAGGGCTCTACTACCCTACTAAAAGTTTTAATGTAGTAATAACAGTATCTGAGGCTTAAATGCTTTAAGTATAATTAGTTAAATATTTCATATAATCTTAAAAACTACAGTTTAAGATATAGCAGTTATTAATATAAAAAGTGTTAATTTCTAGCTACTGAACACCCTGTACCGCGTACCCTATAGTGTGGTTACGTACCCCGAAACCACCAGTTGAATCCTCTGGGGTTTTAGAGGGTTCTAGAGGATTCTAATCTACTCTAGGGCCCCTTAGGGCTCCTGAAGCACTCCGAACCTTCTGAAATTCAGAGGGGTGGAACCCCCTGAATCCAGTAGGGCTACTGCCCTACAGAATTAATTAGAACATCACAGTAGCCACGTTAGCCACTACGTCAGCAGAACCATAAAGAATGATTCAGAATAATACTACTCCATTATTATATTAGTTAGTTTCACCTTGTAGAAGGCTCTGGAATTCTTCCAGAGCCTCCCACAGCTTATAATACGCCCTCTCCTCTCCTATATTTAGTTCTAGTCAAGCAAGCAACTCTACTTTATTCTAGTCATTACATAAGGCACTGCCTTCCGGATCCTCTTGTTTCACAGTGTTAAGATTCACTGTAGCAACCTTTCTTACAGTGGCACTGCCCTGTAATACAGGCTTTTATTTGCTTCCTACAGTGCTACAGTAGAGTGACAAAAGTCTCACCCAAACCCCGCAATGCTAACAAAACCCCCATTTGACCACACCACTTTAATGCTTTACAATTATGCTATATCAGTAGCCAAAGCCATACAAATTGTACTTCTGGATAGCTAAATCTTTAGCCTTCCTTATGGTACCGATTAATATTTAGTATACTAACCGTCGGCTTCAATTACAGCCTCTAACCTCCAAACCATCGATAAAAGGAGCTTATCCAACACCTCTTCTTTAATCTTATCCCACACAATAACAGCCGCCTTTATAAAAGCCTTTATTACAGTGTCATTCTTAGGCATTTCGGCCAGTTCAGGGTACCGTTTTATAATTTCAGATTTTAAAACCTGCTAAGCGTTCTCGATCGGATTAAGGTCTAAGGAGTAAGTTAGCTAGTTAAGGATCTTAACCCCATTTTCCACTACTTATTCTTTTAACTATACCTATATTAGCTTATAGGTATAGGTTAAGGCATTATCCTAGATAAAGATAAAGCTAGGGGAGCAGATTATTAAGAGGTATTCCTATAAAACTTTAAGTATAACCTGCTTAGTAACGCCTTTACGCTTTGATTTAAAGTCTCCCATTATTAGAACTAGTAATGTATAGATTTTAAAGTTAAAGGCGCTTTAAAACATCTAGGAGTAATAAGTAAGTTTAACCTTTAGTTGTACAAACTTTTTATTAAAGCACTTGTTTTGTAACGTTATTAGTAAAGGTTAGTGTAAAGGGTAGAAATACTAACTTTACAGTAAAAAACCTAAACCTAACGTTTACCTTAACTGTATGTAATAGAAGACTTATCTGACATTATAATTTGCCTTTATTAAGAGAGAGGCTTTCGTATATATAGTTTAGTAAAAACTAAACGTTTTACAGTAAGAATATCGTTTAGTTTTAGCTTCCAAAACGCGTATATATGTTAGATCTTGCGTTAAACTAGCTCACTTATTAAAGTGTGTATATAATAGGTTAAACCTGCTTCCGCACGCAGGTAGTTATTAGAAATGAATAGATCTTTATTGATTAAAGCGAATACCCTCTGTAAATCGTGTTTTTTAAGGTAGCGTGGCCTGCTAGAGCGTGGGTGAGATTTTCCTGACTTTTGGATCTTGTATCGCGTAATGAGCCCCGAAACGCTTGCTGGATTAACGCCGGTTTTGTGCTTTAACGCAGGCCGTTAGAGGCCTAATTCGAAGCCTATTGCAATCTCGGCCCTCGAATGAGGTAAATACTCGGTATTAGGAGTATGTATCGTTATATTTGTGCCGTCCTGCATAATTGAAGTTTGGGTAGTGTGAGTGGAAAACGCGGGACACGAAAAGTACGCGTCAGCATTACAGGGTTTGGGCGAGACTTTTATCACCCTACTGTATAAGCACTTTAGTATAGCTTAGACTAGTATGCACTTCTTTCTCTAAGACCACAGGCCTGTACTACAGCCTTATGTGTTCTTGAAGTTTAATAATAACTTTAAATATTATACTTTGTTAAACTTCAGAAACCCACAAGGCTGTAGTACAGTAGCTATAGCTTAGAGAAAGAAGTGCAGTATTGGTCCAAGCCGTACTACAGTGCCTACGGCACTGTAAGAAGCAAACAAAAGCCAGAATTACAGGGCAGTGATACTGTAAATAAGGGTGCTACATTAAATCTTAACACTGTAAAATAAAAGGATCTGGAAGGCAGTGCCTTATGAAATGACTAGAATTGAGGAGAGTTGCTTACTTAACTAAAACTAGATACAGGAGAGGAGAGGGCCTATTATAAGCTGTAGGAGGCTCTGGAAGAATTCTAAAGCCTTCTATTACTAATACAGTTCTGGAACACTCTATAGGGCTTGCCCCACAGTGAGTCGGAGCAGTGGAGCCCTAGGTTCTAGAGCCTTCTAGAAGGCTCAGCTTTACAGTGCAAGCCGTAACTGCAGGATACGCAGTAATAGAGGGCAACTGCTTCCAGCAGTTGCCTTTAGAGTAGCGGGGGCTAGAAATTAACATACTTTATAAGAAGAAAAGTTAAATTTAAAGGGTTTATTATGAGACTCACGGAATTCTTGCCCTGGTGGTGGGGTGACATGCAGTTCAGGGGCTGAGCAGCGCCATCGCTACACAAAACCGAATGCGGTTTAGCACAAGAACGGGGATCGCTGGGGACCAAAAACCGGGCGCGAAGCTGACCAGGTTCAGCCATCAACGCAAACATCGTTTCGGAAATGGCTCAACTGCCAAAAAGGCCGTTATAATCAGTCGACCATTCGGACCTTTTTCCTCAGTCCTTTCTCAATCACCCAACCGTTAAAATGGCATCGATTCTCGTCTCCTCGGCTGCTGGCGCGGTCGCGGGACTCGACCACGTCGCCATCTCGCCGTTCCTCACTGGCCCGCTGCTGCTGTCTGCCACCTGCTTTCCCGACACGCTGCGCAATGCCTTCGTCACCCTGGCCGAGACCCTACCAGAAAAGTTGACGGCATCATTGCTTCAAAGTATTCCATCGTCACTGAGCTCCAGGACCGCGATAACGGCGTTGGGTGTGGTCTTTGCCCTAGGCGCCCATCATCCGCGTGAACCGATCACTGAACACCATAGCGTCCACCGGGTGGAGCGTTAGTCCGGGGAAGGGATAGGACTAGCACAAGGAGATTGCCGTCGTCACTGTGGGGTCGAGCGGCATTGGCAAAGCCATCGTAGAGAACCTCACTGCACTCGGCGTGCGCGTTGCAGTTCTCGACGTGCAAGGTCTCCCGAAAGACCTGGAAGATAATGCGCTTGTTCACTTCTACCAGTGCGATGTCACGTCATCAGAGTCGGTCGGTGCAGCCGCGGACTCCGTTCGCAATCAACAACGCTGGCGTCGCCCAGCCCCATTCGATTATGAAGACAGACGAGAAGTTCCTGCGCAAGATAATTGGAGTCAATCTCATGTCCATGTGGTTTACAACCCAAAAGTCCCTACCCAACATGATCGAGCACAACAAGGGCCACATCATCACGATGGCGAGCCTCGCCTCGTTCCTCGCGCTGTCGACTGCTGCTGACTACTCTGCCACCAAAGCCGGCGCGCTGTCCTTCCATGAATCGCTCACTGCGGAGATCAAGCATCAACATAAGGCCCCCGGCATCCTGACGACGGTTGTCCATCCGAACTTTGTGAAGACTCCGCTCATCGCGCATATATCGGGTAAACTTGAGAAATCGGGTATGCAGCTGCTTACGAGCGAGCAGGTTGCTGACGATGTGGTGGATCGCATCGAGAGTAAGAGGGGCGGGCAGTTGATTATCCCGGGATCCATTCCGTTTTCCCTTCTTTCTGGAATCAGGGGCTGGCCGACATGGCTTCAGGAGGTGCTACGGGATGGTGTTGCAAGGGGGTCGGTCAAGGCATGAACCCAATTGCCACGACAGCAGAGAGAGAGAGTTCTGAATCTCCGCTCCAGTTGGATGAGGTACTTAAATATTGAATCCGTTCCCAACTTGTTCAACTTTCTTCGCGTATAATAAGCTGATGAGGTGGAATGTCGCTCAATCCTATGCTGTACGAGGCCCCGAAACCCATTGGCCCGCTCGTAGGGGTACCCCACACACGTCAGCGATGCCCCAGCCATTCCATGTCTTGGCCTGCAAACTACGGTGCGACCCTAATACTGGTCGCTCCACCGCAGACCGCGATTTTGATTTTCTCACGACCGAAGTGGCAACCTCACCTCTTCACCGCCTTCACTCCACTATAAACTTAAACTTCACCCCATGACACCGTCGCCATGAAGCAACCACCAACCCCCAGACTGCCGGCCACTATGACTTTTAACACCCGCACTGAGCTCCTCTCGGCCTACACCTACACCATTGTCTTCACCCCTTTTATACTAACCCAATTCGCCTTCGAAATCTCCCTCTGCCTCCTCCCCTGGACCCGCCCAGCAAGAGAATGGTCCCTCACCTAAGCCGTGCGTATGCGCACCGTCAAACTCTCCCTCCTCTACTGCTCTCTCCTCCGCGTCGGAAACAACCTCACCCTGCGCTCCGGCCGCGAACGCACCGGCTTCGAAATCATCCGCCCACAGCCCCCCAGCTTC
>Ga0247758_1000570_pt1 | contig 32412 bp, 33 predicted proteins | sample UWRJL156409C4_FD_180950 | JGI IMG/M metagenome (GOLD analysis project Ga0247758, IMG submission 180950) | Plant litter microbial communities from Arlington Agricultural Research Station in Wisconsin, United States - UWRJ-L156-409C-4 | ecosystem: Environmental > Terrestrial > Plant litter >... | reverse complement strand
TGCCAGATGCAAGGAAACGGAGGCTGGAAGATGCGTCCTGTAATGCCGAGTGATGGGTCAGCCACCAAAGCAAAAACAGACGCCACGGCCCGGGATCTTCGCATTGTAGAGTTCGCGCCATCCTCTGCCATCGGGAGTCTAATGCATTTGCACGGGTACCTCGAGAACCTGTGGGAGGAAACGGGACCGTGTCCCTGCCTTTTCATGTATTAAAGACGGACGGGCAATCGGCCCCTTCTTTTCCTCACCCTGGCTGGTTACGTTCGGTCTCACCACTTAATTATATGCTACCGCCTTCCTCTGAGCATACCTACCACCAGAGCCGAGCCTCATCAACCGCCTCCGGCACAATGCCCTGGGACACCAGGGTTCGCATAAGTCACAACGACACTCTGGGGGGCCCATACTATCTCCTTGTTAAAAACGTATGTCTCATTGGATCAGAGAGCAGGACATACAATAACCGTTTTCCTAGCTGTCCGACTCGACTGATTGGTATCACCTCAAGGATTTCATCAGGTATCAATTCGGAAGGGATCTGGATATACATGTCAGACTCTTCATCCCGGACCGACAAGCAGGCTGGGCTCGAGTGCTGGGATTCACCAACTTCAAGCAACTCACAAGTAAGCGTTATCCATCCATTGACCTTCGCAGACCTCTAGTTACTATTCTAATACGTGGGCTTTTCCCATTCAGGGATCTTGACAGGATACCCGTTCAGAGGCCGAGAGATCCTCACCGAAAACCCGGGATATGGTGAGGATGGGATTGGCTCTGTTCTTATCAGGTCCCCTTTCGAAATAGACAGGCAATCATTGATGCCTCCCGCTTCTTTGCCCCTGAACCCGACGCGAGAACCGGGCCCGGCCCACCACGGCCCTCTCAGTCCAGCTTTGGCTCCTCCCGGTCCCCCATACCAGTTTCTACCGGACACCTCTGTCGTCAGTCACGTCACAGTTTACCATCCTGTGGTACCAGTCCAGTATCACAACCAGGTCCCATCTGTTGTCCAGATGCAGCCACCGCCGCAGTTACCGCCGCCCGAGCTTTACTGGCCCCCACAAGCTCATCTATATTACCCCCCGCCGGACCATTTCCCAGGTCCTCCACCAAAACACGGTCATATTCACCAGGGCTACCCGCAGCCACCCGCCCCTGCTGCTCTCCTCCAACAAGAGTATCCAGCCATGCCACAGCCTCAATGTGCAGCCCCTGCTGCTCTCCTCCAGCAAGAGTATCCAGCCATGCCACAGCCTCAATGTGCAGCCCCTGCTATAGCTCCAGACGACGAGGGAGAGCGGCAGATCCTCGTACACCTCCCCGACGTCACACCCCCCCAAGCACTAGACAAGCGCGAAGCAATCGTCCGCGCTGCCCTGACACGTCCAGAGCTGCTTGAGCGTGTGGATGGCTTTCCCGGCCACATCATCGTGACGCTCTTCACTGTCGGCGCGGCACAGCAGGCCGTCGAAGACCTCTCCCCCTTCGGGAGTATTCTCATGCGCTTGCCCGACAAGCGGCCGGCCCTGACGAGGGGTTCTGCGTTGCAGGATGAGGCAAGGGTCCCATAACTAGCTGACACACTTGAGCGCCTTCAGCTAACACGACGCAGGAGGCTCGGACCCCGGCGCCGTCTCTATTGCCCGCCCCGTCTCCATTGCCGCCCACACCGCCTCCATTGCCCACCCCGCCTCCAAGCCCAAGCCCAAACGGGAGGTCGGCCGCCCTCGTCGTCTACGGACACATCACGCCCCCTCAAAGCCCGACTCCCCCTGCGGGTCTTAGCTTACAAGCTGTGAACAACGCTCTTTCGCTACCCATCAGCGGTCCGCTACCCTCGTGGACGAGTGTGACGGGCCTTCCTTCTACGCTGGGAAGACCCGGCGCGATAGTCGTGAACGGGAGCTCACCACTTCCTGCTGCTGCCATGAGACGACGAAGCCAACAACGGCAGCAACAGCAGCAGCAGGATTGAGGAGGAAGCATAAAAGCAGAAAGGCGGAAGGAATTTCAGGGATAGCGCTCTAGCTCTTTCTCTGACCCCCGGATCTCTCTTACACACACGCCCGATGGATATTAAATGTTCCAGTCTCTCTCTTTTTTTTCCCCCTTCCTTCCTGCAACGCACTCCAAGTATACTAACTAAACACTACCTATTCCCTTCTCGCGTTCTCTCTCTCTCTAGGTCTTCTTTCCTTGCAGTGTTGCGGCCCGTTCTACTTTTTTTCCTCCTTGTCTTCATCTTCTCTATCTCGAGATAGATAGCTTAAAAGTAGAAGTTTTACATTCTGTTTGGGCTAAAACACAAGGAGCGTATTCAAAATAGAAACTAGAGGAAGATAAAAAATTAAAGGCTGTTATGATTCCGCTGTTACTTCCAACCAAGGTAGCAATGCAGACGCGCCAACAAAACATTTACATAATGTGCGACCTTCTCTGGAGAAACCCCATCTTTCTTCCACAGCCACCAATGCAAAACACCAAGAGTCGGTCCTTGAACCTTCGCTTTCTGCTCGTCCGAGCGACAGCCGGCCGATGTCAAAGCCATCGTTTTGCGAATAGAGACGAGGAAGCCAGATAAAAACTCGGAAAATTGAAAATCGCGACCAAGAATAAACCCGTAAGACGCCACCAAAAAGAAGAACAAGGAGGCAGAAACATTCACTCCTATAAGTACACCGTTCCCTCGACATCCTCCTCGTCCATGTTGCCTTAACTCATCATTTCCCGCGTCAATCCAATCACTCGGTGCCCTCCATCACCGTGTCCGCGCCTTTCCGGTAGCCCCTGCCGAATTCGGCTGTGATCTCCTCGCCATCCTCAAGACTCTTCAATAATTCCAGCAGAACTCGCCATCGCCCCGACATCTTCGCTACCTTGAACCGAGCCGTCGGCTCCAGGCTGTGATTGACCTTGCGAGCCCAATTGCCGCGACGCCCAGTGTAGATCTCGGCGACAATATCGTTCTGCATATCCGGCCTCCTCAGCTCAAAGGTCCACTCGTTAGGATGCGAGCCGACAGGCACCAGCTCGCCGAGCAACTCTCCTAGTATCTCGCCTTTTTTGTGTTCTCCCCTGGAACGGATGCCAAGACCCTTAGTCCCATCGATTTCGACGCGAGGGACATCAGGCATGCGTTTTAAAGAACACTGGCAGAGTTGCTTGCGTTTGCAGAAGCTGCAATATCTCTCGCCATTTCTGACGGCTGAGGGGTCCGATGGCCAATCGGGGAAGATCTCGGACCAATGTTGTGGTTTTGGGGCACTTAGGAAGTCTGTCTTACTGAAACAGTTGTTTCTCTCCGGGATGGAGGCGTATGGTTGTAGAAGCGGAAGGATCTCAGCTGGGTCCAGCGCATTCGTGTTGTAGTTTTCCCACACAAATTCCGTGAGTTCTTTGCCCTCCCAAATGGCCGTTGCCAGTTGTTTGCCTACGACATCCAAAGCGGCGACGAAAATGTTACTGGCGAGCCGGTCGTGGAAGCGATTGACTTCTTCCCGAAACATGCCGAGGTCTGAGAGGTCGGTGTTGAGGGGCATAATGCAGAGCATTCCATCGTTGTTATTGCAAATGGTCTTCCAACATTTGCCTTCCCGAATGTAGTGCAGCAACTTGCCTCGGTCGCTCTCGGGCCATTTGAGCTTTTCCAGGAGACTAGTGATGTCTTCGGCTGCCCCCACGCGTTGCTCCTCTCCGTTATTGCCGCTATTGTAAACGAGACCCGCCATCTTCATTCTGATTAGACGGCGAAGGAAGATGTGGATTGGCGTAGTGAAGTGCGCCATCTCATCTACCTTGTTGATGAATTCGTATAATTTCCCCTCGGGAACTATAGAATACGCCATCATTCTCCATTCTTTCACGAGTTGGTCCAGACGATAGAAGGCCGCTTTGCTGGCGGCTGGGTTGTCACCAAAACCAGAAGAGAGTGTCTCCGCTCGATTTACCCCGCCGCTTTGCACCATCAGTGCGAGATTCCGGTAAATAGCCCTGCTGGGAGGGATGGATGGGGGGACTGGAGCAGCCATGGGTACGAAATTTTGGGCGGCAATCTCCGGTACCTTGGCGGGCACAGGAACTGAGTTGATGGCAGGTACAGGAACCGAGTTGATGGCAGGTACAGGAACCGAGTTGATGGCAGGTACAGGAACCGAGTTGATGGCAGGCACGGGAACCGAGGTGAGCGCAGGTACAGGAGCGGACTTGACGGCGGGCGTAGGAACCGGGCCGACAGAAGGCGTAGACACCGAGTCGACGGTAGGTACAGGAGCCGAGTTGACGACAGGTATAGAAACCGAGCTGACAATAGGTGCTGGAACTAAGTTGACGATAGGTGTAACAATCGGGGTAATGATGGGTGTGGCGGCTGGGGGGCGAGCTGGTGCGGCGGTTGGGACAGGAGCAGGAACAGGTGCAACTCGTTGCTTCTTCGCCGTTTTCTTTGCTGGCGCTGCGGCTGCTAGTCTCTTTTTAGTCTTTGCTGGTGCTTTTGGCGGTGGCGGTGGCGGTGCTGGAGGTGAGCTGTTCGGCATGGAGGCTAGAGCCGCTGCAGCCTGTGCGACTTGATCAAGCTCCGGGCTGGCCGGACGGACTTGAGAAGCTGGTTGCCGTATCGTCTTGGGAGAGAATCCGCCTCCTGGGTAGTAAAGACCTGGGTTCTGCTGTGGTGTAGGGAAGAATGATTGCTGGAACGGCGATGGAGCAGGAGAGGTTTGGTTGCTGTAGGGCAGAAACTGCTTTGACGTGTAGACCGGGTTTGGTGGAAGCGAAGGCACCGAAAGAGGCTGGCGCTGTGACTGCGAAAACGGATTCTTCTGCGGAACCGGCCGTGGAAGAACTGGTGGCTCGGGGCGAAACGGCACGCACCAGTCAAGCTTGGGTTCGGACGGCCGTGGCACATCTAGTGGCTGGAAGTGCTGGTACTTCAGGGGCTTCGGTACTTCCGGTTCCACAACGGGAGGTGGCAGAGCCCGGGACTTCTTAGCCGTAAATACCGGCGTTCCTACTGGTAGCGCGGCCTGAGTGGCGGTCGCTTGTTGTGACGGCAACTGCGTTTGCTCGACTGTGTTCGTGGTTGTGCGGCCGTGTGGCCCAGTAAGTATGTGGCGGTCTTGATTTATCGGTGACGTCCGGGTTCTCTCGGTGACGGGCAAAGAGGCTTGAGGTACAAATGTTTGCGGCAGATGCTCTCGTGACGGAAGACTTGCCGCTTTTGCAAGGGTTTGCGCATCTGACTCGGTTTGCTTTGGCGGCGGTTGCTGTGGTGGTAGCGCATCCGGTCGCTCAATACGCGGCTCAGCTCGAGTAGGCTGTTCTATTGCCCCGGCATTGTCTGCTAATGATTGGTCGGATGGAATATGTTCCGTTTGTATCAGGGTTTCCTTTGGTAGTGGAACGGGCGTTTGCGCAATCTGCGGTCGCGAGTTCTTGGGAGCTTCTTCTAAGCGTTTGGGCTCTGTCCCTTCCTCATCACCCGACTGCTCGCGTGCCGGCTCCACCCCAGGGAGTGGTGGCTTGGGGTAGATTAAGAAATCCTCGGGGGACATGGCAAACTTGTCCGGACAGTTATCGTCGCAGAAGAAATAGTCAATGGGAAAGTCTGGCGATGAAAGATACTCGACATTGATCGCAATGGCATAATTCGGCCCCAGGTTGAGGACTTGGTGATATGTCCCAGGTTCTGTCACTATCGCTTGCCCTGGCACGCAGTAGTCGAGCGTGTACTCAACTCCCCATTCGTCCAGCTGGTATGGCGGGATATGAAGACTGAGATGGCGGACGGACTGTGAACAGCCCCGCATAGTCGGGTAGATGAGCCGCAGTTGTTCTTCCATTCTCTTGGTAGAGGTGGGCTTCACAAAGCACCAGAACTTGTTGGCCCCAGACCGGAGCAAATTTTCGGATCGCACGTGGGCGTCCTCCCTGTGCATGGTAGTGATAGTCTTGCCAGTGAGGTTAAAGTAGACGTATTGGGTATTGATGCCCTCGAGGACGGTCCTGCCTCTCGACCTCAGCTTCTCGCCTGGAGAGAGCTCAACATCCTGGAACAGCGGGTTGCCAATGATGTAAGGCCGCGTCCCTTTGGGGGGGTCTAGGGCTGTCGAGTTCCACAAGTCTCGTTGTTCCTCAAAAGTCCACCTGGACTTCTGAGAGCGGGGGAATGGGAGCTTCGGCGAGCTAAACTTCACTCGCTTTCCTGTGTCGACTTTAATGAGGCTGCGGGACTCGTTCTTGTAGCAGAATGACGTAGCATGGTCCTTGGTCGGCCGCGCCATCTTCTCGACTTTGAGCAAGGGCAAATCCTGGACATCGAGCTTGAAGTAGCCGCGATCCCGGACGATAGGGTGGCGAGAGTACTCCTCGAAGAGATCCTCGTTAAGCAAGTTGATATCCCGGTAGGTGCAGGTAAACAGTGGCGAGGCATGGTCTGAAAGCAACGGGCCGGCCTTCTGGAGAGGAGAAGACGCCGAGCCAGCGTCCGGACGAGCAGCTAGATCCTCCGGCCTGGCGAGGACTGGGGCCGCGACGGGCTCATCGGGTCGGAGCGGTGGGGCGACATGCTCTGCGTGTGGTTGTGGCTGTGGTTGTGGTTGCGGTTGCGGCAGGGCGGCCGCGGGCGATGGCGATGGGGGCGCATCACGGGGCGCATCGCGAAGCCGGGACGGGCTCTGGCTCTGCTGGGCGACCGGAGAGCCGTATGAGAGAGGCGTGTTGGGCCCGGTGGGCAGCGGAGTCAAGCCCGACGACAGCTTGCTCACGCCGACTAGCTGGGTGGACACCTGCTCGAGACGACCCAGCAGGTGCTGCAGCAGTTCCCGACCGGCCTTTGTGCCCGGCGGCTTCACCTTGCGCGCAGGCGTCGTCCCAGCGTCCAGATAGTCGCGCAGGGCATCGCCAATCTCGCGCACCTCGCTGTCAATCGAGTCGACCTTACCCTGCAGGGCGTCCATCTTGGGTTCCACGAGGTTGCGAGTCGAGGGCGCCGCATTGGAGATTGCCTGGCGATCAAGTTGTGGCAGGAACACAGCTGGTTCGAGTCTGGGCCCGTGCTGGCGCTGTCGTCGCGTGGACGGTGGATAATTTGGAGGGGCTGGCGGGGCTCTGCAGCTAGTGTGAGAAGCCCGTGCACGGCCCCAGGTGCTCCTTCTTTGGCAGCCCGTTTTTTGTCGTTACACTGCGCCGGGCGGTTGCACAAAGACACTGACTGAATGCGGAAGATTTTCCAGGGCAACAAACGGGTGGGAACTCGGCGGCAAAGACGAGCAGAATTTGCGTAGTTCGTCGTGGTTTTTGAGTTTGTGCTCTCAGGTAGTAGGTACTCGTCGGCATTTATAGGAAGTTTCCCCCTTTCTTCTCGTCTGTCTGCTGTCCGGACAATGTGGCCGGGTGGTTGAGTGGGGCGAGCAAGCTTTGACAGAACCCTTAGATGGAATGATTACAAGATGCAGATTGGAGAGCCATGTGTTATTTTTGGCCAGACGACTTTGTTCCTGAAAAATGCGGATGCAGGTTAGGTAGCTGGCGACAACCCGAACGAGAGCGTTGACTCTGTCTCTCGTCGTTCGACTCAGCTCGGCTTCAACAAGTGGACTCGATCCAATTGGAGGCGCGGGCGGCAGTGGAGAGATCCATCACGCCAAGACAGGCGGCAATCGATAAGACGCGCGGGCAGAAACAGGCACCGCTCCCGAGGGAAACGACCGGGTCCACACCTTTCCACCTGCTGTTGCGCGCGCCTCCTGCGTATTCTTTTGGCAGCAGAGTCCGCATTGCTCAATAAATTCTCATCTTGCATCTTTAGATAAACAGCTACTATGTCGAACGACACGATATTATCCGACGACTACGTAGCTGGGGTCCTGGCAGAGGAGGCGAGCAGCGCATCGATCAAGTACTCGTCCATGGGACTCGAAGCCTTCCGATCAGCAAAGTGCGTCAGCGAATCCCCCGACCCGAGAGGTGGGCACATAGCCTGGGACTAACAGCGGACTCGAAGACCTGCCAACAAGGCGAAGCCAAACACGCGATTCTTGGGGCGCATCATCAAAGAGACGGCGAGCCACAATGCCGCCCTGCTGGCCAAAGAAGCCGCCGAGGCGCAGGCGCGCCTGGACAACCTGACCGAAGCTGAGGATAAAAAGCGGCGCAAGCTGAATCCCAGCACTACAGATATCCGGCGGCGCCAGCTGGGCGACATCTCCTCGATCCTCCTCGGCCGGAAGCGGAAGCGCTCTGGCGACGAAAAAGACGAAATGTCACGTTCCAAGGATGCATCCTCCGCAGGCGACAAAGAATACAAGCGCCCAGAGAGCGATCGCAGGAAAAAAGAAGGCCGACATCGCAGCGACAAAGAAGACGAAGATCGGACTCGTGACCAACAGTCGCATGGCAGGGACAGGGAAGAGCCACGGGCGCGCAAAGACAGACGACATCGCGAAAGGTCGCGTTCTCCTGCTTCTGAGCCCCGGAGACACCGGCATCGGTCCCCACTCAGCAGCGACGATGTAGACCATGATGACCGCCGCCGCCGCAGCAGAAGATCCGAGAAGGATCACGAGCGGTCAGGGGGTGACTTGATCCAAAAGGAGCTGCTGAGACGCAAAAGGCATGGCCGATTGACGGCGGATGACGACCCAGCAAGGGGTACTCCGGAGAAGCAGTCACGTTTTGAGCGTCCCTCGTCTACTCGAGGTAGAAAGCTAGCCGACGATGATGGGTCGGATCCACTAGAAGACCTCATCGGTCCAGCGCCGCCCCCACAATCCCCCGTTCAGCGCCGTGGCAGAGGCGCGGGACGCGGACCAGCTGCTATGGACAGCCGGTTCTCGGAGGCCTACGATCCCCAATCCGATGCGCAACCGGAGCCGGAAGATGCCGGCGATTGGGACGAGGCGGTGGAGGTGTTCCGTGATCGGCAAAAGTGGAAGCAGCAGGGAGCAGATAGACTCCGCGCTGCCGGGTTTACGGACGAGGACATCAAGAAGTGGGAGAAGGGAGGTGAGCGAGACATCGATGATGTGCGGTGGACGAAGGCCGGTGAGAAGCGGGAGTGGGATAGAGGCAAAGACGAGAGTTCTTGAGCGGTATAAAGCAAGACCCATGATCCAGCCTCTCCCGGTTCAAGAATCCATTGGGTAGGGCAGAGCTGTTGGTTACATTGCATTTGATGTTGGATGGATTGATATTTAGAGAGCGCGCATTGGGACAGGCGTTTGGCGGCACTTCTTACAGTTAGTCAGTGGCAACCTGGAGCGTCGATCTGGACGCTCTTATTTCCTCGCATCCAGTGTAATTCTACTCCACTGCGTCCTCTGAAGATCTGTCGCGTGCATTGTGTTTCATCCATCAGAGTTGCTTGAAAGATCGATAAGATAACACGAAGTCCCACCTACAAATGGCCCGAGCTTGCTGATGACGTCCTGCAAAAATAACACACGAGAGCAACACCAATTCCCGCCGCGCAGCGTCGTGATCCTCAAGTGTGTTATCGCCATCGCAGGAATGTGCACGGCAAACTGAGCTTGCTGGCTCTGTCGCCCATAAAAATCTGCTATTCCCACGCATTCCCTCAGCCAACCCGCCACGATGCGTGCGACACCAAATCTCCTGGCCAAGAGCTTCGTCGGCCGAAGCCTCGATGAACTCAAGCGGCTCTCTGACATCGGTACGTCCTCCCGCACATGCGCAACACCCCAATGCTAACTCCTAACTACCACACAGTCCTCAAATTAGAGGGCATCAAGGGCCCCTCGGGGCCCTACCAGCTGTTCAACTTCCACGCCGCCGACTCCGTCGACGACTGCAAAGTCATGTCCGACGTCAACATCGGCGGCGCCTCGACCGCAAACCTCGACTGGGTACCACCCCCACCGCCCTCCCGAACATCCTCCCACCCGAAGGGCCACGCCCGGTTCTACGGAAACATATCGACACAACTCCCCAAGGGCCGCGAAGATATCAAGCGCACGGGCTTCGCCGCGTTCCGCACGCACGACCGTCGCGCCACCGTCTTCGGCCGTAGCCTGTGGGATATCGACCCCTACACATACCTCGCGCTGCGCGTCAAGACCGACGGACGGGCATATTTTGTCAACGTGCAGACGGAGGGCGTGGTGCCGACAGATCTGCACCAGCACCGGCTGTTCACCAAGAAGCCTGGCGAGTGGGAGACGGTGCTGATCCGGTGGAACGACTTTGTCAGGACGAACCACGGGTTTGTGATGGAGCCGCAAACGGAGATTATGAGGCAGAAGGTTAAGAGCATTGGGATTGGGCTGACGGATCGGGTGCCGGGGCCGTTTGAGATGTGTATTGAGAGGATGTGGGCTACGAACGACATGGGCGAGACGGATGCCAAGGAGGATCCTGCGGCGGCAGGGAGGCAGGGGGATCTGAAGACGAAGCAGGGGCAAAAGGTGGGATGGGGGGAGAAGTGAGCTGATGTCTGGGGATTTTGATATCAACATGGGGGACACATGATGTTGGCTTGAACGACGCTGTGGTTAGCCCGGAGTGGGAGACTCGTGTGGTCTGCCTATTTGGTGCGAATCACTGAGACGGATATTATCCACTCATATCTTGTATATATATATATGCCAACCCTTGTATTTGTATGGAGTAGCTCGTTTATGTATCGGCTCTGCGCGTCGAGTACTGCGACTCGAGGCCGCTCCCCCATGGTGGAGTCCCAGCACACGGTTGCAAACATGCTGATGCACCCCCTTCCGTCACAGAGTTGAGTCGCTCAGCACCCCCTCTCTGACCCCAAGTCAGGGTCAGCTAATTATGCCAGGTGGATTTGGTGAGGTCAAATGCCGGAGATATGCGGTCACCTGCCCGCTGCGGCCTCATTGCTCAATCAGTCTGGTCCGCTAACCCTTCTTCAGCCCATGCCGGCGAGCGGCAACGCCGCTGTTCCTACAGTCCAATCCGTATCCAAGAACAGGATGGATCTATGTTATGTACCATTGTCTGCATTAATAGAGACATCTACACACGGGTGGATGTTGGCTGTCATGTTTCCACACTCGGGCACCATAGTCTCAGAATTGCTACTGCCTGCTTCTTGGTGATGATTGAAGTCTCTTCTGCAGTCCATTTGCTATTGCAAGTTCTTCATTCGTGGCAGTGCTAGAGGCAAGACATCTCTGGTCTCGAGGGGTTTGGCAGTCGAGTGCCTAAGTAACCAGTCGATAGCCATCCTCAAGGCTGCCCGAGGCAATCGATCTGAGACCGATGAATAACTTGAAGATACAGAGACCAACGCGAAGGGGTGTTTTGTCTGTATTTTTGGCAGGCAACTTTATACATGATCTTATCGGGATTGAACTTGTCGAGGATATCATGCACAATAGGTTGCTCTCCGATGACGCTGATGACCCTGCGAACGACGCAGCCGTCGCGCCGCTTTTGAGACCACGGCGTTGCGAAGTTGCTTCGGGCCACGAGCCGAGGCTTGCTGGGGAGTCTTCTCATTCCCTGCGCAACCCGCCTTGGCAGGACAGGGAGTTTCTCAGGAAGTAAACAAAAGGGTTAGTTAGGGGTTGGCCCCTATTTGGATCAAGCCCCTAGCAAACAAACATAACCTAGGAAGCTACGAGCAAACTAATTCTCAACTGCGCAACACTCGCGATGTAGTCCCCAGAGGTAGGCGACATTGTGCGCACTTTTTTCGGGCTAACCAGGCGATCAGGAAGCGGTCCAGAGCCCGGCGCACGATGTGATCGATGGCATCGACCCCACGCGCGATGCTGAGTCTGATGCTCATTACGATGCCGATGAGGCCGAGCATGACGATGTTCTCGAGTCGATTGCGCCTCTGTGCAGCCCCCCACAGCGAGCCACCGGGCTCTCTACAGAGTTATATGACTGTTGCGAAGACCTCGAAAACGACCTACGCGAGTTCGCGGCCAAGCAGTCCCAGCATCAAGCAACACCTCCTCTACAGCCCCCAAGGCCCGTGGAGGAAGAGCGAAGAAGGCTGGGAATAGTGACAAACCTAACGGAGGTCCAAGAAAGGCATTTGGAACTCTGAAGACATTTTATCACACGACGAGACGGTGCGGCTCGAGGGTAGGGAAGAGTGGTACGGTAGGGGTGCCGACGAACGCGGGTACACGAGCCTCGCGGGGAAGAGACAATGGGGCAGTACGGCTGAAAAGATGTCTGGCGGAGGAGCCAGACCCGCCCTTCGGTCGATGCGGAAAAGACGCTCACGCCCGAGAAAATCCAGGCGGCTTTGCATGTCTCACCAGGTGGTCGTCATGCAAAAACCGAGGCACTTCTCGGCAACGTCGACTTTTCTGCGGGGTGTGATCCTGCTGCTCGACAAAGTCGCAGGTACGATATGCTGCGATCCGGCATCTTCTGCGTCGCTTGACGTTTTGCAATCCTGCTCTCTGGTCTATGACACAGGCTTCCGGGGCCATCGCGCCTTCATCTGCCAGGAGCCTGACGGGCGCCATCGGGGCCACGGGCTCACGAGACACGGTCCACTGCGCTGGCTTTACCTTTTGTGTCTCAAGATCTTTGAGCAACTCGCAGAGCGGACCGACCCGTTATCGACCAGAACGAGACCACCAGAAAACGCGACACTGATTCGCTGGAACTGGGAACTGGCCACGGGGTCAGCAACGCCGATGCGCCCAGGGACTGAAACCGAACCAAAAATCCAAGTCAGACCAGCTCTGGCTGCTGTCCATGAAAGGATGTCATCCGCGCTGATCCCATACGTCATGACGTGTGGGGCCCTTTGTGGCCGATCTGGACAATATGGTGCAGCAAGTGGTTTTTCCATCTCCGGCCGGTACGACCAGGTGCGGATGTGCGCTGGTGATGATGAGCGCCGGCTAGGGGAGGCGGTATCAAGCGGTCGAGCAATGTTTGCCACGAATAAGGACGGCGAGACAATTTGCCAAGAACCTGAGAGATCCGAGCAATTGGGGCACCAGTGAAACGGAAAGACCACCTGTACCAGCCGGCGAGTCAGAAAGCCGGCGCCCGGCAGAAAAACGCCGCTCACCTAAAATAATTTTTTAATTTTTTTCTTTCCCACCTCTCGCCATGGATTTAATCCCCCGTCCGTCTCCATCCGCTGCCGCTATCGCAAGCCATGCCACCCCGAATCGGTACATATGCCGTCGGGCAGGAATATTCTGTTCCCCATCCTGGCTATCCCGACACGCATAACATCTTGTTCTCGCTCTCGGCCTTGGACGGGCCTGGCGGCGGCGTGCATCACGACACGGCGCGTGTCGCCTGCGCGCTTCTGGCGAACGCGCGATGGGACGGCTTTCTCTTTTTGACGCGGGATGGCCCTCTTGCCGTTGCGGGTCCCGACGATATCCTTACCGGCCCTAGCTATTATTTTCGGTTACCCGACAGGAGCGGTAAGGAAAAGACAGCCCCCCTGTCCTGTCCTAAGCTTAGCAGTAATATTTGTCTGTAATATGACGCTTATTCCTCGTTACAGGTGATGAGAGATATCCTATCGTCCCCGACTTTGCCTCGTTTTGCTTCCCGCATGACAACCTACCTCCTTCCTGGCTCGGCCCCGATCTTGCCATCCTTAACGCGACTGACCAGTCGCGTGAGGCAGGGTTCGCAAGTATCGTCCTTGCGCGCGATGTCTCGTGCCGGCTGACCAACCATTCGCTGGGCACGGAGAGCGCCCACCTAATCCCGCGTACCGAGGGTTCCTGGTTTGCCGACAACGCCATGTTCCGCTACGCCGCATGGAACGACCGCATCACAACCGACGATCCGCGCAACGTCCTCCTCCTCCGCTCCGACATACACACCCTCTTCGGCGCGCGGCGCTTCTTCCTAGTGCCGAAGCGAGGGGTATGGGCCAGCCATGTCCGTCCGGAGGTCCCAACGACGAGCTGGTCGCCCTTTACCACAACGTCGAGCTGCAGCCGCTGAGGCAGGTCGCGATTGAGTTCCTCCTGGCCCGCTTCGCCTGGTCCGTCTTTGCACGATGCACCTTCATCCTCCCCGGCCCGGTAGCCCGCACCTTGCTGGTGGTCAAGGCCCAGACGCTCAACGCGGTGGTGTGCGAGATGTCGGGGGACGAGTATATGGCCGAGTTTGGACGACGTAGCACCAGCGGTCCGCCGAGCAGGAGTAAGAGTCCCAGGAAGAGCGCGTGGGAGGGCGACGTGCCGGAAGAGGGCGAGGGCGGAGAGGGCGACGAGACCGACGAGGAGGACGAGCTCTGGGGTCGGCCGCGTAAGAGGTGGTGTGAGGAAGAGCGTCTCAACGGCGTGTACGCATTGCCCTCACCAGCGGAGTAGGTAGCCGAAGGCTAGGAAGGGAGAAACCCACCATCACGGTTCATCGAGCGCAGCGAGCAGCCTGCCGGAGGCCAAAACAAAATCCCCCCAAAATCGGCCTGCTGCCCGTCCCACGCAAGAGGACGTCGAGGACGACCAGCACGGCGAAGAGCGTGGTCGGCACATACGCTGAGCATATATGGGAATCTAATGAGAAATAGGGTACCCTTTGAAGGCAGCTTGGCAGAGGAAGGTTTGCAAGTGGAGGACAAGTCGGGGGCAGAGGGAGCGCTGCTTCTGCATCCACATTTCCCGATACTTTAGCAAGCTGGGGCCACTGCACCATCATTTCGAGCGACACGAGCATTCCAGTGGCTCACGGGCAACTTTGCGTGATTCATGCTTGTACCAGTTCGAGTCTGGCATTTGTTCTCGACAGTGGAAATCCCCCGAGTCCACAATGAAATAGTCGGCCATCCATCCTCCCTGGAGAACCTGATCAACATTTTGACCGCCACCGCCCCTCTTCGAGTTCGAGCAGTAGCATGCCCATGCCATCGACCTCTTCCTTGGGGTTAGCACATCGAGGCCACCTAGCCGCCCGCACGCTTCCCTGAGCATAATCGCCCGCCCTCACCCGCCTCTCGTTTGAATGGGCGCGGTTGGTTGAGTCCCAGGACCAGTTCCTCGGGGCGTATGTAGACAAGCTCGGGATGCTCGACGGCAGCATCGACCTTGACGATAACGACGACGACGCGGCTTCCGCTCCTTGGTCCTCGGTCTGGCCAACTGGCTCGGACACACCTTGCTCCTGCGTGAGACGAGGAGGGACATCGGCTCGGTTTGGGCCCCAGACAGATACAATGCCACCCTCGCCATGCTTGACATGTTTGACGGTGGGCGTACCAGTGCCTCTTGAGGCTCGCCGCCCCTTGTCCGACTAGTCTTCCACACTGCCTGTCCGTCCCGATGGCGGCCCCGGTAACTGTTAGCGATTACAAAGCTCTTACCGAGTTCCAGCATCCCAGATACATAGTGCTAGATCCCATCCCAGACACAACCCCCTTTAGCCTGTACCACGAAACGGTGTGTCTGAGCGTGTGTTTTCGCCAATAACCGATGGAACAGGGTTCCTCTCGCCTGTCAGAAAGGAAGGAGTGGCCATCCAGTCAACAAAGCTGACTGGATGCCTGGCACTGCCAGGACGCCAGTGAACCTCGGCCATTATGGTGACGATGCCAGTGAGCTTCAGCCACTACGAAAACGTAGTCTGAATCCTACGGAAAGGTCTATAAAGAAGAAGTTCTGGCTGGAAGCCAGAACCACAATGTCAGAAAGAAGGGGGGTCCTGGCCAGAGGCCAGAACACCAAGAATAGACCGGCTGTACGGAGCTGAATGGAGCTGAACCAGCACAGCCGCGCGCTGAAGAAAGCTGAACTGGCACAGCCACTTCAGCGGGGCACAGCGTACAACTATAAGAATAAGCTCTCTGGTAAAGCCAGAGAGCGAGGACAAGCAATACAGTCACACAGTTGCAATCCCATCAATTCCACCTGAATCCAGGGTGCCGCGCTTCTAACACACAGAGACAGACAAGCAGTACAATCAAGCAGTTGCAACCCCATCTATTTCACCTGAATCCAGTGTGCCGCGCTTCTGACACCTACTAGGCCTCGCCTACTACTTTGCCCTCACGTGCTACAACCCACACATACAGCCCCCTATTGGTTATGCTCGCCTTCTGGCCGACAGTCACATGGGCCTGTTGGTAGACGAAGACAACGGTGTTCACCAAGACCGGCTTCGACGTTTTCATACACTTGCACGTCCTGTATCTGGGCCAGCTGCGCCTCGTCCACTTCAAGGCCAGCCACAAGTACGTCAAGCGCTGCTACAAATGTATTGCTATGTCTAATCACTCTCATCTTCGCTGTCTGTCTCTGTCCAGACAGATCTAATCATTACACCCGCATCGAGTCGTACTAGCTGCTTGATAAGTAGTGCTAATACGACATGTGCCAGCAGGCGAAAATGACTCCTTGTGCTCATTTTGAACGGGCCAAACTCCTGAATCTCCAGCATGTTGGTTGCATCGGCGATTGGTGGTAAGACTGCAGCCAGCGTAGGCTTGAATAAGTAGTCGCGATAAGCGTTGGTGTAAGGGCTAATGCTAATAAAGACCTCGGTTGCGTCCTGAGCAATCATGAGTGTATGGTGGAGGTCGCTTGGCTTGCCCTGTAGATGCTGCATGAGTATGCCTTGCATGTTGATCTTAATCCGAACCTACCAGAAGCTGAAGCAGCAACAGCGCCCAGTTCGGCTAAACATCACCACCATCCGACCGGGCTCCTTCAAGGCCTTGCAGGACCATCTTGAGACCGAGCGCAACAAGGTGTATCACCTCGCGCATCTTGATCTACACGGCGATACCACTCCGGCCGACGACGGCCGACGGTGGCCGACTCTTCTTCGAGGCTGGGGGCGCGAAAGAAGCACGGGGTGCAGGCGAAGTAGCCCGTCTTCTGTCGCGCGCCGGCGGCATCCGCTTTGTTGTCATGAACGCCTGCCGCTCAGCCCGGGCCGACATCATATGACGGGCTCACCAGAACATGCCGCCAGCAACACGGCCGCCGCCTTTCTGCTCAACGGAGCGGCCCAGCACGTGTTAGCCATGTCGTTTGAGATACTGTGAACCGCTATGGAACTCTTTCTTGACAGCTTTTACACCGAACTTTTTTGTCAATGGCGCGACATTTGGCCGGGCAGCGCAGCAGGGTCGGTCTGCCCTTCGGACACACAACACCCGGCCTGCCATGTTTGACGTCCGCTTGCCGCTGGGAGACTGGTGTTGCCCGGCCGTCTACAGTGCCGTGGCAGACGACGCGGCCATCCTTGACGGTTCTCAAGCTGCCTGTATAGTTTCCGAGACAGCACCGGGGAAGGTAGCTCGTCTGAGCTAAGGGACCAGCCCAGACTTGTGCCGATTGGCAGAGACTTTGACGTGGGAACCCTGGAGAAAATGCTCCAAAGACGCGGCAAGGCGTTTGTCCACGGCCACATGGGTGTTGGGGAAAACGACCTTTCTCCAATGCGCCTGTGAGATCTGGGCAGAGACAGGCTTCGCCGACACCATCCTCGGCGTAGACTTGGCTTCGACTTCCCGCCCGGTTCGTGACATTCGGTCTTTGGTGGAAGCCTTGTGGTCCCAACTTCCGCCCACGGCAACCGGAATTGCTGGCGACATGGGATGTGGCGGAAACGGAGGCAGCCGCGTTCGCGCCTTGCTGCAACATGTCAAGGAATCCAGGGCCCTCGTCATCATCGACGGCCTGGACGCTATCTTTACGAGGTTCCCTTTGCTCGAGTCGCCTGCAATAGGCCGTGTGGGCGTCATGCGAGAGTTTTTGAAGCAACTTTTTGCCGCTTGCAATGCCGGCAGCAACAAGGGGTCGATGATCGTCTTTGCCGGGCGTCACCCGCCATCAAAACCTCAGCCCGGGTCGACGGATAGGCTACCACTTGCATGGCTCCACGCCATGTTCAAGACAAAAAGATGCATAATGCAGCTCGAGGGTCTTGCAATGTACGACTCCTTGATGCTGAGCGCCGACAGTATTCGACGCTCAGCGGTGTTGTCGCCGCCACAGCTGCCAGATCTCTCCGACCCCGGCACGCGCGACGACATGGAGCTTCTATGCTGGCTTCTGCTAGGGATTCCGGGTGCTATCTTGTCTCTTGTCCCAGACGCAGAGGCGAGTTGGCATTTCGTGGCGCTCTCTCCGTCATCAGCTGACCACCAGTGAATCCAAAGTGTACACTCGCGCTTTGGATACGCACGCCGTCTTTGCTGAGTTCCGGGACCTTCCCAGTATCCTATCCCCGCAGCGATTTTCCGTGCTATTGTTCCTCGGCCTGTTCTGGCACCAAGGCCCCTACGACGAAAGGTTCGCTAGTGACATGGTCAACGCTGGCGTGTGTGATGCCACGGATGATGTCCACGCCACTTTGGAGTTTGCGGCAGACCGTGGCTACATCCAGCTCGCCTCGATACGTTGCACAAAACGCATCAGCTTTGTGCATCCAATCATCACTGTATATTGATCCCGCTGCTTAAGTCGACGAACGACAGGCCAACCTGCCTATCAAAACGAAAGCGGCTCGGGGATCGAGAGAATCAAATGCATGGGCTGTTAGAGGGGCGGGCATTGTAGAATCGCAAACACTGCACTCTGGATTCGGTGGAATTGATGGGGTTGCAACTGCTTGATTGAATTACTTCTGGTGGTTCTGGCTTCCAGCCAGAACCTCCTTCTTTATAGACCAGTCTGTAGGATTCAGACTTCGTCACCACAGTGGCTGAGGCTCACTGCCGTTCTGGCAGTGCCGGGCATCCAGTCAGCTTCACTGACTAGATGGCCAGGGACCCCTACTTTCTGACAATACCCTTCTACTAATAACTGACATTGTGATGATTGGGTGCACCAGGTCATGAGAGGAATGATTGAACGGCAGGGACAGACATTTATTAAATAATATTATCCGACTGTTACTGCAAGCCTCGCTTCTGCACTGAGAAATGTTATAGGTACAAAGAAGGGGCGGTTCAGAGATGCTTCTGAACTGAGGATTCGTGATAGTTATGATACAGAGTGGGGTAGTCTTCTGAGATGCTACTGATGGTGCTTCTGAGATGAGTCCATATCGCTGTCCCTGGACAGCACAGGACGTCGACGGCTGACGCGGTAGCTCTCCTTTTAGGAGAGACGTCGCTGAAGCTCTTCCATTTCCCTTTGCCAGCGTTGCCTGTCCTCTTCGTAACGTCGCTGGTTTTCTTTGTGAAGTTGTCGCTTCTCTTTGAGACGTTGCTGGACTTCTTCGCGAAGTTGTCGCTCCTCTTCGTGACGTTGCCGGTCCTCTTCGTAACGTCCCTGGTTTTCTTCGGGAAGTTGTCGCTGTAAATGCTGAATGGTCCCTCTCTTACTTCGCCGTCGCTCTTCTTCGGCGCCGCGCTCCCGGTCTCGGGCGCGAGAGTGCCGCCGCTCTCGCCGTCTCTCGCGCTCTTTGCTTTGCCGGATTTCCTTCTGCTCTTTTGCCGCCAGCTCTTGTTGGCGTTGTCGTAACGCCTCCTTCTGTCGCCATGCTTGTAACCTCTGACGCTCTCGCTGACGCGTGGCCCACACACGAGTGGCAATACAAACGGCAAGGTCGGCCGTTAGTTCGACATCTTTCTCCTGACCTTGCTTAGGCCGTAACAGCAGGTCCTGAAACTGAATACGCATAGGGAGACCGGACCAAGACTAAAGGTCGGCATCCTCCGTAGGTGAGGGTGGGTTGTCGGACGATTTGAGGTGGATGGTCGCTTTTCGGGGGTGTCTTACGCCGCGGTGTTAAAGCTCGAAATGAATAGTTCCCAGACGGTCCTGAGAAATCCGTGTCAGTAACACATAGTTAACACTACCTCGTTCGTGATTCTCGGCTGAATTGTCAAACCACTAGTCCTTCGCTTGTCGAACAGAACGGAGCTGCTGCATGTTGGCCACCTAGAACACCAGCGTGGGAAAGTGGTTGCCGGTCGGTCGGGCCAAGATAGGGATCAAGCCGTCGTCAGGCTCTTTAGCAGCCGTGTTGGGGCGGATGGAGTTAATCCGGGGCGCCCCTGTGCGGGCAATACAGGCCGCCAAACCCATCTCAACGAGCTGGTCACGGAAGCTGTCGGCCTCGGCCACCACGGCGCCTTCGTGTTCGGTCGCTGCCATCTTGACCAAGAGGATGCCGCCCTCGCCGAAATATGTAACACGGCCGCGACCGTCGAGCCGGCAGTCGAGTTGTTGGAAGATGTGTCGTGTTATGCCAGAGAACCGGAGGAAACGGCCGCTGCCGAGGGCGGATTCGACACACCGCAAGAGCGGGAGTATATGGGAGGAGGAGCGGTGAAGCTGTTGCGCAGGGTTGGAATGGTCGTCCCTGTCGCTGTCGTCATCGAACGGGTCGTTATTGCTGTCGTCATCGTCGTCGCGCCGAAGACGGTTTCGCTCGCGGTCGGACTCGTCACCGCCGTCGCGCCGAAGACGCTTCCGCTTGCCTGGACCAATTAGCAATTGGCACATCCGATCGTCGAAATTCCTACCGTATCTTCCGGAAGGGCGCTGCATCTCGTAGTCAGCCATGGCAATTGAGGAGAGGATTTGGAAATGGGGTTTGCTGGTCCAAGGGGAGAGGGTTTCAGGTGCCAGAGGAAGAGGGAAGAGGGAACCAGGTCTTTGCGCGCCCTCCCCTACCCCGCAATATGGGGAACCCCTCCACTACCCTGCAGAATTTCACTCGTCCTGTGGAGACCTGGCCTGCTTGTACCTGACCGTGTGAGCTTCTCTGATTCACTGTCTAGTATAACTAAGCTATACCGCACACCTCCGTGCCCATTGCCTTCTACACTGTTCACAATACATTACAGATTGCAGAACAGGCCTTGTTCCACAACATTTGTAATTTTGAACCGCTCACGTGATTATGCCCCAAACTCGATGATCAGCTTTCCCACTAAGACGCCGCTCCGCAGGTAAGACTTCGTTCGAGTCGAGTCCCTTCCTCGTCCCCCATTCCGCAGTTTCCCGTCCCCCAGCACCCCCAGCACAATGGCGCCGTCGCAGATCGGGCATCATGACATGGAGCAGGTGCGCGTTTTTTTTTAGCCTTCGGGACAAGACGCTGACCTCTGCAGATTTCGCTAGCAAGCCCCACGTTCGATCAGATCGTCCAGTGCATCGTTGACGCCCGCGACCGCGACGCCAAGTGTTTTGTCACGTTCGATTAGCCCGAGGAGCAGCTAGATGACCTCCAATCCTGTCTCAGGGACCGCCTGTACCAGCTCGACACCATCGCACCACAACGGCTAGAATACGATTTCCAATGTAAGACCGTACATCTCGACATGGCGGAAACCAAGTTACACAGCCTCTTCGCCATTTTTTCAGCCCACCTCGCCTATTTTACCATCGGTTACCCCATCCCCTCTATTCAAGATGCTACCATCCGCCTTCAGCTCAAGGCCGTTATCAATTTCGCTACCAGCCAGCTCGAACTCAAGGGCAAGCTGAGCAAGCAGGCGGACTGGGCGTTCGGATGCGCAACAGCGCATCTGCCTTCTCTTGTCTGCGAGGTCTCGTTTGGCCAGTCCTGGAAAAATGCGAAGGCGAAGGTGCTCCAGTATATCATGTCCTCCAACGGCAAGATCAGAGCAGCCATTATCCTCAACATCACATACCCAGAGGCAAACATAGTTACAGTCAGCCTTATAACAGCGGACGATACCACGGCGGATGGCTACTGCTAGTTGCAGCTTGCCGAGACGCTCTATGACCACAACGCTAATAAGCAGCCTGCAGGCCATATCGGTCTGTACATTTCTGATGTGATAAGTCTTGCTAATCTCCCTCTATCCTACTGCCGTCCTTCTGCTGCCGAGCGAGATGCTAGTGTTCTACGGTATGTTCTTCTCTCCGTTCCTTATCTCGGTTTGGTAAGACTAATAAGTACTAGGGAACCTCAGATCATTCTCACCTACGATCAACTCCGGGATGCATTCTTCAAAGCCCTTGCGGTACATCGAGGAGAGGCTCGCCTGGAGGATTTTGCGCAAGAAACCCTTTTTGAGGAGATGGCTGAAAAGAAGGAGGAGATGAAGAAGATGGCCGAGGAGAATCGTGAGCTTGCTGAGGAGATGAAGAAGATGGCCGAGGAGAATTGTGAGCTTGCTGAGGAGATGAAGAAGATGGCTGAGGAGAGGAGGAAGACAGACTTGGTGTGATTAGAATGCAATTTAAGCATATCGATCAAGTTGTCTACAGACGTAACGTAAATATGCCACCGTAAGGATTTAGACAGTTATAAAGGCCCTTTAGCTTCCCAAAAAGACCCTGGTCCCTAGAGCCAGTTATCTTGCTTACGCTACATCCTGGAAAAAATTTCTTAACATGAGCGATAAAGGAAGCCATGGGAGTCAAGCAATCTGATGAAACTGATGTCCTGTGTCAAGTTATGGAGATAGCGACGGGGGCGATCGGAGGGATTGTCCCGCGTCTTTAGCGCTAAATGAAGTGATCGGAGCAGTTAATATCTTTGGCTACACGAAGCGACCGGAGTAATTGATGTCTTTGACTCCAAACGACAGCGACCGGAGAAAAAACATGGACGGCTCTTTCCAAACCGGCAGGTTTTAGTATTTTTCCTACCATCCATTTCGTGCATGACCCCGCCTGACGGCAGAATCTTCCATGCATATGCCCCGCTACCCCGCCACCCTTCTACCCCACGCGTGTCAGTTAGCGTCAATCTTCCTCCCCTCCTCCTCCTTCCTCAACTTCCTCCATCCACCAGGTCGTCATCCCGCGCGCGCGTGCATTGCATGATCGTCCCGCGTGTGCATGATCGCATCCGCTACATCGGATGGCATCTCGCCGCATTCTTGAGCTTATTGCCAAGCATCCCAGATCGCCCAGGCACAACATCTCGCACCGCATGACGATCAACCTCATCAACACCAATCTTGCATCTCGCATCGGTCCCCCGCTGCAGAGTTTTATCCGTTTCACTCCATCGCGTCGCTGAGCTCGATCATTCCCTCCACAATGAATGCTCATCGTAAATACCAATGCTCACCATCGCAGATCGCCAATCGCCAATCCCAAGATCGCGAAGCATCCCAATCGCCAGGCACCCAGATCGCCAATCCACATCGCCAAGCATCCATCACCTCATCGATCGCTCAAGCATTTCATCGGTAATCGGCAATCGGCAATCGGCGTCATCGTGAGTCTCATTTCTTCCCCTGCATTCTCGCCAGATTTCCCCGCCAGATCTCCCGCCATTCCCCCGCTGCAGAGTTTTCTCCCCCCGCTGCAGTTTCTCCTAGTCCCCCGATTTACTCTTTGTCATTTTCGCATTTCATTGTGCACGTGTGCGGGCAGGATTTGGGAAAAACCTTGGCATACATCATCTCCTTGCGAACTGCTGGTTAACTTTTGGACCTGTGGATGCGGGTCTCACGCAGAACTCCCACAACTCCAACTTCTCACACATTTCCAACTTCCGTCTCTGTCCTCGATCATTCACCTCGATCATTACCATCATTCAATCGCCATCCTCAGGAACGTCTCCTCCAGCCGATCATATCGCATTGATCGTCAGTCCTTAAAGATGCTGTAAATCTCAAAGCGTCCTGGCTCTTCGTTCACCGGCTGCGGCCGAATGCTCGTATCCAGGCAGTGTGCAGGCAGAGAGAGTTGAACATTTCGGCTGAAGACTTGATCTGAGTCCTTTGTGTTTCATCGAGAGTCTCTTTTTTCTATTTTCTCCCCCCCCCATTTCAATTTCTCTACAACTTCGCTTCCATTCTTCTACTTCATCGCGGTGATGCGAGGTTGAGGCTGTTAGAGCATCAAGCATCGCTGGCAAATCACCACTCCTTGCCATCACCACTCCTTGTCATCATCCCGCTCCATCACCTCATCCCATTGCTAACCTCGTGCAAGCTCGCCACTTCTCATCGTGAGTCTTTTTCTACCACGGAGATTCCCCATCGCTGCAGTTTCGCGCATCCTCATTTTGACAATAGCTTCACCAACCTCGTTCCACACAACTTCATCTTTCCGCTTCCCCCACAGTTCCCGCTGAATCCGTTTGTCTACCGGGTCAGGACGTTCATCTTCCGTTCCATGGCCGCAGGACGTTCATCTTACCCCCGTTCGTCTGCTAGATCATCAACCTATTCCTGTCGAACTACAGCCGCCTCGCTAGGCGCTCAGGCGCCCTGCCGAGCCAGGCTTAGCTGAAGCGCAGGGGCCTTAGATCATGTGCTCTCCCCACACACAGGGAGCTTCCATTTATATATAACTGGGGAGTGCTTTACACCCCCCTTTTCTACTAAATTAAATTATTTTATCCTGTCCGGATCCGGAGGACAGTTTGTTGTAAGGGTGGTCCAAAAAATTACTATAGGACATTCAACTCGACCTAGGACTGGTCGGTTCATTATCAAAATTGAGTCTGCTCGGGCCCCAAATCACGTGATATGATATGGTTTCAGATACGTCACGTGACCAGGAATACAAATCTGAAGTCAGATTCAGGGTTAGGGTTACGGTTCAGGAGTTATTAGCGTTTAAAAAAATTAAAAAAATGAGTATTCAAAACAAAGAACAGGGACAGATCTAACCGAATGAGGTGGTTTTATATATAGTTTTTTACGAAGAATTCAGAACTGGAATTGTTTTTACAATAAAGCTTATAATAAGAAAGATATTACTGTTTAAAGTCTAATGATAATAATTATTTAAATAATAACCTGTTAATAAGTAATATAATAAGTGGTATTACTTAAGTTTATTATACTGTTTATTATGTAGAATCTAGAACTGAAATCTGTTTTACCATACTGCTTAAAGTGAGAAAGATATTAGTGTTTAAAGTTAGATAATAATAGTTATTATAATACCATTAGTTTCAGTGACGCGGTCTCACCCTCCCAATCCGGCGGCAGATGCCGCCGGATTAGGTAGCTTCGACCGCTTACATTCCCCACCCCTTTCTCTCACTTTACGGTACTAGTGTGAACGTAATATACGCAATTCTCCACTAATCGTCGTACTTTCGCCCGTTTGAGTCACATTAATAATTTGCAATGAAACCCTTGGAATCGAAGAGCGAGTTGAGGAGTAAGTCGAGGTTGAAGAAGCGTAGTTAAGAAGCGCAGTTGAGAATCGAGAGTAAGAGCGAAAACGTAATTGAAGAAGCGAAGTCAAGAAGTCAAAGTCGAGGAAGCGAAGTCAAGAAGTTAAAGTCGAGGAAGCGAAGAAGTTGTTGAAGAGTGAAGAATCGAGAGCGAAGTTAAGGCAAAGAATCGAGAGCAAGCAAGTCAAGAAGTTGGTGAAGTGAAGTTGGGCCCTGTCAGTCTCGCAGTAGCAGCCTCTTCTCGAGCTCGAGCTTACCTGGTATCATGGAGAACGAAGTCGAGAGTCGAAGAGCGAAGTTGAGCGAAGCCTGCTGCAAGCACCGAGCAGACCCAGCCACCGCTCACCAGCCCAAAGCCTGCGCGGCAAGCGAAGTCGAGAGCGAAGTGCAGTCGAAGAAGTCGGGGGCAAAGAAGCGCAGCGAAGAAGTTGAGAGCTAGAAGTCGAAGCAAAGCAAGTAGTCAAAGAGCGAAGCAATTCAAGGGCGAAGCAAGAAGCCGAGAGCAAGCAAGAAGTCGAGAGCGAAGTCGAGAGCGAAGCGAGGAGCAAGAAATCGTCGAAGCAAAGAATCGAGGAGCGAAGAAGCGCAGCGAAGAGTTAGTTGAGGAGCGAAGAAGGCAGTCAGCGCTGTCGGCGCTGTCGAAGCAGTCGAGAGCAGCAAGAAGTCGAGAGCAAGAAGCCGTCAAGGCAGAATCAAGAAGTCGAGAGCAAGAAGCCGTCAAGGCAGAATCGAGAGTCAGAAGCAAAGTTTATTAGATCCACTATTTGCGGAAGTGGATGCGGGCGGGGCAATGACGAATGTGCCCCTCTTTTCAATTCTGCATCGCTCGCTTGTTATTTGCATCGCGTTCGCATGTGCTGTCAATTGTCATTCTGCCGCCGTCATTCTGTGCTGTCCTTCTGTACTGTCATTCTGTCGCTGTCAATCAGACCGCCAATCAGGCCGCTAATCAGCCCTGTCGATGGTGCCTCGATTCTCGTCCCGAATTGCCTCGATCGTCCCGAATTGCCCGATTCGCATCAATCTCGCTGTCTAACAGCTCGGGTCGTCATTCTTTGCTGTCTTGTCCTCTCCTGTCATGCGTGATCTCGCCAGCGCCGGCCATCTCATCCCGATTGCCGGTCAGCTCGGCGCCATTCGTCCTGTAGCGCGTGCTCATCACTTGCTCGTCATCTTCGTCGATGTCTGCTGCCCTTTATATCAATCTAGAATGTCTGCGTCAATGTGTCTGTGTCTGGCTGTCAATGTGTCTGCTGTCAACAGGCTGTCGTCAACGGGCTGTCGTCAACGAGCTGTCGTCAATCGGGCTGTCGTCAATGACTCGGGTCGCTGTCGTCAATCCGGCTGTCGTCAATCGCTGTCGTCAACGGCTGTCGTCAATACTCGGCGCTTCCACCATCGCTATCGTCTCAACTCCGGTCGTCTCATCCTCAAGTCTTGCCGTGAATGTGCACGTGATAGTGAAGTTGTGAATAGGGGCGTGCACGTGAATAGTGAGTTGTGAATGTGTGCACGTGAATCAGCTGTGAATTGATGGGCGCACGGACGCTAAATATTTACAATATTTCGCACTTTCTAAATTTCGCCAAAACCAAACAAACATCAAGAACATCGCGAGAATCACGCACGCATCACAATGGATCTACGCACTGAGCGCGGTGCGCCTCAGAGCACCATCGCAATGAATCTACGCACTGAGCGGGATGCGCCCCCCGGAAGCGCCGACGAGGGGCAGGACGAGTGGCTCACCGAGGGCACCGGCGAGCGCACTGAGGGGCACACGGCCGATGAGCACACGGACGATGAGCACCGTGCCCCCGGAACCCGCACCGAGGACGATCCCCCCCGTAGCCATGCCGCCTTCCTCTGCGACCTCACACAACTCAGCGACGACGACTACGGCTTCTTCTGCGACGAGCGCTTCACCTTGACGCCTAACCAATTTTGGGGCTTCCACGACGCCTACAGCGCCGGCGAATTCCCCAAGCTCGGCCGCTACGAATACGACGGCACCACGCTTTACTTCAAGAACATGACGATTGTCCACGGGGGCGTTGCCAGCAACGCCGGCATGACGGTGTACCAGCAGTGCCTAGGGCTGCAGAACGATGCTGCAGTTAGGTGAGTGTTCTTGTCCCTTTTCTTATCCTCTTCCTCCGCTGACTTCTCAGCCCCGTTATCAGCGACCTGCGCTTGCGTAACGGTTGGCTGGTGGACGTCTCCGACGAGTCGTATCGCGAGCCCGACTTTGCCATCGGTGTGAACAACGCCCTGCTCCCCGGGTTCGTCGGCGAGGTCAACTACAGCCGCCACTTCACCCGCCAGCAGCTCAAGGCCAAGTACCAGGCCTATCTCACCGAGGCCAACGACCAGAGCACCGATGAGCATAAGATACGCACCGTCATGTGCATCGACTTGTACTATGCCGGCACTGGCGCCAAGGTCCTCCAGACGGCCGCAGAGCTGCACCGCAGCGCCGTCAGCGTCTGGATCCTACGAGACGGCGCGGTAGAGACGGTAGTAGACTGGGTCCCGCTGTCGTAGGCCGGCGCGGGCATCGATTTCTACCTGTCCGACTTTGTCGACCCCGAAGGCCTGCCGGCGCAGTTTGTGCGTCCACGCAACGGGTATGTTTCTCTTTCTGTTTCCTTCTCCCGTTACTGACATCTCTCAGGCCCGGCGTGGCGCCAACCATCCACCTCCCGTTTTCCGCCATGATCCGCGACCTTGAGAACTTCTGCCGCATGGAATCCACCCGCACCCCCAAGACGCGCAAGCGCAAGCGTCAGGACAAGGCCGAGGACAAGTCGGATGAAGAGCTGGATCCCAAGAATCAGAAGATGTCGGCCAAGATGCGCAAGATGGAGGCTAAGATGTGCGAGAAGAATGCTAAGATGGAGGCTAAGGACCGCGAGATGGAGGTCAAGGAACGCGGCCTACGAGCTGAGAGACGCGATACCGCCAGAGTCCGCCAGCAGCTTGCCCGGACCGAGCAGAGCCTTGCTCGGACTGAGCAGAGCCTTGCCCGGACCGAGCAGAGCCTTGCCCGGGCCGAGCAAGAGATTGCCCGCCTCCGCCAGCAGCTGTCTCGCTCCTAACGGTCTTGTGAATCTACTCGGCCTGTCTGGCTCTGGCTCTGCTCAGTAGCTCAGTTTGTAACTCCAGCTCGTAGCGACTTACAGTAGCTTAAGCTCACAGTGGGCTGATCACTACCTAAATCATGACCTGCTGCCTGGCTCAGTGACATTCCTAAGCTTGACTTCGTGACCTCCTTACAATTGGAGCGTGCCTTTCTGTCTAGTGCGCCCACTGATCTATTATGCAAACTGACTCCAATGCCGGGATTGTTCATCGCTTGTTTATTGCACACAAGTTACATGTAAGCGTGGGAGCAATCCTTCCAGCCAGAAGCTGAAAGAAACTCGGACTATCACCATCATGCCGGCTTAGCAAAGCTAGAGAACTAAGCTGAGAAACAGGGCTGTGAATTAGTAGTATTAATTTGTATTTTTAAATTAATCTTAGTATTAGTATAGTACCAGAGTTAAGCAAGCCTCACCCCGCCTTCCTCTAACCCTCTGAAGGCCACTCTCCGCCGCCTTCGACGCCACAGGCCGCCAACACCCCCCAGCAAGCCGTGGCAAGCCCCCGCTGCCGAGCTTGCCGCGGAGTTGCCGTCGGGGCCATATGTCCTCCCGATCAAGCCTCGTTGTCAAGTTGACAGTGGAAAGGCTCTCAAGCAAGGCATAATGGGCTTGCTATCCGCATCGGCTGGTTCTGCGAAGGATGCAATTATGGCGAAATCGATGCCAGATCTTCAGGCCAAGGGAACACCACTTCCTGCCGGGACATATCCTTGAAGAAACAGAGTCCTGGAAGCCACCGTTTGATCCTCAGCGCTTGTTCCCGAATCCGTCAAAAGTCGACACCCTCTGTAAGTCAACTTGAAAAGAGATATGCTGATCTAAGTCGTTCAAGTCGATCTCTTGCGAGCTGACAACCTCTGGACGTGAAACCGTGAACGCGAAGAATCCTGGCTTGTCTCCATCTTCATCTCCTTCCTCATTGTCCTCATCACTCTCATAATCCTCGTCTTCGTCATCATCCCAAATAAAGATAGCCATATACGACCGTTAGCGGTTATCGGGCTCCTAAAGCAAGCTGAGAATAAGGGGCCTGCCGTCCTTAATCGCATCTGTAATCTCCCTAGCTATAGTAAGTATGTAGTTATCCCTAAAGGAAGCATTATTAGGTACAGTAATAAGCTAAATATTACGATTTAAAAGTCTATAATGCTCTTCATAAGATCTCTATAGCCTTCCTAATTCAATCACCATATAAGATAAAACAGTCTCTTTTATTATATATTTTCAAGTCTCTCTTTTAAAGTGTTAACTTACGCTTTACCAGCCAGCTAATTATAGGTTTTAATAACCTTATATAGTTTCTAAAGGTAACTTTTAGTCTTCATTTTAACCTTAGTAAGCTAAGGTTTAATAAATTAGTAGCTTTTGTTAAATTTCAAACTTTGTTTATTAAACTTAAAAAGGTAATATACTTAAAATACTCTAGTACTATCATCTTATCCTGTCCGGAGGACAATTTGTTGTAAGGGTGGTCCCAAAAAAAATTACTATGGGAAATTCAGTCAAAACTGATAAGGAAATTCAACTCGACCTAGGACTAGTCGGCTCGCTATCAAAAGTGGGTCTGCTCGGGCCCCAAATCACGTGATATGATATGGTTTCAGATACGTCACGTGACCAGGAATCCAAATCAGAAGTCAGATTCAGGGTTAGGGTTACGGTTCAGGAGTTATTAGTGTTTGAAAAAATTAAACAAATGGATATTCAAAATTAAGAATAGGGACAGATCTAACCGAATGAGGTAGTTTTATTGTTGGGTTTTTACAACCCTAACCCGGCCAGTGTGGTTAGAACAGTGTGGCTGGATCCACGCAGCCGCTCCGCGGCTGCATCCGTGGATCTGTACAGCCAAGAACGCCAGACTCCACTGCCAACCTCGTATTCAGTCAGCCAACCTCGCTTCGCAGAAGCGAGTGTGGCCAATGCACTCCGTGCACTGGCCACCCTCACGGCTATAATAACACGGCTTCCACTCTTGAAGATAGAAAGAATCAATTACCTTTAACACACACTGCTTTCCAATACCTTAACCCCTTTTGCATTTCAACAGGTCTTCTTACCATAAGCGGTAAATTAATACTTTTTAAAACTATAATCTGCTAGAACTTAAATAGTAGAGGCTAGGTATGTATAATTAGATTTCCCATAAGTGGTAAGACAGCTTCCTAAGAGGCCCCGTCTAATCTTATATAACATTATAAACTAATAGACCTAACGAATAATAAATTTAAGTCTTTAAAATATCTTAAAGAAGCTATAAAACTGGATTTAGCAAATATTTACAAAGGTTTTAATCCTTATAATTCTAAGGTAAATCTTCACGTAAAGGCTTTAAAGAAGTTAAGGTTTAATTATCTATATTAAATGTAAGTCTTTTTATATTATAATAATATAAGAACTAACTTATAACTACGTATATTATAAATTATATAAAAGACTTAAAACTTGTATTTATAACTATCTAGCACTTAATCGAATATTAACCTTAATTATCCACCTTTTAAGCTGATATAAAAGGAAGATTTTATGTTAAAATTAAAATACAAATGTACTAATATCGCCTTAGCTAATGACCTTACTGTAAAATGAAGTAAAGCATATATAATCTTTAACTAATCGTTCAAAGATATCTTTTACGTTTTTATAATATATATCGTTTTTTTTATATAATACCCTGCTTAGTTACTAGTCTAAGAATCATTTTACAATTCAGGTAAATAACCTTAACGTTATAAATTCAGAGGCTTTATACTTTTTTTCACCTTTTAAAAAACTTATATTAACTTTCAAGTTCTTTCCTAAATGTTTGTTCTTTTAGTTATTAAATATAAAAAATAACACACGTATAATTAATAATTTATAAAATTGCTGGCGTTGCTTCGTTTGTCATTACGCGACGACCCTTTGCTATGCTACGGGGCGCTCCATTCCTCACTTTCGCTCCTGGCAAGTTTGGCGTGGGGTATTAAGCTTATTTTAATAAGTATAGCAAATAAAGCGACAGAAACCTGTCCAGAGGCCAATATATCTGTTTAAAAACGTGAAATAGATATTAAAAAGAATAATAATTAAGGTTAAGAAAAGTAATCTTTATAAATAAATCTTAATTTTTATTAATCTTATTTTATAAAGTTCAAAAGAAATAATAAAAAGAATAATACTTAAAAATAAATCTTACTTTTTGAAGACTTTATTTCATAATGCTTATACGCTCTATTCTACAGGATTTACAGTTTTTATTCTACAATTTACAATTTGGAGTTTTTTTTCACTTTCACAAATGCAATTCGAACTGGGAACCTCTTTAATTTATATTACGCTATTTACCACTATACTATTTCTATTTCTATCTGTAAAAAACTAAAGGTTTTTTTAACTTAATTAAGTAAATTAGAGTAATAATTTAATAATTTTTAATTATAAGCTTACATAATCAAATGATACGTTTTAATATGCATAATATGATGTAGAATCAGATTTTTACATTGTTTTCAGGGTTAGGGTTAAGTGAAGGGAGATATTTACGTTTAAAGTGAAAAAATCATGACTTTTACAATTATTATTTTAGTTTATAATATAGAAAAAGACAGTATTATGCGTAGAATTTAACTGTAATTCTTAATCTAAAGCCTGATTTAGAATAGCTATTAAAACCAGAGAGATATTTAAGTTTATATTAATGTAATTATTATTATTTAGGTTTAAACAATAATATCTTTCTTATTATAGGTCGTATAGTAAAAAGAGTCTCAGCTCTGTATTATTCATAATAAATTGTATAGGAAACGTAATTATTACTTCTTATTATGCTACTTATTGACAGATTATTATGATAATAACTATTATCATCCAACTTTAAATACTAATATCTTTCTCACCTTAAGCAGTATAGTAAAACTGATTCCAGTTCTGGATTCTACGTAATAAGCCCTATAATAAATGTAAGTAATAGAACTTATTATACTACTTAATAACAGGTTATTGTTTAAATAATTATTATTATTAGACTTTGGACAGTAATATCTTTCTTATTATAAGCTTTATAGTAAAAGCAATTCCAGTTCTGAATTCTTCATAAAAGACTACATATAAATGTTGAAATGCAAAAGGGGTCAAGGCATTGGAAAGCAGTGTGTTTTGAAGGTGATTAATTCTTTCTATCTTCGAGAGTGGAAGCCGTGTTATTATAGCCGTGAGGGTGGCCAGTGCACGGAGTGCATTGGCCACACTCGCTTCTGCGAAGCGAGGTTGGCTGACTGAATAC
>Ga0247758_1000569_pt1 | contig 32414 bp, 34 predicted proteins | sample UWRJL156409C4_FD_180950 | JGI IMG/M metagenome (GOLD analysis project Ga0247758, IMG submission 180950) | Plant litter microbial communities from Arlington Agricultural Research Station in Wisconsin, United States - UWRJ-L156-409C-4 | ecosystem: Environmental > Terrestrial > Plant litter >... | reverse complement strand
AGGACTCGCCGGCGACCTACGACGTCGCCCACCGGGAGCCGGTTCGCCGGGCTCCGCCGCCTCCGGCTGCTTTGCGTGGCCCTCCTGGCTTCGCCGAATCCGGCCTCAGCATGGCCGAATTTGTGTTGCAGCACCATGGCAACACAAATGCCATCAACTACTTTGGCGAACCAGCCCCGTCCGGCCCGCGGTACGTTGGTGGATGGGACCACACCACTGAGGACCTCCCCGCCTTCCCCCCCTCCACCCATCTCTCCGGCCCCTTCCCGCCCCAAGCGTTCGGCGGTGCCATCGGCATCGCGCCTGTCGATGACGGGCTGGAGCCTCACCCAGTGGGGCATGTGCACCCGGCCGGAAGGCCTGTAGTTATGTCGCCGATGCCTCCCGGGTATCGTCCGATGCCTTTTTCCGGCCCACTCATGCCTTCCAATGGCTATAAGACGCCCCCCGGCGGGCCATTTCTGCCTCCCGCCGAAGTTTCGATGCATTCCGGCCGTCCTAGAACGCCTCAAAGCGACCCTCGTGACGCCCCAGTTGCCCGTCCCCAGGCCTTTAACCACCAGAAAAAGGCGTTCAAAGTCCCAGAAAAGGCATTCCGGTCCTCGATAAATGCCCCAAAACAACTAGAAAAGGCCTTCGGGCGATCCGAGAAGGCCTCCGTTGAAACTGGCAATGCGTGGTCTCATATCAACCACGCCCCGTCAAGCACTGGCCAAGACCCTCCTTCAACAAATCAACGCCTCTCATTTCCCAGTCGAGGTCTAACTCAATCACCATACTTCACTACGCCTGACAGTGACGAGACCTCCCCAGACAGCCGGGACGTGTCAAAATGGCAGGATGAGCTCGGCTCCGACTCCGACTGGAGCGATGACGAGGACGAATATGGCGCTTCGTTTACAGAGGCCCGCAGTTCGAGCAGATCTGGTAGCCTGGCCTCGTCTTCTGCAGCACCGGCCCGCATTCCACAGCACCACGACACGCTCTGCGCAATATCGGAGAGCCGTGATGGTAAAGTGATCGGCCTAGCTACCATCTGTATCACGGTGCAGCAAGTAGACATCACAAGGATCATCAATGACAACAAATACGAGCGCCTCATCGACACCCTTGGAAGTCTGACCGAAGCCCCACAGTGTTTTCTCCTTCTTAAGAGCGTCGTCTCCAAAGGTAGCAAGTCGTTGCTGGCTCCCACCATCAAACGCGAGTACCCCATGACTCCTATTATCCCATATGAGAGAAAGTACTGGAACGAGCTGGAGGGATTGAACATGATCGACCGCTTCGCATTGTGCCACGAAGCCAAAGCTCTGAGAGCTCGTCTTAATAACCACTTCTACGTTTCCTGCGCCCTCGCTGCAGTAAGTCTTCGATGAGAGAACATCTGACCGGTGCCATGTGCTAACAGATACCAGGTGATGAACTATGTACAGGACGAGATGAAGATATTCTTCACAAGAAGCTCAGTCCGGATTAGATACATGGAGCCTGCTGGGGCGATGGGACTTGACCGCTCGACTGTTGAGTCGTTGGAGCTGCTTCAAAACAATCGCAGGACAGCTTCCAAGAAGGGAACACTTTTCAAAGTACTAGATAGTACATTGACTCCCCAGGGTCGAAGATTGCTCCGGTCGTCGCTTCTACAGCCAAGCACAGACCCGAAAGTTATTAGTGACCGTCACGACGCTATGGAGGAGCTCATCGCCAACGAAGACTTGTCCCCTGAGCTTATCAAACGCCTGAAAGCTCTCCTTCGTATTGATGCCGAAAGACTTGCCACTTGGGTAAGCCGCATTTGGGACCTGTGATTTGTGAAGTCAGACTAACAGACGTACAGATGCTGAACCCTATGCCCCAAGCCAGGGAGCCCCTTGAGCGCGGAGTCGTACGATCTGGCGGACTTCACCAGCTGCTGTTAGCCAGCCACAAGGACCTGTACGCTTCTGAGTCAGAGCTGAGCAAAATCTTGATGCTCAAACAGTATCTCAGCGGGATTCAAGAAATACACGGTGTTCTCGCGTCCGCTGAGTGCAGAAGCAATCTGTGCGACTGGGTTCGTCAAAGTTGTTCACCGGAGTCGCTCAGCCCCATGCAGGCCATCATCGAACAGAGAATCAATCAGGATGCGGCGTACAGCAAAACTCCCATCGATACCAGAAACAACAGGCTCTGGGCTGTCAAGGTCAGGTCCCATTGCGAAATTTCTACTGCTTCTTTGTTTGGTGAATCTAACCGTTGATGCAGGCTGAACCGAACAGCGTTTTGGAACGGGCACGAGGGGCATTCAAGGATCGTGTCAACGAACTAAATGAATACGCTGATTCTCTCAACGAAGCTTTCAATGGTTAGTCCTTTTTTGGATCTTTGCTCGCCCTTCGCTCTAACTGTTTGCAGAAAAGCTTGGGAACACCGCAAAATTGTACCTCGACAGTGGCCGAAACTATTACCTACGATTTCACTGGACGGATGTCGAACGTGAGCTCATCCGAAGCCACAGCACCAGCAAGCAGCAAAACCAGAAGAACTCTCTAAACCATCGGCAGTCCAGCGCTTCCATCGCTGGAGTGGATATCATCAACGGGACTCGGAATAAACAGTATTACCATTGCCAAACGGTCGAGCTTATTCAGAGGAGCGCAGAGATCCAACTCCAGGCCGATATAGTCACCATTCAAAGCGACAAGGTCGTCGTCGAACTGAAAACAGCATTGGCGGAGCATGCAGAACAGCTGTTCTGCGTCAGCGAGGCAATCTCAGTCTTGGATATGATTTGCGCTTTCGTCCAGGCCTCCACAATTCAGAACTATGTTCGACCAACAATGGGGACAAAGACGCTGGTTCTCCGAGACGCCCGACATCCAGTCATGGAGATCCGAAAGACTAACTTTGTGCCCAATAACGTCTACTCCGGCATCAAAGGCTCCCGTTTCCAGGTCGTGACAGGCGGAAACATGAGCGGCAAGAGCACATTCATCAGATCGATCGCAATGATCCAAATCTTGGCCCAAATGGGCTGTTTTGTTCCAGCTTCATACGCCTCTATGCCGATTTGCGACAGACTGTTTACCCGCCTCTCGACCGATGATAAGCCGGAGAGAAACTTGGGCACTTGGGGAGTTGAGTTGACGGAGATGAATATGATTTTGAGGTATCATCCCATTTCCGATTGAAATTTCCCTTTCACCTGTCAAACTATCATCTTACTCTCACCCCCTTGCCGAACTGCCATATTTCCGGTTGAGCTTCTATCACTTGTTGAATCCTAGATCTGCAGACTACCCTCAATGTACTACAACCGTGTCTCATCTCTGCAAGTCTCCTGCTGGTTCTGGACAATACTAATGCCATTCTTCAGGTATGCCACGAAAGACAGCCTGGTCATTATTGACGAGCTCGGCCGAGGTACTTCTCCAAAGGAAGGTCTCGCATACGCCATCGCCATGTCGGAGATGTTGATCCGCAGCGGCGCGCGAGTTTACTTTTCGACACACTTCACGAAGCTCGGTAAGTTGCCGGACAATACGACAACGGGAGATTTGCTAACTGAAAGCGTTCAGCACGTCTCTTGAATCGTTCCAGCCCAAGCAGTGTCACCAACGTCCACCTTACCGGTGACAGCACTAAGATAGGCGAAATCCACCAGATCTCTCTTCCGCACAAACTTACCAACGGTCCGGTACCGAACGAAGACTACGGCATTGATCTCGCCCGTCGTTACCTTCCACCGCGACTCATTAGAAACGCTGAGATTATTACGCAGTACCTCCGACAGATCGATCCTTCCAAGAAGTTCGGTCAGGTCACTCGCGAGTTCAAACTGGATAAACTTCAACTGGGCTTGTCGGAGATTCTCAAACAGGCTCAAAGTTCTAGCATGGATGACGCAGCACTGGCTTCATTTCTAGCAAAACTGCAGATTGAATACCACGACAGACTGAAAGAGATTGAGTGTGAGCATGACGGGGAAGATGTGGCTGATGAGGAGTCGTCTGCCGCTCAACGTGTCCCCAAGCCTATTCTCGAAAAACCCGGAGAGGATGAGCTCAAAGAGATGAAAGAAAGGGGAAAGCGAGAAGAGAAACGCGTCATGGCAAAGAACAATAAACGCCGCGAGAAGCAAATACGGCACAACGAGACCAAACGCAGGACCCGGAACAACAAACGGAAACTCCGCGACTGGGACAAACACAACTTAGAGGTCAAAAAGAAGGCCATGATAGTCAACCAGTGGCTTTACAGTGTGTCTGATCAGCCCGTCCCCATCAACCGTGGACGCTTGATCGAAGAGCAGCGGATCGCGTCCCTGACTCAATCCAACACCTCAAGATCGCTACCCAATACCTCGTTCCATACGTCAAATGGCTCGCCAGTGCCACCGGAGCCCTCTCAGACCAACCTTGACGTCTCCTCGCCCTCCGCCGAGCCGTCCTCACCCCAGACCAATGCATCGGGGCCCCAGGCCGACGCCTTTGGACCCCTGCCTCCGCCCTCACCGGCTCCACGTCATGCCTCTTTGCCCGAATCCGAGGCTTCCCTGCCCCGGATTATACCCTCATCACACCCAGGCGATGCCGGGATGCCCTCGCTCAACGCGTCCCCGGCCGATACCCAAGGCGCCAACCAGCACCAAAACGCGGCTGAAAATAACACTAGTATGCGTTCCAACTACCCACACTATGCTTGTCTTTGCCTTTACTAACGCCATAAGTAGCAGGAACTGATGCCTCCAAGACAGACCAAACCGAGTGTCCGCTCACGCAATGGCACCCTCTTAGAGATTGGTACGCCTACCTCGACCAGGAGGCAGCTGGCGACGAGAACGCTTAGTTGCGGATATTAGTGCCATATTTTGACATCATGACGCCTGTCTGTTTACAAGGCCAAGTGTTGCGATGGGTGCCCTGAAAGAAAACTGAAATTTCGTTTGTAGACTGTTGCGCGACTGAAACGTTCGCTATGAGTGTAATCTGCTTTATTTTTCAGTACAAGATATTTCTCTGAGTGCTCAAACTATAATCATATACGCGCAAGGTGAACTCAAAACTGTGCATATTCATGATGTGTGTATGACACCTAGGTATTACAGCATCCTTGCTATGGTATCTATTCGCAGCAAATCAAATCGGTCGCCAGTCTTTCTCAAAACAAGCCATCCACCACTGATAACGCCACGTCGCTATCCATGCAATGTGCATCCGATACCGTTCCAGGCACGCTATGCTCCCCCATACAAAGATTTATACAAGCCATAAGCGGTCATTGAAACTACCATCATCAACCGTCTCTCCAAATATGGGTATCTCCGAGACTGACCGAGCTTGACGAGTTGCTACTAACAGTCGGGCCGCGAGCATCCGGATTCCTAACACTTCCGGACGCCTCCGGCTGCTCGTTTTCGTACTCGCGCTCGCTACCACGCACGTCGAACTCGAGCCCATCACTGGTCTGACTCTCGGTCAGCGGCGGTGGCGGATCCTTATATACCCACGGCTGTTCGAGACTGTTACTCAGGTTAGTTCCCGATTCCCAGCTTAGAAGTCGAAGAGAAGAGGAAGAGTTTGACTTACGGAATCACCAGGCTTGGATTCACGAACCGAAGACCCTTTTCCCTATCCTCGTCGATGGTACTCCCCCGCCTCAAGAGATCGCGCTCCTCCTGGCCGGTACCCTCTCCGCCAAAGTCATCGTCAATAATGGCATTCGCGCCGGGGTCCTCGGCCATCTTGATGCTTCGAAGCGAGATGAACCGTGTGAGCGGCTCAAACTGTTTTTGGTAATAGAAGCTGTACCACACCGTTGCGACGAGCAGCGGAACGACGAGAAGGGCGGACGTGAACGCAGTCCGCAAGGCGAGGTAGCCCGACATGGTCAGCTGAAATACAAACAGACCCAACATGATGCGGTAACAGATTATGCGCCAGGCACCGCCCGTGGCGTGCTGCGGCTGTTCCATCGCATACAGTAGCTGATACTTGTAGGTGTAGTAGCCAAGCGAAAAGTACACCACGCCAAATCCCAATACAAGGAAGCCCTTCGGTAAGACGCTATAGACCAGGCACAAAATAAAGACAAGAAGGGCGGTCGGGAGGTAGAAGCCGTAGTAGAACATAGGGGGCTCGAACATTTGCACAAAGTCCCGGGGTGTCTTGGCGCCCAAGCGGTAGATGGGATAGAGCGAGATGCTACCGAATTCGAGAAGGCGGAAGGGAAATAGTCCCAACCCCTGAAGCATGATGAAGTTGGCGTAGAAGATGCGAAGGTCCTTGAGCTTTTCGGCCAACGTTTGGGCAATGTAGGTCGTGTCTTTGAGCCCTTCGCGCAATACGTCGAAGATAGAGGTGACGGCGCCAAAGACGGTGAAGATCAGAAAAATGTTGAAGAAGGTAAAAAAGAAGTTCTTGCTAACGACAGAGAGCGCAATGTCGCCCTGGGAGACCATTCCTTGTCGGTAGGATAAAAAGTCGTACAGGTAAGGGACTGCAATGTTCAGGAGCGAGACGACGGCAGTAGGAAGTCCGGTTTGCACCAGTGATCTGATGATTTCGTGCTCCCTGAGAAATTGTCCAAACGCGGGGAAAGCAGCGTCGATGGTGCAGATACTCAAGGCCGAGGCTAAGAACGCTACAGGAACCAACCACACGATGCTGAGAAAGCCGACGAAAACGGTGACGGTCCATGAGCGCGCACGTCGACCGATGCGTGGAGCGTATGTGTTCCTCCAGACAACGTCAGACGGCGCGGGGGCGGGTTTGCTGAGAAGTTGCCCTGGGCGAGGGTCGATCAGGGCCTGAATCGCCATTTGGCAGGCTGCAATCGAGTCCATGGTTACGAAGGCCAAGTCAGCAGCTTCGTATTTCTTCTTTCTGGCGGAGAGAATCTTTTCGTCCAGAAGGCGAAGTTTCTCGGTGAAGTAGTCAATGGCATCCGTCTTGCGGCTCTGCAGTCGGAGAAAGCCATACCAGTACCTGGTTTGGGGTCGTTCCCTCTCCTGAAACGGGCGGCTCGACGGACCCCCCAATAGGCTGTCGCTCTCGACCGCCTCTACGTCAGTGCCTTCCCGAAGACCGCCATTGCTTCCGGTGGTGTCTGGATCTGCTACCCCCTCGGGACGTCCGTCAACGGCCCGCATTGGCTTTTGGCTGAGGTATACGCTCCAGGTCTCCTCAAGCTTTGCGAGGACAGTCTGGCGTTGGTCCATGAGATCATCAAGCTCCTTCCAATTGCAGCAGAGGGTGACACTGTCCACCTTGCCGATCTCGAGCCGTTCTACGAGCTCCTTGATCTTGGCTTCGGTCCTCAGCTCCTTTGGGATGCCGGAGAGACGAAACGTGCGGTCGGTAATTGTCGACTGGGTGCCGAGATAGTCCTGGCGTATCCGAATGATCTTGGCCGTCTCCTTTTGCATGAAGAATAGTGTGAGGGCGGTGAAGAAGTATGTGAAGATGAAGGCGGTAACGGGCTCGCCGTCAACGGCAAAGTGGCGGTTGATCGGCTCGACCATGAAGGCGGCGAAAACGAAGATCACGGCGAACAGCTTCATGGCCATTTTGAAGAAGGCTAGGAATACGAAGGCATCGAGGCCGGCCGAGACGAGCACCTGCTGCTCCGTGACTCTATACAGGGCGGGCATCCATCCAAAGAATGTGTCGGGCAGGGAGGGCAGGGCAATCGAGGGGTCGAGGTGGCGCTTGCGAGCGGCGTACAGCGACTTCCATCGCGGGCGGAGCATCTGCAGCACCAGCCATGGTCAGCGCCATCATCAATTATTAGGTCCGGAGAACTCACGCAAAACGAAAGGAAGGCGGTGATGCCAAGGGCGGAGGAGATGACCAGCTGCACCGTGGTGTCGGTGCTGCCGGGCTTTGTGTAGTCGGTGTCGTCGCGGCACTTGCCGGGCTCGCCGGGCTTGTCCCCATCCCCATCCCTAAACATCAGAAAGTCCATGGTGGCGTTATGTTCATGTAGCGTCGAGCTTCAACCGAAGCGCCTCGATGATAGAGGTCCGGTCGGCATCTAAACGTTGTCCAACCGTGTGCGTGTCGCGAGTTTTGAGCAGGTCACCCACAGCCCCTTGGCGGAGCCAGGCACTCGTATGCGCGGTGACGTTGACTCCGGCAGGCAGCGTCACTGGCGAGTGTGGCACGTGCTATCGATACGTAGTCTGGGCGAACCTCAACTCCACGACCCCAAAGCCGTCACAAACGGTGTTTACGACCAAAACATCAGTTTCTGGGGTTCAAAATGAGTCGAAGGAAGTTAAATCGTTCAACTTTCAGATATAGCTATGTATTGTTAATGTTGGCACTTTCAATGTGTGCCCACCCCTTGCCCAGTTTCCATCGTCTTCACAGCTAACTGAACCCCTGGAACCTTTGCGGGAAAACTGTTAGTGCTGTCACCTTGATGGCCCTGTTGGAGCGAGCATCAGTATGGACAGAAACCCGCAACTTTCCGCTCCAATAGGCCTCCTCGGCGTCCTAGCCCGCGAGAGTATCTAACTCTCATCGATTGCCGCGGCAGTTACTGTGGATGAATATTGGATTGTGCTTTCAAGTTCGCCCCTCTTCAAGGGATCGGCAGAAATTAGACAGGCTCTGCACTGCCACATGTGGCGTTCCGGCCGCCTCTCCGCTCTCCACACTTGGCGTTGGCATGTGCGGCAAGCTGCGGGAAAGGCGATTGGCGCATGCATTGGAGACCTCTTTCCCAGTGCCCGAGTGTGCAGTTCAACCACTCCGCTCTGTTTGAGCGAGGCCACAGCCTCTGTCCGACTGCTGATCAGCGAGGCATCCGGTGGATCGAAAAGACACTACGCAACGGCCCAGGATGCACAGAGAAATCCGGACGGGCCCCACGGCACGGCCAAGGTGGAATTTGGGCACTCACTCCGCTTCCCCCACTCGCCACTCAGCTCCAGCGGGCGACGCGTCGTTCCCTTTGTCGTCGCCTCGTCATCGCAGCGCCCAGCACTGCGGATATGCTCCTCAGTTTCCGGATGCCGCGCACAGCTAGGGCCCTGCGCTTATTGGACAATATGTCCTTCCATCAATCATGTTTCGGCTTTCCATGCTCTTCTTCCACTGCCACGCGGCGGTCACCCATGGACAAAGTACACCTCAGGCTCCCGCCCCAGCCTTAACTTGTACTTGGTATAAGTTGAAGAGGCTCTTTAAAAATCCCCGTTCCCCTTCCCGAGCAAGACATCTTGCCTTTCCCCCTTTTCCCATTCTCTCATCTCTCATCTCTCATCTCTCGTTCTTCGCTATCACGCAACAAACGCCCGTCTTGTCTCCCTGCGATCCAACTGTTTGGTTGCGTTTGCGATGGTCACCAAGGCTCTCGACTCGGCGCTCGACGCCCAGGAGCTCGGCGGCGAGCAGCGCGCCCTCCTCGATTTGATCGAAAAGCTGCAGTTTGCCCAGCTTGACAATGTCAAGCTCCCGCAGATTGTTGTTGTGGGGGATCAGTCGGCTGGAAAGAGTTCTGTTTTAGAAGCTATCACAGGAACCCCTTTTCCTCGAGATGCTGGCGCTTGCACGAGATTCGCCACCGAGATCAGGCTGCGCAGGTCTGCCCAGACTGGCATCACTGTTTCCATCATCCCCGACAAGAACCGGAGCTTTAAGGAGCAAGAGAGGATGCGCGAGTTTACCGGGAGGGTTGATGCTAGCACTCCCTTCGAGGCCATGATGAGAACCGCTGTCGAGCTTATCGCCCCCAAGAACATCCCCGGCCGTTTTGCAGCTCGCGATATCCTCGTAGTCGAGAAACGCGGCCCTGATCTACCCCTTTTGACTCTTGTCGATCTCCCTGGTCTGGTGAGAAATGCAAACAACGACCAGTCCATCGACGACATCAAAACTATCGAAGCGCTCTCGGACCGCTACATGAAGAGCTCACGCACCATCATCCTGGCGGTTGTGGGAGGGAATTCGGACTACGTGCAGGCCCCAATTCTGACCAAGGCCCGCCATTTCGACCCCAAGGGATCGAGAACCATTGGGGTTCTCACCAAGCCCGATCTCACCGAGTCGATCGGCCTCGAAGACAAGTTCCTTGATCTCGTCAAGAACAAGGACAAGAGAAACGAGTTCCAGCTTGGCTGGTACGTTCTACTGAATCCCGGTCCCAGGGAGCAGGGACAGCCCTGGCCTTCCGCCCAAGAGCGCCGTCACTTCGAATCGGAGTTCTTTTCAAGGGGAAAATGGAGAACGCTCCCAGAGTCCAACTGCGGTGCTGGCGCCCTAATGCGACAGCTGAGTGTGCAGCTCCAGGGTCATATTGGAAGGCATATCGGTGTCCTTCGCAAGCAGATCCAGAAAGCCTTGGATGACACCGAGGCAGAGCTGCAGTCACTCGGCGTTGGACGGGACACTCCCCAAGAGATGCGGATCGATCTGGTCGAGCTATTCTCTGCCTCCAAGGAGCTAGTCATCCCCGCTATATACGGCTTCTACAAGAACCCGCCCAAGAAGTCATTCTTCCGTGTGACGGCCGACCCCAAAGGCACCCCCGCCCAGAACCTGCGAGCCCGCGCAGCCGAAGAGAATGATCGATTCGCCCTCAAGGTCCGTGCCCATGGCCGCAAGTTCAACTTCTCCCCCACGAACCCACAGAGCTCTGCGGATCCCACTCATAACAGCCTGAAGGCTGATTTTGTCCGTCAAGAAGTCGAGGCGCTTCTTAGACAAATCCGTGGTTCCGAGTTTCCCATGGACCCCAAACCACGAGCTGTATACATGCTATTCCAGCAGTACAGCGAGTATTGGCCGAAGCTTGCCCAAGAGCATAAAGACAATCTCGGCGTCGTGTGTAACGAGTTTCTGAGCGAGCTCATCGACTACGAGTGGCCGAAGCGTATGCGCGAGCCCCTCCGGCGAGAATTCCTGGAGCCACACATGAAGGGTCTGATGGAAAAGGCCCAACGGGAGCTCGACTTGCTTACTCAGGACATGAACCTCGAGGTCCAACCATACGACCCCGAGTACGAAGAGCGGCTGAGGAATTGGCAGGTGGGTGCGTCCAAGGAGGGAGCACACTTTACCGAAGCTGAAGAGGTACTTGAGAAGATGCTCATTTACTATGAGCTATCTGCGAAGGGCTTCATCAGAAACGTCATCACCCAAGTGGTTGAGCGTCATTTGCTGCAGGGCATGTACAGCATCTTCAACTCAGTGGGAGTCTTGAGTATGGGCGATGAGACCATCGAGGCAATTGCCGCCGAGAACAAGGAGACAAGGGACAGGAGGCAGACCTTGAAGGTGCAGAAGAAGGCAATCGAGGAAGCAAAGGACATTTGCTCGAGCCTCGCTATGCGCAAGGAGCTCAGGATGGTGAGTGATATGCTATCCCAACCGCTTCAAGAACCAAGCTTACCGTATATCCAGTATGCCGAGGAACCCGAGGTCCTTACCGATTCCGATTCCGATGACGATCAAACATCTAGGACATCAGCTCCCAGGCCTCCTCGAAGAGCCTCGCGTCGTCAAGAAGCGCCACAGCCTGTGTTAAATAACCCAGAGACTGGCGGAGACAACAGCGGCTATGCCCCCTCGGTCCGGTTCAGCGGCGAGAGAGTGGTCGATTCGGCGCCAAAGACCGAAAGAACTGTACCTGTCATCCCCAATAGCATTCCAGACGATACCTATACTTCATCGAGGGCTCCGCAGGCGCCACCCCCGCCTCCTCCCCGGCCAGAGAAGGTCCGATCTGAAGACAGGAACTACGGCGACGCTCAGCCGTACGCAGTACCTCAGCGCTCCTCCCCAACACGACCGAGTCAGGACTACTACTACACAAACACACACGCCAGTAATAACCCGTATGTTCCTGCCGAACCGCGAACGCCTGCCTCGGCGGGTTTAGACCCGGAGTACGCCCGACGACAGGCCTCCCAGCGAAAGGCACCCCCCACTCGGGCATGATCGGTTGTCTTGTAGATGAGGTGGAATTTTTCTGTCTATATTGATGACAATTGGAAGGGAACACGGAGGTCATTCATGTATCTTCTATCAGTAGTGTATGCATTTACGAATTATGACCAAATCTTGATGGGTTGAGTCACAATTTCTCCCGTACATCGATATCTACCCTAAGTAGCGTTACCCATTAACAAACAATTTCCCTCTTTCACCTCGCGGCTCACCCTGGACGGGTATCCTTCTCAGACGGATTTCAAGCCACCTCTCCATCGACTCATGTGATCGCCACGTTAGAATCAAGTCCGAAGCCCAGTGTCCTGTAGGTGCGAACAAGTGACGCGACTCATTCTCTTGCCTATCTCTTGCTTATACACCCTCACACAATAGCAACCCGCTGTAAATAGGGGTTTATTGGTCCTATTGACAAGACCAACTCATCCAAGGTACATGTTGATCACGATGCCTCTACATCTTTTCCAAGCAGCGACAATCCTGCTTCTCTCAATAGTTTCAATAGCTGCGATAGGAGAAGCAATGTCCTGGAGCGCCAGCGAGCCCGTTCGCTTCACATCAAGCAAAAGGCCCAACCATTACATTATCCAATACCAGGACAGGACCGACGCGGCAGCCCGCCACCAAGCACGAAACCGAAACACACGCCTTCGCTCTCTCCTCGGGAAGGTACCAAGGCGTCATCAAGAACTACCAAATCGGCAATTTTACCAGCTACCACGGCGAGCTAGACGCAGCCCACGTCGAAGAACTCCGGAAGTCTGACCTTGGACGCTTTCCCTCCTCCCTCCCTTCCCCATATCCCCGGAGTGACACACACACTAAGCTAATAGCCAGAAGATCAAGTCCATCTACCCCGACGCCGAAATCTACCTCACCCGCTGCCGACACCGGGCAAACCACAACAACCACTCACACCCCCATTCCCCTAAAGCCCCTCCAAAGTTCCCCGCCGCCCTAGTCAGCCCCAACATACTCTCCGTCGCCTCCTCTGGAAACTGGGGCCAGGCGCGAATCTCGCACCGCGAACCCACAGCACCAGAAGCACGATACATCTACGAGCATCCCGATACAGCAGTGTACGTGATCGACACGGGCATCACGACAGGGCACTGGCAGTTTGCTACGGATCATGGAGGGTCGCGGGCGCTGTGGGGGTTGGGGGGATTTTATCAACGACGTTGATGAGGATGAGTTGGGGCACGGGACGCATGTGGCGGGGATTATTGGAGGACAGACTCTTGGTGTTGCGCCGAGGACGAGACTGGTTGCGTTAAAGGTGTTTAGTGGGTATGGAGAGGCGAATTGGGGTGCGGTTTTGGCGGCGATAGAGTGGTATGTTCTCCCCTTTTTTTCGGTTTCTTTCTTCCCACCAACAACCACCCTCTCTCGCTTTTACGGGCACGCACTCAAAAAGCTAACACCCTCCAGGGCCTCAAACGACACCCTCCGCCGCCACGCCACCTCCCGCTCGGTAATCAACTTCTCCCTCGGCGGACCTCCCTTTGACCCCATCGACGCCGCAATCGCCTCCGCCTCCTCTCCCCCCTTCAACATCATCGTCGTCGTCACCGCCGGAAGCTCCGGCTCCCGCGTCAGCACCATGTCCCCCGCCAGATGCCCCTCGGCCATAACCGTCGGGTCCATCGACTCTTCCGACACGCGCTCGGGATTTAGCAACTACGGGCCTGAAATCAGCGTTTTCGCTCCCGGGGAGGGGATTCTGTCGTCGTTTCACCCGGGTGATAAGGGGGGAGGGGACAATGAGACGGCGTACATGAGCAGGATGAGTATGGCTTCGCCGTTTGTGGCGGGGCTGGCGGCGTATGTGATGGATTTGGAGGGGTCGAAGACGCCGGCGGAGATGAGGGGGGTTATTGAGGGGTGAGCTACTACAGGGAGGGTTAAGGATGGGGGGAGGGGAGTCCGGATCGGATTGTGTTTAATGGGAATCCGGAGGAGTTGAGTTTGTAAGGGGGGAGTTGGGCTTAGTGCTGCTGGCTGGCTGGTTGAGATTAAAGGGGTTATGGGTTATGGGTTACATCTCTTCGTTGAGCTTTCGCGGTAGTATCGTAAAGTTTAAGTTTTTGTCGGCGTGGAGTCTAGTTCTCACCAGCTTTCAAGGGTAACTGAACACCCAGGCAATCACATGTCGTATACTTTACTTTACCTTACCTGCTGTTGTACATCCACAAGGCACCATGCACACATAGCACGAGAGTAACAACTTGAAGTCTATTTGTTTGCGTTACGCTATCGCACCAAGCGAGTGGCGTGTGTCATATCCGTCTTGATCATCTAAAACTGAGCAGGGTCATAACCTCATAAGTCGCCAGACAGCAAACACAAACCGCCGAGAAGAAGAAGAAGAAGAAGAAGAAGAAGAAGCCACAGCCACAAATCTCGGAGACACTCCTACCAGCATCTCAAATCCGCACGGGATGAGAGTCCCGCCTCCGAAGCGTCTTCTTCTCATGCACGAGCGAATTCTTACACGGCACCTTTGCCACAAAATCCTCCAGGTTCCTCCTCGTGCACTCCGCAATCTCCGTGAGGGCCTCCTCGGTGAAGAAGGCCTGATGGCCACACACAATAACATTTGGGAACGTCATTAGGCGCATCAGCTCGTCGTCCTGGATGATATCCCCGCTATGATCCTGGTAGAACAGCCCGCCCTCCTTCTCGTAGACGTCGAGCGCCAGCCCGCCGAGATGCCCGCTCTTGAGCGCCGTGATGACGCTGCGCGTCTTGATCAGGCCGCCGCGTGAGGTGTTGACCAGGATGGCGCCGGGCTTCATCTGCGCGAGGGTCTCGTCGTTGATGATGTGGCGTGTCTTTTCCATCAGGGGGCAGTGCAGGCTGACAAAGTCGCATTTTGGCAGCAACTCCTCGAGGGAGACGTACTCGCCGAACTCGCGGAAGGCATCGAGCGGGAAGGGGTCGAAGGCGAGGAGGTTGCAGCCGAAGCCGCGGAGGATGCGGGCGAGCGCGAGGCCGATCTTGCCGACGCCGACGATGCCGACGGTCTTGCCGTGGAGGTTGCGGCCGAGGAGGCCGTCGAGGTTGAAGTTGCCCTCGCGCACGCGGTTGTAGGCGCGGTGGGTGCGGCGGTTGAGTGTCTGCAAGAGGGCGAGGGCGAATTCGGCGACGGCTTCGGGGGAGTAGGACGGGACGTTGGCGACGAAGAGGCCGAGCTGCTCGGCCATGGGGAGGTCGACGTTGTTAAAGCCGGCGCAGCGCAGGAGGACGGCGCGGACGCCGACGGCTTGCAGGCTCTGGAGCACTTCGGCCGAGACGATATCATTGACGAAGACGCAGACGGCCTCGGAGCCGCGCGCGAGCGACACCGTCTCAGGCGAGAGCGCAAAGTCGTGGAAGGTCAGCTCGGTCGAGAGCGTTTGCCCCTCGTGTTCCTGGTCGAAGACCTGCGAGAGGTACTTTTTGTCGTAGGGCTTTGCGCTGAACACGGCGATCTTCATGGTGGGCGGTTGGAAGCGGGGTGTCTAGTTCCAGGGGTATGTAGAGGGGTACCTTAGGTAGGGAGGGAGTCTGTCTCGCGTCTAATGTTTGGAGCAGCAGAAAGAAAAACGTCTGGGTCTGGGTCCAAGCAAAGCGCAGCGGAAAATGCTCAATGAAGGAAAAAAAGAGAAAAAAAATCCCTTCAAAACTCGAAGCGATAAGGGCAAACTGTCGCGGAAATCGCGGTCCGCCGGGCAGTTGTCGCTTCGTCCCGCCGAGCCTCCATGCCCCTCGCTTTGCATTCTCGTCTCGGCTGCGTTCCACCATCCCTTGCCTCTGCCAAGACCATTTGGCAGGCCGTCATCCACAGCGGGGTTGTCTGCCAAGAGGACCCCTTATTCTGGGACGTCATTGGGATGAGCACTCAAGGAAGAAAAACCGTTGAAAGAAAGCCGGCCTGAGATCTGTAAGTCAAAAGACCCACAGAAAGCATCGCTAGGTAGGTATGTAGCTAGCCGAGAGCCCATATGGTTTAATTTGAGGAGGCTTGACGTACACTAGTACTCTACCTAGCTTACCTAGTCTCCCGTCTGTCTGTGAAAAGTCAAAACCCGAGCCAACCCCCACGCCCAGCCCAGCAAAGTCATTTCCCCCACTCGATCGCCGCCATGCCGCATTGGAACCAACGCAATGCGTCTAAGGGGTGGGGATCCCTTCATCGCCCGCCTTCCCGCGCCAGCCCAGGGAGCCACGCTTTCAGGGGGGCTCCCTTGCATGCATTGGCCGTTGGGCTCAACAGCAAGCTGCCGCGGACAGCGTACCCGACATGCCGATGGCGTAAGCAAATAAGCAAATAACCAAGGAAAAGGACCGCTGGACCCAGTGCGCCAACTCTACAGACGAGCCGAAATGGACATGGACGCAATTTGATGTCCGGCCCGTGTGGACCCTCCGTATTACAACGGACCTGTCGCTGCAACTGAAACTCAGGTACCGAGCGAACGTGTGTCAGTGCCCTCCGGTGATAGGCAACTTGAAGTGACGGGAAGCAAGCCACCGAATTTAGAACACCCGTTATACTTATACAGGGTTAGTAGCTTTTGCTCGACATCGCGCGCGCACTCCAGGCAGGCCACCATGCAGTCCTTATCTCTTCGCCCGCATTCGTATGCCAAGCGAATCAGATCACTGCCAAGGCGCCATTCAGACAGGCATGAAGCAAACCGGCGAAGGCCTTGAAGGACTGGTGGAGGCGTAGATATTTGTATCGGGGGCCTTGTTGCACTGAAACCGGGCCTTTCTCAAGACAACTTGAGTCCTCGTAAGCATACTACATACGCCTAGAAGCAATGTCAAAAACGCCGTCGACGGCTTGGTTGCAGACCTCCTCGGGCCCTCCCATACCCCTTGCAAAAATCAGCAGCATGCCTCTGATTGTGCGAGATGGCGCCTTTATTTCATGAACAACGCCTTTGATTCCGAAAAATACACGCCATGATCCGACCAAAAAAACGCCTCCCAGATCCCAGGTTAACCCCTATCCCTGACGCCCTAAAAAGAATACCGTGACGCGTGGTCTTGGTGGTGATACAGCATGCTGAAGAGGTCATAATGCATGATTGAGTTCGTGTCCTGCATCACGGTGTTAGCAGACAGGCCTCCTTCTTCCGGTTAGGACCGGTTGCGGACATGCCTTGAGTCCTAGAAACCGATCGGATCTAGTAATGGTAACGACTGCAGGTGGAGCACACGTCTCCAGGGCACTCGACGGCGGCACCGCAGTAGCAGTCCCGGCATCCGCAGAAGTAGTTGCGGTTGTATGAGGACGAGCCGGCGGTGTTCTGGTTTCCGGCTCTGGCGAGGTATGCCTCCGTGCGACCGTGGCCGGAGCCGAGTTCGGTGTTTGAGCCACCCGAGGCCGGCTTGGTGGTAGTCGAGGTCATCGACTGGGTGGTGGCAGTCTTCTCCTGGCCCGAGGTAATAGTCATGATGAATGGGACGGTCTTTTTCAAAGTTTTGACCGTCTTGTTGTGGCAGTCAATGGTGCGAAGACGACGGTAGTCTTGTTAGTGTCGGGCCGTAGCGATTACAAGTGCGTAGAAGACAGAAAAGTGGTATGATCCGGGCGGGGAAGTGACGTGAAAACTTGAAGAGTCCTGAGGAGACGGTGTCTGGCGAGATCAGCCTGGTCCTGTGCTTTTGAATTTCAGAAGATACCTCTAGAAAGGCAGAGCTGGAAACTCTAGGCAAGGATGGCTGGTTATTATCTGGCCTACCTTGGCAACTATCAGGACTCAGAGAGGGCGTGTCAGGCAAAATCGGTGGGCAGGTCGAAAGGCAGTCTGGTTGCAATTGTGGTATCAGCCCTGGAGAAAAGAACGTGCGGAGGCCCAGCTGCAGTTCCGATCAATGGCTCGCTGGATGCATAAAGGGCACGGGGGTACATGGATGGACGGCCATGGGCGCAGCGACGACTGACGTCTTTTTCGAGCCCAACATGTCTTTTTCCCTTCCGGAAGAGGCAGGGGCGCCTCGCATCATTCGAGGTCGGGTTGGGGTAGACCGGGGGCGAAGCGGCGCCGAGCGGTGAGTGATGGATGACCCCCGGCGCGCTCAGCGACCCCCAGCAGCTCCCGACAGCACCTGCGTGCCCGGTCTGGGTGTGTGTGTGCGTGTGTGTGTCTGTCCGCGGCTGCTGCTGCGGTGTGGTGGCAGGCTGATCGTGGATGACTCACCGAGAAACCCGGGGTACCCAGCACTGCATTGCAGATTTGCAGATTTGCTGATTTGCTGATTCTGCCTCTGCCCCTCTGCTCAATTTCATTAATTCATTTCGTTTCAGCCCAATCTGGAACCCATCAGTCGCTGCCAGCGAAGCACCCAGCAGCCTGACAACAGACAAAAATGGAAAATAAGGACGGGATAAGCACACCTGGAACCCGACACTGCCCTCCAAACGGAACCCGGGGACCAACTCACAGCTTGATACGGGTCCCAATGCACGTCTGCATGCCAAGCGCTAACTCTGCGCGACGTGAGAGACCTTTTTCGGTGAGGCACCGTCTGTGCAGCACCTTACATGGAACCGCCCACCCAAGCATCCCTGGAGCGATCCCCAAGACCGCAATTACACAGCAGCATGCTTCTCCCTTCAGGGCGTTCAACGACCCAAAACCGCTCAGCTGACGTCGAGGTCTCTGGCTGCTCCCTATCAGGGCACCCTATCAGAGCGCCCTATTCGCGCAATTAATAAATATTTACTGCATCGGGAGCCTTGCCAGCCTGAGGTGCGTGTGGTGGCAGTTGCCGAGCCAGGCATCGAATCGGAAAAGGGGCGGTCTCACTTCCCCAGACTCGCTCCCCCGCACCCGCACCCCCCTTGGCAATTTAGAATCGACCTCCTCGACATCATGCTAACGAGATGACAGACAGGTGGATGGTCATATTTCTAGTCCGTTGACAGGTATCCGATCGTCCAAGCCCCTGCCGAAGCTCCGAAGCCACAGGCGGCGCCTGACGACTCCTCTGCAGCCAAGCTGCCCCTGGACATCATTGCTTCATGTAGGTCATGTCTTGAATGCCTGTGCCCACGCCACCGTTACACAGCGCCAGCACCACCATCTCCACCAGCACACACAGACACAGACACACACACACGATGCAGCACAGCAGCACGCAGAGCCATACCACATCGGCAGCACAGTACAGCACAATACCACACTGTCTCCACGCGTTGTTGCCCCATCACTAAGGGGAGGGGGAAAAGGCAGCCTTCTTCTCAGTGCTGCTCGCCGCACTTCCGCGCACCTCCGCACCTCCGCCCCGGCTTGTGTACTTCTGTCCAGATTTACACAAGTGCGAAGTCACACAGCGCCACCCCGATGTCACAGAAGCTGTGTTTGCCCCTGTCAACCGTCGTCCATCTCCGTGCTTGAGAAAAGAGACACAGCCCAGGACGCCCGCTCGCCTCTGCCAGCCCACGTTTGAGGTAAATTGGTACCTGAACACGCCTGCTAGAGCCCAGCTCCAAACCTATGCCCTGTGGCATGGCCCTGGCAAATGAAGACCGCCGCGGGAGTAAACCAGCACTTCCTAATGTGGTAACACTGACACCGCCCTCTCACAAGCTCGCTGCAGGGACCGTCAAGCTGCCTGGGAGCCTGCCTTGACATCTTGATATCACCGCGCTCTCTGCTTGTGTCTCCTCCCCTTGGTACCTTTTTCTTTTTGCTCGCCATACGCAACATGCCTACCTAGGTGACCTCCCTCCCTTTGGCACCTGACGTGCGCGCGCGCGCATGCCGACCATGCGGTGTCCTCTTTATTCACCGTGTGACCTGTCATCCGAGACGAAACCTGCCTTTCCACACCCTGTGCCTCCGACCTCCGATACCTCTGCGATGTTACCCCTCTCCACATGGAACTTACTAAGGCCTCCCCGGTTTCCTTCTGCTCTTTTGCCCTCGGTAAGTTTGATTTCCAATTCCGCTCCGATCTCTCCCTCCCTCAGAAAACAACCCAACCAACACTCAGAAGGCGGATAGAGCCGGGGTTCAAGTGTCAAACAGCGCGCGGCCTACGGCAAAGCCGCCATCCAAATTGCCGGTTCGCTAAGGTAACCGTTGGGATCACACCTCAGGTTTGGGATGACAGTTTGGGCCACGAGAGGACCGGTCCGTCTGGGCAAACCCTCCAGCAGACTAACAAACCAGGCCCCCTTGTCATCTGATCTGATGTTTGATATCGCTTCCGGTCACTCAAACCCGGAGTTGCGCCAAGTGAACACTGGCAGGCAAGGTAGATGGATGAAAGCGGAATGGATAACGGCATCTGGGCGAAGGTTGCCTCTCAGGGTGCTCCCGCCAGCCGCAATGCCGAGACATCTTCCGCCCACCCACCCGTCTGTTAGGTACCCCATGCTGGCCCCAAGAGTGCTGATACCTACCACACAGCGTAGCATTGCAGCCCATCCGCCGAGATTCGTTCACTTCACCACTTGACTGACTACTTCAACAAGTGTTTCTTTACCCTTGTCTTGATCTGGACGCCGCATGGACGACGATTCAAGATATTCACTTGACCTCATGTCTGAGGGATGTAATTAAATAGCCATTAAATATTCCAGCTTAGTAATCAAAACAGTGTCTCTGTCTTTCGCTTGTCTCCGCTTAGGTATTTGAGCACACCGAGAGCAGGTAATCATAATTTTAAGGATTAGCGAGGAAAAGCTCAAACTCCAGGAAAGCACCCATGGAACAAATGCGGGCAAAGACAAAGCCACGAAACACTGTTGAAATTTCGGCGAATGATGCCATATACTCTAAGAATGTTAAGCACTCCCGCCTTTTCTAGCCGGCTTGGAACTTTGTTGGAAATGCCCCCTAAACCCCCAGTTGATATCCCTGTCACAGCTAGAAAACCACCTGATTGCGCCGAATGAAGCGCTATTATATACTCACAGCATCAAATCACAGAGATTGTCTGCCACACAAAAAAGCTGTCCATCGAAACGCGAACCTTGTCAGATGATAAACACGCCTCCGTCTTAAGACATTGCTTGACCTCCTCCAAGACGGGCTAAAAATCCCGCCCTGAAGCCATCCACCCCGAACTCAAAACCCTGGTTCTGAGATGACCTCCCCACCCCTCCTCCATTCGAGCTACCCATAGGCAACGCCCGTAGCGTGTAGTCGCGAATGCGACGAGCTTTGTCCCAGGCCGTGCGCGAGATGCTCAGGTCGTATAGAAGAAATCAGGCCTCATGTCGCCCAATTGCTCGACTTCCTTCTCCCCCAGTCCCTGTACCCATTGGTCGCGCTCTCCCCTGCGACGTTTGGAATTTTCCCTCCGTAACAATAGTGTCATTAGTACTGATCCACCGAAAAGAAAGACTGTCAAGTATCCTAAGACAACAGCGTGTCCTTCACGATACTTTGGGTTGCTAAAGTAGATGTTGCTGCTCACAACTCCATTTAGGTTACCCCACCCGATGACAAAGCCCAGCACGACGCCGCGCTTGTATACCCCTTCGGTGTTGTTGGCCATCCAGCTGATGGTATTGGATATACAGGGGTAGATGCCAAGCGCCCCGAGGAATGTGCCGGCGTATTGGATTGCTGGCTTGTCAGAGCTCAACATCATTGCGAAACCAATGATGCCGAATACAGAGACGAAGATGTTGCAAAGGCCACGGGCCCGGGTACGGTCGGCGATGAAGCCAATGACGACAGTCAGAACGGCGGCGGCGGCGTATGGCGGAACTGACATGAGCTGTGCGCGAATAACGGTGTCACTCCACCCCAGGCCGCTGATAATGGACGGAAGGAACAGCGAGAAGGCGTATAGTGGCATGTCGCAGCCCATATAGATGACCATGCCTAGCCACATCTTCCAGTCTTTGACGGCATCCCAGAAGAAGTTCATCCGGAAACTCTCGTGGTTAGCTGAAGCCTGCTGGTCGAGCTTGAGACGGCGTATAACACGGGCTCGGTCATCCTCGGAAAGGAATTTGGCCTCGTCGGGAAAATCGTGAACCATCCAGAAAGAGAGTACCCCGACAACTACTGTAAGCAATCCCTCCAGGATGAAGATCCACGCCCAGCCAGACAAGCCGGCGATCCCGTCCATATTCTCGATAGCAGCCGCCAAGAGGCCACCGAACGAGCCGGATAAAGCAGCGGCAGAGAAGAAGATGGCAGCACGGACGCCAAACTCAGAACGCTTGTACCAGCACGAAAGGTAGTAGTTGACGCCTGGAAACAGGCCTGCCTCGGTCAAGCCAAGGAACCACCGTGCTGCCATGAGGCCGGACCAGTTTTTGACGAACCCCATTCCCAACATACTGGCGCCCCAGAGAAACCTGGCAACAAAGGTAAGCCTGACATCTTCCTTGAGGATCAAAAGGCGCCCAGCGCCAGGGGGACCTTACATCGTTATCGGGATGAAGACCGAGGGGCGCATCTTCTTGAGGAGAACGTTGGTCAAGGGCTCGAACACAGCATAAGAAACGAAGAAAATCGTAAGAGTGGCATTGTAGCTGGTGGTGCTGAGATGGAGGTCTGTCATGAGACCTGCAATCTTCGCATTACCGATGTTGGTTCGGTCCAAGAAAGCAAGAAGGTACAGGAAGCAAAGCTAGGCGCAATCAGCGGCTTGCGATGGCCCGGGGGAAATTGGGGTTGAGACGTACCCATGGCATAAGCTGCCAGTCCAGCTTTCGCACCAGCTTTCGGTCCTGTGGTTGCGGATAGGTCAGCATGCTTGGGGCTCCTTCCATCGGCGCGTCGGTACGTGGGGCAGGTTGGTCTGGAAGTGAGACTCACAGCTTCCTCCCTCTCGGCAGCGGTTAGGTGGGCGTCGGGGTCGGGGAGCATATCTGAGCTCTCATCGTGGCTACGATGGGCGTCACTTGACTGCCTCTCCTTGTCGTCGCTCATCTTCACCATGTACTCGAGGTAGAGCCACCTCTCGTGTGGGCCGGTAGTGTTGGCTGGGTGCCAAGCACCAAAGTTAGCCCGTGTTGAGTAAGTCCGTGTTGCTGTCTAGGAGGTCACACAAGGACAGAGATTGGCAGGACAAGGGAAACCTGGCAAGTGAAGGCAGGATCCGGGGAAGTCAAGCTGGAGGCGACGGGGGAGATGGTGGATGCTAGATGATGGCGAGACTCGGAGGGCGAGACCCCAGGCGGTATTTACATAGAGTTCAAACTCGGGTGAGGGGGAAGGAGCATGGGATGGAAGCCAACGCCGAAAGTGTGGAACTTTGCTCACCCATCATGGCTCATGTTTGGCTGGAACCAAGCCTTTGGCCCGCTGGCGTCGAGGGCGCGCGGATCCTTGCTCCACTCGGTCGTGCCGTTGACGTCGCGCCGTCGAGGGTGGGAGGGATGCGGGGAGAACGCCACAGACAACCAAAGCGGGTAGCGGAGGAGGTTCAGGGGGGGGGGGGGGGGGGGGGGGGGGGGAGGCGAGGTGCGAATCCGGGAATGGCTCGGCGATGGGCCCAGATCTACCAATCGCGTGCTGTTCGCCTGGGGAAGGTGGTGTTGAGACGGTGCAGCCCGCTCTGCAATTGGCGGGGAGTGTGATGGAGGCTCCAAGATCCCCAAAAGTAAGCACAACGGAAGGAGCGAACGCGGGGATGGTTTGAGAGTGTGGAGAGAAAAACTGCTCTGCTGACCCGGGCTATATGTATGGGCGTGCTGGGAAGGAACGGACCAGTCAACTCGTCTCCCAGAGCCCAGTGTGCAGATGTGTCTCGCGATGGCCGCCATGACATGTACCCGTCGACTGGACATATTACTCTAACATGGCATGGGCATTGGGGCCGAGCCGACCAGGATGTTATTTCTGGTCGGTCAAATGCATCTCTCTGCCTCCTCGTCTCCGTCCCCTGCAACTGTTATTGCTGAGGCCCTGCCTGCCCCGCTGCCCGTCTCAAATGGGGCACGGCAACCACGTAGGCACCAGAAACTCGGGTGTCGGCCTTGGCCACGGACTCACAGCTTTCGTCTCATCCGCGGGCCGGGAGGCCCTGGTCCAAACTCTGGGCGTTCTAGAAAACAAGACCTGGGAAGTCTTCCCAGTCCGCCAGGGTGCGGACCGGGTTCTTGAGCGTGTCCTGTGCGTCTGTCTAGTCCGCCGAGTGTGGGTGTCTCGCCCTCCTCTCCTCTCTCCTCCGCTGTGTCTGCCGGACCTGGACCTGGAAGCCCTGAGCACCTCCACGGCCGGGGCATTCTGCTCGTGTGTCAAGCAACCCTAGCGGCGGATTGTGGCGTGCTCGCCTGACCACGGACGCATGCCAGATGAATGGATTCAACTAAGATAACGCGGCCCGCTTCCGTCGCATTGGGGCGTGATCGTGTCTCAGCTGCTATTCCAGACAGATTGACGGTGTGACTTGGTATTTGGGCCTACCGTCGTCAACTGAGAACCAAGACATGGGTGTGAATAACCTGGGGTTACTACGGCCTTTACACAACGGAGACGGGTTGGGCTCGGCATGCCTGACGACAGTGGTTCCCTTCAGCTTGAACGACGCGAGAGAATGATGCTTTCCACCTTCTCTCGGGCGAGCTGGCACGGCCGCAGCCGACTTACTCCGGTCAACAGACCACCTAGACAACCTGGAGGGGGGGAAAGCTGCAGCTCCGGGCGGGGCCGGGGATCCTCCAACCACGCGCACAACACGGCGCCGAGCTCTCACACACACTAATAATTCTGAACTCGACTCGTCGAGCAGCTCTTAGCTCGCGAAAGGACGCTGTCTTGCTCGCACAATGCGCGCCAGCAAGGTTCACCTGGGGACGCCACCAGCACGGCTACTCCGAACCCAATTCATCTCAGGAGCTTGGCGACACCGCGACCATTGCTTCATGGCAACCGTCTGTATCCCGATACCCTATCTTGTTGCTTCTCCGTGGGCTTCGGGAGAGTCCCGAGAGTCCTCTCGCAGGCATGTCGCAGTTCTACAGGCCATCCCTGTCACACCTCGTCCAACCAGCAGTGCCGACCGTGGAAGCAAGGTGCATCCCTTTCTACGCGCCTATCCGCCGTATGCCCGTGGTTGAGGGGACGTATTCCTTTGTATCTGGCAAGTCCGCGGCTGTGATGACAGCTCGTGAGCAGGTATCCGGTAGGACTGCGTACTTGCCACGTGCGGAGCTGGTTGTGCCAGATCCAGGCCGCTGTTTGCGTGAAGCCTAGGTGAACTCCAGCCGCCGAGATTGGCAGAACGCATGCCATCACCGCACCCTCTGATGTGGTTACCCGTCAAGCCAGGCCTTTCCTCTTTAAACGCACTTCTGCTGAATACGCGCTTCGGTTCTCCGTCGAAAGAGCCATGCGATTGCTCTCGGCTGTGTGGAGGAGGTAGGTAGGGAGGGATGGGGGGACGTTCGATCCTGGATCACTCATCAAGCCGTCCACGGCTTTCCCCGCTGTAAGATTCAGAGGCGGCGGGGCCGTAGCTTGGAGAGTGAAGGTGTCGTAGCGACGGTATATGTGCGGGGAAGGTGGGCTCGGATCGCTCAATGCCACCACCGACAGTCTTCGGACAAAAAAACGGGGAACAGTTTAACACGATGAGTGTGGAAGTCGGAACCGCTTTACGATCCTAACCTGCGTCCGCCGGGGGATTTTCGGCGGGCGTCATTGGACCTCTTGGCTGAGGTCGGCAAGCGTTGCCAAGACGGGAAGGATGGGACTCCCAAGCTGGCCAGAAATGCTTCACCTTGAGTCCCAATCCGGACAGGCCCCCACCCACCTGTTCGACTGCGTCTGGGAAACCAAACCTTCAACGGTGTTCACCCCGAGGAGCGGCGCCTACTCGCTCCACGTCCGGCCGACGGAGCCGGTGCTGCTGACGGCAGAGCGGCAGCGACGGGATGAAGGTGAGGCAACCTCGACAACGAGGGGATTCATGGAGGCATCCGCCTCGTCCCTCCTGAGGCCCCGAGATAGCTGCCGCAGGCCGGCTTGGAGGTAGGAAAGCCGCAGCAGTTTGCCCAGTGGCCGACGCAATCCCACGAAAAGGGGTTGCAAGGCTGCATTGGCACGTCTTTCACCGCTTGGAGTCTCGTGGGCGGGAGATGCGTAGGCGCAATCGGCAAGGTCCATCATGTCGGGCTCCATATCGTGCGCAGCTGCTGTGTAACGCTGTGGCAGGTGGTGGTTCTCGGAACACGGCTGATGAGGTGCGCTTCTCGCCATGAGAGGATGGGCCCTCACGGCCAAGAAGGGACAAGATGGGAGCAAGAACTGCATTTTGAGGTTTGCACGCGAGAGCAATCAGCCGCGCCGACGCCTCAGCGCTGGCGGTGGTGTAGTCGGCGATGCGCCAATCGCCAATTCATCAAACGCCAATGCCGCCACGCGTTAGGTCCGACACCGGTCCTGCGTGTGGAAATGACTGACGGGCGGGTAGCATGACTGGGCGTCGTGAGGCCGAGGATTCGGGCCTTCTGGATGCTGCCCTCGAGGAGACACAAGTGGATGAAGCGAGCAGAGGCACACACCAAAGTGATGCTGCTCATCAGGCGTGTGTACAGGGCAGCTCCATGCCCCGTTCCCGAGAACAAGCGACGGGGCGGAGCCCATGGTGCACGGACACAGCGATTAGTTGTCTTGTTGATTATGTCATGCACCCCGCGTCCCTTCCCCGCATAACCAATCGCGTGGAGAGAGCTCGACACTTCTCCAACCAAGTCGCGACCCCAAAGCCCGCACACTCCGCCCCGACTTCTGAGCTAACGACGGCTGCGCCCGGGAAGCTCCTTTGCTGCGGGATCTCCTCCATTTGGCGCGTCGAAAACTCTCGCGTCCCGCTAGTTGTATCCATTCGGGCCTCCTCGTGTGGGCTTGATCAGTGCAGTGAGGTGGAGGTTTCGGTTGCTCCGCTCCCGTCCGCTGTCCCTGCTACCTCTCGTGCGCCTCACCGCGGCGGTCCGGCCACGGCTCCGGACCAACGGAGGAGGCGCTGCCCCCGCTCCCCGCCGAGGCATCCGTAGCTCTGTCGCAATGCCGAAGACCGTCTGTATTGTCGGTGTGTTGTCCCGATCAGTCCATCTCCCTGCTGCGAGGCAAGCGACTGGCTGCTTGCTGGCTATTGGCTATTTACCGGTGCTAACGTGGTCCATTCAGGGGCTGGCCCGTCCGGCCTGGTGGCTGCAAAGTCACTCCTTCATGATGTGCCTAGTGGCACCTTTGACGTGAGCATTTTCGACTCGCAGCCGCGCGTGGGTGGCCTGTGGCCCTCCAGCAAACATGACGCCGCCGGGCTCCTCCATCCGCTCATGGTTGCAAACCAGAGCAAGCATACCATGCAGTTCAGTGACCTGGCCTGGGAGGATGGTGTTTCCGAGTTCCCCCGTGCATGGCAAGTCGGCCGCTACCTTGAGCGATATTCTCAAGCATACTGCCACGGCGCCACGCTATGCCTCGGGACTCGTGTCGAGAAGACTGAACCGCTTCCGGGCCCAAACCAGGGATGGCTTGTTCGGGCCTGCTCCCAAGGCGGCAAGGCCCAGGAGCACACGTTTGACTACCTCTTGGTAGCTTCCGGCATATTTTCCAAGCCCTTCGCTCCCCCAACGGCAACTTCGGACACAGCAATTCCGGTCCTCCACAGCAGTCAGTATCGTGATCTCTCGTCGCTGCTTGGGACCTCGAAAGGCGATGGGGGCAAGATCCTCGTTGTGGGCGGGCAGATGTCAGGCGTTGAGGTTGCTGGCACGATAGCTGCTCATATCTCATCCGCCATACATGCGCCCGGCCCCAGTTCCATCCAGAACGCAGACAAGTATTCCGTTCATCATGTCACGCCAAAACCCGCCTGGGTATTTCCCCTCTTTACCTCGCCAAAGGTATGAGCCTGAAATCCTGTTTCTAACGTTCGAACGTCTGCGCTTACTGACAATAGCTCGACTCCGTTTACAGCCCACGTCGTCGGCCCCTCCATTTCTCCCGGTGGACTTGGTGTCATACAACCTGGCCAACAGATCCAAGCCCCTGACAAACACACAAGGCCACATCTCTGTAGACGCAGCAAAAGCCCTTCACACCTTGTTCCGGACAGCTGTTGGCACGGATCAGTCAATCTTCTCCTCCACGGTCGCGGTCACGGACGATGAGACGAGCAGCCCCCCCTATCTTGCTATGAGCGATAACTACTTGGAGCTCGTTCGGTCTGGCCTCATCTCCGTGTCTCGTGGCAAGGTAGAAACTGTCTCAGATGGTGTTGCTATCCTATCGCCGTCGAAGGAGAAAGTGTGCGATATCGCGGCGGTGATATTTGCAACGGGCTTCGAAGCGGCAGTTTCCTTTCTCCCTGCTTCGGTATTGGAAACTCTTTCCGCTCGCCCCTCCGATCTTAACAACCCGGTCGCGTTGGCATTCCATAGTACTCATCACCCATCCCTTCCAGCACTCGGTTTTGTTGGCTTCTACCGGTCGCCGTACTGGGGCGTGGCTGAGATGCAGGCCCGCTTCATCTCTGCCATGTGGGCAGCCGGAGGACCGTCGTCTCCTTCTCTGCCCCTGACAATGCGGAAAGCTTTGGAGGGCGATACATCCATCGAGAGAACCATCACCCTCCGAGAAGACCCAAGGGCGTCCCAGTTCCCCATGGGCGACTACGCATGGCTGATGCAGGAGTTTGCTGCAGCGCTTGGACTCGATCGCACTCTTCCACAAAAAAACATGCCACGACTGCCGCCTGCGGACAAGCAGATTGACATCCTTACGCCCGCTCGGTACCCCGCAAGATCCTTGAACAAGACCCAACAAGCCGAAATAACGAAGTCTTTGGTGCAGACCGAAACCACAGCTTTAGCAGGGCTTTCATCGACGAAGTTTGTTTCAAGGGCAGTCTTTCGCTCCCTTCTCGGAGAATGGAAACTTGAGAGGGCCCTGACCAGCCGATTGCCCAGTCATCCAAGCGGACACTTTAGCGGCACGGCAAAGTTCCTACTTCGGGAGGGAACTCAAGACGGGCGAGAAACCCAGTTTGACAACATAGGGGAAGACGGAGATCATGGCATGGAGTATCTCTACATTGAAGAGGGGGATTTCAAGGCCTCTAACGGCTTGACCTTCCGTGCCACGAGGCGCTACGTATGGCGATACGTCGAGAGCACGGATAGACTGAGTGTTTGGTTTGTCAAAACAGATGACCAAAAGAAGGCTGACTACCTCTTCCACGAAGTGGATTTCACTGTTCCTGGGCAACCTGACGACAGGAAAGGGTGGCGGGCCACAGCAGGGCATCTCTGTATCGACGACTTCTACAACGTCAACTATGAGTTCCGCTTTGCATCTATCAACCTCATAGACTGGAAGCTGGCATATACGGTCAAAGGGCCTAAGAAGGATTACACCATATCCGGCTTATATAGACGCTAGATAGACAGGCAGAATGAAGCGGTTGCGACCCTCTTTGGGCACACCCAATGTTTGGTAGCGGAAGACCACGACTTCAAGGTCTGGACCACCAACACCACCACCATCAATATGAACTCTGATGTCTGCTGCAAGGCTTCAGTTGTTCGCCCACTATCTTTCAGACACTGTAGCCTTCAGTTGGGGGCTGAGGGGTGTTTCGGAGGGACTTCAAATTACCCCAGATCCCCGAGTTCAGGGGTTAGCTGCCAGGGTAGGATCAAACGTAAACATATGCGCACTTTGCTGCAAGATGTCGGCATCCCGAGTACATATATCTACCTCAGAAGAACTAGGAGTTTCCATGACGAGACGTTTCTGGCACGACATAAGGTATCCAAGCTCTCGGTTTGAATCTCCGGGATTCAGCATTATCTGTGAAACGTAATTTACGTGGGAGGACAAGCCGATGGACTGGAACCTGAGAAGCCATATCTTGACTTTGATTTGACACCGTACCATGCGCTTGGGCATCATATCTACATGGGGGCTGCAGAAATAAACTCATCCACGCCGGCTTGGGAGGGCACGCACTCTATGATTACGAGTCCGGGGCGGAATCCTGTTGGTCTGGCCGCTCACATGAGGCCTTTAGTCATGCAATGTTCTCAGCCCAGTGTGACTTTCCATAATATTAGTAGTATCTCGTGACGTATGCCGGCCTTCAGCCGCTTCCATCCCCCATCCATGCGAATAATAATAATAATAATGCAGACATCCAGCTCGTTCGTAATTTCAACACCACAGGGATTTCAACCCGCAGCAGCTAGGATCTCGCACCCAAGAATGTCCATCTCCCTAGGCCACAGCATATCCTGTAATAGGTACACAGAACTGATCTCAGTGGTTAGAACACGGTTTCTCACTAATTCAGACGTGACCAAGACATACAATCGTTAGCTAATGCAGGCACAGTTCATTTTTGCAGCGTGCCTTTCCAGCATCCAACACTGGTCCCTCGTCAGGCCTCCACGAGCCCATCACAACATGCAGGGATAGCTCCAGGTAACAAGATAATTATGCGCGCTTCTCGGCGATGGGGGCACAGCGTTCGTACACACAGTACACGACAGCGACAGAGGCCTCGCTTCATCTTTCGAAGTGTCCATTCGCGAATGTTGCAGCTCTCGATACAGCCGTCCATGGATATTTGCATCCGCCGAGCACCCGCGGCTGGGCGTTTCGGGGCCGGCCAAGCAGGCGGCTTCCAATAGAGGGCAAACTTGGAGGATTGGCAGTCCAGCCGGGCGGAGATAAAGGGGCAGGGAGCAAAGGCGGGCTGCATCCAAATGTCGTGTCACGGCCGATGCAGCTGTCGCCCAATCGCAGAGAATTCAAAGGGGTGATTCTCGAGCGCGGTAGGGCATCAGCGCCCTGCAGGCAGCCGTGTGGGCAGGACGCTCATTAATCTTCGCTGCCGGGCCGAGCCACCTTGAAGCCATAATCCCATTCACCTCCACGTTCTATTTTTCCATCCCCCCTCTCGATCCAATGGAATATGCGCCAGTGCTAGCTTCTGCCATTGGCCCACTGTGCTGGACGTTAGTGACTGCCGTGGTCCGGCTTCAGAGTTTAGTCCGTGGAGCACCTCCATTGGGGCAGGAGCGAGGAAAGAGCTCCCGCCGCCAGCCCAGGAGGGAGCTTGTACGAGAATGGGACAGCTGCAGCATAGTCACCCGCCTTCATGCCCATCTCGCCATCCCGTCGGCGAGGTCTCTTCGGACGGAGCCAGCACAGAGACACCATCTATCTCAAGCGGGTACCATGTGCACACGGCCGTCTCTTGTTTCTTCATAGTCCCCGAATCTGAGACCACCACGGTCGCCCGATCAGAATTCCAGGCGCTAGAGGCAGAGTACGTAGGTAGCCCCTAGGGCCAGTCCATGACGCCAATGGCTTGCAGGTGGTGGGCTTTGCCAAGGGCAGCCAATGTTTGCTGTCCCACAAGCCTCCCAAGCCACCCCGTCTTCGACTTGCTCCCGCAACTGTCGGGTCCGAAGGCAAACAACGAGGGGGTCTTGGGCGTCTTGGCTGCGACAGAAATCAAAATTCTGCAACTGCTAGCACGTTATCATCCAATCTAGAATCAGCCCCATCTACTGACTAGTAGTCGTCCCGGGCCGCATCTGCACGCCATGTCATAATCCATGATCCAACCCAGGCTTCACTCACTTCAGTCGCTCGCCCAGTCACTCCACCACGACTTCATTCACTCTTGGCTTTTCCAACAAAGACTGCAGCCTGCGTCCTCGGTCTCGTTTCAACCACATCAATCGCTCCCGAGGTCAGCCTCTCAATCAAATTGCAGCTGATATGAAGCCGACATGCTGTGAACCGCTGCACGTCCACAACACCCAATCAAGATTGCATCACGGCACCCTCCCGTCGCACAGCCAATTTAGAGTGAATCCGAATCTCTGGCAGCAGCATCAGCAGAAGCAGCGGCATCAGCAGAAGCAGCAGAAGCAGCAGAAGCAGCATCAGGAGCGGCGGCGGCGGCAGACAAGACAAAACAGCCAAGACCGGCGGCATACAGCGGCCACCTTGCAGTCCGCGCCCGCCAAACAACTTGGAGCCGACCGCCGACCACAGCGCTGTCAGTCGTGCAAAGCAACGCAGCTCGCCAGACTCCAGACCGCACAGCCGCCAGATTGGCCTGGTCGACCACGTCACTTGAAAAAGCACTCCGGGCACTCGCTGCGAGTTTTTTCGATTTTCAGTCAAATAGAGGCAAGGCCCAATTCACTGCCCGCGATATCGACGGGCGGCAGTGAAGTTTGCTTCCGCGACCAAACAGGTGGCGTGCAGCTTCGTTCTGCGTCTTAAGACTAGTGCAAGCCCAGAGGCGTTGCTGTCAGCTCCCATTCGTGTTGGCACATCGGCTCGGCACCTGCTAGCGCATCGTCACCCGTCTGTCTGCCACATAGGCTCAACCGTCTTGTCTCTTGGTTGCCCGAAACCCTCAACCTCGTGGCCAGATTCGGATTCGTCACCGTGTGGCTGCCGTTCAGCTGTCTCGCCTCCCCGGTTTGCTTCCCCAGATACAGCGGCCTGTCTCTGTCTCCCCCCCCCCCCCCCCCCACCCTTT
>Ga0247758_1000568_pt1 | contig 32442 bp, 55 predicted proteins | sample UWRJL156409C4_FD_180950 | JGI IMG/M metagenome (GOLD analysis project Ga0247758, IMG submission 180950) | Plant litter microbial communities from Arlington Agricultural Research Station in Wisconsin, United States - UWRJ-L156-409C-4 | ecosystem: Environmental > Terrestrial > Plant litter >... | reverse complement strand
CAGTCCTTGTGACAGAAAATCCTTCTACGCCGACGGGAATTTTTAGAAGGAACCTACTGTAGGGAACCGATATGGAACTCAAGCACAACCAAGATACAGAAACACAACCGGAGATCGAAACGGCGCAACCGTCGATTCCGGGGACACAACCTGACCCTCCGGAGGAGCTGAACGCCGAGGAATCCAAGGAATGGCGGCGTTTTTGGCTGGTCGCGCCCCCGGATTGGTTCCCACGGGAGACGTGGCCGCTGCTGGCCCAGTTGTGCCGCCATATCTGCCAAGGCCGCTGGGTTGGTCAATGCCTGCAGGAGGTTCGCGCCGGGCTGCTCGACGTCACCGATGACGACAGCTTGGAGCGTGTCGAGCGCCTGCAGCGGCTGCACGACCGCGAGGGGCGGGCGATGACGGCCTTGATGGTCCGCCTGCGCCTGACCAGCCAGCAACGCATCCCGGACGCTGACGTCGCCGACAGGACGCGGGAGAAGGCCAACCGCGATCACGTCGAGGTGCAGCCGTGGATGGCTCCGAAGCGCGACCGTGAAGACAGGCCCGGCCGGGCGCAGTGACCGATCTGGAGCGCCTGATCGCCGAGAAGCAGGACGAGCTGCGCGGCCGACCGCGCGACTGGATCGATGACTTCGGCGACTGGCGGCGACACACCGACTGGACCACCGTCAACCTGATCGTCGGCGTCGTGCTGGTGATCATCGGCATGGCGCTGCTGTTGGCATGACCGACACCGCCGTTCTCGACGCCCCGCTGACGCCAGCGGAGCGCGCGCAACGCAACATCGACTGGTGTGAGCAGTATCTATTCCTGCCGGAGGGCAAGCATGTCGGCGAGCCGCTGAAGATGGCTCCGTTCATGCAGGAGGACTTCCGGGCGATTTACGGCAATGAGCACGGCACCCGCCGCGCCATCATCTCCAGAGGCCGCAAGAACGCCAAGAGCGTCGAGTGCGCGGCCATTGTGCTGCTGCATCTGTGCGGCCCGGAATATCGGCCGAACGCCTCGATCTATAGCTGCGCGCAATCCCGCGATCAGGCGGCCATCATCTTCGACCGTGCCTCCAAGATGGTGAAGCTGTCGCCCGTGCTGCGCCGCGTGGTCAAGATCCGCGAGAGCGCGAAAGAGCTGCGCTGCCCCGGCGTCGGCACGATGTACAAAGCGCTGTCGGCGGAGACCTCGACCGCCTTCGGCCTCTCGCCTGTTCTGACCATCCATGATGAGCTGGGACAGGTGAAGGGGCCGCGCTTTCCGCTCTACGAGGCGATGGAAACCTCGACGGCGGCGCAGGAAGAGCCGCTCACCGTGGTGATCTCGACGCAAGCACCGAGCGATGCCGATCTGCTCTCGATGCTGATCGACGACGCGCTGACCGGCGCAGATCCGCGCACCGTGGTGCGGTTCGACACCGCGCCGATGGATGACGACCCGTTCGAAGAGGCGACGATAGCCAAGGCCAATCCGGCGCTGCACATCTTCATGAACGCTGCCGAAGTGCTGGCGATGGCCGAGGACGCCCGACGCCTTCCTGCCCGCGAAGCCGAATTCAGAAATCTGATCCTCAACCAACGCGTCGAGGCCTCCAACCCTTTCGTCACACCGAGCGTGTGGAAGTCGTGCGGGGGCCAGGTTTTGCCGTTCGCCTCTACGCTGCCGCTGTACGGTGGGCTCGATCTTTCCAGCGTCGCTGACTTGACCGCGCTGGTGTTGATCGGTCAGCCCGACACCAAGAAGTGGCACGTCAAGCCGACGTTCTGGCTGCCAGCCGAAGGCCTCGTCGAGAAGAGCCGCAGCGACCGCGTGCCGTATGATCTGTGGGCGCAGCAGGGCCACCTCGAAACCACCGAGGGCAATTCGATCAAATACGAATATGTCGCGCAGCAACTGCGCGATCTGTTCAACCGCTACAACATCCGCAAACTGGCGTTCGACCGCTGGAATATGACGCATCTGAAACCGTGGCTGGAGAAGGCCGGGTTCAGCGTCAACATGATCGAGGATCGCTTCGTCGAGTTCGGGCAGGGCACGCAATCGATGAGCCCTGCGCTGCGCAGTCTCGAAGAGCTGCTGCGCGACAAGATGATCTGCCACGCCAACCACCCGGTGCTCAGCATGTGCGCCGCCTGCGCCGTGGTCGAGGGCAAGGACGACGCCAACCGCAAACTGTCGAAGAACAAATCCAGTGGCCGCATCGACGGCCTCGTTGCGCTGGCGATGGCGGTCGGCGTCGCGCAGCAGATGCGCCCCGTCGATGTCGCCACGCTGATCGCGTGAGGCCCACATGACCGACGAAGTCACCCGTTTCGAGATCGCCAAACTGGAGCTGGCCCCCGGCGACATTCTCGTCGTCAAAACCGAGTTGATCCTGTCCAAGGAGCAGACCGCCTACATCGAGACCATGTTCAAGCAGCACATCCCGGAGAGCTGCAGCGTCATGGTGGTCGGAGGCGGCCTCGATATCGGGGTGCTGAAGAAAGCCGACCAATGAGCGCGCCGCTGCTGTTCTTTCTGTCGATGGCCGCGCTGGTCGATCACTCCTACGCGCTGGCGTTCGCGCTGTTCATGGCCTGCGGCTTCCGCGCGCTGACGTCCTGACATTCCGACGCGGCAAGAAAAGTACACTTCACTCAAAAAGGAGATTCTCATGCGACCGATTCTTGCGATGATCATTCCGGTTGGCGACGGCGGTGGCGGTTATCCCGACAACAGTCTGCCGCCCGGTTATGGTGGCCGACCCGACAATTCGCTGCCCGGTGGCGGCCCGGTCGATCCCGGCTGGGGCGGCGGTTGGGGCGGCGGCAATTACCCGAGCGGTGGTCCGATCTTCCCCGGCGGTCCGGTCGATCCGGGCTATGGTCGTCCCGGTGGCCCGTATCCCGGCAATCGTCCGCCCGGCTCATGGGGCGGACGCCCCGATCAGGGCTTGCCCGGCTACGGTCATCCCGGCAATCGCCCGCCGGGTTCGGGCGGCGGTCATCCCGACCAAGGTCTGCCTTGGGCTCCGGTGCGTCCCGATCAGGGCTTGCCCGGTGAGCAACCCGGCATCGACAACAGCCTGCCGGGTGGCTGGGGCCGTCCCGATCAGGGCTTGCCCGGCGCGCAGCCGAAGGTCTATGCCGCAGCGGTGCCGCCGACGCCGCCGACCAGCGTCAACATCGAGGAGGGCGCATGGGTGATCGTCAACGTCAACGGTGTGCTGGCGTGGGCGTGGGCGCAGAAGCCGTCCGGCGGTGCCGGTGGGTCGCCGGACCAAGAACTGCCCGAGACTCCCGAACCGAAGTAACGATTAGGGATCGCGGCGGCGCGCGGATCTCGCGCGTCGCCCGCCCATGATCGAGATCCTCGCCCAGATCCACTGTCCCGCGCCGCGCGCGTTCACCGCCGGGCTGATCCTGCAGGACAACATCGTGGTCGAGACCGCGCCGATCCTCGGCTACATGAAGCGCCAGCGCTGGACCCGCGACCGCGTCCGCAAGCATTGCCGCGAAAAAGGCTGGAGCATCGTGGTGGTCAACCAAATCCAAAAGCCGAATCCGCGCCGTGGTTGAGGTCGTCGTCTCCCGCGTCGAGATTGTGTTCGGCAACGCGCTGAAGATCATGGAAGTGCCGGTGCCCGAACTGGGCCATCAGCTCCTGATGATTCAGTTCGATCAATTCGTCGTCACCGTAGAAGGGACACACGTCATGTACACGCTCCCGGTCGATCACACCGTCAACATGCAAGTCGCTTACACCGACGCCAAGGGCAACCCTGCCACCATCGACGGTGACGTGAGCTGGGAATCGTCCGACCCTTCCATCGTCACGGTGCAAGCCGATGACACCGACTCGACGATCTGCCGCGCGATTCCCGTTGGCACGCTCGGTCAGGTGCAGATCACCGCAACCTGTGACGCCGATCTCGGCGACGGCACCCGCGAGCTGACGACGCTGTGCGACATTCAAGTCGTTGGCGGCGAGGCGGTGGCCGGTTCGATCCAGCCGGTGGGCGAGCCTGATCCCATCGTCGGCCAGCAACCCGGCATCGACAACACGCTGCCCGGCGCGCAGCCCGGCATCGACAATTCGCTCCCCGGCGGCCAGCCCCGGCCGGACAACGCGTTGCCGCCCGGCGCGCAACGCAGGCGTTGATGTCGCCGCTCCCGAACGGCTTCATCAACTGGATGCTGGTCGCGCTCGCGGTGCTGGTCATCATCATCGCCATCGGCATCTTTGCTGGATGGCCCGGATGACGCCGTTCGAACGCCGCGACATCAAATACATCATCGGCGTCGCGGTGCTGGTGGTTGCGGTGATCGCGGTCTGCAGTCTGCTCTTCAGGTGACGCGCCGTGACCCAGCAACACTGTCAAGTGGAGCTGGCTGACGACGAACTTCGCTACCTGCAAAGCTGCGCCCGCATCCGACACATCTCGACCACACGGCTGGTGCGGCGATTGATGCAAACCATCGCCCGCGACCAGCTCGTGCTCTCGGTGCTCGACGACGGTTCACAGCCGGACCCACCCGCGCCCGACTGCCGCTACCACCGTTCGAAACTGTTTCGATGACGGCGGCCAAGCCCGAAGCGTGGTCTCGCTGTGAACAGTTCGGTATCGCGGGCAGGGACGCCCGCTCCGCCGTCAAACAGAAAGGGCTCTTGCCATGACCAGATCGATGTTGCTGATCGCCGCCGCGCTCGTGCTGTTCATCCCGACGATAGCGCAGGCGCAATCCTGCCGGGAGCTGCGGCAGGCCTGCCTGATGAAGGACTCGCTCGGTGAGCGCGGCGAGGGCAACTGCCGGAGATTCCGCGAGCGTTGCGGCGGGGGCGGTGGCGGCGGCATGAACCGTTGCGAGCAACTGCGCCGCGCCTGCATGTTCAAGGACGAGCGCGGCGAACGCGGCGAGGGCAACTGCCGACGCTTCCGGCAGGAATGCGGTTAGCCGAGAATGCCGTCTTTGCGGATCTGCGCCGCGATGCTTTCCAGAATGTCCGGCAGCGCCAGCGTGGTCTCCAGATCGGCCTGACAGGCGAAGCCGTTACCCTTGTGACCGCCGAACACAATCAGCAGCACGCCGCCGCGATCACCGTCACTGATGCCAACCTCCTCGCGCACGCGGCTGCAGGTCTCGTCGTATTTGCCCGGTCCTATTGCCATTGCGTCAATGCTCCTGCCGCGAACAACGCCGCGCCGATCATCATGCCGGTGAAAACCAGCAACCCCGGTGGAAGTTTCTGCATCCGCGCTTATACCGCGCCCACTGTCCAAAAGCCAGCAAGGGGGTCTCCATGCTGCCGCAACCCGAGTACCCATCGGCCGATCTCTGGCAGGCCAACTACAAGAGCATGAACGGGCCGCAGCTCCTCGCCGAGCTGCAGCGAATCGCACGATTCCCGCACCACTACGACAACAGCATGAAGCGCAAGGCGTGCATCGCGGAGGAGCTGGCGCTGCGGGTGCAATCGCCAACCGTGCCGACGCCGACGTTGCCGATCATCGTTCTGGAAGCTGACTAGGGAGAGGCCCCCATGACCCTGCAGATTATCGACGGCCCGTTGTTTCAACCCGGTGAATCGCTGTCATCGGGGATCGACATCTCGGCGGGCAACATCGTTCGCATCACATGCCCCGGCCAATGGTCACCGGCCAACCTGACGTTCCAGATCTCGACGGACGGCGCGAGCGGCTACAACGATCTGTACGATGCAGCGGGCAACGAGATCACCATCGTGGTGCGTGGCGACAATTCGGCGGTCATCGTCCGCGACCCGTGGAGTCAATTCATCAACTTCATCAAATTCAGGTCAGGCACCGCCAAGCATCCGGTGCCGCAGGTTGCTGGCGCGTTGTTCGCCGTTGCCATCGAGGTCGAGGACGTTGGCGGTGCGGTTGCTGCCGCTGGCAACGCAGGCGGTGCCGGTCGATCCGCCAAGCCGTAAATGCAGCTCTCGGTCCAGCAGCGTTACCGGATCGAGAAGGCGCGCGCGCTACGCCTGCTCGCGCGCGCCAAGAAACCGAAGCCCGGCAAAACCGAGATCGAGCTGTGGCCGGAAAAGGACGAGAGCCGCGACGCCTTCATGGATCGCTGCGTCATCGCGCTTTCCAAATGCGTCGGCCCGAAGAAAGCGCCCGGCGTCTGCGCCCGCAAATGGCGCAAGTCGGAGAAGCTCGGCAAGAAAGAACTGGTGACCCGCGCCGCCATCGTGGCGGAGGCTGACGCCGATCTGTTGATCGAGCCGTGCGGCGCATCCTGCCTCGCCTGCGAGGGCCGCAACGCGCCGTGGCAAATCAGGTTCGACGAGAGCGAGCATCCGCGCGACGAGCACGGCCGATGGACCGACTCGGGCAGCAGCGATGCGCCCAAGACCACGCGGGGCAAGGGTGCATCGAGCGAGGCGTTCGCCAAGATCGAGGCGGCGGTGGCCGCAATCCCGGCGAGCCACGCCGCTCAAATCGCCCACGTTCCGGTTGTGCTGACCAAAACGTCGGATGACTTCCCGAGCCACATCGCCGCCGGGGGCGGTGCCAGCACGGTGGGCTTGTTCAGTTGGATCAACGACCAGCCGCGCATCGACGTCGCCGAGGCGATCAAGATGCAGGCAACGATCACCGAGGTCGGGCCGCAGGGCTCGGCCCAGTCGCACAAGACAGAGTCGCTGCTGCCGGTCCGGCAGCCCGAGCAAGTGACGGTCCACGAGCTGGCGCATGCTTTCGATTACGTCAACGGGTGGGCACCGAGCGCCGACGTCGGGCTCAAGCAGTCCTTCGCCGACGCCGTCAAGCAGATGACGGAACAGGAAGCCAAAAACGCGAACTACTGGATCAGGGGCGGACAGCGCGAGATGTTCGCCGAGCTGTATTCGCAAGTCTACAATCCGAACCACTCGGACGATCAGACTTTCTTCGGTGGCCTGACGTGGGCGCGGACCGAGCAGTTGTTCGCGCCAGCCATCGCGCACGTCCTGCAGATCAAGCAGTTCGATATCGTCCGTCGTGCAGCCCCGGCCGAGCCGACCGACGTCAAGACCGGCTGGTTCGTCAACGAGGGCGGCGAGTTGTACGCGCTGCTCAACGGCATGCCTTACGAAGTCGATGTCAGCGGCACGCCGTTTGCGGGCCTGCGGTTGGTGCCGGGCGAATATGCCGATGCCGACGCGCTGGTGGCGGCAGCCACGCTGCAGAAGCAGTGGAGTCTCGCGCGTGCGAGTGCGCGGGTGCTGCTGGCGCGCGGCACATGGAATGAAGCCGATCATCCGCGCGTGCCTGCGGGCTCGGGCGATGACAGCGGTCAGTTTGCGCCGGGAGGCGGTGGGGGCGGCAGCGGCAGCTCGTCAACGAAGCCGAGCAAGCCGGGCAAGAGCAAGAAGCCCGCCAAGAAGGAAGATTTCGACAAGGCCAAGATCAACATCCGCAAGGCGGGCGGAGCCGCGACCACGCAGAGCGAGCAGGAATTCATCGCCAAGTGGAACGAGAAGATCGGCATCGAGCCCGAGGAGTTCAAGAAAACGTTTCTCGGCGGCGTCAATGCCAGCATGAACATCGTCGATTACGGCGGCAAGTACAACGTGACCGGCTCGATCTGGGGCACGGGCGCGAACGAGGGCGCGGAAGTCGGCACCTATGAGCGCGACATCAAGATCGACGCCAAGGAAGCCTACAGCGCCTACTTCAAGCTGAACAAGTCGCAGACCAAGCACGACATCGGCAAGAAGATTCTGGCGGGCAACGTCGAGATGTACGAAGCGCTCGGCATCGAGAAGGTCGAGGTCTCCGCCAACATCGACGTCGGCGGCTATGCGTGGGCGAAGTACGGTTACGTGCCGACGCAAGCGGCGTGGAATGAGCTGCGCGGCAAGCTGGAGAACAAGCTCGGCGGTGGCGGCAGCAGCTCGCGTCCGTCGAGCGGAGCCGACACCTACGAGGCCGAAGAATGGAGCATGCTGGGCGACGACGTGCAGAGCGACGTGCGAGACCGCTGGATGCGCGAAAGCTATTCGGAATTTCTCGAAAGCGAGCAGCAGCAATGGCGCGAGAACGGGCAGGCCAAGGACGACGCCAAGCACCAGCTCGCCAGTCTCTACAACGACAGCGACATGCCGGAGTGGGCGACCGAGGCGTTCGACGGCGCACGAAACTATTTCGAGGAGCGCGGCCAGCCGCCGATCCCCTACACCAACAAGCAATTGTTCGACGCCATCACGCTGGACTACGAGTCACGGAACGGCGACGGCGAGGATGATCCCGAGATCACCTTTCACGACGACAAGCTGCAGGAGCCGGAAGGCTACGATCCGGCGCAGGGCACGCTGCCCGGCATCGATCCCATCGACCCGGCGAGCTACCTGACGCAGGACATGCGCGACCGGATCGAGAAGCGCATGATCGCCGCGTTCGACAAGAAGGCGGAAGAGAACGCGGACGACATCGACCCGCCGGACTATCTTGCCGAGAGCGTCAGCGAGTATCAGGGCGAATACTGGGACCAGAAAGAGGACAGCGACAAGCTGCGCCACGCCATCGACTACGGCATGGCCGACATCGAGATCGAGCCGGACGAGGACGACGAGGAAGCCGACGAAGACGAGGACGACGGGCTCGGCCTCAACCCCGACCTCTTCCCGCCGGAGAAGCCCGGCGAAGATCCGCTGCTCGCGGCGGTGAAGTCGAGCAACCCGAAGTCGATCTGGAAAATTGCCGACAGCGCACGCGGCAAGGAGCTGTTGCTCAACACCAACTGGAGCGGCGTTCTGAAGCTAACCGACGCCGAGTCGATGGCCCGGTTCAAGGAATATGTCGGCAGGGCTGCCCGTGGCTGAAGAGCGCAAGGCCGAGGAATTTTTCTACACCGACGACGACAGCGCGGACGGTGTGAAGCGAGATGCAGATTTGCATAACGCGATCATCAACCCGGTCGATTATCCCATCGACGAGAAGATCATGGCCCCGATCCGCGCGCGCCACCGTGCCGCGCATCAAGCGCAGCAGAGCGCCAAGGCACGGGCGCTGCGCTGGCCACGGGTGAAGGGCAAGGCGCTTCAGCTTCTCGACTTCGATCCGTCGCAACCGCGCGATGAGCATGGCCGGTGGAGCGATGGCGGCGGCAGCGACGACGCGGCAGCCGTGCCGGACTACAAGCCGGGGGTGCGGGGACGCGGCACCGTCGAGGTCGAGCGCAAGCGCGATGCATGGGTGGCGGCGTCGCCGATCAAGACCATCGACGACGTGGTCCGGGCCGCGCCGATAGCACAGAAAAATTTTGCCAAGGCGGGCCGCAGAATAGCCGACGAGCTGGGGATCACGTTCAAAGATCCGGGGCCGAAGACGTCGAGTGCCAAGGGCATCGAGCGCACCAAGCAGAAGATTGTCGAACGTAAGGGCGTGACCGCCCGCGTCACCGACACCGCGCGTGGCGCGTTCGTGCTGACGTCGCCGGATCAGGCCGATGCCGTGATCGCCAAGCTCGCGCGCACCCACGAGGTGCTGGCCGAGCCGTGGCGCACGGTGAAAGACTCGCACTACACCGACCGCGCGCTGCTGTTTCGGGATCGCGCCACCGGGCTGATCGGCGAGGTGCAGATCACCGAGCCGCGCATGCTGGAGGCCAAGACCAAGGGCGGCGGTCACGAGCTTTACGAGGCGGCGCGGGTGATGAAGGACGACGATCCGGGCAAGGCCGGGCTCAATGCCAAGATGCAGGCGCTCTACGGCGCGGTGCTCGACGGTTACAATGGCACCGACTGGGCCGTCACGGACGGACGGCCGAGGCTTTGAACGCGTCCGCCGGGAGCGGCGGCGCATCCGGGAAGAGCTGTTCGAATTCCGCGCGCGTCAGTTCGCGCGCAGCGTTGTTGACCGAGGAGCTGTTGAGCTGCACCCAGTCGTCATGGAGAACCCAGCCTTCGCTCGCGGTGTAGCGACAGGCGAGGCCGTCGAAGCTGCCATAGAACGGTTCTGCCATCGCGCTCACTCCAGCTTGTTGGACGCCTGCAGCAACCAGATCTGGCTTCGGTCGAAGGCTTGTGCCTCTTCATTCCAGACCGGGATCTCCAGCTTGAGCTTCTTTTTTACCATCAGTTGCAGCAGCATGGCCACCGGGTTGGGGATGCGCGCTTCGCCCGCCACCCAACGCCGCGAGGTCCGCGCGCCGACGCCAAAGAAACGGCTCGCAGCCTGTTGATTGATGCCGAGCTTATCGAGCGCGGCGCGATATTCGTCTGCGGTCATTGGTCCGCCTGCAGTTAGAGACATGGAATCACCCATATAGGCCGTTCTGGCCAATTTGGCAAGACGGCCCACTGGGATGCTGCCCATTACGACGTCGGTCGCGGGATGCGCGGGGCGGGTGCCTGCTGCTCCTGCTGGATCGGCAGCAGCACGGCCTGCGAGGCCCAGCCGGTGATGCCATTCCAAGACACCAGACACCAGTCGGCACCCACGGTGCCGTCATCGCGCGGCGTGCAGCGCGAGGCGCTGACGACTTGTCCGGCCGGGATCACGCCGACCAGCCCGTGGTTGACGCCGGGGCCTCGGCGGACGTTCAAGATCCCGTTGCTGGCGTAGGGCGGCACTTGAAACCACATCGTTGCTACCGGCGGCGGGGGTGCCGTCTTGGTGCAACGCGCGGCGGCGTGCATCACGAGCTGATCGTTCTTCTTGCGGTCGTACAGCCACTCCAGATAGACCAGCGCGCCATCGACGCGCTTGATCTCGCCGACCATGGTGAGATGCCGCGCCCGGTTCAACGTGCCTTGCCACTGCGCCTTGTTATCGGTCGAGGCATCCTGAATCGCGTACTGCTCCGAGCGCGAGACCACGAGGCCATCGGCGAGGTGATGGAAGACGCGCCAGAGATGCTCCTCCGGGACGAATTTGATCTCGACGCTGACCACCGGGTTGTCATCGCGAGGGTCGTCGCCGAGCGCGACACGCGGCGCGGCGCACGTCAGATCGTAGGCGGAGGCCGCAACGGTGCTGATCAGCAACGCGGCGACGGCGAGGGAAGTGCGCTTCATTTATTTCGCCTCCATGTTGCGCAGGATCTCCAACGCACGGTCGTGCAGCTTCTGCTGCGGGATGTCCCGCTGCGCTGCCACCACGTCGTCGCGCGCTGTCGTCCAGCGATCATTGAAGCTGTTGCTGCTGGCAGCGAAGGCCGCCGCCAGTGAGCCAAAGAAAACGAAGGCGAGGATGATCCTCGTCACGGGTCGTCGTATCAATTCAGTTACTCCTGTTACTGTTGGGTTTGGGTGTGTTCAGTCGATCAGGCGGTAGCGGTTGCGACCGGCAACTTCGATCATCCCGAGCTTGATCAGTCGCTCAATGCGGCTGCGGGACGATGGGGTATTGCTGCCATAGGCGAGCCGGATCGCCTTGTTGGTCACCACGCCGTGCTCGTCGGCGACGGTCCGCAAGTGAATGCAGACGGCGAGGTCGTGCAGTAGTTTCGCAATCGATTTCATGGGTCGTGTATTCTCCTGTTGGTGAAGTCACCGGGATGGCGCTTCGTGCTGCCGCCCGCAGGGCGACAGTCGAAACGTCAGCGCTTGCCGCTACCGGGCTTGAAGGCGATCAGGGCGTGACCGTCTTCGTAGGTGTACGCGACCACGCCAGCGACCTTGCCGCGCGCATGCACGATGGTCGCCTTGCAACGCAGCTCGTCGGCAGAGCGCTTCATCTCAGAGGCGTCCTTGACGTAGAGCACTTCCATCCTGAACAGGCTGGGGCCGGAGTCGTTGTAGAGCGCCTTCATGTACTTGCTGAGCGTCTCGTCGCCGCAGGAATATTTTTCCTTGTCGCCCGCATAGTCGGGCTTCTCGTCCTTGGCGAACGCGGCACCGGACATCAGAGCGAGGGCGGTGGCGGCAATGATAAATTTACGCATCGTTGTTGCAGTCTCCTGTTTTGAAGTTGCCGGAATTGGCGCTTCGTTCTGCGCACCGGGTGCGCAGCGGCGAAAGGTCAATTGAGCAGCGAGCCATATTTGTCGGTCATGCACTTGACCCAGACCGGGTTGTTTAGCTTGGCGTCCAGCTCTGCCTTCCAAGCCCGCGCCTCTGCTGGCGACGGGTTGGCTGAGAGCTTGTTGCCCTTCCAGCGCGTGATCGAGTCACAGAGTGACGAGGGCTTGTCATTCTCTGCTGCGGTGGTTTGCGGTGGCGCGGCGACTTTGGTGCTGACCTTGTCGTCGCTGACACCGTTGCCGATAACGCCGAAGATCACGAAGGCGGCCAGCGTCGCCACAAGGGCCTTCGCCAGATCGTTTGATTTTGGCTTTGGCCGTGTCGGGATTGGTGGTGGTTGCATGGGTGTTGCTCCTGTTGACATGGGTTAAGCGACCTTGCGCGCGAGCACTTCAGCGCTCGCGGTCTCGATCATCTGGCGGTAGGTGTTGCGGCCTTCCGCGATGGACATGAAGCGCCAGTCCGGATTTGCCCGGCGCTCGCCGATCCGGCAGACCGCGAACGAGAGCTTCAGCGCATTGGCCAGCGCCATGAACTTGTCGCCGGGCTCGCGGGCGTCGTCCTTTTCGATCCGCGCATTGACCCGCTTGATCGCCTTCAGCATGCGGCCGAGCTTGGCCGCGTCGATGGAATAGACGTTGCGGAATTCGACACCGTAGCCGATGTACTCGCCATCGCTGTCGCTGACGAACCCGTACATGCCGAGGCCATCGACGATGAGTCCGAGCAGATGCTTCGGGCAGCCATAGCCCGCATAGAGTTCGCCATCGCCGGAGCAGCCCAGCGGCACGTTGCCATCCGCCTCGCGGCGGCGCACCACATGCACCGTGACCTTCTCGGAGCCGTACTCGTTGACCCGGTCGATCAAGAGGCCGTATTCGTCATCTTTCTTCACGCGTGATTCTCCTTTTGCAGTTCGCGGTAGACCAGCGTGCTCAGCTCTTCGCCAGCATTGGGCACCGGGTGATAGCCACCGATGAACGGCGTGCCGCCGAATTCGCTGACCTTGATTTCAGGGATCTCGACGCCGTAGTCCGCGCAGACCGTTGCGACCGCAGCCGAGTAGACCTCGACCGAATATTCCTTTTCGCAAAACACGTAGTCCGCGCCGAACCGAACCTTCTTGGCACCGGGAGCCGGAGCCGGATTGTCAAAGGGCTCATAGACGCCCCGCGATCCGGTCGTGCCGGGGGACGAAGCAAACGACGCCGAGCCATCGGGCAGCAGCCACGCCTCGACCGAGTAGGCCATGTCGATCATGCCGTCGAAGCCACCGCCCGCGTAGGCACCGGCAACCGCCTTGACGGCCTTGGAGGACGGACCATCGGTCCAGCCAACCCGGATCGACGCGCCGCCGGAATAGACGCTGGAGCGCACCGAGAACTTGATGCCGGGGAAGGCCTTCTTGAGCGCGACACGGACCAGCTTGGCGGTCGCGGAGCAGGAGAGATATTCAGCCACTGATTAGGCCTCCTTGTAGGCGTGCGAACCTTCGAAAAACGCTGCCACCATGGCATTGAGGAACTTGTTGACGAGCTTGGCGACCAATGACACTGGGGAACTCCTTTTTCTTTCCCGAACCAACAAAGGGAATATAGGTCGTTCCGGCCTATAGGTCAATAGGGCCTAGCGGTATTTCTGAAGATTCTTTTGCAGCCTTGCCACCAGTTCCGGGTGGCCATGGGCGACCAGCGCGGCACGGCTGACCATTTCGCTCAGATACACTTGAGCGAACGCAGGATCGTGCTCGGCGAGGTTTGACGAGTTGTCGATCATATCGGCCAGCTTGATCGAAGCGCCCTCATAGGACGCGCCAGCCAGATGGGCCTTCTCGGCGGCCTTCCGGAACGGCCTGTTGCCGGGTGCCTTGGGGATCTTGGGGTTTGATACCTCGGCCACCAGCGCGGCGACCTTGGGGCTGAATTCGGCGGCCAGCTCGGCCTCGCTGACTTCGCAATCCTCGATCACGTCGTGCAGCACGGCGGCGGCGACCACTTCAGGACCGAACCCTAGCGCGGCAACGCTGGCGGCAACCCGCTTGACGTGCTCGACATAGGGCTCGCCCGTGTATTGACGGAACACCCCGGCGTGCGCCTTCTCGGCGAACTCGTGGGCCTTCCGGACTAGGGGTTCCATGACCCTGTACCTCCTTTCAAGCTCAGTATAGGCCATTCCGGCCTATATGCAAGAGCGGATAAGCGACTTTTGGGCGATGGTTAATCGTCAGATCCGCCGTCGTCCTGACAGTCGTCGTAGCCGCCGCCGTCGTCGTAGTCGTGATCCGCGCCGCCGCCGTCGCAATCGGTTTCGCAGTAGTGCTCGCAATCGGAGTCCCAGCGGTTCGGGTAGTACGCGGGCGCGCGGCGGCACCACCAGAACAGCAGCACGAGCAGGAGGAAGAGAACGAGCAGGACGATCATTTGCCTGCCTTCGCGGCCCGGACTTTCGCCCAGCGTTTCTTCTGCGCTGCACTGAGCTTTGCTCTCATCTCGTCGGTCCAGAGCGTCGGTGCGCGGCGCTTCATCGCGTTGCTGAGTTTCGTTCTCCGCGCTGGAGTCCAGACCGTGCTGCGGTTGCGCTCGGCAATTGCAGCCCTCTGCGCATCCCGCGCCGGATCTCGCCACCATTCAGTTTTGAACTGACGGCGTTTTTCTTTGTGTTCTTCCGACTGCGGTTTGCTGACGCTCTTTCTAAAGCGGTCGATGAATTCCGGCGTGTGCCGGTTGCCGAGCGCATGCTGATTTCCACGTCGTTGCCTAGAGTATTCGGCCTTGGTTTTTTCCGAATGTCTGAAGCCACGTTGTGAGCCAGCGATTGGTGAAATGTTATAAACGCCACTCTTGCGTGCTTTATAATAGTCGGTCCAATGTTGTTCGGCCTCGTCCAGTTGGTCAGCAGGCGCTTCGCACAAAATCTGAAATGTGAAAGCGTCTGCGCCGTACAAATTCCAAGCATTCTGCAGATGATTATTATGGTGCGATGCAGTGGCACTGACCAGCATGCTTAAATGTGTCTTCAGACGCTTTTGTACGTTGGACGTTCTGCAGATTGATGCCTGCCCGATATAACGACATTTATCTGGTCCGGTGATCATGTAGATCCCGCTGATAGGTTTGACCTTCCGCAGGTTTTCCGGATTGAATTTCTTTGGACGCATCACGCGGCCTCTCGTTTTTTCCACTCCCACGTCACCAGTCCGGCGGCCCGCAGTTCATCGCCGGTAGGTTGTTTGACGCCGATGCTCTGGCACCATTCTATGAAATTGCCATCGCCTATGAGACCGCCGCCGAAGTTCACAGCGCGCCATTGGCGCTTGACTTCGTTCTCGCCGACGATTGCGCTGGCGCGTTGCTTGTACATCTTGAGCGCCGCCGCTTCCCATTCCTTATGGAAGCTCATTCGCATGGCGAGATCGTTCGTCAGTTTTTGGAAGAGGTCCAACGGCATTGACGCGTCGTGCGGGTACGATTCCGGCGCGGCCATGTAGGGCATCAGCGTTTGGTTGCCGGTCTTTTTGATCCGGCCGTTCGCGTAGTTGAGGGCCTCGTCAATGCGGGCCGTCGTCCGGGCCTTGATCATTTCTTGCGGAAACGTCTTCAGCATGCTGAGCGCGTAGGCATTCCAGTGCAGGCAATCCTCAAGCTGAATGCGCTTTTTCTTGGGGAGCTGATCGCCGCCGATAAGGGCCATAGCAAACGAGACCGCATCCAGCGCGTGCCGGTACTTGATGACGTTCGGGTCCGAACCGTCGATTGGAGCGTAGGGGGTAACCAGCGGGACAATGTTAAAGCCGATGGACGCCGCTTGGAAGTGATTGATCCAGCTCTGCTCGGCCGTGGCCAGTTCTGCAGGATCAACCTTCTGCAGGATCTTGAAAGCGAAGCGGTCATGGCCGTATTTATTCCAAGCCCGCTGGAGCTTTGGGTTGCCGTGCTTGTTGAGCAGCAACGCCTTGACGTGATCAAACAGGCGACCGCCAACGCCAATGGAGCGTCCGACATAACAGCGGTCCGTGCCGAGAAGCTGAATCTGATAGATGCCGCCGCCGTAATACTCCAGCGGCTCGCCGACGATGCTGCGAATCTGATCATGCATCGCCGTCGCTCCCGCCCGTCATCGGCAACGGTACGACGCTGTAGATCCTTTCGTGGTTGGGGACCGGGCATTGAGCCGCCGCCTTGCGCATCCTGTTGCAAAGCGCGTCGGCATATTCCTGATCGCCGGAATTGACGAGGTGCGGGTGATCGATCAGCGGACCGAGCACCAGAATGTGATGCTTGATCTGGCCGTGATGGACAACCTTCGACGCCACGCCGTAATGCGCGCAGGGGGTGTTCATCACGCGGCCTCGCGCTCGCGATAGGCCCGCTTGATCGCTTCCATCGCGCGGCGTTGCTTGGCATTCGGCCGGTTCATGCGCGAGATCGCGACCAGTGCGGCGCGCTCTTCGGGGGTCAGGGTGATGATGTCTCGCAGCATGTCACTCACCATAGGCCGCGCGCGGGCGCGGGAAGGCGTTGATCCGGGTAGGGCGCGTCATGGTCGCCCAGTTCGCATTGCCGAGCCGGTCGAGATGCTCAAGCATCAAATGACCGGCGGCGACGTGGCGCTGCTCGCGGTCGTCGCACGGGGTCAGCAGCGCGACTTCGGCCCGCTTCATGTCATCGACGTTGCCGTCGAGCACGATGTAGAGCGTGTCCATGCCGCTGTTGACGTGCAGGATCGGAAGGCCATTCGCGGCCTCCGCTGCCGCCGGAAGGTTCTTGAAGGTTTGCATCAGGCCGCTTCCATCGCGTCGAATTCTGCGAGCGCGGCATTCCACTCGGCGATGTCGGCTTTCGACCACTGATGTTCGTTCTGGGTGCTGACCATCATGCCGGTACGGGCATAGGCGTAGATCAGCTCTTCGCGGATGCCAGCGCGGGCCATGTTCTCGATCATGATCTTGTTGAACTTCGCTTCATCCCACGGGGTGGGTGTGTCGAAGTCGGGATCAAAAAAGATCGGCTCGTCGCCTTCCGGCTCGCGCCCGAACTTGTCCTTGAAGGCCTGCATCTGCCGCTTCAGGGCATCAACCGCCTCCGGCGACAGCGGCACCACCTTGTTGCCGGTCTTCTTGTCGATGTAGGGCTTGCGCAGCTTGTTGCGGCGCATCTTGCGATCTAGTGACATGGTGTTGGTCCGTTCTCCTCTGGGGTTGACAGCGCGTCATGCGCTTTCGTTCAAGTTAGGTATAGGCCATAGCGGCCTATGTGGCAAACGAGCGGATGTTAATCCTTAACGTCGCGCGGTTTCGGAGGCCGTAAAAATACGGCCAGTGTTTCGGACGTCTGCCGCAGGGCCTCCAGCAGGATGTCGAGATCCTCGATCCGCTCGCGGATCTCGTCGGCCTCGTCGTGAACGCTCACTTGAAGCCCTCGGCCTTGGCGGCCTTGAATTCGGCGACGGTCATCGGCGCAACTGATTCACGGAACGTGCCTTCGGGGGCCTCGACGTAGGCGCGGTAGCGCGGCTCGCCGATGGCGTTGTGATCGTAAGCCTCGCCGAGCAGGAAGCCGCCGCCAGCGCGATAGGCGGGTGGCAAACATTCGAGGGCGTACCAGTAGCGCTCTTCAGTGGATTCAATCCAAGTCGGCATGGTCGGTCAGACTCCTTTTCGTTTTTGGTCGCGCGCGCGGCGCTCGGCTCTTAATTCGGCGGCAAACTGCTTGTTGAATTTGCCATTGAAGTCTCGCAGCGCGGCGAACGCGGCATCGAACGCCGCCTTGGCGGTCCGGTATTCGGGCGTGGCGCGGACCGCGTCCGGGGTCAGGCCCATCGGGCCAGATCCGATGCCGGGGACCGCGTTGAGGGCCTCGCTGGCGGCAGTGCATTCGTTGTCGAGGTGCTGTTTGGCGACCTTGGCAAGGGTGAATAGGTGACTCATGCCTCCACCACCGCGCCTTCTAGGCTTCGTGCGCTCAGTCCGCACAGCATGCCGTTCTCGGCGCGAAACACCGTGCTCTTGCCCTTGCGTCCCTTGACGCGGCAGACCTCGACCGTGAAGCGTTGGCAGGGGATCTCGCGGAACAGCAGCGGCTCTGGCAGCACCACCTTGTCGCCGGGCTTCAGGCCGCGCTTCAGCTTCATGCGGGCGGCGTGTGCCGCCGATCCGGCGCGGTAGTTGCGGGCAGACTTGAGGCTGGAATAATCAGGCAGCGGGCCAATCGGGTCCTGCAGCTCGGAGCACTGGGCGATGATCGACATCGGAGCGGGGCAGCCATACGGCCCCATGCCTTCCTCCATGTCCTTGTAACCGAAATTGTAACCGTCGCTTGCCTTGGGCACCGACTTGATCGCGTAGACCAGCAGCGCCCGGATCATGCCGTCCGCGTCGGGGACGTAGACCTTGCTCGCGGGCTCGTGGAATTGAGCCACCAGAAACACCGCCTCGCGCGTAGCGCTCGATGCCACGATCTTCTTGGCAAACTCGGGACCGCAACCGGCGATGATCGAGTCAACCGCCTTGACGCCTTTCGGCTTGTGATAAAACGTCCAACCCACTTCGCTCTCCTTTACTCGCTCGGCTCAACGCCGGGGTACGCGGCAACCACCGCCTTCAGCTCTTCGTCCGATCCACCAGCCGCGACTTTCGCCTCCATCTGGCGATACAGCGCGGGGATCGACGTCATCGGGATGAGAAATCCATAGACGGCGCTCTGAATCCGAGCCGCCACCATCGCTTTCAATTTCTTCTCGCTTAACTTCTTGGCCACTTCGTTCTCCTGTTAGATGTTCAAAACGCGCAGGGCGATCAGGGTGGGAATGAGGTAGAGCGTTGTCAGCACGAACCCGTCGATGAAGTGCTCCACCTGTTTTCCTTTCTGGGCGCGGTCCGTGCCGCGCCCGTTAAATCGTTCTCGTTGGGAACGATTTTTAGTTAGTCCAACCGGCTGGAAGCGTAGATCCGGAGGCTGTTGCTTCCGAGTTCGGCGCTCAGCACCGAGGCCATCGCGTTGGCGCAGGCTTCCTTACGTTCGACCGACTGATTGAAGGCCGAGATCCAGATATCGACGCCGCCGCCGTATGCCTTCCGCGCCAGCTTGTTCTTCACCAGCCACTTGGCGAACGAGGAGTTGCCGGGCGAGACGTTGACCCACGCGAACCCGCACATGCCTTCCGGCGCATGCCACATGGCTTTCGGCACGCTCTTATCGTTCAGCGGATTGGAGGGCTGCACGACCATCATCGGCTGGGGCACCTTGGCCTCACCGGCCGCACGACCGGCTTCAGCGGCCTTGCTATAGGCGGCCTCAAACGCGGCGTACTTGGACTGCCGAGCGGCTTTCTCGGCCGCAATCTTCTCGCGGAGACTTCCGTATTCCACTGGGGAACTCCCTTTCTCAGGGGCCGCGAACCACCGCCGCCCGACCACCAACATATAGGGCGGAACGGCCTATAGGTCAATACGACCTATATCACAGGTTCGTGATCTATGCAGGTTCCTCGTCGAGCACGGCGGTGTAGAGATCGTCGAGCACGATTGTCCGGAGCAATTGCTTGATCAGGTCAATCTCGCTGGTGCCACGGAAGCGCGCCTGTTCGCGCAGCTTGGCCAACACCGGCTGCTCCAGATCAAGCGGCGCGTCCGGCATTGACAGGCTGCGCACCGGCAACCGGCGGCCATGCCTCGATAACGAGATGCCGCGCCGCGAGCACTGCACGATCAAAGTCGCGGTCGTGACGCCGAACTGCTCGGCGATCTTGGTCTTGTTGAGACCCTGCTCCAGCAGGGTCGGGATGCTGTCGTACTTCTCTTGGGTCAGCTTCTGTCTCACGATGTCCTCTCAGCTCATTGGATCTGTGCGCCAGTCCTCGTAGCGCTCCCACGCGGAGCGCCGGACCTCGGCGATTTCGGTTTCGATGTCTTTGATCTTTTCCCGAATGAACGGGCAGTGCTGCCAGTGCTGGCCAGCCTCGCCGATGGTCTCCCACTTGGTGGCCTCCAGCGCCTGAATCTCGTTCGCGTATCCAAGGTGGCCATGCTTGGCCATCCACGCGACTGCCTGATCTTCGGTCATGTGAGATGGCCTTTCGGTGAGACCCGGAAGAACGCGAAGTCCTCGACGGTCGCCGGGCGGACGACATCGCTGGGCGCGACCGCAATGGTGCCGGTCATCGGATCGGGGCCGCCGCGCAAAACGCTGCCTGCCAGAACGCCGTGCAGGATGCTGCCCTCGATGCGGTAGCAAAGCGCGTTCTCGTTCACGACTAGATATCTGGCCGTGGCTTCCGTTGGCTTCTCGTCGCCGAACAGCTCGGCCAGTGCGCAGCCCTCGACTTGAATCTTGCCGATGCCGTCGCCGCTCACCGCGTAGGTCGAGCCCATCTCCGGGTTCTTGCCGATCATCCGTTGCGCGAACTTCCGCGCCCCCTTCAGCGACTTGAATGGCCGTGAACTGCGACCGCCATCGACGCTGGAATATTTGACCTTGATCACTTCATCTCCCCTTAGGCCGTAATGGCCTGCCCCTGATGTAGGTTAATACGGCCTATAGGTCAATACGTCCCTCACAAATCTTTTCCGGGCGTCTAGGTCCCTGAAAACGTGGAGTGTTTCGCCATGCCTATGAAACCGAACAAGGGCGAGAGCCAGTCAGAGTTCATGGGACGCTGCACGCCCGAGATGATGGGCGATGACAAGCGTCCGCAGGAGCAGGCGGTCGCGATCTGCATGCAGATCTGGCGCGACAAGGACAAGTCGCTGAAGGCGGTCTCGCCGGATGACTTCGACAATCGCGCCGAGTTCATGCGCGAGTGCATCAGCGAGACCGGCGACGAGGAGGAATGCGCGCTGGCGTGGTCGGAGCGGACCGGCGACGGCGTGCTGCACAAGACGCACGTCTCGGAAGGTCACGGCACCGAATTCATTCTGTCAGACGCGACGCCGGATCGCATGGGCGACGTGATCGAGCCCGATGGTTGGGATCTCAACAATTTCCGAAAGAATCCCATCGCGCTGTTCAATCACAAGGCCGATTTCCCGATTGGCCGATGGATCAGATTGCGGACCGAGAACGGCGCACTGCGCAGCCATCTGCATCTCGCGCCGAAAGGCACGTCCGCGCGTATCGACGAGATCCGGGCGCTGGTCGATGCCGGAATCCTGCGCGCTGTATCGGTCGGCTTCCTGCCGATCAAGTCCGAACCGCTGACCAAGGGCGGCGGGGGCGGGCTTCGTTTCCGTCAAACCGAATTGGTCGAGTGCTCGCTGGTGTCGATCCCGGCGAATCCGAACGCATTGGCGATTGCAAAATCGCTCAACATCTCCCGCGACACCGTCGCAATGGTCTTTGCCGGGAAAGGCAACACAAGAGACCAACGCAACGAACGTCGCGGTTTCAACGGCGGGCAAGCCGAAAGTCCTCCTGTACGAAAGAACAGGATCATGTCCCCCCTCACCAAGCGAATTGAAGATACCCAGCAGCGGATCGTCCGTTGGCAGGACGAACTGGCGAAACATCTTGACGAAATCGATGACGAGAACGTCACCGATGAAGATCTCGCGACCACGCAGGACTACAACAAGAAGATCGCGACCCAACAGGCGGCGCTGAAGCTGCTGATCGAGTCCGAGGCCGCGAACGCGAAAACCAGCGGCGATGACGACGGCAATACCCGCACCGTCATCAGCAAGAGCGGTGAACGTCGGCCGTTCACGCTCGCGGCAAAGAAGATCGAGCCGCTTGAGTTCTTGGTCCGCGCAGGCACCGTCCGCGCGCTGGCCCGCTCGCTCAATCAGCCGGTCGATGCCGTGCGCCAGATGGTCTACGGCGACGACGAAGCGACCAAGGTGATCTGCGATCTGACGCTGAAGGCCGCGTCGGCTCCCGCCATGACCACGGTCGTGGGCTGGGCCGCCGAGCTGGTGCAGCAGATCAATGCCGATCTGATGCCGTCGCTGCTGCCGTCGTCGGTGTATCCGAAGCTGTCGTCGATGGGCCTCAAGCTCACCTTCGGCCGCAACGGTCGCATCAGCGTCCCGACCCGTGCGGCAACGCCGACCGTGTCCGGATCGTTCGTCGGTGAAGGCGCACCGATCCCGGTTCGTCAGGCAGCGTTCACCTCGACGCTGATGACCCCGAAGAAAATGGCGGTGATCACCACTTGGACCCGCGAGATGGACGAGCACAGCGTGCCCGCCATCGAAGGTCTGCTGCGCAATGCGATCACCGAAGACACGGCGATCTCCATCGACACCATTCTGCTCGATGCCAACCCGGCGACGACCATTCGTCCCGCCGGTCTGCGCAATGGCGTCGTCGGTCTGACCCCGACCGCAGGCGGCGGCTTCAATGCCCTCGTCGGTGACATCAAGGGTCTGACGGGCTCGGTGCTGACGGCCACCAACGGCAACATCCGCTCGTTGGTCTTCATCATGAACCCGCAGCAGGCGCTGTCGATTGGATTCATCCAGCCGCCAGTACCCGGCGGAATCTTCCCGTTCGCGGCGGAGATCTCCAACAACCGTCTGATGGGCTACGCGGTGATTCAGTCCGGCACAGTGCCGCTTGGCACCGTGATCTGCATGGATGCGGCTGATTACGTCTCGGTCACGGGTGACACCCCGCGATTCGAGATCTCGGATCAGGCGACCTTGCACATGGAAGACACCGCGCCGCAGCACATCGGCGCAGCCGGAACGCCTGCGGTCGTCGCAGCTCCTGCCGTCTCAATGTTCCAGACCGATTCGATGGCCCTGCGGCTGATCCTCCCGATGAACTGGGCGGTGCGCCGCGCGGGCGTCGTGGCGTGGGTCGCGGGCGTCACTTGGTAGCGCGCCCAGCGTCGCAATGATTGTCGGGGATGTCGTGGTGACGTCCCCGATCACCAACTCCAAACAGGAGAACTGAAATGGCAGACGTGAAAGATCGTGACAAGAAGCCCGATGGCCGGACCAACCCCTACACGTTCACTGAGCCGCGCCCGAAAGCGGAGATCGTAGCCGAGGCTTACGAGATCGAACAGCCGACACCGACGCAGGAAGAATGCGACGAGGCCAAACTCGCGGCACTGGGTCAGACAGAACCGCCAGAGCCGCCGCCTGAAGGTACCGGCACGCAAAACGCGCAACCGAAGCCCGGCACCAAGACCGTCGAAGCCGAAAAGCCCGGCGGCTATCAGACCCGCGCCGCTAACCCGAAGTCGGAATAGCCAAACCGTGGCCAATCTGCTCGCGCGGATTCTTCGCCCTCTCCTGACCAAGGGGGAGGGCGAAGTTGGTCCCGGCCCATATCAACTGCCGGTGACCGGCGGCTGGCTGCCTGCCAACTCGCCATGGAATTGGTGGCAATCAGACATCCCGATCTATGGCAGCGACACCTCGGCGATGGTCGAGGCGTGCCTATCGGCCTACTCGCAGACGGTCGCGATGTGCCCCGGCGATCACTGGCGCGCGAACGCCAAGAAGGGCCGCGACCGCATCACGACGTCGGCGCTGTCACGCATCCTGCGCTATCCGAATTCCTATCAGTCGCCGTCCGATTTCATGTTGAACGCGACGCGCTCGCTCTATGCGGACGGCAACGCCTACGCGTTGGCGCTGCGCAACGACCGCTTTGAGATCGACGAGCTGCATCTGATGGACCCGCGCCAGAGCGCACCGCAAGTCGCGGTGACCGGCGACGTGTTCTATCGCCTCGCGGGCAACGACGTGATCGACCGTCAGATCTCCGAGCCGTTGCTTGTGCCCGCGCGCGACGTGCTGCACATCCGGCTCAATGCGACGCGGCGTCGGCATCCATTCCCGTTGGTCGGCGACACGCCGATAGCGTCGGCGCTGCAGGACATTGCGCAGTCGAATGCGATGACCGCGCAACAAATCCAGTTCTACATGAACCAAGCGCGGCCCTCCGCCGTGCTGACCACCGATCTGATCCTCGACAAGGATCAGGTGCAATTCATCCGCGACCGCTGGGACGAACAGTCGAAAGGTCTGAAGCAGGGCGGCACGCCGATCCTGACCGCTGGCCTGAAGCCGATGATCCTGTCGTCCAACTCCAAGGATTCCGAGTTGGCCGAAGTGATGAAGATGACCGACCAGAAGATCGCGTTGGCGTTCCGCGTGCCGCTGGCGATTCTCGGCATCGGCGGCACGGCGTTCTCCTCGACCGAGCTTTTGATGCAGTCGTGGGTCGCGTCCGGTCTCGGGTTTGCACTCAACCATATCGAGGACGCCTACGGCCTGCTGTTCAATCTCAAGGGCCAGCCCGACGAGTATGTCGAGTTCGACACGGCGGCGCTGCTCCGCTCGGCCTTCCGCGACCGCATCGAGGGCCTCGTGCGCGCGACGCAGGGCGGCATCTTCAGCCCGAACGAAGCGCGGAATCTGGAGGGCATGGACTCGGTCGATTTCGGCGACGAGCCGCGCGTTCAGCAACAGGTGGTGCCGCTGTCGGCCGCCGCTGCAATTCCTGCGGCACCGGGCATGCCGGGCGCTCCAACTCAACCACCGGGCGCTCCCGTCAAGGCTGAGAAGCCAGAGCCCCCAGAGGAAAAGCCCACCACGGCAAAGGACTATCAAGATGTCGTTGCCAGCGAACTTAGAAACATCCTCGCCCGCGCCGACCATTATGACCGCAGCGACGCTTGAAGCGCTGCGCGATGCGATGGGACAGATCATCTCGTCCCACCGCAAGCAGTGGTCGCGCGAGCGTGAGCTGATCGAGGCGCAGACCCGCGCGACGATTGCGGAGCTGCGCGCGGAGATCGCCGTGCAGAAGGGTCTGCTGGATAAACTGGTCAGCGAGAAGTTGGCCTCGTTGCGCGACGGTGCGCCCGGCGACAAGGGCGACCGAGGCGAGCGCGGCGAGCGTGGCCTGCAGGGTCTCCCCGGCCAGCTCGGCAAGCAGGGACCGGCCGGTGAGCCCGGTGCGCCGGGCCAGAACGGCGAGCCCGGCCCCGTTGGCGAACCCGGCCGCGAAGGCAACCCCGGCATTCCCGGAGAGCCCGGCAAGCCGGGAGATCCCGGCCAGCCCGGTCCGGCTGGTGATCCCGGCGAGAAAGGCGACCCCGGCGAGAAGGGTGAACCGGGGACACCCGGCGATCCCGGCGAGAAGGGTGAGCCCGGACCCGCCGGGCCGCCCGGTGAGCAGGGCCTACCCGGTCCGGCTGGTGATCCCGGCCACGACGGCGAACGCGGCGAGATCGGCCCGCAGGGCGAGAAGGGCGAGCGCGGCGAACCCGGCCTCTCCATCAAGGGCGATCCCGGCGAGCGCGGTCTGCCCGGCGAGCGCGGCGAAAAAGGCGACCACGGCGAGCCCGGTCTCAGCATCAAGGGCGAGCGCGGCGAGAAGGGCGAGCGCGGCCTGCAGGGGCTGCTGGGTATTCCCGGCAAGGACGGCCAGCCCGGCCAGCGCGGCGAGAAGGGCGAGCCGGGCCTGTCGATCAAAGGCGATTCCGGTGAGCGCGGTGATCGTGGCGAGCGCGGTGAGCGCGGCGAAAAAGGCGATCAAGGCATTCCCGGCATCGGTCTCAAGGGTGATCGTGGCGAACGCGGCGAGCGTGGCTTGCCCGGCGAGTTTGGCAAGATCGGATTGCGTGGCGAGCCCGGAGAGCCCGGTGCGCGCGGTGAGCCCGGCATTCCCGGTGAGCGTGGCGAGCGTGGTCCGATGGGCGCGCTGCCCGTCGTCAAGGTCTGGGAGGCCGGTGTCCATTACGAGGGCGACGTCGTCGCTGATGACGGTGCCACCTATCAGGCGCTGCGCGACACCGCGCAGGAGCCCGGCACCGGCAAGGACTGGATCTGTCTCGCGCGCGCGGGCAACGACGGTGACGACGGGTTGTCGCCAGACATTCGCGGCCTGTTCGATGCGACCGCGACCTATCGGCGGCTGAGCATCGTGGCGCTCAACGGCTCCAGCTTCATCGCCAAGAAGGACGACCCCGGCGCGTGCCCCGGTCCCGGCTGGCAGTTGCTCGTCAGCCAAGGCAAGGCCGGGCCGAAGGGCGAACGCGGTGAGCGCGGATTGCAAGGCCTGCCCGGCGCGTCTGGCGTGATCGCCGACTGGCAGATCGACCGCGCCGGTTTCCGCGCGGTGCCGGTCACGGCGGACGGTCGCGAAGGCAAGCCGCTGGAGCTGCGCGCGTTCTTTGAGCAGTTTCATCTTGAGGCGAGGTAGGCATCATGGCCGACGTCTCCATCAAGATTCTGGAGCCCGCTGACAGCTTCGATCTCATCACGCTGGAGGAGCTGAAGGTTCTGCTCGGGATGCCGACTGCGGCCGACCCCGCCGCAGATCCGCAGCTCAACCTGCTGATCACCGTGAACTCGGCCGTGATTGCCGAACTGACCAACCGCGTCTTTGCCAAGGAGAAGGTGCAGGAGACGTGGCGCTGTCTTGGCAGCCGCCGCGTGTATCTGTCGCACTATCCGGTCAAAGAGGCTGACATTGAGAGTGTCACCACCAACGGCACCGACAGGCTCGACTACGAACTGGAGGAAGCCACCGGCAAGCTCTCGATCTTCACCAATCGCACCGAGCCGATCATCGTGACCTATACCGGCGGTTTCGATCTGCCGGATGAAGCGCCCGACGCGCTGAAGCAGGCGGTCACGCTAATGGTCTCGACGTCGAAGGGCGAGCAGGCGGCGGCGGCGCTGACCGGCGTCAAGATGATCGCGCACAAGGAATCGCGCGTGATGTTTCATTCCGACACCGGCTCGTCCGGCGGCGGTGGCGGCTCTGCTTCCAGCTCTGGAATGCGCGAGACCGTGAAGACGCTGCTCGGCCATTACGTGCGGCACTGGGTCTGAGCCGTGTTCGAAGTCAAGATCGAGTCCGAAAAGCTGTTGCAGCAATTCGAGGACATGCAGAAGCGCATCACCGGGCTGGAGCAGGAGCTGCCCGATGTTTTCCTCGAATGGCAGCGCGAGGACATGAACCGCAAGTTTCCGAAGATCGATGAGCGGAGTGGGTTGTCGGTTACGACCTACGTTTACCCGCGCTCGCGAAGAAAACGTATCGGGCGCAGCGGGGGCGGCAAATCGACCACGCGCAAGCAGGCCCGTCGCGTCATCGGCACTGCCCGGCCGATCCTGCGGCCGGTGCTGGTCGAGCAACTCTTCAAGCGCATGACCGAGATGTGCAGGGAGGCCCTCGAATGGCAGTGAATTTCTCGACGCTCGTCTATCTGCCCGCCCAAGATATGTATTCGCGCCCGGTAACAATCACGCCGCTGGCGTCGCAGCCCGGTGCGCCCGCGTACATCGCGCGCGGCATCTACGATACGCGGCCGGTCGATGTGCAGGGCGAAGACGGTTCGATCATCTCCGATCAGCAGACCATCCTCGACGTCCGCGATGCTGAGTTTGTCAAGGTCCCGGAACAGCTCGACCGCGTCGCGATTGGCTTTGACGTCAACGGCGGCCCGGATCTCGGCGAGTTCGAAGTCGTCGATACCGAGTCCAACGGCGGCGGCGAGACCACGCTCGTGATCCGCAAGATCATGACCTCCAAGCCGTCATGACCGCAACCGACACCACGGTCTTCAGCTACAGCATTGTCATCCGCGATATGTTTCTCGCGAAGCTGATCGCCGCGCCGTTCTTTGCCGGATTCAATTTCCGCAAGAGCCGCCAGTTGCCGACGCAAATCAACCAGTTGCCGACGCTCGGCGTCTATTTCGTCAAGGAGGAGATGGACCCGGACGGCGATCTCAATCACGGCGACATCGACATGATCCACAACCTGACGCTCGGGTTCTCGGTCGTCGTCATCAACAATTCGCCGGAAGCGCTGCAGGAAAAGCTCGATCAGGCCTACTGGGTGATCATGAACACGCTGTGGCGTGACCCGTACCTGATGAACATGATCGACACCCGCGCCTATCCCGGCGCAATCGGCAATCCGGACAACGTGCGGGTCGAGGGGCTGGCCAAGGGCAACCGGCGGTTCTTCGATCATCCGCCGCTCAACAACGAAACGCCGATGGGCGAGCTGCGCTACGAGCAAGTGGTGCGCTATCGCGCCGATTACACCCCGATCATCACCGACGACCTTCTGCAGATCAGCCTGACGACGGGCGTCAAGCCCGGCGACACGCCGCTGGAGATGGAGCAGCGCCTGCAAGTCGCAGCCGAATACGTGTTCACCCCTGAACTGGAGAGGATTGATCATGGCCGAGACGAAGAACACTGAGCGGCAGCAGGCGCAGAGGCCTGCCGAGAAGCCCGAGAACCCGCGCAAGGCAATCCGCGAGGAGCGCGAGCGCCGCTTGCGCGTGATCGACGGTCCGTCGAAGACCATCAAGGTCTATGCGGCGAACGAGGCGATGCGCCGTCTCCTGCGCCACGGCAGCACGCGCTTCAAGGCGGCGCTCGATCAGCCAGCCGAGTGGCCGAACGACAGCTTCACCCGCCGCCGCATCAACGATGGCTCGGTTCGCATCGATGGTCCGGCTCGCGAAGCTCCGGGGCTTGTGCTCGATGAGACGCTCAATCCGCGTCAACACGCTGCGGTGCTCACGGGGGCTCGCGCCATCGTCGATCAGGTCAAAGAGACATTGCGGCTCACCTCGCTCTCCCCGAACACCGCCGTCTCCGGATCAGCAGACGTCGTGATGAGCTGCATCGGCATCGGGTTCACCTCGGAGACGATCATCCAATTTGGTGAGCACGACGAGCCGACCACGCTCGTCTCACCGACCGAGGTGACGACCGGAGTGAAGCCATCGCTGTTCGCGCCCGCCGCCGTGCCTGTGTTGGTCAAAAACGGGAGCCTCTCTTCGGAGCCGCTCGACTTCACCTTCACCGCGCCCGCAGACGGGACGAAGGCAGCGCGTTCCCCGCCGAAGTCTGCGGCCTGACGAAACTTTCAATCGAGCAGAGGAAACCGTGAACCGCAGCGCGCCGATGGGCGTGGTTGCAGAATGAGGAGCCACGACCATGCCTATCAGCTATGCCAACATTCCCGCCAACTGGCGCTTGCCGCTGTACTGGGTGGAAGTCGATCCTTCCATGGCTGGTCTCTGGAGCGTCCGCCAGCCCATCCTGCTCGTCGGCATCATGACCGCCGAAGGCACTGCCACGCCTGATGTTGCGATTCCGATTGGATCGCAGGCACAGGCCGACAAGCATTTTGGTCAGGGCTCTCACCTTGCCAATATGTTTGCGGCTTCCTTTGCCAACAATTTCTCGCACGAGGTGTGGGGTTTGCCGGTGGCGGAGCCTGTGGGCGGCACCGCTGCGACCGGCACCATCACGGTGGACGTCGATCCCAGCGGCCACGAGGCGGGCACCATCCACCTCTACATCGCCGGTCATCATGTGCCGGTCAACATCGCGGCGTCCGATGACGTCAACGACATCCACGTTGCGATCTCGGCAGCGATCAACGAGGACTTCGATCTGCCGGTCTCGTCGGTGGGCGGCCCGACCGAGGTGACACTGACGTGCAACTTCAAGGGCACGGCGGGCAACGACATCGACATGCGCGACAGCTATTACGGTCGCATCGGCAGCGAGGAATTGCCGAAGGGCGTCACCGTTGAATACTCCACCTTGGGCATGTTGTCCGGCGGCGCGGGCGTGCCGGAGTTCGACGACGCGATTGCCAATCTCGGCGAGCGCAATTTCGAATACGTCGCGATGCCGTTCACCGACTCGACGTCGCTGATGGCGTGGGAGCTGGAGTACGGCTTCTCTGATACCGGGCGCTGGGGCTGGATGCGTCAGCTCTATGGTCACATCTTCTCGGCCAAGCGCGCGGACTACGCCAACATGATCGCGTTCGGCGAGACGCGCAACGCAGGCACCACATCGATCATGGGTGTCGAGTTGGGCAGCCCGTCGCCGGTCTACGAGTGGACCGCCGCCTACACCGCGAAGGCAGCGCGCGGCCTGACCAACGATCCAGCGCGTCCGCTGCAGACGTTGGCGCTTACCAGCATTCTGGTGGCTCCGTTGTTCGAACGCTTCAACCGGATGGAGCTGAACACGATTGCTGGCTACGGCATCGCGACGCAGGAACTCGGCTCGCAGGGCGCACCGATGATCCTTCGTGAAACCACGACCTACCAGCTCAACCTGTACTCGCAACAGGACGATGCTTACGAGCTGGTCACCACGCTGGCGACGCTGGCGCGGCTGTTCCGCAATCAGCGGCAGGCGATCACCTCGAAATTCCCGAGGCACAAGCTGGCCAACGACGGCACCCGGTTCGGACCCGGTCAGGCCATCGTCACGCCCGGCATCATCAAGGCCGAGTTGGTCTCCGAGTATCGCATCGATGAATACAACGGTCTCGTCGAGGACACGCGGGCATTCAAGAACCATCTGCTGGTCGAGCGCGACCCGAACAATCCGAACCGCGTCAACGTGCTCTATCCGCCGGACCTCATCAACCAGCTCCGCGTCTTCGCGGTGCTCGGTCAATTCCGGCTGCAGTACGACCGTGGGGTGGATCGCGACATCGGCGACGCTGGCGTCCGCGTTGCGGCGGGTGGCAACGGCTGACGCCCGCGCCACTCCCTCACCAAAACATCCCCCCAAAAACAGGAGTCTGAACGATGGCACAGCGATTTGCTGGTATCGCCTATCTCTATGTCGGCTCGCAAATGATGGCGTTGCGCGGCAACTTCACCGTCTCGCCGTCGCCGGTCGAGCGCACCATGATCGCCGGACAGGACGGCGTGCATGGCTATCAGGAGCTGCCGCGCGTGCCCTTCATCGAGGGCGACATCTCGACGACACGCGGGCTTGCGCTGGAGGATCTCGACGGCGCGACCGATGTCAACGTGGTCGCGCAGCTCGCCAATGGCTGGCAGTACAGCCTGATCGGCGCGACATGCAAGGCCGCGCTGGAAGCCAACGCCCGCGACGGTCAGGTGCGCGTGCGCTGGGAAGGTCTGTGGTGCGAGGAAATGGCCATCGACAATCCGGTCGCGCCAGTCCGGCAATTGGCACGATAGGAGGTGATGCATGAACAAGCCGAACAACCGCGAAGGCTTCGTCAAGAACACCGAGCCGCTCAACGATCCGCCGCCCGCAGCGCCGCTGATCGAGAACGAGCCCGAAGACGTTGTCGAGCAGCCGAAGGAAGTCTGGCCGGTCAAGGTGCGCCTGTTGCACCGGGGCGTCAGGTCCGGCGCTGAGACGGTGCATGAGATCACCTTCCGCGAGCCGACCGGCGGCGACATCAACAGGTACGGGAATCCGTGTCACGTCAATCAGGACGGCGACGTGGTCATCCTTGAGCGCAAGATGACCACGATGATGTCGGCGTTATCCGGCATCCTGCCGCCGTTCATCGAGGCGATGGACCCGCGTGACTGGAATTCCTGCGCCTATCGGTTACGCGGTTTTTTTATCCCGGACCCGACAGCTTGGTAGGTGAGACCGTCCTCGACTGCTATCGGCTGGCCAACTTCTACCACATCTCGCCCACGGTTTTTCTCGACATGCCCGCGTCGGAGGTTCGCATCCATCTGGAGCGAACCATCGAGCTGTCGCACCAGATGAAGCGGGAGAGAGCCGCGATGGACGATGGCTGAATTCGAAGAACTACGCTTGACCGTCAATCTCGCAGACAGCGCGTCTACGGGACTGCAACGGCTACGCGCCGAACTCGGCCAGATGTCGCAGGCGTCGAAGGCGATGGCGACGGGCCTGACGGATGTGTCCGGTCAAGTCGTCAGCTTCGGCAACGCGGCCCAAAGCGTGGCACCGAAGATTCGTTCCGCCAACATGGCGATGCGTGATCTGCAGCGCAACGCTGGCGACACCGGCCGCGCCCTTGGTCAGATGGGGCTCGCGGTACGGCAGGGTGTCGGCGGCATACCGCAACTGGCGCTGGGCTTTTGGGATGCGGCTGCGGGCGTGAGGGGCATGAGCACGGCACTGCAAGTCGTCGCGCCAAGCGCGCGGATTGCGGTGCTTGCGCTGGGCGGCATCGCGCTAGGCGTCGTGGCTGTCGGGATCGCCGTCGCGGCTTACGGCGTATCCGTTTTCCGGTTTGCAAAGGAAATGGATCAGCTCGCCAAAACCGCCCGCGCCATGGGCATGAGCTTCGCCGAATTGAAGAATGCGCAAGATCAGGCCAAAGCATTCGGCAGCTCTGCGGAGGCGGTCATTCGCAGTTTTCAGGGCCTGCAAACTGCGCAGTTCGATCTGTACAAAAACAATTCACAATTGCGCCAGCGGCTGCTCGCGCAGGGCGTCAACGCCGACTGGATCAGCCAGCTCGCGGTGGCCAACCCACAGGCCGCCCGCAACATGATCGCGCGATACGGCAAGGAGCTGGAGCGGCAGGCCCTCGATGCTGGCGTCGGCGCGAATGTTGCCGCAGGCATCCGCAATCAATTCTACAAGGAATTCGGCCAGACCGCCGAGGACATGGAGCGGGAGCTGAAGCCGCTCGACCCGAAGAAAGTCGCCGAGCTGGAGCGGGTCGAGGCGCTGAGCAAAAACGTCTCGGAGGTCTGGGGTGAGATCAGTCTGAAGCTGGAGCGGATGGT
>Ga0247758_1000566_pt1 | contig 32459 bp, 32 predicted proteins | sample UWRJL156409C4_FD_180950 | JGI IMG/M metagenome (GOLD analysis project Ga0247758, IMG submission 180950) | Plant litter microbial communities from Arlington Agricultural Research Station in Wisconsin, United States - UWRJ-L156-409C-4 | ecosystem: Environmental > Terrestrial > Plant litter >... | reverse complement strand
CACCCTCTCCTTTTTATCTAGAATAAGCAATTCCATCACTCTTTTGCCGAACGGCCAGAAAACCGCTCTGTTTTGTGTTCCACATCGACTGTTTAAATCGCTCCCCGGAGAAGAAGCTCGCGTGATCGACGCGTCGCTAGACTCCATAAAACGTGCATCCAGATCGGTAAACGTCCGCATCGACATCACCCAAGACCGGTCCTCAGTCGAGACACACCAGGCGGTTATTGCCAACTCGCGCTACCTACAGGAGATACAAAGCACTCTCGGGGAAATCCAGGCCAATACAGGCGTTGTACGTATTGGCATGGAATCGGTGCTTGAGAGAGAAGCAAGCAGAGAAGCCATTGCAGACGCCGTTTAGAGGGCGGCCATAGATGCTATGCAGCTCGTGTGGGCGCCTCTTTTTGAGGAAGTGTCCCGCGTCAGTGATTCATGCCGTGTGCTTGCCGGAAACAATCCAACGTCGGCGCTCGCTCGCGCCACCTACAGCTTCGGTATTCAGAGCACGATCTGTGACTCACGCCCTATGCTGGCCCTTTGACGCCAGACGAAAGCGGACGGGCCATTTCGGGACCAATTCTAGCTACGCCGGTGCCTATCGACAGATGGAAGTCAATGACACCACCTGAGCTAGAAGGCACGGCCCCTCAGCTATTCAAAGAACCGTCCAGCGCCTCGGCTGAGCTGGACGGCCTTTCCTACGACAGCATGATAAAAGCGTTGGTAATACCGACGTCTACATCCTCCTTCGCCGATCTGAAGTGGGAGCTGAGGCAAGGCGCCAACCTTGAAGACGACGCTTTAGACAGAGCAAGATGGCTGACCACAACTGAGTATTTCGCGGCCTGGGCCATATCTCTCCCAGAGCCGGGAATATGTATACTTGATGCTTTGTTCTTGTTATTTACTTCGTAGTTGATGATCTTCTGTTAACAATATATCATGATAATGAACATTCCAGCTAGACCTGCTCAATCAATCGGAACGTCCCCAAGCCAGGTGCCAGTACTAAGACATACGACTGTCCAACCGGCGAGAGCATCAGTGCACCCAAGCCAAATTCTTTATACCTCTGCCTCAACAAATTAGAAAAACATCATGGTGGTTTTCTTTTGGAGTAAGCTTGAGCGTGAAAGGGTTGGTTCAATGCGTGTGGCATCAAACAGGCTTGTTTCATCTCGTTGCATTTCTTTCTTTGGAGCCAATGGGTTCACGTAGTTCTAGCTCATCGTCTAGATGTGTGCGCCTACAATCGAGCTAATGGCCCTAGAATGAGGGGTTAAAGTGGTATACATACTTAACTATCTCATTTGAAGATTCTTCTTGAATAGATGGAAGGGGTTTTGGAGGACGTGGCTTATTATTGGTGTTTGTAGGTCTTAGCACTGGCTGCCTATAGCTGGAGACGAGGCTGAATAATAGCAACAACATGCTACATTCTGCTTGGATTAACAAGCTGGCTGGCTGCATTGGGTTACGTCTTGTACTTTGCATCCTCGTGCTTAAAGCTGTAGACACAGTGTGACCGGGGCAGCAGTCTACCTACCTTGCCTTCTTCAGAAACAGTCGACAAAATGTGTTTTAACGTTCTATTGGTCACTACCTTTATACCATGACAGTCATGACCCAATCGCGATCCTCAGACCGTACCCTACACCTGGGACGACCAGACTCCAGATGAGAATGAAAAGCGTCTTACCAGTAGTAGTGCGACCCAAAGCCATTGCCCAGACCATGCCGACAGACCCAAACGACAGAATGAGACCAAGAATCATTACTGCAAATCCAAACCAGCCATTGATTTCCCGGGACCCGCTGATAATGTTAATCACCACGGCGGCAAGCGTGATGCCAGCGTACCATCGCAAAAACCTGCGGTTTTTGCCCTGTCGGTACCATGCTTTGAAGGCGCGCCACAGCCCTAGCCCGGGGTCCGCCAAGTGTTCCTCGAATTGAACCGATCCGCCCCGTAATTGTTTCCGGATTTCCGTCTTTAGCTGCCGGTCTGTGAGCCGTTCTGGGTCGATTCCTCGGCGATCGAGATCCTTTCTGATGGTTTCGCCGAGGTGTATTAATGCCCTCCAGCCACGAGGTATTTCGGGGGCGCCTTTGAGGGGGAATTGGACCTGGGACTTGATCCACATGATGTAGAGGCCGACGGTCCAGATGAGGTAAAGTATTGCGTTCAAGAAAATTTGTATGTAGGAGAAGCCCCATGAGTACTTCTGGATGGTGCACGAGCCGTCGACCGTCTCTGGGCAGTCTTCCGTGTCAGGTCGACATGTGCCCTGGCGCAGGAGGTACTCGAGCGGGTATGTGCGGTTCTGCATATCTTGGTACATTCTATGTTGGGAGTCTGAGAATGGCTCGTGTCCTGTCCTGGGATCGATCCATTCCCTCCCCCAGCAGTTATTTGGAAGAGTGGTGTTTTCCCCCAGGCTTCTGCCATATCCCCTCAGAAACATGTCTGTTGGGGGGATGTAGCCAGCTGAGATATTTAATGCAGGAGGGGCGAGATTTTTATCCTGGAAGGTTGATGAGACGTTTGCGAGACCATAAAAGCCATAGGTTTGGACATCTGCTTTGGTTAGGCTGAACAATAAAAAAAGAAACCAGGGTGTTCATAACCACTCACAGTTCGATATGTCGGCAAAGATACATTGGCCTGCGTCATACGTGCCGGGTGAGCAAGGCATGCCACACTCTTGCGGGGCGAAGTCATGTTGTTCCCAAAGCATTGGCTCCCCTGCTACAAAACATATTATCAGCTTTTGACTTTCTGCGAAGTCAGTGGGCATGGTGAAACTTACCCGTCTGTGGGGTAGTTGGAATAGGGTAATGGTCTGTCAACCCAACTCTTGAGCCGTCGTGGATGATATATAGGGTTTCTTTGAAGTTGGCAAACCTCACGAGAGAGTCGGTGTATCCGAAACGCATTGCCTGCTGACGAGCCTCACCCTCTTTAGCCTCGGTGATTTTGATAAAAGCCCTGCTGGCTGGAGTATAGCCGGTCATTGAGTTTGTAAGGGTAGGGATGGCTATGACAAAGACCATAGTCAGTGCCATGAAGCTCATGGCAACCTTCGACTTGAGCACGCCGCCTCGCCAAAACTCGCGGAGAAGTCGAAGCCAGGCAGCGAGAGACGGTTCTCGGTGCAGAAATACCACCCAAAATGTGGTGTATGTAGCTGGTGTTGTCGCCATCGAAGTCGTGAGGTAGTCTGCAAACACCCTCCAGGAGACGTACCCGGCGAGGGCCTGGGCGAGCCGACCAAAGGCCTGGAATGCCGTCAGTTTGTGCAGAGAACGAGTGAATCTCAATATCGCATCCTTGACTTACTATCCCCCAGAGGATATCAAGCAGCTTTGCCTGGGTGAAGCTTAGGGAACTAAAGCCAATCGTGATTTCAAAGAAGTCGCCCATGGACCACCATCGATACGAGTTGGGAACGATGCTGAAGCTGCCGTTCGGCTGACACGCATTGTAGTTGCTGAAGGATCTGGATACAAGCTGGAGACCAAAAACTCCCAAGAAGTGGTCGATGAAATCAGGAATCCTGAAACCAGAGTCTGGGCTCTGGATTGCCATGGTCGCAAGGGACGTCACCACCATCACCAAGACGTATACCCAAAAGACAATGGCCGTCCACATAACCGCTCGAAGCCATCTCATCGACTTGAGATCCGCGCGCGCTGTGTCCCTCCATGCCCGCCATGATGCTGTTTCGCGTAGTAAAAAAGGGAATGTGCGGCCTCGTTTGACGATGTCGGGCGATGCGGGGAGGATGGTGTCTGACGATTCCAGCGCCGTGGTGGTGACCACCGTCATCTCGATCTTGTCCTTGCCCATCTTGTGCGGTGCTGTAGCTGTCGTGACCTCTCGGCCGTCATCGACGTGTTCGAGTCGACAGATCGAGTCGACGAAAACCTGAGCAAGAAGGCACCCAGCGGACCGGCAGTTGCGATCCTGGGGCAGGGACTGGCATATAAACCTGGAAGGAGCCCCTGTAAATTAACTGTGCCGCAACGCAAAACACCACGGAGCACTGCCACACCGGACAGCACCTCAGTCCTCTGAGCTGCAGGTGGAATTTAACCACAGCACTAGACCCGGACCGATGATCTTGGCGCTGTTTGATCGATCGGGGAGGTGCTTGGAGCTGCCTAGCGCTTGGCCAAGTAGACCAGTCTAGACAGCCTGCGTGTCGTTGGCTCAGCACTTTTGGAACCCCACAGCCCCTCGAGGTGGCCCATGGCAGCTTCCAAATCGCAAGTCCCAGATCCCCGCACAACTGCCCAGAGGGATGGGGACAAGATGACCGCTGAGATCCTTCCAAATGAAGTCAACGAACCATTTCACCGGCACTGGTTTGAATCACCTCATCCAGGAATGGAATCAATCGCTCGCTGCATCTGTCGTCAAGAACAAAAAGCACTACGTGTCGACCGCGATCTCAATCCTTCGCGCTGACGACGCTTTACCTCCCCGCACCCATTTCCGCCAGTCGTTCGCGTTTCCCAGTCCCAACCCCTGAACCCCACGGCTCATCCCACGATACAATGCACGTCCGCCATTGTGTCGACATCACGCCCCGCTCAACCACCACCGTCAATTGCAGCCTCAAGCAGCCCCTCCTACCGACCCTAGCGACCTTACAAATCCCAACCTCCAACGTCAACGCCGCGCCTATCTGCGTCACAACAACCCTTTCCTCGCTGCACCCCCGCGGCACAACCCGTAATCTCTAACCAAACAGCTCAGCAGCTTCCAGCTGATAACCATGCGCGCTATAGTACCCCCGGTCCTCAACAAGGCGAAGTTGGCAGAAGGATACGCCGCTCAGGACTCGCTACCAAGATCACCCGCGACAGTTTGGGTTTTTGTGTTACCATCGGTGCCTATCACCGCCGGGGATCAACGCCGCGCGCAATAACCTGGAACCGAATGTGATAGAGGACTGCAGAGGACGGGCAGGAGAAGCACCGCCACACACAATGCCACCAGGTAGAATCAGCGATTGCAGATTGCAGATTGTAGATTGTTCGCGCCCTGTGAGTGGGATGCGATTAATGCGTGTCGGTGCAGTCTGCCCAAAAGAAGATGGGAATGAGGCGCGGTGATAGAGTATTGTGTGCTGCCAACTTGCGGGTGGAGATTCATTTGTTTTGTTTTATTGTCCGAGAGTCCTGCTCGCAAGTCTTGAATGCGACCGATGCAATTGCATTTAACTGGACGTGTGGCGGGAAAACACTGCGCCGCGTTCTGCCTTGCCTGGCCAACAGCGCTGATGGCATAGCACTCAGGGGTAAGAGAGGGTTAGGGTTATCTGTTGGGGTAGCCCCTTTGTTTTGCTGACGGGACGTGCCTCACACGGGCGCTTGGCATGGCTTCTCTGAGTTGAGGACGTAACTTACTATTGTGGAGGACCGGCGCAATATATTTTGATGCGGCTGTTTATTTATTTGAGCTCACGACCCCATCACCGTGACATGCTCGCTCCGACAATTCTTACCAAGTCGCTTGTTATCCTATAGATCTACTCGCTGAATGTCTATGCTCTGCTACTCCTATGTTGGAGTATCCTGTAATCTTTGCAGATGCGCATGAAACTGTCCCATCTAGGGAAGCGATATTGTAATTGTAAGAGGGGGGGGGGGGGCAACTAAGTAAAGTCATGCCTCCCATGCCATTCCGTACAACCGAATAACCTCTTTCTTGGCGTCTTCTCGGGCTCGATAGCGAATGGTATGCTTGCGGAACTCGGCAGCATCGTTGTAACGCTGCCGGTCCAAGGCGGTCACGCACAGCGTGATAGTCCAAGGCTTCCCAAGATCAGACGCCATCTGCGCGGGCATCATCATCATGTTCTCCTCGACACCACGGTTTCGAAAGCCATCATGTACGGCCAAGTAAAAGACTCGTACTTGGAAGCTGCCAAGCTCTTCGTCAAGGAGTTCTCTGCGCAAGAAGCGTATTCCCTCGATGAAAGCTACCATCCGGGTCGTGAGAGGGCCGTACGGCATGAGGTAAAGGTTGCGCGTCAATTCTGCAATACAAACGTCAGCGAAGCACGAAGCAAGCGTTGCCAATACACCAAGGACACATGAGGTCCTACGCTCGTAGTCAGGCTCTGCCGTGTCACTGTCCCCAGGCCTCCATACGCTGTAGCCGACGATCGTGCCGTCGTCGGGGAGTTCAAAGACATTGATGCACACGCCATGCGAGGCCCGCATGGCGAGTAGTTCCTTGAAACAGCGACCAGCATCCGCGCGAAGGGTCTCGCGAAGGGACTGGGTGGATATGCGCTGTTCCCCTACAGGTCCGTAAATCAAGGTCCAGGGATCGTTGTTCAGATAGAAAGTTGATAGAGATATTTCGGTCATGGCGCTGATGTCGTTTTCAGAGTCATCTGCGGGGCGATAATTCAGAGCTTCGATAGGTGGCGGTACAGGATCCGGGGACGGGGTGAACATGATGAGCCGCGATGACCGGGTGGAGGAAGTAATTGAATGATTGGCGGCGAATATGCCTGCGAAGGGGCTCCTTGGAAGTGGCTTAACGAATGGTCGACTGGTGATGCTTGGGTGGTGATGAACGAACCCTCGTCTCGAGCAGCGATTCGGGATGAGCGCAGTGCGGGATTCACTTCCGGGCAAGTACTGGCCCGTGGATTGCTGCGCTTTCCTTCCAGGACAGCGCTCGTCAGCAGCGACGCCAGAGAAGGAAGAGAGGGGGGCAGGAAGCACCGTAAAGCCACGACTCGCCTGTTGGAGCAATAAGGAGAGTGACTGGTGGCCGGGAGCGCTGACGGGTTTGGGACACGGCCAGCCCGTGGTTGTTGCTGGTCTGGGAAGCCATGCCAATATCCCGCCGGGCATCATATTGTTTTACCCTAAAATTGCTTTCGGTAATTTCCATGTTCGTGTGTAATCCTGAGCCGCTCCTGAGCTAAGTTGAGCTATAGGTGAGTTCACCTGCATAGCCCTGTGGCCTCATTTTGGACCCCTAACTAGAGTTGCCATCTAGAGATTTCGGTACGTTTTTCGGTTTACGCCACCTATACCGTATAGGGTGCAGCCAGGTCAACAGTGGAGTTAGTCGCAAAGTAGGGGTTTGCTAGCATGTATTACAGCTTAAACGTTTAACAGTATATAGTAAGGCGAAGTACGGAAAGGCATGGAGGAAGGAATGTCCTCGATTCCTTATTACTCTCTTCATGATTTCCCGATCACATTAGGAAGTACTTTAATTCTAATGTGATACTATAAATAAATTTATGAGGATATAACTCCCTAGCATACTAGGAAGAAACATATATTTAAATCATTTTTGGCACTCTCAACTTACAGCGCAGTATTTCTGACAAGCTAAAGCCTAATTGTTCCCAGCCGTGATATAATTTTTGGACTGTTGCATTTGTCAACAGAGGGCGGTCAGTTGATTCCGTTGCAGTTGCGTGGCAGTTGCCAGAGACAACTGGTTGCTGTCAGAAAGTTAAAGAGGGCCAGACCCCTGGGACTCAGCCTGGCACAGCCAGCAACCCAACAACTAAGCCACCAAGGCATTTAAGGTAGCCGCCAGCTTGTTCATGCAAAGAGGTCTATTAAAGAGGGCTCTCTGGCTTTGCTAGAGAGTAAGAGAACGATCAAGCTCGCACAAAATGCAACCCATTCACACCTGGTGGATTAAAGGTGCTATGCTTCTGACAGCTGCCTCCGTGAGCCGCCATGGGGTGCGATTCTTTTTGCCGCACACCATTCATAAGCTAGAATCAATAGGCCTATGAAAGCGGGTTTTCCAGTAGAGCCAGAAAATCAGAGAATAATCAAATTAGCACACATAATCACAATACAGCCCATCCACACAACCTGGATCAAAGCTGCTGTGCTTCTGGCTCCTGAGAGCATTGCCTATCTGGGAATGCTCTCTCAGAGGTCGGCCGGATCAGGTCACTTTTCTACTAGGCCTAAGTAAGTAAGTGCCACTTGTTACATGCTATCTTATTGTATAGAAGAAACCGCACCTTTATACCACGAAATGAGAGTACGTATTCTATAGGGTAACAATGTTGATTGGCGATTAACTTTGACGAGTATGAAAGCGGTAGAGGAAAAGCGGTAAGTAATGTCAACGAGGACAGTTTTGGGTCATTTAAATTTGTAACTTGGTACCCGAAACTTGGACTTTGAACAGTCAGTTCAAATGATTACTAGACATTTTGGGGGATTAGTGTGAGCTAATGTGGTTTTGGTTGGAAATCGGAATGACTGGGGGTTTCAGAGTGGATGGAAGAGGGAAGAAGCAAGGGTGGGATGGGCGGGAGAGGCTGTGGATAGCAGCGGACAGGGTCAAACTTGCTGCTAAGGCGATACGGTGGGTTTTGTCGGGGCTGACGTTGAAGTCCTTCTCAGCGGTCCAAACCAGTCATCTTGCACCTTGTGTCCAAGCTGAGATGCAGACAGGCACCAATCATGGATGACTGAACCACGTGAGCTGCTGCACCCCAAAAGCGAATCGGGGCTGATAAGCGCAAAGCAGTGCGTTCAATTTCATCAACCCCGCATCCACCGCGACTCCGTCCAACACCGAGTACTATCCCTCCGGGGCAGCCAGGTCGCACGTCCGAATGCCCCTCTAGACCCCGTGCTGTGCCCGCAATGCCGCTACCAGACTGGACCCGCAGGGTGTTCCGCCTGCGCAGGCTGCCGGACGACATCGCAACCCCCGATGCTGTGGCGCGTCTGTTGGGCCGCCTGCTGGCCCTGCCAACCGACCATATCATCGTCTACTCCGTCACGACCTCGCCCTATATTTACGAGGTGCCGTCGAGGACAGCGACCCTTCAGCTGAAGACCATGCCCGAATGCTTCCAGAGCACTTCAAATAGCGACGAGTGGACGCTGCCCGCCGTTGCAGGCTGTGCTCCAGCTGTCATGATTCTTGACACCCACTTCGATGGCCTGACCGTCCTCCACGACCCCGAGCATGGCATCCATGTTTCCGACTGCATTGCTATCTCGGGCCTCGGAAGCCATCCATTTGGCTCCTGGCAGCCGCACGGCGGCAACAAATCCTTTATGTGGCTCCGTGATGCCGCGCCCGACTCCCTGCAAGGGGCGAGAACCCTGATATACGGCTACGACTCCAAGCTCGCAGACTCGACATCCTTCCAATCAGTTGCCGACATTGCCAGAAAGTTCATCCTGCATCTCAAGTCTGGAGGATGGAACCGGCCCTCGTCAAAGCCAATCGTGTTCCTCGCCCACAGCCTGGGGGGTCTAGTGCTGATGGAAGCAATCATCCAAATTGCGGAGTCTCGGGACCAGAGAATCTCGAGTATTCTGGACCACATCCGCGGAGCCATCATGTTTGGCGTTCCAACACTGGGGATGGACCAGGCTCACCTGATGGCCATGGTTGAAGGGCAGCCCAACGAGTCGCTTATCCAGGACCTGTCACGAGACGGCGGAAACGATTATATCCGCACCTTGCACGGGCGATTTGATGGCCTCTCCTTCTTGAAGAGGGCACCGCTGGTTTGGGCTTATGAGACAAAACAATCCGAAACCGTTTCGGTGGGTGGTCTGAAGTATGCTGGATCGGCCCAAGACGGAAGCTAACCCTTGGTTTGGGCAGCAATTACCAGATGGATCCTGGAAGAAATCTGGCGAGTTTAAGGTTTTGGTTCATCCCAATTCGGCAACGTCGCGCCAATACGGGAAAGGTCGGACCAGTGATCTTATCCCGATCAATAAAGACCACTCCGGCATGGTTAAATTTCACAGAAGTGACGGTGATCTTGCCATCATCATGACCTCTATCAGAGAGCTCTGCAGCGCTGTGGAGCTGGCTGTTGGCCAAACCGTCTCCGAAAGAGACAACCAGTGTCTAGCGGACGACGGCGAAATTAGTCGTGGGTCGGCGTCATTATCTACGAAGCACAGAGAAGCTGGGTTCTGCCCCGCGCTCATTAAACTGGGCGAGGCCCTTGAGGCCCTTGACGGTAAGTTAGGTATCTGACTTCCGATCCTTCCCGAGCTCTGTCGGCTGAGCTGACACGTACCAATGCATACATGTAGGACTTCAAAATGAGATTTACTCCGGAGAGCTCGATTTCCGAGTCATAAGCATAGACAGTCCGTTCGAAGATACCTTTACTTGGATCTTTGACCTCCCCATCTTCGTGGACTGGCTCCAAGGAGGATCCGGTCTGTTTTGGATTTACGGAAAGCCAGGGTCTGGCAAGTCGACGCTGATGAAGCTCATTTTCCAGAGCAACAGTACCCAGAAGCTCATCCACACTTGGCTTGGGAGCGCTCTCGAAATATTTGCCGGTTTTTTCTTCCATTACAGAGGCTCTGCAGTTCAGAAGTCCATTGAAGGCGTTCTCCGTAGCCTTGCTGTTCAGATTCTCGCGCCTCTTCGAAAATCGTACATCGACCACCAACAGCCAACCTGGAAGAAATAAGTTCATACACCTGGAAACGGAACACTACCTGAAGCGGAACAATAGCGCCACACAAAACCCACAAATTCCTACCCCCACAACACAACCATTACGTAGTCAATTAAGTTCAAACTTTAATCATAGGTTTTTATATATAAGGGTAATATAAAAACAAAGTTTTGGAATTTTAGAATTTTTTTCCTTGACGAAATATCAGTTTTGAAGTCTTTAAAGTTAACATCTGTTAAGACTTGCATTATATGTATTACGTAAGTAAAGTAAAGTCTTTTTATAAAAATAAGTGTTTAAATACTTAAAAAATAGTATGTTACTTTTCTTATTTTTATAATTAAATTGTATAATTTATTATATAATTTTAAATATGTAAGAAATTATTAACTTTATAGTAGTAATATTATTAAATTAAATAATATTAAGAAGAATGATAAGGTTATAGTTAAAATAATGTATTTAGAAGTAATAAATATGTAAGTGAGAAATATTTATAAACTAGTTATTTTATTATTAATATAATTAGTTTTTTAATATAGGTATAGATATAAAACAATTAATAAAAATATCACTATCATTGCTATATGTTTAGAAACTTATATATAGTAATATATCTACTACAAAACCTTAAAAACATTTTCCATTTTATTTTTACTACTTAGTTTAATAATATTACTATTTTTAAGTTATTTTTTTCTTTATATTTAAAATTATATAATATATTATACAATTTAGTTATAAAAATAAAAAAACTAAAATGCTATTTTAAAAGTATTAAAGTATTAATATATATAAGAAGAATTCATCTTACTTACATAATACATATAATGCAAGTCTTAGCAGATATTAACTTTCAAGACTTCAAAATTAGTATTTCGTCATGGAAAAAAATTCTAAAATTCCAAAACTTTGTTTTTATATTACCCTTGTATATGAAAACCTATGTTTGAAGTTTGAACTTAATTGACTACGTAATGGTTGTGTTGTGGGGGTAGGAATTTGTGGGTTTTGTGTGGCGCTATTGTTCCGCTTTAGGTAGTGTTCCGTTTCCAGATGTATGAACTTATGACGAGGCAAATAGTGAACTCTTCACACTGGACCGACTGCTTCCTAGCTTGGAGTCAGACCTATCCCACATTAAGGATTCCCTGGACGACATCCGCAAAACTCTGTCAAGCTTAGTGCGGTCTACTACACCAGATGCAAGTAAAATGGCAGGCAATAGTGACATACCACAGGAGGGAGACCCCAGTGGAACGGTCATGAAGAAGACTACTTCGGCCACCGAAATGCCGGGACAGAGATCGATGTCGCAAGACTACATTCAGGCAACAATCGCCACACTTACAGAACAGCGCAAAGTCTTCCTTGCTGACGAAGCGTTGCTCAAGGAAAAGCTGCTTACAATACGGCACCGTATCAAGACTGTCGTTTCGACCCTCAAAGAGCTGGAGAAGACTACTCAGCCCGTTGTCAAGACCCCTGAGTTTTGCTTTCTTTTCGATATTGCTGTTCAGTTCCGGGACAGCAAAGCATGGCAAACCATGATTCCAAGGCTTGAGCGATTGCTGCGACATTTGTTGCACCAAGAGGTCATTGCGATTGATCTTGTGCTCTTTCTGGATGCACTTGACGAGTTTGACGGTCACGATGACACCATTGGTCGCTTTATGAAGGACCTGCTCAAGATACCGCCAACTTCGAAGACTCGTGTTAAAGTCTGCGTGTCGAGCCGACCTACTCCTGGGCTGAAGTCGCATTTCGGCTCCTATCCTGGCTTCGCGATTCACGACCACACAAAACACGACATCCAGGAATATGCGGCAAAGTCTGTACCGCTCGCACTTGATACTTATAAGCCAGATCAACTCTTACAGCAACTGGTTCCATCAATCATCGACAGGGCAAATGGTGTTTTCCTGTGGGTTACGCTCGCAATAAAGGAGCTACAAGTGAGGGTCAAGGAAGCCACGGATGTCCTATCAATGGATGCTCTAGAAAAAATTCTGTATCAGTTGCCCGATGATCTCCAGACGTTCTATGAACTCATTGTGGAACGAATCAGCAAACCGAACCGACTGTGGACCTACGCCCTTCTCGAGCTTCTTATCCGCAAAACTGGCCCTCCGTTTACGGCGAGAGAGATACATGATGCCGTCTCAGTATCGTACTGCAAAACCTTTGACGAGGCTCTGGAGGTCCTGGATAATTTGGATCCCCCGGGACCCGAGAATGACGAAAACTTCAACCTCCAGCTGGAGGCATCGGTTAGAGACAAGATCCATGCCTGGAGTGGTGGACTGGTAGAAGTCAAAGTCGAATGGCAGAACAGGATTGCTCGACCTCAGTTCATGCATCAGACGGTTCTAGAGTTCGCTACAGGTCCATGGTTCAAGAAGGTAGTGGTAGGAGACCACCTGGCAGCTATGCTCAACGAAAATGGCCATTCGTTTTACGCGAAATACTGGATTGCCAAACGGTCGTTAATGGGCAAGCGATCGACCGCGGAACAGCATATTGGTGAAGGATCAATTCGACAACAACACCTCGCATCCTACACAAAAATGAAAAGAGCCAGCGCGTACTTCCGTTCAGACGCCCAGATCAAGTCCGCCTGGGGCTGGATTTACAAAGGTAACCGAGACCCGGCGAGCGGAATGTACATTGGACTCCCTGAGATTGCATATCATATCTTACAGTCCGAGCTCACAACTGGAACCAGTCAGTACGGGTTCCTGTCCACGGTCCGCGTCGAAGAGCTCAAGCTCGTCGACAGCGACCTCGATACCGATGGTTACCATACACCAACTTATCTTCTGCTGCTCTTCATTGTATCGTTCTCCCTTACTCTCAGCCTTCGAGAATGGGTGGGAGATAATAGTCGCCTCAAAGCCCTTTCAAGACCTCAAATCAACCGGTGGCCGCTTCTCAGTTCGCTGTTCTTTTTCCCGCCAAGTGGGATCGTTCAGCCGGGCTCCTTTGGCACTGCACAACTCCTCCTCGACAGCGGCTATGATTTAGCGCATGACCCAGACTTCTTTCCCAGGGTTCTTGCAGAGCTGTGGGCAAGAAGATCCCCGAAGGAGGAAGACGAGGCCACGAGAAGAACGGTGTTGGGTGTGGTGCCAGCGTCAACGGCGCTCAAGCTCGCAGTGCTAGCGCTCGAGCATGGCCAAGATCCCAATGTTCTTCTGACTTTCTTCTCTCGTATAGGTCTTGAGTTCTGCCAGGCACTGCATGTGGCGACACCAACCCTAGCGAGAGAGCTGATTAGGCATGGTGCAGATGCCACGTTGGAGAGCTCCGATGGCTCGCGTCCTATTCACTGGATTTTTCATCACCCCGAAGAGTTTGAGGGCGAGGGCGAGCTGGATTTCTCTCAGAGGTATGAGATGTGTAGCATCCTTGTCGAGGCCGGCGGCGTCACGAACGGCATGAGACCCCTTCAGGGGGTCGAGCGGTGTCTTGCAGACTTTGAGAATAGAGGCTATGACATTCGCCTCATCCACCAGAAGCTTGCCGAGGCTGGAATGATGGACACAGAGTCGGCCGTCGCGCCACCCATCCTTGTAAGGGATCATGTCTCGGAGGCAGGGTCTGTGGTGGAGAAGAAGCAAGCGCGATGGCGGCCTTGGGCTCAAAATCTTGAGCTTCAGCACCAGGCTGTGAAAGGAGTAGGGAGTCTCAAGGAGCAGGTCAAAAACCTGCCGGATTCTTCCGGCGGGAGTGCTAGTACGTCATCTGTCAAAGGAGGGAACAGTGCAAGGTTGCTTGCACGGTTGCGACTTGGAGATGGAAAGCGAATCTGAGAATGGTGTCCTGGACATGGGCTATCCCGGGATTCTCATACACTACGTTACATGTTGGATGTTGGTAATTACATCTTGAAGTCCACCAATCTTGAGGACTTTCCTGGCCCCAGTTCATCTAGAGACGTCTCTGGGCAAGGGATTGGCACCATGTATCGTCGCTTAGGGTAAAAGATTGCTGTCGTCAAGGGGCTTCAAAGTAGCCCTCAGAGAGACATGGCAGCTCGGGCTAACCCATTGCCAACACACTTTGGCTTTTCCTCGTGCTACTCGGAACACGACAATACAGCGAGGTCCGGTGCCATCTTCCTAAACCCGCCAGCCGCGACCCTTCTAAGCCCATCCCCGGCCTCCCCTCTCCTCCCTCCTCCCTCTGCCAGCGCATCCACGCCGACCTCTCCTCCCTCTGCTCCCTCACATCCGCTATCTGCACCACCGGCACTACCCGCGCCTTCTTGCGCTTAAATCCGCCGGCGTGGAGCTCATTGTATTCCTCCCCACGGGAGGTATCAAAGGCTCAGATCTCTTAGACGTAAATGCTAAGGAGAACTTCACCTTCTAGATATACGCCTAGGTGAAACTCAACATTACTAAGGTTTTCAGAAAGGAGAATTACGTGCCCATCCGGCCGGCATTTTTCGCAAGTAAGGGGTTCTAGTGGAGGGAGGGGATCCAGAAGGGACGGGTGACGGTGTATTAGCCGCATGTCAAGGTCGATTGGCTTACACTGGGGGATATTGGACGGATGGCCGCGAGTGTGTTGGTGAATGGTGTGAGGCCTGAAGGGGGTTACCCGAGTAGGGAGGCAGTGCAGCTGGTGGAGCCGCATTAGGTTTCGTTGAGAGAGGGGCTGAGGAGAATAGGGAGGGCGATGAGGGGAGGAGAAGAGATTGAGGTGGACCTACAGTCCTGCAGTAGCCTGTATAGGTACTACTTCTTAGGCCGGTCAGGCTGCCAGCTTCAACAACACCAATATCCTCCAGGCTAGCACCTTACATACTAGTATATTCTAGGTGCCGGTATATTATGTACTAGGCCATATAATATACTAATATGTTAAATACTGTCCAGATTTAGTGCTAGGATACTACGTACTGTCCTAAAGATTAGATTAAGATGTCATATATAATCCCACAACTGTACCATTATATGCTGAGCCCAGAACATGGACATAGCGGGAGCGTTGTTAGGAAGAAAAGGGTTCTGGCCAGGGATTAGAGCACCATCAGTCAGAGTGTGGTGAGATACGGCTGATCGGACCTGAACTGGAAACAGCCAGTTCAGCTGGCAAAACGTACAGGTATATAGGCTCTCTGACGAAGCCAGAGAGCCAAGAACACAAGCAATACAATCAAGCAGTTGCAACTCCATCAATTCTACCGAATTCAGTGTGGTGTGTTTCTGATAATAAGGGACGTAAAATGTGTTTCATAAGACCCCTGGGGAAAGTGAGGATAAGAGAGGAGAATAGGTGGTCCCAGTTTTGGTACACCGGTGGCCCAAAACTGTTCCCTTGCGAAAGGTTACCATTTGAAATTCTAGAACTCTGTTAAGTTATGGAGCACTGCCTCCTCGCCTAAACCGCGTTTGGCGGCTTCCATGATCATATCCTGAGCAGTGCCTAAGCAAGGTGGCGTGGGGTGGTGTAGGTGACTGGGGGGGTTGGTGAGGGCAACTTTAGGGTAAAACAACAGCTCCTCTTCTTCGACGCTTTCTTTGTAATGCAAAGAAACCCAGTGCACGCTTTCCATTGGAATAAGCTAGAATTCATCATGAACGCTTTTGATGTTGGCATACAGACCTAGCTCGCTGATCAAATAGACCTATCTCGCCCACCGAATAGAGGTGCCTATTTTGCCGATCGAATGGACCGATCTTGCTGTCGAATAGACCTATCTCGCGGCTGACATATAGGCCTCCCTCGCTGTCGCTAATGCCTCGCTACTCATCCCTCCATGCGTGTCGCGTCGCCGTTACCGGTTCCAGGTTATTCCCGGTGGGGCATACCAATGGACACAGCCGAGGCACACAGAGACCACCGATTATAATCTTGCGGTTGCCCCCTAACCCCCCTTTCTTGAAGCCCATGGTCCTATATCGTGTTTCGCTGTCTACAGGGGCCACAGCCGTGACCGTCCGGCCACTTCCGTGCGCATCCGCTATAACCGGTTGAACCAAACACTATTCGATTCGGCGATACTCTGGTTCCATGGCAAGCTGCATCAGATGGTCCGTGTCGTGGCCGAATAGTCTGAGGAACGTGTACTCCCGAATCGTGGTAATTGTCTTGCAAACTTGCCAGACTCGTGCTGTGTCGATGTCTGCTCGGAGATCTGGCCCTACGAGACCTATTTGACGAGTCAGCGGTCAGTCGAAAGATGAAGATGAAGGTAATAGGTATGGCTGGAGCATACGATAGATCAGGGGTTCCCCGTGAATGTCGGAGTTTCGCTAGATGCTGTGCCTAACGATGCGTTTGCCGAGCGATGTGCACCGTTCGGCCACTAAGATAGAGAAATTGGGATGTTGGATGAAAGTGGACAGCCTGGCCATCATCGAATACAGCGGCACCTCGGGTCTCAGTGGAGCGTTGGGGTGCATGAATGCCCATAGTATGTCGTGTCGCATGACGTTTGCAGCGACGCGGGCAATGTCGGCTAAGTCTTCGAATACTGCATCGCGCGTGGCTATGGTGACGCCGTCTTCGAATTCAACAAGCATCGCGGATAGTGGCTACAGGGAGCGGATAATGGCTACAGGGATGACAAAGGGTCGACTGAAGGATGATGTCGAGAAATTCTGGGGGTTTGCAAGTCCAAGTCAGCACTAGGAAGCGCCCAGCCTAGACCATGGAAAAGATGGCGGTGCCTAACACTGCAACACTCGCGCCTTCCTCTCGCGACCAAGCAGGCTGCCACGCTTTGCGCCTCGCTGGTGCGTGGAACAGGTAACTTTTTTCGGGGTTCCCTATCGACGCTGTATGTATCGGCAGGAAGGAAAGAAAATCAGTGCGAAAGCCGCGGCCCAAAAACAAAGTCTCCTCAGCCAGTATGGAAGATGCCTTCTTCGGCACTGTCAAAGCAGCCCATGGCTTTTCTTTTATAATCCGTCTTTCATTCGAAAAAGACTGCTTGCAGTCCCTAACAGCCTGTCCAAATTGAAATCGAGGCCTCTCACAATGGCAACATCGTGGAAGTGTGAAAGCGCCAAGAGGAGAAGGGTGGATCCTAAGATGTAATGGGTCCATTGAAGGCTTCCAAGAACCCTCCTTTCATCCACAAGGAACTGCGATGGTCGGATGGTGTAGTTGGTTATCACGTATGCCTCACACGCATAAGGTCTCCGGTTCGAGCCCGGGTTCGATCAAATATCCTGCAAGGGTGACAGTTTCCTTTTTGCCTGGTTCTCTAAAGAAGACAGGGTGGGCGATGTCAAATTCTAACTGCATGGCCGGGACAGAACAGGCAAGAATCTCAAACCACTGTCACTTGAACGCTTCCATTTTTTGCTATGACTTCCCCTCCCTCTCCAACTCCTCCCGTATCCTCGCATCGCACACCCCAGGATACTCACAATCGCACGCAATCTCCTCTCCCGTCCTAACACTCCGCATCGTGATAGAATACCTCCCCCCTCTCAACACCGGTTGACCATCGACAAAGTCCGTCTTCCGCCCCTTAATCCCATGCGTATACCCATACCTCGCCGGCCCCGTCATGATAAGCAGCGACCTCGCCGGCAGCATCAACTCCCACGAGGGACTCTCCTCCTCCCCAACCATCCCCGCATCTCCCTCAATTTTCTTCCCCTCCCCTTCCGCCACCGTCCCTCCCAAAGACCGCTTAGGCAACCTCATCTTCCTCGCCTCATTCCCCCCCGCCTTCTTAAACACCATCGGCACCCCACTCCCAAACGACAGACTGTACAACGCCTCGCCAAACATCGAATGCGTGTCTACATGCGGCGGAATCCCCGCCCCAGGCGGGTAATACTGCAGCGTGAACTGCTCCGGCAGGACGTCAACCCCCTCGCGCAGCGGCAGCCGCGCGGCAATGGCGGCGATGTGGGCTGGGATGGGCGTGGAGATGAGCGAGGAGGCACCGAAGGTGGTGTAGTCGAAGTGGTGGCCGAAGTGCTGGCTAAGGCGCTTTTTGGCGGAGGGTTGGGGGGCGGTGGAGGTGGTGGTGTGGTAGGAGGTGATGAGCGTGGTTTCTTCGGCGGGGGTGATGAAGTTGGTGATGAGGGTGAGGCCGAGGGAGGGCCAGGTGAGGATGTTGGAGGAGGTGGGGTCGATTGTTGGTGGGGGTGGGGGGTGGAGGGCGGACATGGTGAGTTTGGTGGGCGTGGTGAGTGAGGTAGGTGAATGATGGTCTTTCAATGTGAGTTCGTTGGGTTGCAGGGTCTTGGAACTTTGCGCGACTGGCTTATGTCAGCAGGAATGGGTGGGAAGATGTGTTGGGGGTTAGGGTTAGACTGCTTTCACATGCGATGTCCTGGTTGTTCCTGCTTGGTGTGTGCACGTCAATTGTTATCTCTTGTGATTTGATTTGCTGCTCAAGCTCCGTAACAGAGCTCCTCGAATTCCAGGTTGCGCATTATATTTCCACCTCCTGCAAGCATTGCTCAGGCCGCTCCAAATGCCGTTGCCATGCAACAGCAACAACTCCAATTCAGGGGCTCAGGGGTTCAATGCAATAGCGGCTCCGTGAGACGAAGACTGATGACTCGAGGTGGGCAACCTATGCCCTGGTACGGCCAAATTTTGTTATCAACTCTGAGCTTACGCTCCCGGTCCCAGACTCCGAGTGTGTGTGCTTGAGCAGGCCCAGTCCTGGTGATGATGTCATCAATCAGCTGGGAGTGGATCATGTTTGCAGTGCAAACTGCGGCACAAATGTTTCCTTTCATGGTATTTATTAGTCTTATATTTGGTCCCAGAACCGAGAAAAAAATTCTTTTGGAATTTGGCCCTTCAATTCACTTTCGTGCAAGCCCCGCCGACAGAATGGTGTCATCCCATTCCAGGTCGCATTCACCCACCGGGCGCTGAGGAGAAATGTTGCCCCACCTCAGTGAATCGCAGCTGCCCACGTTATGACGGTAAATATATTCCACTTGTATTTCTCTTGCCCTACTGCTCCCACAGCGCAATTTTCATTCCTGGCCACCTCATCAGTCGCCGCTTGCAACCTCCGACCACGCATTCTTCCTCTCACGCCTTCACCTTTGCCCCCCGGGCCAGCCTCTGCAATTGGACAGCGATAACCATGGCTGCCTCCTCGTTGGTCCATTCAGCACCATAGAACGTCGGCCAGATCGACGACATCAATCCCTAGTACGACATCGACAGCTTCTTCTCGCCCTCATCCGGAACAGGCGGGCACGTCTCAGAGCCGCCACAAGATAGATCGCCATTCCTTGACCTCCCGGGAGAGCTGATGAACATGGTTCTCGGCCTCCTTCCGCACATGTCGCTGGTGTCACTTTCCCTCGTCAACAGAAGAATGCGCAATATCATCGGCCCCGAGATTTACGGCAACCTGAGCAAGACGCAATGCTAGGAGCTATTGCGTCTTCAGGAGCGCGACACCCCTCTCGCTGCGGCATGCCAGTGCTGCATGTGCTTACATTCTCCCCTCGATCCTGGTGTCGAAGACGACTCGGAGTCTGAACTCGCTTCTTGGCCCGCGTACGCTTGCCTCAGCGACGAGTATGACCTCTGCCTCCCCTCGAGTACGTCGCTCTCTGTCTGTCGGCTACTCGCAAAGGCGTACCTCAGGAAAGAGAACTATGCCACGCTGTTGTCGCAGGCCAATCGGTTCTGGGCGCACATTCTTCCGGATTGCAAGATCGTCAACACCCTGGAATATCGCATCTTTGATGGAACCCTGTTTCTCACGAACGAAACCTTCGTTGCGCCGTTGCAACCGGACGGTACCATAACATCCCGGGCTGCGTACCTACTGAACGCGTGTCTTGAGGGCACTTTCTCGCGCGGTGATGTCTGTCAGCACATGGATTGGCGACTACTTGGCGTGGAGATAGGTGCTAGGCACCGCTCGTGGGCAGGCCCAGGGCCTGGCGCATTCCGAGAGGGTGCCCAATTTGCCATGGCACACAAATGCGGCAACCAGAATGTCGGTGTCGGCTGCGAGCAAGGCCATATTTGCAGCGGCAAATGCGCTTGTGACAGTCGGCTCGCTTCGGGCTCGGTATCTAACGACGTCGTATGCGAGATCACAAGTGAGGTTGAGCGGATACATCTTACCGCCAGCCAAGAGTCCGGCAATGGAAACGATGACCGAACCGACCAGGGCAGCGAAAGCATCTCTCGCCGTAGAAATACGCTATGCAACGGGAAAGAGCACACCCGCCAGTGCTATGATACCACGCCAGTGCCCCTCACGAGAGAGAGTCTCTCGCTGAGTCTTGAATGTGCTCTTTTGCACTCCGTTAAAGCAGAGGGACAGATGAACTGTCCAGACGAAAGCTGCGACGTCGCATGGCTCATTGGCCCCCTTGAATATCCGAATGCCTTGGGCTCATGCGACCGATGCGCAACAGATTACTGTCTCGGCGTACAGGAGATTGACGGCGTTGGACGGGTGCTGATCTTGACTATCTGGAAGAATTTTGGTGGCTTTGAGCAAGGCAGCCATTCCAAATGGGCGACGCATTGGGCCAAAGCTGAGCATCTTCTATCCGCTGCTGAGGCGAATGACCTGTGGTTGCAAAGGATTTTCCGCGGCGCAGGTCACCCCGATCAACTATATCGCCCAACATCTAGAGAAGTGAAACACGCGCTTGAGGGGACCGACTCCGAAGACTTTACGAGGCCAAACTTGTACCGGCCAAAGCTTGATGATCCGGTACTGGCCGCGCTGAAGGGGGCACCAAATGCGGAGGGGGAGGACTGGCACTGGCCCGCGGAAGATTGGTGATGAGCGTAGAAAACGATTAGGCTTCTATCTAGTCAATAATCCACTTGAGTCTTTTATTGTAAATAGATCTAAACATGTCGAAGTACATCCGAACACGTATAAATATATGAAAATACAGGTAAAATTCAAGCATGATTTTCTCAGCGAATATCCCCACCTATCCCCTTTAGTACGCGTTTAGCGTATCTTGGCCACATGTTGTGAAGCCCCCTCGGGCCTGCATGGTCTGAATAGGCAGGCAGGCATGACAGATAGTCCGTGCTCGTGGCGTCCACGTCGTTCCATGCTGTCTGCCCGTCGGAAATCCAAATCCCGCAAACCCTCCTGCTAGATAAACCAGCCAAATGGCCCCATCACTTCCCGCCCTCTACAAATCCATTTCCACATCTGAATTTCGCGTCGTGCATGTCCTGCCCGGAGCCTTTGACGATGACATCCATTGCGTCCTGGAGGCGCGGTCATGCACTCTCAAGACGCGCTTCAAAGCCCTGTCGTACCAATGGGGTGACGCGTCCATCACGAAACCCATTCGCATCGCCCATCTCGGCCCGCCGGCTCCTCTCCAGGCCAAACGGAAACCAGCGTCATCTTCGCTGACCGATACGACCCCTGGGCGCGCCAAATCCTTTGCAGCAAAACACGAAAAGGCCATCCAGGTCCTCTCGTGGTGCATCGGCACCGCCCTCTGGTACACCGCCCTAACAAGCCTTCTTCCAAGCTCAACCTCTAGCTTTACCTCTCGGGAGGCATGTTACCTCGCATTGAGCATGATATGCGGCTCCGCGCCAGTCTCTCTTCTCCGCAGAGCCCGGGATCTCGTCGTCGAGATCGCACGAACAAAACTCTGGACCTTGGTGTCCGACTTTCGCGTCGAGGACCATGAGCCGCTTACATTCCAGCCATTAGAAGTAACGACGAACCTCGAGCTGGCGCTGCGTTATCTCCGGAAACAAGACCGAGCCGTGACTCTCTGGGTTGATGCCCTTTGCATCAACCAGGACGACGACGAAGAAAAGGAGGCGCAAATCAGCCGCATGGACTGGGTGTATGCCAACGCGTCGCCAGTCGTGGTTTGGCTAGGGGGTTATCATGGCAACCGTGAGCCTCATGACGGCTCGGACTGCACCGAAGGCGGCGAGTGCGCACATCGACGACAGATCCGAGCTGCGTATGACTTCATTTGGTCGGCCAGTGGATGGCGGCTCACGGTTCCCTCGTATTTCCTACGCAAACACGAAACCAAATATCCCGATGCACGTCCCGGACTACGACATATCCACGACCGCGGCTGGTGGGAGCGGCTGTGGGTGATTCAGGAAGTGGCGCTCGCAACGGGGCCCGTTATGATGCAGTGCGGTCACAATTTTTGTGAGCTGGGGCACTTTTGGTCCGCCCACTGCTTGATACGCACTCGGTACCGCAGCGACAGCGAGATGGTGCAGGGCTCTCAATCTGCCGAGAAGTTTCGCATCGTGGCCAACGCGTTTAGCTATTCTAATTTGGAGGACCAACCCGACCACGAAAAGTCCATACAACGACTTACGGGGCCTGCCGTCGATGGTTTCTTCGCCCTGCTTGGTGGGACCGACAACGAAGTCCCCTTTCGCGAGCAAGACTTTGGCGCTCGACTGCAACGAATACTCCTCCGAACCGCCGGACAGTTCAAGTGCTGCGAAGACCGGGATCGATTCTTCGCCGTGCTGGGGATCGCCGTGGGCGCCAGCCCGGGACGCAATACGGCCGTTAGGGATCTCGTGCGCTTTATCAGTTCCCGCCCCACGAAGTTCGCCATCGCGCTTGGGATCAGCCGGTATGGCAAATTGATAGGCGCCGGCACGACCTATACCTTCTGGAGTGTTGTTTTTGTGCTTGTGTACTCGGCCTGGTCGACCTACTTTGAGTCGATTGCTATGCACTGGACCATCAGCCGGCCCGAGTACGTCGTGGTGGACAATAGGCCAGCTGCGGTAGACGCTCGCAAGATGCGCGAGCTTCTGCAGACGAAAAGTCGATCCGACTTCTTTGCTGCGCTGGCAGCCGATCTGGCTACCAAGACGAAAACATTGGCGTTCCTGGACTCGGCGCACTGCGGCGAGGATACCGACAAGGGCATGCCATCGTGGGTGCCAAATTGGAATCGAAACATCGAGGAGGCGGCGTATAAGTTTGCCGTCCGCAAGAAAAAGGCAGGCCAAGCAGTGGACAGTTTCCGGTTCACCAACGGGGGCAAAACATTGGAACTATGGGGGCGTCCCAGGGGAACGGTACATGCTGTTCGCTCAGCGACGGACCCACCAACCCCCAAGCAGAGAGTATTCGAGCAGTGGCTTGCCCTGCCCCCCGAAAAAAAGAAGGAACTCATTGATATCTTCATCGCCCTCTGCCTCGTCACCGAGATCAAGCACCGCAACTCGGAGCGCGGATCAAACTTGGAGCACAATGAAATCTTGAAGTTGCAACCGGGTAGTTCTACGGAGTATGCGGAACAAGCAGCTCTGGGTCTGGCTGCGCTCAAGTTTGTCTCCGCCAGCATTGAAGCATCTAAGCTTCTTGAAGATCGGAATATGTTGGTGTATAGCTTTGATAAGCGGGCAAGAGAGATGGGGTTCTTGAGGGCCGGGGAGGCAAAACGGGGAGATAGGATTGTGTTTGTGCCGGGTTGCTATCACCATCTGGTACTAAGACAGGACGTGTGGGCAAATTCTACGGTTGTTGGTTGGAAATTGGTCGGACTGGTGGCGATGGGGTCGGTAGAGAAGCGGCTGGTTGGTTGTTTGGAAGGGGAATGGGCGCGGCTCAGAAAGGAGAGGGGGGTATTTAAGTATTGTATTGTCTAAGCTCATTCAGTTGCCAGTGATGATGCGTTGATCATATACACTGACAGCGGTCATGACAACCAGTAAAGAAAATATGCTGCCTCACATGAGGACATCACTGTTACGGCCCGCACCCAGCTGACTGGGTCAAGACGAGCCGCGGGTGTGGTGTCAGGGTGACGCCGTGTCGTGAGGCAAGACCACCCGGCGGTTATTAGAAGACTGAATGTCGAGGCAAGCACTCTCGGAGGGGTTGCATAGGTACACTTGTCAATGTAGCCGTTGTCCGAAAACAACGCACAGAATAAGCTGAACGGTAGAACACAGTGAACAAACGAATTGCTTGCGTAAGGAACCAAGATCCTCACGCTCATCGTGATCGAGATGATGGTATTTATACTAGGCTATTGGAAGGAACTTGTATCGTTCTGTGTTTGAGGCTCTCTGTGTCCACAGAGACCTTTCTTGGCACATAGATCCTCCATGCGCAACACCGTGCACGTGTGCTAGGAGCACAGGACATCATCGAGCCGCGCCGGCAAATCCCACGCTGCAAGCTAAATCGTTTGGCGGGTTTATTTGGGCCACACATCCACTTTCTCAAGCCAATAATGGGGGAGGTATCCCAAGCCACCTAGTTCGCCAACAACGCGCCCAGGTCAAGGCGTGCAGTATTCCGTCCATCCCGAAATTCACAGGCTTGCCTGCATCATTCTCCTCGAGACGCCTATTTTAATGCTGCTAAGACCTCCCACGATGCAGTCAAGATCTCCCATGATGCGGGTAGGGCCTGTTGAATAAGGCCATAATATAAAGAGACATTCTCTAGAAATAATAAGATTGACAATGAGAGAGAATAATAGTCTGAGGGCTGGGATTGATAGTGAGCTCATTTGATAGGCAAAAAGGATAGCATTCTCCTGAAGAGGCTCTGTCATGGATGGTTATCTGTATCCGTTACCGCCTTGCCAGTTTCCATGGTGTTGAAGGTTCACATCGTGTTGTACATTGAAAGCTTGGGTGGGATATGAAGGGTGTCCAGATCGACCAGGACCGGTGCTGTGAGGTGGGGCTAGCCATTGTAGCTGCTGTGGTGGTGGTTGTGCTGGCTAGTATGATGGTTGTTGTGATGGCTAGTAAGCAGGAGAGGGGAGATGAAAGCCTCCTCGACCTCGACCTCGACCTCGGCCACGGCCACGACCAAGTCCGACGCTGTAACTGGAACCCGGCTTTCACTGTAGCCGTAAGTATTAACGATGGCTTGCGCGCGCGCCCAGCCCTGTTGGTGTTGGACAAGGCTGTGTGCTCCCGGGAACAGAAACGGGGAAACAGGGGGCAAGTTGGCCACGACGCCCGCGGCGCTGACTTGTACCGACTGATATGGCCATTGAGGAGCCACTTGTTGCCACGGGTTGTATTGTTGTTGCCATGGATTCACTGCTCCTCCATATGTCATGTCGTTCGTCATGCGACCGGGCATAAAGCCAGCCTGCAGGTCCTGGACTTGGAGCATAGGCTGCGACGAGGCAACTTGAGTGAGGGGAATGGGTGACTGTCTTGTTGCTGACGGCAGTCCTGGTGTGCCCCTTTGGGATACTGAGAGCATCCCCACCCCCTCAACGAGTGCTGGATGCGTACTCCCGATGGCATTGAGAATCAAATTCCGAAGGTCTAGGGGAAAGACCTCAAGATAGGGAACGACGTCCCCTAGCTGCGGAAATGAATGATATGCTTTGGTGATGTAAATGCGTAAAATCTCAGCTAGCAAGCCCAAGTAACTGTGCGTGAGAGGCTGGAAACTATGGTTCTCTTGGCGGGCATTCATATCCTTCAACCTTTTGCATATATACCGCCACGCAGACGTACTTCGCGTTTCTGTTTCAATATGAGATCCGACGTGAAGCTTGTTGCACGCTTCCCCATTCTCTGTCCAGCGATTATTTTCCATCCTGCAAGGACAGAGACTGTTCGGATTTGCGGCAGAGAGCATGATGTCGAAGACGCTGGCCACGGAGTTGGCACAGTCGGCAAGTCCCGGGTGACGCATGTCAAACACAAAAACCAAGACGCATTCCCAAGGCTCAAGGGTAAATATATCAGACCCAGGAGGGTTCGGGTCAGCGCCGTAGTTCAGCAGCGTCAATAATGCACCCTGCTTGAAGGCCGATACCAATGCAAATCCTCTGTCTTTGGATTCGGTGTTCGTGGCGAGCCTCAAAGCCCGTGCGCGTATTGTCCGTTCCACATACATAGCCCAGGGAGATATCTTCAAACCAACAGCCAGTCGGTTTGGGTTATGTCCGTTCGATAATAGGCATTCGAGCAAACGAGCCCTCTTCGATGTCCACGGATATTGAAAAGGGAGAAGGAGGATCTCTTGCAATGGCGGTCTATACACCTCGCAGTACCCCCTCTCAAAATAATGAGGTTGTTGGGTTAACTTTACCGATAGGTATGTAGTGAGTTCAGATTTCAATACAGCGTTCCGGAAGCGTAAAGCCCAAAGGCCTGCCAGATGGGTTGGGGCGAGTGATAGGGGGGTGGACGACTCCATCCTGTCCAGTCGATCACACACGACACTGAGGGTTGACCGATCGTCATCGAATGCATACCCGGCGTATCTTAGAGCAACGGGGAGAGTATTATTGGTCCAGTTGGTCGTGGTTTTATTGATATCGACGTAGTCTCGCACTATCCAAGACGCGTAGGCCTGGAATATTGATAGAAAGGGGTTGAACTTCCGTTTCACGTGTCCTTCGATGAAGTTCTCCATCTCTGCCGTTCGCAGAAAGTCTGCTACTGTTATGTGGAGGAACCACACTTCGTTGCCTTTGACTTCAAGCAAACCCCGGCACCGCGAGTCGAGCCGTCTGGAAAAGTGACCGGTCAAGTCCGTAACTTTCTGCGAGGACCAGTTATGGCGATGATCATCCATGTAGTATCCTTCGTTCTCGTACTCAAGGTCAATCAATGCATAGACAATGGTAGGTAACGCTCCCTCGGCCGCCAGGGCCACTTGTAGTGTCCGAGCCATCATTTCATGGTAGAATGTGTCCACAGAGGAGAGGATCTGCTTGAAGAACTCCCCCAAGTCTGTCGGTATTTCATCAAGCCTCTTTCGTAGATCTGATGCGGTGTCATGGTTTATGAGACCGTCTCTGAGTTGGCGGGCAACGAGAAAGACCCAAAGAAATACACCTTCCGCGCGCTCTGTAATCTGGTCGACGATCCATGGCCTCTCACTTTCGAGTCCGGAGACAGACCATTGCCACTCTTCTCCCAATTCAGAATGTGCATATGACCTGATATCTTTTCGCGTGAGTTCGTGAATATATATCTTGTTCGGGAGAATAGTGCCGAAGCTCTCCTCAAACACATTCCAGGGGCGGCTAGACACACAGATCTTGATGCCCGGCGCCCGAGAAAGCCCTTTTAGAAGTTGGCATAAGATATAGTGGTCTCCAGAGTATTCGTCAAGCCCATCGATAAAGAAGCAAAACCGTACAGGCAGATCCAGTTGCGTTTTGAGCGTGTTGATTGCAGTTTCCAACTCTGACCTCGTCAAGGAAGGCGAGGAACTCGGCCGCTGGTAAGGTTCCTGGTTTGCACCCGCTCGGGCCCACATCTGTTGGAGCACCTTTGGGATCAAGTCGGGACATTGATCCAACACGTTGAAGAGGATGGAGCGGAGAAGACCTTCGTCGGATTTCTGAATAGCGTTCCCAGCAGACCAGAAGAAGTGCGTTGCAATAACGATGGCTTTCTTAGACGCCCAGCTTCGGAGAGCAGATGCAGTGTTGGGGGAGTCGGCGAGAAATTTCATGAAGGTGGACTTTCCGGATCCAGGCTTGCCTGAAACCCAGAAAGTGCCGCTCCCTTCACGAAGCCATGTCATAAGGCGGGCGTCGGTGTGCTCTGGCTTCTCGCTGTTCTCTTGGAGGTCTTGGAAGGCCCACTGGAACGTGTTTTGGTGGGCGACTGGGATCGATTCGTATCTGACAGGGCGTTCGTCGTAGTTTAGACCCGACAGTATCTTGGCTTGCTTGCTGAGTGTCCGACCGCGGTCTAAAAGGCCACGAACATCCCCTAGGGTCTGGAACACACCCGCTAAGGCTCGGTCGACGCATTCCACAATAGAGATGCTTCCCCCTTGCTGAGGCCTCAATTTTGTGATTTCATCAGATAGCTGTCGAACATTGCTAGAGATGGTACGCAATTCCTCTGACACTCACGAATCAGAAGACTGGAACGAAAACATGAGACCACGAACTCCGGCACCAAGAGTGCCGATGCTTTCATTATTGATAGATTAGCTACTAATGGGCACGGGGAGTGTGGTTCCCGAATGAAGCACGACATACCTGGAAATAGCACAGAATAGGGCGATAATGGATGTTTGGTACTCGTTGATGCGCTGCCTCAGGTCCATCATCTCGGTAGACTTCAAGGCCTCGAGAAAGGCCACCTGGAAGCTTTTCCACCATCCGGGGCCCGACCGGGTCTACATTCAGTCTTCTTAGGAGGACGAGGAGACGATCGCAGTCAGCGTCATATTTTGACGCGAGACTTTGGAGTTGTGCTGCATGGACCGACGATGTTGATGAAGTGGAACCTGAAGCAGGCTGCAGACCACCTTGGGCTATGCTTGGACCCTGTTCGAGCTTCAATCTCGATCCAAACCCTGAAAGCGTTCCAAATAGCGCCTCGAGGCTATCGGTTTAGTCCGAAGCTCCGCTAGTGGATCCGTGGAGCTTACGCGCGCCGTTGAGGATGGATCCCGCGAATTGAACGAACGCGACAATGTTCCCCGCAACACCAAGCGCCACCAACGGGTCCATGCTTCGAGAATCGTGTTTACAGGCTCTCAGGGGTTATTGACGTTGATGGCTATATTGCAGTAGGATGGTAACCTATTGTCGGAAGATGCAAAAGGGAAACCTCGAGAACGATCTTGGAAGCGCCGTTGTTCGTCATCGCTGGCAGAGCCTGATGCGCAATCCGTGATGTCAACTCATCATCACGTGGAGCGCCAAGCAAGATACGCACACACCAAAGTGTGCCTCAGCCGGCAGGCAATGGAGCCCGCACAGCCACTGCTGCAAGCCACTGAGTTCGATTACAAGGTTTCTGCATCCCGGCGAATTCCTGGCACTTCACTGGTTGGGCAGCTGTGTTGGGGCCCCAACAAACCCTGGAAGCACAAGGAGTCACGTGCACGCACAGGCGCAAACGTTCCTGGTGGCACAATGTCCCTTCCAAAGTTCCGACAAAAGCACCACATCCAATCTTCCCCTCCGCGCTTTCCCCCGGGCTCATATCAGGAAGCTGATCGAAATCTCCTGCGATCTGATATGCGCCTAGTTCATTTGAGAGTCATCCCAGAAGAGATAGCACGCACAAAAGCCAGCAACCATGCTCCGCCCGGCGGGTGCCAGCCTGGGCTTCCGAGGCCATCTCGGTGCACAGGGAATTATGCTCTGCTCCAGCCAGAAGCCTGTCGCTATATTTAGCTCGAAATTCGGCCAACAACGCCAGAACTCATCCAAGCCGATTACACACGTGGTCGCACAGACAAAGACCAATGGACACCCCATGTGGGGATTTGCTCTGACTCTCGGCGCTGTCTCCCTCGTCGCAGGATTTGCATACGCCAACCGGCCTGTTACGCTTCGGCTTGACGCGCCCGTGGACAGAACCAGCTCCAATGCTTCTTCCGGTTTCCTCAGACCATCCTCTGGTCTCAATGGAGCTCCGTCCAAGAACCACGGTCCAGCCCCCGTGAAGCGCACGACGGTCTCAGACTTGCAGAAGGCCGTGTCTCTTGACGAAATTTCGCACAGAACTGGCGACATTGGCCTCACAACCCTCGAGTTGATAGATCCTGGGAGACTAACGCAGATTCTCCAGAAGAATGAGGAGGCGGTCGTCGTCGGTGGCAGAACCGGAGTCTTGCGGTACGATACGAACCAAATTGCTAGCAACTGTCCTATCGAGGATGACCACTCTGAGGCCGTGATTTCGGCTCCGTCAAACTCCCCTGGAGCATCCGGGGACTGGATGTTCTGGGGGGTCTATGATGGCCACTCGTGAGTTTCCCTGTTCCTGTAGCCCAGCACCTCCACGCGGGACTCACTCTGTACCTTTTGGCTGACACATACGCAACAGTGGCTGGGCTACATCAGCCAAGCTTCGCCAGAGCTTGATACCTCACGTGTACATCAAGCTGGCCGAAGTGTATGCCTCCGCGACCACTCCGTCTGACTCGGAGATTGACAACGCCATCAAAGCGGGCTTCCTTTCACTTGATCACGACATCGTCTGGTCAAGTGTCAAGAGAGCGCAGGAGCTTGGCAAGAGGCAAGGCGGTCTGCAGCTGTTAGCCCCAGCCATCTCCGGAAGTTGCGCGTTGTTGAGTTTCTATGACACCAGATCACAGCTACTCCGAGTTGCCTGTGCCGGAGACTGTCGCGCTGTCCTGGGCAGACGGGTGGGAGGATCAACATGGTCTGCCACTCAGCTTTCCGCTGATCAGACTGGCCAGAATCCAGACGAGGCAGCGAGGGTCAACGCAGAACACCCCGACGAGAAAGATGTCGTGAAGAATGGACGAGTCATGGGTTACGAGCCCAGTCGAGCCTTCGGTGACGCCGTCTTAAAGTGGCCGCGCGATGTTTCCATGGCGTTGCGAAAGACTTTCTACGCCCGAAGACCCCAGGATAGGGCTGTCAAGCCTCCATACATGACCGCAGAGCCGGTAATTACCACCACCAAGATTCAACCCGAACGCGGAGATTTCATCGTCATGGCCTCAGATTCGCTCTGGGAAATTCTTTCCAACGAGGAAGTCGTCGGTCTGGTGGGGCGCTGGATCGACCAGGGGCGCCTTGGCGTTCAGCAAAAGCAGAGTTCCATCTGGGATATGGTGCCCAAATTCTTTGGCAGTGATAGCTTTGACTCCAACGTCGCCCCGCCCAAGCTGCCGGACTCAGAAAAGCCGTTTGGACAATCGCCTGTTAGACGTCGCCAATGGGGTATCGCGACGAAACCTTCAGTTCCTATCGTCCAAGACATCAATGTGGCCACACACTTGGTCCGGAACGCCCTCGGTGGCGACGACCATGATACCATATCCTCGCTCATCCTTCTCGGAGGCACAAACGCGCGACGATTCCGGTGAGTGCAGGCTATCTCCGTGCTGCTTTCAGGTTTGCGTGTTGTAATGCGCCATACTTGTTTTTACCTGCCTGCTAACCTGAACGTCAGAGATGATCTCACAATCACGGTTGTGTTCTTCGGCCAAGAGGAGTAATTTGGGGGCGAAGCTCCTCGACCAGCGAGTTGCCCAGGCCCAATGGGGGCGATATCTCTCCCACCGTCAACCACGTCTACAGTATGACCCAGTTCTGTCTTTCGGGTATTGAATTCTCGATAAACTCTTTTCCATTATTCAGGTGTTTATCCAGCAAATCTGCCAAAATTGTATCATTTGAACGTGCTCATATGAAGGATAAGATGCTCTTGCACTTACACGGAGTCGACTGGCATTAGTTCTAGCTGGAGAAGTTGTGTTGGATGGCCCCGCTCATACAGAGAAGGAATGAACATCTAATCAAGATCGGCACTTAATGTACCATTTCGTCTTAATCGAGTCTTATTTCTGCATCAGGGTAGCATCCAAGCACACTGTGTCTCTAAAGCTTAGCCATATCTTTCAAGTAGCGTTTTTTGCCATGCACCTGCGCGATGTCCTGCCGTTTCGAGCCAGCCTGATGTACTAGTAATCGAGAAGACAGCCTTCCACCACGCTCATTTAGAGATTCGGCTAATATGCCGCTACGCAGAGCAGCCACCCATTTTTTCACGAGTACGAAATTTCGGTACGTGGTGTTGGAGAGCGCCCATTTCGTCACCGAAAGGAATCATCCGATGCAGGGGAAAAACCATCGGCGTAGCAGAGCGCCCATCGGGTACGACACAGCTTTAGGATGCATGAGTTGAGGGGCAACCCGAAGGCGCGATTTAGGAATTCGACGTATTGGCCGGACACGGATACGGGTGCTTTTAACAATCCGAAGTTGACGGCTACCACGATCCAATGAGGATTGATAATCTCCAACTGAAACAACGCCAACTGAAACAAATAGAAAAAAAATGCACGGTCTACCTGATACTCGGCAACCGCAAACATTGAGGCGCAGGCGGCGCATGCGGCACAAATGGTGAATGAGATACCATCGAGCTGTTCAAAAAGCAAGATAACTTCAACTTCTTCGGGATTTTTGCTCTCTTCATCGTTCAATACATACCTACGTCTTCATTTCAACACATCAACCACCACTCATCGCCCTATCAACCGCCCACCACCACACCAAAATGCCCTCCCGCACTCCTCCCCCCCAACCCCCCCCTCTCTTCACTCACACCCCCTCC